>Ga0068856_100003095_pt1 | contig 16980 bp, 10 predicted proteins | sample KBSCornC62_FD_66595 | JGI IMG/M metagenome (GOLD analysis project Ga0068856, IMG submission 66595) | Corn rhizosphere microbial communities from Kellogg Biological Station, Michigan, USA - KBS Corn C6-2 | ecosystem: Host-associated > Plants > Roots > Rhizosphere > Soil ...
AAGGGTCAGGGAGACTTCGCCAAGAGTGGTGAATTCGAGTTTGCCACGGCAAAGTTCGATGATTCGCAGTGGCGCTCGCTCAACCTGCCGCATGACTGGGCGGTCGAGTTGCCGTTTGTTCGCGATGAAGAGCAGCAGAGTCATGGCTACAAGCCTTTGGGACGGCGCTATCCGGAGACCAGCGTTGGCTGGTATCGGCGTACCTTCGATCTGCCCAAGGAAGATTCCGGCCGGCGCATCAATATCGAATTCGACGGAGCCTTTCGCAGCGCGCTCGTGTTTCTAAACGGATATTTCATCGGGCGCAATGACAATGGCTATGCTCCTTTCTCTTTCGACGTGACTGATTTCGCTAACTTTGGCGGCAAGAATTTTCTGGTTGTCCGCATGGACGCGAGTTTTGGTGACGGTTGGTTTTATGAGGGAGCGGGGATCTACCGCCATGTCTGGTTAAGCAAGACGGACCCGCTGCATCTGGCGCGCTGGGAAACTTATATACGTCCCACAGTAAAGGGAAATAGCGCAACCATCGCGATGGGAACGGTTGTGCGGAACCAGGGCACCGAGGCCGAAAGTTGCCGCGTCCGCTGGCAGATTCTGGATCACTCCGGCAAGGTGGTGGGCACCGCCGATTCACCCGCGCAGTCGGTCCCGCCCGATGCCCCGGTCACCTTTAGTGCGAGCGCCAGTGTCAGCAATGCAGCACTATGGTCCCCAGAGACTCCGAACCTTTATGCGGCCGTAGCGACGGTTGAGGCCGCGGGGAGAACGCGAGATGCGGAGCGCGTAGCGTTCGGCGTGCGCACCATCGCATGGGATCCGGATAAGGGATTCTTTCTGAACGGCAAGCGGGTGGAAATCCAAGGCACCTGCAACCATCAGGATCATGCCGGAGTCGGTGCAGCTCTGCCCGACCGCCTGCAGTGGTACCGGCTGGCGGTATTGAAGGACATGGGCGGGAACGCGGTTCGCACCTCGCACAATATGCCCACACCGGAGTGGGTCGAAGCCTGCGATCGCATGGGCATGATGATGATGTGCGAGACGCGGTTGATGAGTTCGAACCCGGAAGGCATGGCGCAGTTAGAGACGATGATCAAGCGCTATCGCAACTCACCGTCAATCATTTTGTGGTCCATGGGGAATGAAGAGTGGACGATGATGCCGCAACCGCAGGGCGTCCGCGTAATTGACGAAATGATTGCGAGATCGCACGCGCTCGATCCGACGCGGCTTTGCTCTGCCGCGGTGAACGCCTCCTTCGATACGCACTTTCCGGAGCAATTGGATGTGATGGGCTTCAATTACAACCTGAAAGTGCACGATGCGTGGCACAAGGCGCATCCCAAGAAAGCGTCGGTAGGCTCGGAGACTGCCAGCACGGTTTCCACGCGCGGAATTTACTCGACCGACAAGTTGCGAAACTGGGTGAGCGCCTATGACCTGAATCACACCTCGTGGTCGCAGCTTGCCGAAGAGTGGTGGACGTTCTATGCGGCTCGGGAATGGCTGGCCGGGGGATTTGCCTGGACTGGTTTCGACTATCGCGGGGAGCCGACTCCCTACGGATGGCCCTCGATCAACTCGCAGTTTGGCATCGTTGATATGTGCGGCTTCCCCAAGGACAATTTCTTTTACTACAAAGCCTGGTGGGGATCGAATCCGGTGCTGCACTTATTTCCCCACTGGAATTGGAATCAGCGCAACGGGGAGCCGATCTCCGTATGGGTGCACTCGAATCTGGATTCTGTGGAGGTCTTTCTCAACGGGAAGAGCCAGGGATCTAAGAAGGTCGAGCGCCTGACGCATCTTGAATGGAGCATCCCGTACGAACCCGGCGTGCTGGAAGCCCGCGGCACGAAAGATGGCAAAGTCGTGCTCACCGAAATACGGGAGACTACAGGGGAACCGGTCGCAATCCGCCTCACAACGGATCGGAGCGAAATTGATGCAGACGGAGAGGATGTTGCCGTGCTGAGAGTCGAGGCTCTCGACAAAGAAGGACGTGCAATTCCAACCGCAGACTATCCCATCCACTTCAAAGTCACAGGCGAGGGGACGCTGATCGGCGTGGGCAATGGCGATCCCAACTGCCAGGAATCGGACAAAGGGAATGTGCGAAGTCTCTTCAATGGTCTGGCGCAAGTGATCGTGCAGGCCAATCGCACCCCGGGCAAAATCACGGTTGAGGCGTTTACGGGAGAATGGCCTCCGCCCAAGCTTCCTTCCACGCAGGTCACGATCACGACCAAAAAAGTGGAGCTGCGGGCCGCGGTAGAGTGAATCGACTCCATTTAACAAACAACTTTGAGGGCCGAGGCCTTAAGTCTGAAGTCCAAGGTGTGAATTCATGTCGAAGTCGCGCAGAGATTTCTTAACGATTACCTCGCTGGGATTTTTGGGCGCGGCTGCTACAGCCCGAGTGCTGGCACAGGCTGCTTCCAACTTGCCGCCGGGAGCACCGCCTGCGTTCGGGGCCGGGCCGGCTTTCGGGCCTGAAGTTTCGGAGGCCACATTCGGCGAAGCGGAGAAGCTCTTGCAGTTCTCTCTCACCGAACCGGAACGTGCCATGGCTGCGGCAAGTTGGCGCAAGACACTGGCATCCGTTTACGAACGCCGGACTGGTCCGAGGAAGCTCGCGCTGGAAGATACACTGCCACCCGCCACGACCTGGAATCCGATGATTCCTGGCGTGAAAGCTTCCGAGCACAGGGATCGATTCATCCGCAGCAATGACTCGAGTTCCCTTCCTGCAAAGGATGAGGATATTGCTTTCGCACCGGTGGCCCACCTGTCGCGCTGGATCGAACAACGGCAGCTCAGCTCCGAGAGGCTGACGCGCATCTATCTTGACCGGCTGCAATATTTCAATCCGCAGCTGCGGTGCGCGATCACCATCACGCGCGAGCTGGCCATCCAGCAAGCGAAGCAGGCTGACGAGGAGATTTCACGCGGCCACTATCGTGGCCCACTGCATGGTATTCCGTGGGGTGGAAAGGATCTGCTGGACACAGCAGGGATTCCGACAACGTATGGCGCGGAGCCTTTCCGGAATCGCATTCCTACGGAAGATGCTGAAGTAGTAAAGCGACTGCATGCTGCAGGAGCCGTGCTGGTTGCGAAATTGAGTCTTGGGGCGCTCGCTCTCAACGACATCTGGTTTGGCGGGCAAACTATGAATCCGTGGCTACCCGAAGAGGGGGCCTCGGGATCGAGCGCTGGGCCGGGCGCGGCTACGGCGGCAGGGCTCGTCGCATTTTCCATTGGGAGCGAAACTGGCGGTAGCATTGTGAGCCCGGCGATGCGGTGCGGGGTGACGGGGCTGCGTCCTACATACGGCCGCGTGCCGCGCACGGGAGCGATGACGCTCTGCTGGTCCCTGGACAAGCTGGGTCCGATGACGCGCCGCGTGGAAGACGCGATGCTTGTGCTGCAGGCAATTTCGGGCAAGGACCGGCGCGATTTGGCCAGCGTGGACAGCCATCTGGATTTCGACGCCAAGGCGAGCGTGAAAGGCCTGCGCGTCGGATACTTCCCCGCCTGGATGAAAGAGCCTCCGGCCACGGAAGTGGATCGGGCGGCCCTGGAGGCCGTGAAGAAGCTTGGCATGGTGCCGGTGGAAGTTTCGATCCCCAATTGGCCTTACGATTCCTTGAACCTGATTCTGTTTGCCGAGGGCGCGGCCGCATTCGAGGAACTGACGCTTAGCGGAGGACTTCGCGAACTTAAAGCTCAAGTCCCAGATGCCTGGCCGAATCTGTTTCGGCAGGCGCGATTTCTCTCGGCAGTGGACTTTGTCCAGGCCGACCGCATGCGCCGCAAAGTCGCGCAGGAAATGGAACGAGTGTTCTCCCAAGTCGATCTGTTGCTGGTTCCTTCGTTGCGCGATGAAATGCTGGTGATCACGAACTTCACTGGGCATCCCTCGCTGACGCTGCGAGCCGGATTTGTCGAGGTCAAGCAGGCACGCAGCGACTGGGCTCCCGATCCGCAGCATCCGTTGCCAACATTCAGCACGCCGCGTCGCGTGCCGCACGGAGTCACGCTGATCGGAAGACTGTTCGAAGAAGGAACGCTTGGGACTGTCGGCATAGCGTTGGAGCAGGCGTTTGGAGCGGTCTCGGAGCGCCCTCCCGGCTTTTAATTATTCTTGAGCAGAGTTTCATGTCATCCTGAGCGCAGCGAAGAATCTCCGCAATTTCCTTCCCTGCAAAGAATGCAGAATTCCTTTCGCCTCACTGTGAACGTCAACTATGTCCTGACCCAGCAAGGTCCTCGCTTTCTCTGGCTTTATAATAGAAAGATTGTGTGCTAGCGAAATTCCCCTCTGTAGGGCTTCCGGGCGAATTTGGCCCGACCTTGCTTGGCTAGACAGGCGAGGCGGCTGTCTCCACGTGAGCTTCGATTGAGGACAGGCCCTGTCCTCATCAAGAGATAGGGTATCCGCCAGCAAGTGAGGGCTGTTTTTAATGGATTTCAAACTTGTTTCCAGTTACAAGCCGCAGGGAGACCAGGCTGCGGCGATCCAGGCGCTCACGCGCGGGGTATTTGACCGCGAGCAACACCAGGTTCTGCTCGGGGTAACCGGGTCCGGCAAGACGTTCACGATGGCCAAGGTCATCGAGGCGATCAATCGTCCAACGCTGGTGATGGCCCACAACAAGACCCTGGCCGCGCAGCTCTATCACGAGTTCAAAAGCTTTTTCCCGCACAACGCCGTCGAGTATTTCGTCTCTTATTATGACTATTACCAGCCGGAAGCATATGTGCCGGCCGCTGATCTTTACATCGAGAAGGAAGCAACGATCAACGATGAACTGGACAAGTTGCGGCTGTCGGCCACGCGCTCGCTTTTTGAACGGCAAGATGCACTCATTGTGGCTTCGGTGAGCTGCATTTATGGCCTGGGCTCTCCGGAAGCGTACTACGGGATGATGCTCTTTCTCGAAAAAGGGCAGAAGATCAAGCGCGAAGATATCACCCGCAAACTGGTTGACATTCTCTACGAGCGAACGAATAGCGAGTTTCGCCGCGGAACATTTCGGGTTCGCGGCGATGTCATCGAGGTCTTCCCTACTTACGACGACATGGCCTACCGCATCGAATTGTGGGGGGATCAGGTCGAAGCACTTTCCCAGATCGATCCGCTGTTCGGGACAGTGAAGCAGAAGTACGTGCGGCTGCCGATTTATCCCAAGACGCATTACGTGATGAAGGATGAGACTCGCGCGTCGGCCGTCGAGTCGATCAAGAAAGAACTGGCGTGGTGGGAGCCGGAATTAGAGAAGCAGGGGCGTGTGGTGGAAGCGCAACGGATTCATCAGCGCACCATGTTTGATTTGGAGATGATCAAGGCGATGGGCTTTTGCCACGGCATTGAGAACTACTCCCGGCACTTTACTGGACGCTTGCCGGGCGAGCCTCCACCCACGCTGCTGGATTATTTCCCGCGCGATTTCCTGATGTTCATCGATGAGTCGCATCAGACCGTTCCGCAATTGCATGGAATGTATGCCGGCGATCGCTCGCGCAAGGAAGTGCTGGTGGAATATGGCTTCCGCATGCCTTCCGCGCTGGATAACCGGCCGTTGACGTTTGCGGAGTTCGAGCACCGGACCAATCAACTGGTCTATGTATCGGCCACTCCCGGCCCCTACGAACTGACGAAGTCTGCAGGCGTGGTGGTGGAGCAGATCATCCGGCCCACGGGATTGATTGATCCTCCGGTGGAGATTCGCCCGGTGAAGGGACAGATTGACGACCTGCTGCATGAAATCCGCGACCGCGTCTCGCGCGGTGAACGCGTGCTGGTGACGACTTTGACCAAGCGCATGTCGGAGGATCTGGCCGAGTACTACGCCGAAGTAGGAGTGAAATGCCGTTATATGCACTCGGAGATTGAGACGCTGGAGCGTGTGAAGATTCTGCGCGATCTGCGCAAGGGCGAATTCGATGTATTGATTGGCATCAATCTTCTGCGGGAGGGACTGGATTTGCCCGAAGTATCATTAGTGGCAATTCTGGACGCGGATAAAGAAGGATTCCTGCGTTCTGCAGGGTCACTGATTCAAACCATCGGCCGTTGTGCGCGTCACCTGAACGGCCGGGCGCTTCTTTACGCCGACCGAATGACGGACTCGATGAAGCGCGCCATCGATGAAACCTCCCGCCGCCGAGCCATCCAGACCGCGTACAACGAAGAGCACGGCATCACGCCGGAATCGATTGTGCGTCCTCTGGACATGACCCTGGCCGCGATTGTGGCGGCGGACTATGCAGACCTGACAGGGGGCGAAGCCGAGGGCATACCGGAGTTCAAGTCACAGGAAGAAGTCGACGCCTACATCGCGAAACTCGAGAGTGACATGCGCGAAGCAGCCAAGCGCTTCGAATTCGAGAAGGCTGCCAAGCTGCGCGACACGATCAAGGAATTGCGGACCAAGGAGTTTCTTTTCGCATAGAGCTACAACCGGTTCAAATAGGCTTTGGCAGAAACAATTGATAACACCTTGCCGCTAACCTGGATCGGGAAAATGTGTTCCTGAACAAACGTGATTTTATCTTCCGTATGCGGCCGCGGCCGCCAGCGGCTTGCGGTGGAAGGTGTAGCCGTCATAGGTCTCTGAGCGAAAGTTCAGATTGGGAGCGCAGAGCTTTTCTGTTTGGCTGAGGAACAAGTATCCGCCTGGCTCGAGATACAGGTGCAACCGCTCCATCAACGCAGTTCGCTGGGCGCGGGAAAGGTGCGGAAGCACATCCATACAGAAGATGCAATCAAAGCGTCCGATATACACCGGCTTGGTCAGATTCATCGTGTTGAACGTCACCAGACTGCGCAGGCGCGGTTTGACCAGGAGATAGCTGCTTCCATTTCCGTTACTGGCGCCGTGATTCAATCCGTTCCCGTTCGCGCTCTCCTGAGCGCCATTGGACAATCCATTCGTACTCATTTTTGAAAAGCAGGCGCGAATTGTCGCGGGCGGCAGACCCGTCAGAGAAGATTGGGGATATACGCCACGCTCGGCCACTGCTATCGAGGATGGCAAAAGATCTGTGCCGACAATGTGAATCGAGCAATCTTTAGTTCCGCTGGTGGAGGCTGGAGTTGGACTCTCAGACACGCCGCCATTTTTGCCGGTCGCCTTCACGTCCTTTGTTCCGCTTCCGTTCGCCGAGCCTGCAGTGCCATGGCTATTGGAGAGCGCATCGCAAATGGCCATGGCGATTGAGTAGGGTTCTTCGCCGGTGCCACAGCCCGCGCTCCAGATGCGCAGCGTTGCCGTTCCGTCGCTCGATTTCCGCGAATAGATTTGCGGGATGATCTGGCGGGCCAGGGCGTTCATCGCACCAGGATGGCGGAAAAAGCCAGTATTCACGTTCAATACGCCATCCAGGAAGCTCGTGCTTTCTGATGGATCCAGGTCAACAGATCGCAAACGCCCAAGCAACGCGGCGGGCGAGTCCAATTCGTTGCGCTCGAGATAATCGGCTACGTGCGCCGCCAGTGCGCTGTTTGGACAGTCGAGCAGAATTCCAGTCTGGCGTTCTACTAACAGACGCAGTTCGGAAAGTTCGTGCTCCAGGATTGTGACGCCGGCCATCAATTTATGCATAATTTCTTTCCTCTCACCTGTGGCTTCTCGATCACCATGAGTCGCTTCAGGGGAGGAGGACTCTCAGTTCAGTCGTGCAGCCAGTACTCAGAAATCAGCGGTTTGTTTTTAACCGCGAACTCCTCACGTCATACTTCTACTTTTCACGTTCAATCGCCCGCGGCCGTGGCCGCGAATGCCTTGCCGGAATCATGGATCGCCTGTTGCGCGACCACATTCATCTCCTTTTCGAGCGAGGAGAAGCGCTGCATGATTTCGTGAATGCGTAGTGCCATGTTGCGGATAGTTTCAATCTGCGCGCGAGTGGGGGCGGAGAAACTGCCGGGTTCCAGCAGCAGCAAGTCGGAGTTCCCCAGCACCGAGGTCAGCGCATTGTTCACGTTGTGCCGCATCTCCAGCATGTAGCGGCCAAGCATGGCCTGCCGTTCGAGAGAAGAGCACGCAGTTTCGGCGGCACGGGCCCGCAGTTCGGCGCGCGACCGGTGAACCGCCTCAGCCGCCGCCAGGACCAGAGTCTCCAGCCAATGCTCGCTGCGCCGTAGAACAGAGACCCGGGGCCAGCGCTCGTGAATCAGTTGTGCTGTGGTGGAATCCTGAGAGACGCAGAATACCGGCTGTCCGGTGGAGTGCAATGGCTCGAGCACCACCGACAGCAGATCCCGGCGTAACTGGCCGATGATTGCAACATCGAAGACGTCCACCGCAAATCGAGGCCACAACTCCCCACTGAGCATGGTGAAGGTCGGTACACTGCGCTCCATTTGCCAGCGGGCAGTAATCCGCCGGGCGAAATCGACTTCGTCGGAGATGATCAAAACGGTGGGCGTTTCCACGAACAACTTCCCTTCCTGCTACAAGCGATCTGATGGACGTTTCTTGTGGTGTGCAAAGGACATGACTGATTACTTTTTTGGCGGATCCGATTCCGGGTCCCAACCGGACGTGCCGGACACCTCAAATTCGGGAGCTGCCGAATTGCTGAGTGCGGGTTTAGCTGGAGTTGTCGGGTTCTTGGATACTGGCGATCCTGACGCCGAAGCTGCCGCTGCTTTTGCTGCCAGAGGAGGATTCGCCGGTGCGGAGGTAATTTTTCCGGCGTCGGCCGGCTTTGCCATAACGGGCTTTGCCGGGGCCATCAGTTTGCTCGCTGCCGCCAACTTGGCTTTTGCGTCTGGTGCGCTCTTGCCGCGACCGAGGGCATGCTCGACCGAGGCTTTCAAATCGACAAGCATGCGCAGTGGCGAACCCGAGGAGTACTCTGCCTGAAACATCACCTTCCACGACTGGCAAATCATGCGCAGACGCAGAATTGGTTCCTGCGCAGAAAATTGGGCGCGGCGGCAGTCAATGGTCTGTACGCCTTTATCTTCGAGCTCGGTTAATCCATCCATGATGATGTTCAGATCGCCCAGCATCAGGCGGAAGAACACGCGCCGCATCAGGTAGCCAAACCGGGTGAACGCGACTAAAGCGACCGGCAGATAAAATAGCTCTCCTGCAAGGCCTTTCGCCTTTCGACCTTGCTCCAGAATTCCGCCGTGCAGCAACTCATCGAGCGAACGGCACTTGCGAGCCGATTCCAGAACCCGATCCAATGCATTCAGCCACACCGGAGGTTTTAGCTCGACCTGTCCGACAACGGGTTCCAAGGTACCGGCAACGTAAGCCAGGTCTACCTCTGCATCGTTCACACCGGTGGGAGCAATCTGGCTGAAGTACTGCACCAGCAGGAAGTCAATCTTGTCGCGAACCGTATCCGATTTGGCAGGCTTCGCCAGAAAATGCTGCACCAGGCTCAGCAAGCCTTCCGGGGTTACCAGCGAATTGGTTTGCAGGAATTGGCGCAGCTGGTGCACCTGAACCTGGTTGTCCATTTGTTCCAGCCATTGGCTGGCCTGCTCCACGGTCTCTTTGCCGGGAGTTTCGACGCCGGCCTCAAGCTCGGCGCAGGGCTTCACGTCAATCGCGAACTCGCGCGCGAGTTCAAAGTAAATGGGATAAAGGCGGCGAGCAGAAATCCATTGAGCTGCCAGATCCTGAACAGGTGTGGAAGGGGTCATGATTTCACGATCCAGTTGGGCACATCGCGCTTGAAGCGCGCGGCCACGAGGGTCTTTCCGGGCTGATACTGCACTGCCACGACGGAAGCTGGCTCATCGAGAGAGCCGTCCGAGTTGCGAATACGAAGCTGGTCGCCGAATTCCAGGGGAGCTTTCGAAGCGAACAGGAGCTCCCGGGATGTTCCAAATTCGATGATCGTGCTCTCGCTGAAATCGGCGACTTCGTGGTCTTCGAGAATCCGGGTGAGTTGAACGGGAAGACGCAGCGGCATCGCGTCGGGAAAGAAACGAGCAAGGTCGGCCACGCTATTGGCCTTGTAGGCGGCTCGTCCGGTTGCGGCTGAATGCCCCATTCTAAGCTTTCCCTAACTTAAGTCCGTTTGCGGTTCGAATGCGGTCGGGCTCCCCCTCTTCCCGTTTAGAAAGAGCTGTGGGGAGCCGGATATCCGCGGTTCGCAAAAAGATGGAGCAACAGCAAAGCCATCTCTGAGAACGGAAGGATTAGCACTGAGGGGAGCGCATTTTCAGTGGGTTAGGATCGGTTTTCAATGCCTTAAGCGAACTTAATAAAACCTTGCGTCTCAAGCTGAGATCAGAGTCTCACTTCGCTCGTCGCACCTGCATCGACCGCCGCGTTTCGAGATCAGAGTCACCGGGTCGCCGTGCTCTCGGTCAGAAAGCGCAGGATCTCGCGCATGACACGCTCGCTCTGATTGGTCTGGAACAGGAACTGGGCGTGAGCCGAACCGTCCACAATGATCAACTTCTTCGGTTTCGGTGATTTCTCATATTGCGCACGGATTCCTGGCAGACGCGGCCCATCCTCGTTGGCATCATCACGCGCGACTATATAAAGAGACGCCGATTTGAGCCTGTCAGCCGGGTCATTCGGAGCTGCTCCGAGCAGGACCACTCGATCGATCTCTCCCGACTTAGACGCGATGGAAGCATCGCCGGCGGCGCCTCCTCCCATGCTGCCGCCAACTACCGAAACAGTCTTGGCGCCGTGACCATGCAAATAGCGGACCGCGGCCAGTACATCCAGCTGAAGGGAGGCATCCATTGGATCGGAGCCTCCCGGACCGTGAGACTTTCCGTAACCACGGAAATCGATGGCCAGCACCTGGAATCCGGCTGTCGCCAAGGTTTGCGCCTGGCTCGCCCAACTCTCTTTGTTGAATTGCCCGCCATGTGCCAGGACGACGCCCCGCCTTCCGGTTCCGTAAAGGTCAGCGAAAATCACTCCTCCATCTTGCGTGGAAAAAGAGACTGTGCTCTGCCCCACAGCGGCTTGCGTGAAAGACAACGCCGCGAGAAGGATTTTTAACGTCGCGGCTCTGGATGGGCAGTACATGGAGGAGCCGCTCGCCGGCTGTTCACTCTCAGAGGCGAAAAATATACACCAGGTTTCTGTCCGATTCCAGAGTGCAAGACACATTCATCCGCCTATGACGGGGTCGGCGCTGCAGAGTAAGACTTCTCTCCTTGACAACTTAGGAGAGCGGCGCTATTCTCCTAATCATCTTAGGGGGCATGGTGGCTGATTCAGCTCAGATCCTTCCCGGCACGCTCGACCTGCTCATCTTGAAAGCGGTGTCGCTGGGTCCACTGCATGGTTACGGCATTCTTTTGCGAATCGGGCAAATCTCCGGCCAGGCGCTGTTGATCGAGCAGGGAGCGCTGTATCCCGCGCTGTTCCGACTGGTGCGGCAAGGCTTGCTCAAAGCAAGCTGGGGAACGTCGGAGAATAATCGCCGGGCGAAGTTCTACGAGCTTACGGCGGCGGGCCGCAAACGATTGCGCGAGGAAGTGGAGGACTGGAACCGGCTGGCGACCGCCATCGGCTCTGCGCTTGCGGCTCAACCGGAGGAAGTATGAAGTTCGTCGCCTATCTTCACTCGGTCGCCTCAAAGCTTCTGCGCCGTTCCGAAACTGCGGCGGAACTGGAACAAGAACTCCGCTCCCACATTGCACTTCGCGCCGATGACATGGAGCGCTCCGGACTGTCACGCGATCAAGCGGAACGCCGCGCTCGCATCGAGTTTGGCGCGCAGGAAAAGGTCAAAGAAGAATGCCACGAAGCACTCGGTGGCAATCTGATCGAAGGTCTGATCCATGACGTGCATATAAGCCTGCGTACATTGCGTAAGTCTCCTGGGTTCACGACGGCTGCCGTATTGACCTTGGCAGTGGCGATCGGTGCAAACGCGGTAGTCTTCGGCGCGCTGAATGCGTTGATTCTCCGGCCGCTGAATGTGCCGCAGCCGCACAGCCTCTACGTAGTGGGTCGAGCCAACGATAACTTTGGTTATGAGTCCTACCCAAATTATCTCGATCTTCGCGATCGTAACCGCAGCTTCGATGGTCTAGCTGTTAACAACTTCGCCGAAGCAGCGTTGGATAGCGGTGACGGTCCCTCCCGCGCATGGGGGTATGAAGCCAGTGGAAACTTTTTCGACGTAATGCAACTCCAGCCCTATCTCGGCCGTTTCTTCCACGCCTCTGACGAACATGGTCCCAACAGCGCTCCCTATATCGTGCTTACCTTTGCGTATTGGCACAACCACTTCAAAGACGATCGCGGCGTGGTCGGTCGCACCATTCAGCTCAATAAACACCCGTTTACGATTCTCGGCGTGGCCCCGCCGGAATTCCGCGGGACTTTTATAGCTTTCTCAGGCGATTTCTTTGTGCCGATTGTGAACCAGGAACAAGTCGATGGCGAGAGTTTCTTGAACGTGCGCGGAAGGCGCTGGGTGAGCGAGGTGATCGGGCATGTGAAGCCGGGAGTGACTACGGCGCAGGCCATAGCCGATCTGAACTCGATCGGCGCCGAGATCGAGAAGAGCTATCCCAAAGATGTAAGCCAAATGACATTCGGACTTTCGCGCCCGGGTGTTGCGGACGTGTTTGGGGGAGCCGTTCGAGCTTTTCTAACGGCATTAATGCTTCTTGCCGGATTGATTCTGTTGGCAGCATGCGCCAACCTGGGCAGTCTGTTTGCGGCTCGTGCGGCTGACCGGTCGCGTGAAGTTGCTTTGCGCATGGCGCTTGGATCAAGTCGAAGACGGATTCTGCGCACGCTGTTTACCGAAGCCATATTGATTTCGCTCCTGGGAGGCGCGCTGGGCCTTTGGGGCGGCGTCATGCTGCTGCGCGCTCTGAACGTGTGGCGGCCCTTTCCTGAATTCCCTATTAACGTGCCTGTAAATCCGGACGCAAACGTCTATGTCGTGGCCCTGCTGTTGAGTCTGGTAAGTGGATTCATTTTTGGCGCCGTGCCGGTCAGGCAGGTGTTGCGCACCAATCCCTACGAACTCATCAAGCAGGGTTCGAACGTGCGCGCTGGACGACAAATCACTGGACGCGATCTGCTTCTGGCCGCGCAAATCACCATCTGCGCGGTGTTGATCACTTCTTCCCTGGTCGCTGTACGAGGCCTGGCACGCTCGCTGCGCAGCAATCTTGGAGTCGACCCGCGCAACGCCATGCTGGTCGACACAGATCCGAGTCGCGCCGGGTACGGCGGCGACGGAATAGCCACGATGCAGAAGCGCATGATGGATGCCATGGCGGAGATTCCTGGGGTCACTTCGGTGGGCCTGGTCGGTCAGTATCCCCCATTGCATATGGGGTGGAACAATACAAAGGTCTATACCGATCAAACCGCAGATCTAAGGCCCGCGAACGCGGCTACCGAGGTTGTCAATTACAGCGTCTCTCCCGAATATTTTCAGGCTGCGGGGACGGCCTTGCTCTCCGGCAGGATCTTCACGTGGCATGACGATAAGGAAGCGCCCCGTGTCGCCATCGTGAACCGTGAATTCGCGCATAGGATCTTTGGTTCCGAAGCCAGTGCTATCGGCAGCTTCTACAAGATTCGCAATGGAACCCGCATACAAGTCGTGGGCATTGTTCAGGATGGAAAATACACCGCCAACCTCGCCGAAGATCCACAGGCAGCGATGTTTCTTCCGATTCTGCAATCGCCCTCCAACGAGGCGTGCCTGGTGATCCGATCGAGCCTCGACCCTCAGCAACTCGGCGGAGCCATTCGGGCGAAATTGCGCGATCTGGATTCCGGCATGCCTGCCTTCATTCAAACCTGGACCAGTGAAATGAATGGAGCGATGTTTGCTCCCCGCATGGCGGCCTTGTCGTTGGGCGTGCTGGGCCTGCTTGGGGCGATGCTGTCGATCACTGGAATTTTTGGAATGGCCGCGTATTCGGTCAGCAAGCGGCTGCGGGAGCTGGGAATTCGCGTAGCTCTCGGCGCGCAGCGATGGGAAGTTTTGCAGGCGGCATTAGGAAGTGCGCTGAAGCTGCTCGCTTTGGGGTCGGCTGTGGGATTGATCCTGGGAATTCTGGCGAGCCGGGTGCTGGCTTACATCGTGTATCAGGCTACATCGCGCGATCCGTTTGTGCTGGCGGGGGTGGTGTTAGCTATGGCCGTCATGGGATTGATCGCGACGTGGCTCCCGGCACGGCGCGCTTTGGCGATCGATCCTTTGAGCCTGCTACGCGAGGACTAAACCAGCGGCTTCGGTGCTGGATCAGCGGAGGACACAATGAGCGTATTCGCCTACTTCCGTTCCCTTGCTGCTAAATTGTTTCAACGGCCGCGGGTCGCCGATGAGATGGAGCAGGAAGTCCGTTCGCACATCGAACTGCGCGCGCAGGATTTGGAGCGCACCGGCCTGTCACGCCCGGAGGCCGAACGCCGCGCGCGCATCGAGTTTGGCGGGCAGGAAAAGTTCAAAGAGGAATGTCACGAGGCAATGGGCGGGCATTTCTTCGACATTCTTTTTCAAGACCTGCGCCTGGCTTTCAGGATGCTTAGCAAGTCTCCCGGGTTTGCCCTGATCGCGGTACTGACGCTGGCGCTGGCCATTGGCACCAATGCAATCGTTTTCGGGGTCATGGATGCACTCGTGTTGCGCCCGCTGAATGTGCCACAGGCCGAGAGCCTTTGGGGAACAGAGTACGGAATCGACACCGGATTTCAGTCGTATCCGAACTACGTCGATCTGCGCGACCGCAATCGCAGCTTTGAGGATCTGGCCGCCTTTAATTTCGCGTTCGTCGGCCTGGACACGGGCAAGGAGGCCTTCCAGGCGAATGGATATGCGGCTACAGGCAATTATTTCGATGTGCTCAAGGTGCAACCATATCTCGGGCGATTTTTTCACGTGTCGGACGAACGTGGCCCGAACAGCGCGCCCTATCTCGTCCTCAGCTACGCCTATTGGCACAGCCGCTTCCAGGACGATCGCAGTGTTATTGGACGCACAGTCCGACTCAACAAACATCCGTTCACGATCATCGGGGTGGCGCCGCCCGGCTTTCGCGGCACGCTGTTGTTTGTCTCGGCGGATTTTTTCATGCCGCTGGTGAATCAGGAGCAGGCGAGCGGGGAAAAATTCCTGGAGGATCGCGGGACCTCACGTGCAATCTTCGAGGCAGTCGGGCACTTGAAAGCGGGAGTCACTCCGGCTCAGGCGCTGGCCGACGTAAAGGGCGTAGGCGCGTACCTGGAAAAAGCTTATCCCAAGGAATTCTCCCAAAAGAAGACAGTACTCGGACGTGTAGGGCTAACCTCCTTTGACAGTGCGATAAGGCAGTTCATGCTGGGATTAATGCTGCTCGCCGCTTTAATCCTTCTTGCGGCATGCGCTAACCTGGGCGGCCTGTTTGCGGCACGCGCCGCCGACCGTTCTAGGGAAGTTGCCTTGCGTCTCGCGCTCGGTTCAAGCCGTAAACGGATCCTGCGGCAATTGATGACCGAGGCGCTCGTACTTTCCTTGTCAGGCGGCACGGTTGGACTGCTCGGCAGCATCATGCTGTTGCGCCGCATGAGCATGTGGCAACCCTTTCCCGGGACTCCCATCCGCATCCCGATCAGCCCCGACGCAAAGATCTATGTGGTGGCATTCGCGGTGGCACTCCTAAGTGGACTCCTCTTCGGAATCGTACCCGTCCGGCAGGTGCTCCGAGCGAATGCGTATGAGATCGTCAAGGCAGGATCCAGCGGAAGAATCGGACGACGCATGACTATCCGCGATGCCCTGCTGGTTATCCAGATTGCAATCTGCGCCGTGCTGGTGACTTCGTCCATGGTAGCCGTCCGGGGCCTGGCGCGATCACTGTACGCCAACTTCGGTTTCGAACCGCGCAGCATGTTGGCGGGAACGAACCTGGTAATGGCGGGGTATGCCGGCGACAGCATTCAAACCATGCAAAAGCGCATGCTGAAGGCTCTCGAAGGCATTCCGGGCGTGGAGTGCGTGGGATTGGTGAACAACTATCCTCCTTTGGTCTATGGCTCGGCTACCAGAACCAATATCTTCAAGGAAGAGGCCTCGGATTTTCGGCCATCGAATGCTGCGGGCGCGCCGTTCAAATATGAGATTTCTCCGCAATACTTCCAGGCAGCCGGAACAGCCTTGTTGGCAGGACGAGAGTTCACGTGGCATGACGAAAAGGAAGCTCCAGCGGTCGCAATCGTGAACCGGGAGTTTGCCGGCAATATGTTTGGCTCGGTTACGAACGCAGTAGGCAGATACTACAAACTGCAGGATGGCAGTCGAGTCCAGGTGGTGGGAGTAGTCGAGGATGGCAAATACCTTAGCCTGACCGAAGAGCATCAGCCAGCGATCTTCCTTTCCTTCCTGCGATCGCCTGCCAGCCAGTCGTATCTTGTGCTTCGCTCCAAGCGTAATCCGCAGGAATTGGCCGCGGCTGTAAGACGCGAAATGCACAAATTGGATTCAGGACTCCCTGTAGACACTGCCACGTGGAATGCGATGCTCGAGGTGGTTCAGTTTCCTGCACGTGTAGCCACCGCCTCGTTGGGCGTGCTGGGCATCATGGGTGGAATCCTGTCGATCACTGGCGTCTTCGGAATGGCGGCTTACTCCGTCAGCAAGCGCCTGCGCGAATTGGGTATTCGCGTTGCTCTTGGCGCGCAACGGAAAGAGGTGCTGCAGGCGGCATTGGGACGCGCGTTCAAACTGCTTGCCGTCGGCTCGGGGGCAGGATTGCTACTGGGACTCGTAGCCAGCAGAGTCTTGGCTTTCATTGTGTATCAGGCAACACCGCGCGATCCGCTGGTATTGGCGAGTGTAATCGTTTCCATGGCTCTGCTGGGCGTGATCGCGACATGGATACCCGCGCGGCGGGCGTTGTCGGTCGATCCGCTGCGCTTATTGCGCGAAGAATAGACTACTGCAACGTATGCGCTGATGACGCCGGGGAGTTCACGCCGATGTTGTAGCGCTTCAGTTTGCGATACAGCGTCGCGCGGCTGA
>Ga0068856_100003097_pt1 | contig 16972 bp, 12 predicted proteins | sample KBSCornC62_FD_66595 | JGI IMG/M metagenome (GOLD analysis project Ga0068856, IMG submission 66595) | Corn rhizosphere microbial communities from Kellogg Biological Station, Michigan, USA - KBS Corn C6-2 | ecosystem: Host-associated > Plants > Roots > Rhizosphere > Soil ...
CCCCCCTCCCGCGAACTGCGCGGGAAGGGTGGGGCACCCTGACATGATCAATTTGTGATTCCCATTTGGGTGAGAATGAAGGCATAGTCGAAGGCTGACTCTTTCAGGCGGTCGTAGCGGCCGCTGGCGCCTCCGTGGCCTGCGGGGCTTAAATTGGTTTTCAACAGAAGCAGATTGTGATCGGTTCTTGTGGCTCGCATTTTCGCTACATATTTTGCGGGCTCCCAGTACATCACCTGGCTGTCGTTGAAACTTGTTTTCACCAGCATGTTGGGATAGGCCTTGTTCTCGATGTTGTCATAGGGCGAGTAGGTGGTCATGTAGTCGTAGGCGGCTTTCTCTTTAGGATTGCCCCATTCTTCGAATTCGCCGACTGTGAGAGGAAGGCTCTCGTCCAGCATCGTGTTAATCACATCTACGAAGGGGACTCCCACCAACGCCGCTTTGAACAGGTCGGGACGCATGTTTAGAACCGCGCCCATGAGCAGGCCTCCGGCGCTGCGGCCTTCGATGACCAGCCGATCTTTCGAGCCATAGCCGCGCTTCAGCAGATCTTCGGCGCAGGCAATGAAATCGGTGAACGTAGTTTTCTTGTTCATCATCTTGCCGGCGTCATGCCAGGCTTTGCCCATCTCGCCGCCACCGCGAATGTGTGCGACGGCGACTACCACTCCGCGATCGACCATGCTGAAGAGATTCGAGTTGAAGAACATGTCGATGGAAATCCCGTACGAGCCGTAGCCGTAGAGATAGAGCGGGCCGGTGCCGTCGAGCTTCGCAGTTTTCAGGCGGAGGACGGATACGGGAACCTTTACTCCGTCAGACGCGACTGCGTAGATCTGTTCGACTTGATATTTCTTGGGATCATATCCGCCGGGAACTTCCTTTTGCTTCAGCAGCGTGGAAGTTCCTTTTTCCATGTCGTAGGAGAAGACGGAGGGCGGCGTGATGGGAGATTGATATCCATAGCGGAATTCAGTGGTGTCGTAGACGCGATTGATGTAGGCATAGGCCGCGTACGCCGGTTCGGGAAAGGTGATGCGTTTGGATTGCGCGTTGCGCAGATCAATGACGCGGATTTGCGGCAGGCCGCTTTCGCGTTCGTAGAGGACGCAGAAATTTCTGAAGAAGTCAGTGTCGTCGAGCATGATGTCGGGATTGTGGGGCAACACTTCACGCCAGTTCTTGCTACCCGGATCGGTGACAGGAGTGCTGACCAGCCGGAAGTTGCGTCCGGTATCGTTGACGCGAATATAGAACGAACTGCCGTTGTGGTCGGGATAATATTCGACGCCTTGCTTGCGGGGTTCGACAACCTGCCAGTTGCCATCGGGCTGCGTGGCGGGAATGAAGCGGGCTTCGGAACTAGTGTGGCTCTTGGAGACGAGAAAGATATAAGACTGGCTGCGTGTCTTGTAGGCTTCGACGTTGAAGCGCGCGTCGGGTTCCTCGTAGACCAGGATGTCGGGATCGGTCGAACCCACGGTGTGGCGGTAGAGGCGGTACTGGCGCTTGGAAACTTCGTCTTCCTGCGTGTAGAAGACCGTCTGATTATCGTTGGCCCAGACTACGGAGCCCACTCGTATTGCGTGATCGGTGAGAGTCTGGCCGGTGCGGAGATCTTTTACGGCCAAGGTGAACTGTCGAAAGCCGGTGTCGTCGTAGCTGTAGGCGAGCCGGTTGCCGTCGGGGCTTACGGCAAAGGCGGCAACGGTCATGAACGCCTTGCCCTGTGCGAGCTGGTTGATGTCGAGGAGAACTTCCTCCGAAGCGTCCGTGCTGGCTTTTTTGCGGCAGCGAATCTGGTACTGCTTGCCAGCCTCGGTGCGAACGTAATAGAAGTAGTCGCCTTCCCGGTAAGGAACTTCGACGTCGGTTTCCTTCACGCGGCTTAGCATCTCGTCATAGAGCTTCTTTTGCAGGGGCTCGGTCGGCTTCATCACCGTGTCGGTGTAGGCGTTTTCTTTTTCCAGGTAGGCGCGAACTTCAGGATTGGATTTCTCGCGGAGCCAGTAGTAGTTGTCGACCATTTTGTGTCCGTTGATTTCGCTTTCGTGGGGAACTTTCTTGGCGATGGGGGGTGCGGGTGCGTTGTCGGCTGCTATTAGAAAGATGATGGGAACGAGCAGGAGGATGCGGCGGACCGATTGATTCATGAATCACCTTGAGGAATGCGCAGTTTCGAGCAGGCAAAGATACTCCGGCGCGAGAGGGGATTGCAACGAGAGGCACTTACCATGGAGCACAGAGAGGAACACTTGAGCTAAAGCCCATTTCTATTGACTGAAGCTATCGCGGCGCCGCTCTTCCGCCATCCAACTCACGCAGTTACGACATCTGCACTCTTAGCGGCTCCGCGCCGGGGCGGACGAGGCGTCCGCCCCTACACGGGCGCTATTGAATCAGCGTGCCGCCGTTGCCGTTGGTTGGTTCGGCTTCGGGGGCGATTACTACTGCTGCGGCTACTCGGTCTCCTGGCTCTAGTTGCAGCAGGCGGACGCCTTGGGCGTTTCTTCCCGACTCGCGGATTGTGGTCGAGTCCATGCGGATGATTTTGCCGTAGTGGCTGATCAGCATGACCTCGGATTTTTCGTCGACCTGGGCGATGCCGACTACTTTGCCGACTCGCTCGGTGGTCTTGAGGTTGATTACGCCTTTACCTCCGCGGTTTGTGAGGCGGTAAGACTCGGCGGGAGTGCGCTTGCCGAATCCGCCTTCCGTGACGGAGAGGATCAGGTCGCCTTTGATCGCTTCATCGACCACTTCAACTTCGCCTTCGACTTTTTCCTTCGGAGGAGCGGGAGCGTCGGGCTTAGTCGTCGTCGCCATGCCGATCACGTAGTCTCCCTTTTCCAGATCGATTCCCCTAACTCCGAAAGCGCCGCGGCCCATGGGACGCACGTGGCTTTCATCGAAGCGAATGGCCATGCCTTCATGGCTGGCGAGGAACACGATCTGGTTGCCGTTCGTGATACGGACAGCGACGAGTTCGTCTCCCGGATCAATACCGATGGCGTTGATGCCGTTGGAGCGGACGTGCATGAACTCACGCAACTCGGATTTCTTCACAGTGCCGTTGCGGGTGGCGAAGAAGACGTACTTGCTCTCTTCTTCGAGATTGCGGACCGCCACCATGGTCCTTACGCTTTCGCCGGGCTGCAGGCCGACAAGGTTGCCGATGTGCTTGCCTTTTCCGGCGGCGCTGACGTCCGGGATCTCGTACACCTTCAGCCAGTAGACGCGGCCATTGTTGGTGAAGATCAGGATGTAAGCATGCGTGCTCGCGAGGAAGAGATGCTCGACGAAATCTTCTTCGCGGGTCTTCATGCCGGTGCGGCCCGTGCCTCCGCGGCGCTGCATGCGGTAGGTGGAGATGGGCGTGCGCTTCATGTAGCCGGAGTGGCTGACGGTGACGGCGACTTGCTCGTCGGCAATCAAGTCTTCAAGGACAATTTCCGCGGCTTCGTCTTCGATGCGGGTACGGCGCTCGTCTCCGTAAGCTTTCTTTACTTCTTCGAGCTCTTTAATGATGACGCCGCGCAATTTTTTCTCGGAGCCGAGAATCGATTCGTACTCCGTGATGTCGTCGCGAACTTCTTTTAATTCGTTCGAGATTTCGTCGATCGAGAGCTTGGTCAGGCGATGCAATTGCAGTTCGAGGATGGCATCGGCCTGCTTGGTGGTGAAGGGCTTTTCGGGATCGACTCTCGGCGTGCGGCCGCTGGTGTTGATTTCGATCTTCTTGCCCCCGAAATAAGCGACCAGGTTCTCGCGAGCGTCGGCACGGTTCGCGCTCCCGCGAATGATGGTGATGACGTTGTCGAGGTGATCCAGCGCCTTGAGATAGCCTTCGAGGATGTGCTCGCGGTCTTTCGCCTTGGCGAGCAGGTAAGCGGTACGGCGGCGGACTACATCGACGCGATGCTCGATGAAGTACTTGATGGTCTGGATGATGCCCATTTCGCGGGGCTGTCCGTTGACCACTGCGAGCAGGATCATCGAAAAACTTTCCTGCATCTGTGTGTGCTTGAAGAGCTGGTTGAGAACGATCTGAGGCTCGGCGCCGCGCTTGAGTTCCACGACAATGCGCATGCCGTCGCGATCGGATTCGTCGCGCACATCAGAGATATCTTCGATGTCCTTGTCGTTGACCAGCTGTGCGATGCGCTTGATCAGGACGGCCTTGTTCACCTGGTAGGGAATTTCGGTGACGATGATGGCCTGGCGATCCTTGTTGATGTTCTCGATGGCGGCTTTGGCGCGCATCATAAAGCGGCCGCGGCCAGTGCGGTAGGCTTCGAAAATTCCGGAGCGTCCGTGGATCATGCCCGCCGTGGGAAAGTCGGGGCCCTGCACGAATTTCAGGATCTCTGCGAGCTGCGCGCTGGGGTTGTTGACCAGCGTGATGGTAGCGTCCACGATTTCCGTCAGATTGTGCGGCGGAATTTTCGTCGCCATTCCTACCGCGATTCCGTCGGAGCCGTTGATCAGCAGATTCGGAATGCGCGCGGGAAGGACGTCAGGCTCGACTTCGCTACCGTCGTAATTGGGGTGGAAGTCGACGGTGTCTTTGTCCAAGTCTTCGAGCAGCGATGTGGAAACTTGTGCGAGCTTGGCTTCGGTGTAACGGTCGGCCGCAGGAGGATCTCCATCAACGGACCCGAAATTTCCCTGACCGAAAATCAGGGGGTAACGCATCGACCAGGTTTGCGCCAGGCGAACCAGAGCGTCATACACGGCGAGATTGCCGTGTGGATGGTACTTGCCCATGACCTCGCCGACGATGCGGGCGCATTTGCGCGTAGCCCGGTTCGGGTACAACCCCATTTGTTGCATTGTAAAAAGTATTCGGCGGTGGACTGGCTTTAGCCCGTCGCGGACGTCGGGAAGAGCGCGGCCGATGATCACCGACATCGAGTAGTCGAGATACGACCGGCGCATCTCCTCTTCGATGTTGACGGGTTGAATGTTCAACGCGCCGGGGCCATCGCCGCCGGGCGGAGGAGTCAAGGGAAGTTCTGGATTCTGTTCGTCAGGCATGTTTTAGCTCTTAGCTCTCAGCGGTAAGCGCTCAGCGCGCTTGGGCGAAAACCTAGGTAAATGCTTGTGTTTGCAGCGTCTTATGCGCTCTGGGAGCTGATCTCATTATAGCATGGAGAGAAGGGAGGAAATTCGAGTCAGTATTGACTAGGGCATCGCATCGGAACCGTTCCGAAACCGGCACATCACGAATGCGTGGAGGACCAGGCGTGTAATGGCGAATCTTCACCTGATTGGGCCAAGCTGTGAGTAAAGCTAATTCTTATCCGTGCTTTCGATATTTTCCAAGCGCTGGTCTTTGCGATTGAGAATTTCGTTCAGTTCGGCGAGCAATTCGGTAAAGATCTTGTGATCTTTCTCTACGGCAATCCGTTGGCAGAGATAAAACATACGCTCTCGTTCTTCGGGGGTCACATGGCCTCCTACGTTCCTTGTCACTGAATGGAGCGGGAATACTGTAGCAAGAAGTCAGGGAGTTGTCGGTCGGAAGAGCTACTAATGATCAGGAAAGGAGGGCTGGAGTGGCTACGGGAGCGGCGGCGCCGGGCTGCGATGGTGGTTGTGACTCAGGAACTGGCAGGCTCAACAGAATCTTCGTACCGGCGGCGCCGGATTCGATTTTCATCTCGCCGTGGAATTGGGCGACGCGCTCGCGCATTCCCCGGATACCTACGCCGGTGCCTTTCAACTGAATTTCTGCGAGCTTGTCGGCGGGGATTCCCTTCCCATTATCAGCCACCTCAAGCAGGAGGGTGCCGTTCGAACGCGAGATGTGGATCAGAGCGTCGGTAGCGCCGGAGTGACGATGGATATTGGTTAGACATTCCTGGACCACGCGAAAAACGCCGAGTTCCATATGTTTGGGAAGTCTTTCAAGATCGTGGCGAACCTCCAAATTGATGTTCAGCGGTGTCCTCTCGGCGAGGCCCTGGGTATACCAGGCGAGGGCGGAGGCCAATCCACTTTCATCGAGGAGCGGGGGATGCAACAAGTAGGACGTGGTGCGGATTTCCCGGTGCAACTGCTGAACCAATTGCTCGGAGGCCTCGACCTGTCTGGCCAACTCGGGATCGCGGGCTGCAGCGCTCTGCTGCAACTGCGAGAGAGCCATGCTGAGAACGGTCAGGGTTTGGCCGGCGCTGTCGTGAAGTTCACGAGCGAAGTGGCGTCGTTCGTTGTCCTGCGTCTGCAAAAGTTGCCGGGAAAGATCGCGCACCTGATCGCTATGTTGCATCAATTCTCTGCTTCGTTGTTCCAACTGCCGGGTACGAACACGGACTTCCGCATCCAGGGTCTCGGAAAGAGCTCGAAATCGTTCTTCACTGTGGCGCAATGCCTGATCGGCCCGCTTGCGTTCGATGGCAAAGGCGAGCTGGCGTGCGATGGTGAGACTGATTTCCAATTCGTCGCCCGTGAAGTCATGTACGTGTGAGAAGTACGTCATGAACTTCCCGATCAAACGATTTTCGGAAACAAGGGGAATGAAGGCGAGGGCGAGAATACCCTCGGACTTCACTACTTTCCGCAAGCTTTCGTCGAGTGCCGCGGAATCGACGTTTTCGATGCAGACAGGCCGGGGATCGGGGTCATCGATTTTCCAGGGCGAGTGTCCCTCCACGGCGGTGCGATAGGTGTCGGAGAGTCCGCGCCAGGAAACAAAACGCATGATACCGGCATGGTCGCAGAGCAGGATCGACGCACGCTCGCATTGCAAGGCCTCGCAAATCGCGTCGCTGGCGGCAGCATACACGTCGCCCAGAGAGGGGGCGCGGTGCAGGCGGTCGGCGAGGTGAAACAGAGCTTTTTGCTGACGGGCGGCGTTCGCCAAAGCCTGCTCCGAGAGTTTGCGAGTCGTGATGTCGCGGGTGACAGCCAAATGGGCCACTTCGCCTGCTGCAGTCCGAAAAGGAGCGCCCTGAGTCTCCATGTGGCGGCGCACTCCCTGCAGGCCCTGAATGTCGAACTCGAGGGTTCCCTTGTGCCCGGCGCAGACTTTTTCGTTGAAGGAACGGAAGCGATCGCGATCTTCAGGGGCGATGAGGTTGTACACGTTCTCGCCAATGACTTTTTGGGGCGATTCGGCTCCGACCATCGCGAGGCCTGCGGCATTCATCTGCAGTAAGGTGCCGTCCGCGGCGACGATTTTGACGCACTCAGGAGTGGTTTCGACGATGGAGCGAAAGCGTTCCTCACTGTCGCGAAGCTCGCGCTCGGCGCGCCTGCGATCGCTGACGTCGCGAACAACTTTGGACGCCCCGATAGTACGGCCCGCGGCGTCAAAAACTGGCGAGATGGTTACAGCTACGTCGACCAGGCTGCCGTCTTTGCGGCGGCGAATGGTATCAAAGTGGTCGATGCGCTCCCCCCTGCGGATCTGGGCCAGGATCTCGGCTTCTTCGTCGAGATGATCCGGCGGGATGATGAGGGTAATGGACCGGCCAATCGCCTCCTGGCTGGTGTAACCGAATATGCGTTCGGCACCCTTGTTCCAGCTGGTGATGATTCCGCTCAGGTTCTTACTTACGATAGCGTCATCGGAGGAATTGACGATTGCGGCCAGCAGATTACTGCCGGAATGAAGTTGCTTGCGGTCAGTGATGTCGACCAGCATATTGATGCCGCCGACAATTTGTCCTTCCGCATTGCGCAAAGGCCGGGGAAAAGGCGTAAACCAGCGGCGGGAACCGTCTGGACGCTCGGCAATTGCCTCCTCGCCATACACGGCGCGACCCTCTTTGAGGGCAATGGCCATTGGACACTGGTCATGGGGAAGGGGTGTACCATCAGGGCGGAACAACTTCCAGGTGACGCACCAACTGTCAGTGCCAAGTTCGGGAATGCGTCCGGAAAATTGAATTGCGGCAGCGTTGTAATACGTGAGCCGGCCTTGGGCGTCGGTGAGATAGATGGCGGCGGGCAACTCATCCAGCGCCTGGCGGAAATGCTGCTCATTTTGATCGTCGGTATGATTCGTGCCGTTCCCTTTCAGGGAGCTGGCAGGTTCCGCGCCTGAATCATGTTTCTCGCCAAGAAGGTTCGAGATCATGGGGACCAGCTTACGGCCGAGATCCGATTTGGAGACGAAGCCTTGCGCGTCAACAGCGGAGGCCTGTCTGGAGACGAGACCAGGATCATTCTGGCTGACGATGATGACATCAGCTTCCGGGAAGTCGTGCCGGATAATGCGCGTCGCCTCGACGCCATCCATACGCGGCATGGAGACGTCCATCAGAATCAAATCAGGCCGAAGAGAACGAGCCTTTTCGACAGCCTCCAAGCCGTCGACAGCCTCACCGCAGATTGTCCACTCAGAATGCGAGGACAATAGTGACCGAACCGCGGTTCGGACGGCTTGATGGTCATCGACGATAAGGATTTTCACCCGGGCCTCTGCGACACGCGGCACAAGGTGGTCGAGCTACCCGGCCGAACAAGCGTTATTTTGCAGGAACGTGACGAGAGCGGCCATACAGGTTCTACCCTACGGACAACATCTTAGAAGCAAAAGGAGCTGATCCCGGAGAGCTCTTTGCGTGTGGGCTCCGTCCGGTTCGGCTCCAATGCTGCTCGGAACTTCCGGCAACGCGCAGCGGCACTGCAATCGCCTCTCGCGTGTCGGATTGCTCGTGGATTATTTAGCTTTCGCTGTTGGCGTCTTGGGGGGCGGCGGAACCTGGAAGGTGACGCCGCGGTCGTCATTCTGCTTGCGGGTGGCTTCCAAATCGAGATCGGTCAAAGGAATCTTCCGCGAGTGGCCGCGAGTCAAATCCATCAACGTCGGACCGACGATGGCGTAGTTGCCGACCTCGACCGAGTGGCCATCCTTAAAAACTAATACAGTGGGCTGCAGCGGTTCAGGCTCGGGAGGCGGCTCAGGAGGCGCAACGTCGTCGCGGTCGGCTTGATGACGAGGCGCAGCCTCTTTGGCCGGTGGCACATACGAACGCTCGCCTGAACCGCGGCGATCGAATACGGTGGGGCCTCCCTGATGCTCGGCCTCGTCGGCGGGATAAGCATCGTTCGAATTAGCCTCGTTGGGATAGCCCTCGCCTTCCGGAGCGGCGTCAACGGCATAAGGAACAGGCACCGCGTAAAATACGGCACCCCCGGAATTATCGTCGTGATGATGACGATGTTGACCGTCCCCGGAACGGTTGTCTCCGGAACGATTATCACCACGACCATGCTGGAATGGCACTGTGCCGGGAGTTCCGGTTCTGAAGCGTGGGGCATAGCCTGCTGGGCCGACCGAGGTGACGCTGGCTGGCGGGCCATTCACGGGGCGGCCACCGACTCCGGGAGAAGTCACCGAAGATGGTGTGCCATTGACCTGAGCGTGGCTGGGGGCGACGCACAACACAGCAATCAGAAGCATGCACGCGAATAAGACCGCCGCCGAAAGCCCAGACTTCATATCAATACGATACTCGTTTTTGACGCTCATGGATCGTCCCCCGAAAGTCGAACCTCTCCCTATTAGATGCCGGGATGGGGATAGCCCATCCATGGGTCGGTAAATATAGCACGGGTTCTATGGGGAGAACATTGATGTGTCACAAACTTGCGAACGAATCTGCCGGCTGTCTGATGCGAAAAATAGTGCACCCATGGGGGCTATAATTCCGGCATGAAATCGGCGGTTCGATTTGTGCTGTTGGCGTTGGTGTTGCTGATTGTGGCCATGGTTTCGGCGTTGACGGCAATGCGGTTTGCCATTCATGGACAAGAGGTTACGGTGCCTCCGCTGGTGGGGCTTGGTCCTGCTGAAGCGGAACGCGCAGCAGCAGGGCTGGGATTGCAGATGTCCATCGAGAGGCAGTATTACAGTCCTCAGATTCCTGAGGGCAGGATTATGTCCCAGCTCCCCCTGCCGGGTACGAAGGTGCGGCGGGGGTGGCAGGTGCGGGTGGCGCAGAGTCTGGGACCTACGCGTGTGGCGATTCCGGATGTGACCGGCCAAAGCGAGCACGCAGCGGAGTTGAACATTCGTCGAAGGGGGCTCGACGTCGCTTCCATAGCGCAGGTCGCTACCGATGGGATTCCTCGGGATCAGGTGCTGGCGCAGAGTCCTCCGGGGAACGCTGGACAGGTGCTGGCGCCAAAGATCAGCTTGCTGGTTACCGCGGATGCTCCCGCGCAGGCATTTGTGATGCCGAACTTTGTGGGGCAGCCGTTGGGAAGTGCGAGCCGGACGTTGCAGGACTCGGGATTCCGGTTGGGCAATGTGAGTGTGGCGGCTCCTCAGAATACGGTGGGGAATCAGGGGACTCCGAATGGGGAAGCAGCGCCGGCCGCTCAGCCGACACCACCTCCGAGCGAGGTATCACCAGCCAGCATTATCGCTTCTCAAGTTCCCACGGCGGGGCAGAAGGTGTTGGCGGGGGCGACTGTCAGCTTCGAAGTGCGGTAAAACCTTTTGCCACGGATGGCGCGGATCTTCACCGATTATTTTCTTTCCAGAATTGCGGCGAAAAAGCCGTCACACGGGTGCATGCCCGGGATTGTACGCAGGTAGGGGCCTTTGGTGAGGGAGGCTTGGTCAGGCCACACCAGGTCTCCTGCTTCTTTCAGGCGGTCGAGTTCTGAGCGGCAATCGATCGGCTCGACGGAATTGTTTTCTCCGAGGATCTCTTCCACTACGTCTTCGTTCTCTTCTTTTTCCAGCGAACAGGTTGAGTACACCACGCGTCCTCCGCTTTTCACATGAGCCAGGGCAGAGCGAAGGATCGCGAGCTGGCGTTTGTGCAACTCAGGGAGGTCATGCGGGTCGAGGCGCCACTTGATTTCCGGGTTGCGGGACAGCGTGCCTGTGCCGGAGCAGGGGACATCGGCCAGAACGCGATCGAATTGCTCGGTAACCGGCATGTTCGTGGCGTCGGCTATGACGGTTTCGATCTTTTGCCGGGCCGGACTCACGAGTTCTTGCAGAAGACGGGCGCGATGGGGATGAAGTTCGACTGCGGTGATCTGCGCTGCTGGATTTTGATCGGCCATGGCTAGAGTCTTGCCACCGGGAGCGGCACAGCAGTCCAGGATGCGCGATCCGCTCATTTGCGAGCGGCCGATCAGCAGCGCGACTAGTTGAGACGCTTCATCCTGGATGACCAGATCGCCATTTCGAAATGCTTTCGTCTTCGTGACGTCGCCGGTTTGTACGCGGCGAGAGGAAGCTAGAATCCTGCCTGGTTCCAGGGTGATGCCTTCCTGGTTGAGTTCGACATCCGCAGTTGGCGTGCGGAGCCGGATGATCGTTGCGGGGATCTCCTGATTGTAGTGGCAGATCTGCTGAGCGGCATGGAATCCGAAGTGTCTAATCCAACGTTCGACCAGCCATGGTGGATGCGCCAGCGAGGAGGCCAGAGCTTGCACAGAGGAAGGTTCGGCTTCGGGTTTCGCGCTCGCAGTCGAGAGCTTGCGGAGAACGGCGTTGACGAAGGGAGCGGCGGAACGTTTGCGGGCGCGCTTTACCAGTTCGACGCTCTCGTGGAGGGCTGCGCGTTTTGGGATGCGATCGAGCCAACGGAACTGGTAGAGAGCCAGGCGGAGCGCAAGCATGATTTCGACGTCCAGCCTGGATAACACTTGGGAAGAAGCTGGGGCGATTTCTTCATCAAGCCGCGAACGCCAGCGCAGGACTCCCATGACTAGTTCTGTGGTCAGCGCGTGATCTTGAGTGGAGAGCCGCTGGTAGGTTGAGGCATGGAGGAGTTCGGAGGCGTAGGAGGACTCGCGCTCGACTCGCAGCAGGATGTCGAAGGCAGCGGCGCGGGCGGGGGAGATGGGCATTGATGGGATTGTACGATCGTTCAGTTGGTGCGGGGGGGCGCGGACGCGGGCGTCTCCCGCGGGGCGGACGAGGCGTCCGCCCTACACTACTGTGCCTAACTTTTCGTTTTCTTTTGGACGGTAGCCGTGGATGAAGTCGAGGGCTGAGTTCCGTTTCTTGCCTTCTAGTTGGAGTTCGAGGAGTTCAAGTGCGGTGTTTGCTCCGCAGCCAACAACCACACGATCCGTGATGATTTTCAGTTCGGATTGAGGAACGGTCTCGTTCGCGGGCTTTGCTTTAAGGATTTGAAGATTCTTGCCGCGGAATTTGGTGTAGGCACCGGGCCAGGGCTGGAATCCGCGGAGGCGGTTGTAAATTGCGGCGGCAGTGCGAGAGAAATCTATTTGACCATCTTCCTTCTTCAGGATCGGGGCCATAGTGGCTTGCGAGTCATTCTGCTTTCGACGTTCGATCGTGCCCGCTTGCAAGCCGCGCAGGGTTTCAAGCATGAGATCGGCTCCGGCAATGGAGAGGCGGGGTGATAGGGTTTCGGAGGTGTCGTCGGGTGCGATTGGGAGCTCCTGCTGGAGGAGGATATCGCCGGTATCGAGTCCGGCGTCGATGCGCATTGTGGTGTTGCCGGTGAGCGTTTCGCCTTTTGCGATTGCCCATTGGATGGGCGCCGCGCCGCGATATTTCGGGAGCAGCGAGGCATGCAGGTTGATGTTGCCCATCGGCGGTAGATCGAGCATCCATTGCGGGATGATGCGGCCGTAGCCTACTACGATAATGGCTTCCGGTTTCAGGGAGGTGAGTTGCGCACGGAATTCTTCATTGGCCTTGATGCTGGCGGGTTGGGAGATTGGCAGATTCAAATTCAGTGCGGATTGTTTTACGGGTGAGGCGACTCGTTCGAGGCCACGGCCCTTAGGACGGTCCGGCTGAGTGACGACTAGATGAATGCGGTGGCCGTATTCGACCAGTTTTTCCAGCGTGGGAACGGCGAAGAGCGGGGTGCCACAGAAGACTAGATTTAGGGGCATTTTGTCATTTGGTAATTGACTGTGCGCGAGCGTATTTGCGGCGGAACGGGAGTCAAAATCCCCACCCTCCCGCAAAGTGCGCGGGAAGGGTGGGGCACCCTTTAAAGTTCCCAGCTTTGAAACTACGCAATTTCTACCATTCTCCGGCTTTCATTAGTTTGCGGATTTTGCGCTTCATCAGGTCGCGCTTTAAAGCGCTTATGTGGCTGATGTAGAGCTTGCCATTCAGGTGGTCGGTCTCGTGCAACAGGGCACGGGCCAAGAGTTCCTCGCCGGTTTTTTCAAAAACTTTTCCGTTCACATCCTGCGCCCGCACTTTGACTTTATTTGGCCGGGTTACATTCTCGCGGAAGTCGGGGATGCTCAGGCAGCCTTCACTCTGAGTGTGTTTGCCTTCAGTGTGGATGATTTCGGGATTGATTAAGACCAGTCTGGCTTTGGGATCTTCCTTGAAGGTCACATCTATGACAGCAATACGGCGCCCGATTCCGATCTGCGGGGCTGCCAGCCCGACCCCGTGGGCGGCGTACATGGATTCGAACATGTCATCGATCAGCTTTTTCAATTCGTCGTCGAAGACGGTAACCGTTTCCGAAGGTTTATCCAGAACCGGGCTGCCGAATTTTACGATGGGATAGATCATCAGAAATTCTTCAATTGCTGGCAGTATCCCTGGAAATTGCGCAGAGTTTCTGTCATGGAATCACCGCCGAACTTTTCCAGAGCGCAGCGGGAAAGGGTCAGAGCCACCATCGCTTCGGCGGCCACTCCGGCCGCGGGAACCACGCATACATCGGAGCGTTCGTATGCGGCTTTTACTGGCTCTCTGGTGGAGAAGTCTACCGACTGCAGGGGACGGCGCAAAGTCGAAATTGGCTTGAGATAGCCACGGACGCGGATATCTTCGCCGTTGGAGATGCCGCCTTCGATGCCTCCAGCATTGTTGTGGGCGCGGGAGAAGGGCGTGAATCCGGCAGTTCCGCTGTAGCCGATCTCGTCGTGCACTTGAGAACCGGGACTGAAAGCAGCGGCCACGCCGGATCCGATCTCGACGGCTTTCACAGCTTGCAGGGACATCACGGCGGCCGCGAGCATGCCATCCAGGCGTTCATCCCACTGGGCGTAGGTGCCGAGACCAGGCGGGACCTGATGTGCGACTACCTCGAAAACTCCGCCGAGCGAATCTCCACTCTTTAGAACCTTGTCGACTTCTTCTTTCATGCGCTGTTCGGTATCGGGATCGGCACAGTTGAGCAGAACGTCGTCGCGGTCATAGAGCGCGACAATTTTTTCCCATGCGACTTCGTCGTGCAGGGTTGCGGCGCCCGTGGTGATGACGTGACTTAGCACTTCGATGCCGAGTTCGCGCAGAAAAAGTTTGGCGAGGGCGCCGATGGCGACGCGAGCGGCGGATTCGCGCGCGGAGGCGCGCTCGAGAATATAGCGGGCTTCAGGGAAGTTGTACTTCAGCGCGCCGGCAAGGTCGGCATGGCCGGGACGCGGAGAGGCGACGCGCTTGTGTTTTGCCGGATCGCCATTGCCGACCGGAAGAGATTCCTCCCAATTTTTCCAATCGCGGTTCGCAATTTGCAGCGAAATCGGGGATCCGATGGTGATGCCATGGCGAACGCCGGACAGTATATGAGCGGTGTCGCGCTCGATCTTCATGCGTCCGCCGCGGCCGTAGCCTTGTTGGCGGCGCCAAAGTTCGCGATCGAGGAAGGCCTGATCGATCTTTAGTCCGGCGGGCATGCCAGAAAGGAAGGCGACCAGGGCTTCGCCGTGCGACTCTCCGGCAGTGAAGTAGCGCAACATAAATTTTTGATTGTACCTGATGTCATCCTGAACGAAGCGAGGGATATATGCAGTCTGCTCGCGGCAAGAAGATGCATAGATCCTTCGCTTTGCTCAGGATGACAAGGCCTTCTTGATCGGGCTTTCGGAGTTTCAGAAACAGGTGCAGTGTTCGGGATTGGACAGGGGAACTGTTCAGGCTCTGTGTTGATTTCGGCGAAAGTTGGCAGGGTACTCGAGGTTATGACGAGATTAACCAGGCTGGATCCCTGAAATGGCTATTTTTTCTACAATTTGCAAATTCGGGGTCCAATGGACTTAACGAACAGTTTACAATCACTAGTACATCATGGCTGAGAGCGGGCTCGCGAAGCCCGCGGAACCATTCAATAGCCTCTGGCCCGGAAGGAGGACCTGTGTGTCCCGTCGCACAGAATAACGATAAGAAGAAGATTCGGTGCGTTGTGGCCCACGACATTGCATGGTTACGGCAAGGCGTGCGGCGGCTGCTTGACGATGCCCCGGATATTGCCGTGGTGGCGGAAGCCGAAGATGAGGTACAAACGTTGCGCGAAGTGTTTACACACCGGCCTGAGATCGTAGTGGTCGATCACCACATTTTCGAAGGCACGGCTGATCAGACGGAACGTCTGCTCTTGCGAGAGTCGCCCTCCAGCAAGGTGCTATTCCTCACCAATCATGACGAGCAATCCCGAGGAGACGAGTTTAACGAGACCGCTTGTGCTGTGCGGCGGACGTCGGCCGAGGAGCTCTTGAAGATGGTGCGCGAGACGGCTGCGGTAGAAGATATCGACGAGCTTGCGGTGAAGCCGCTTGCTGAATGGCCGACCGAACACGTGCCCCGGCGGCGCGACCTGACCGCACGGGAGCGGGAGGTTTTGCAGCTTCTGGCACAAGGCAAGACCGTGCGCTCCGCGGCTACCATCCTGGGGCTTAGCACGAAGACGGTCGATGCCCACAAATTCAATCTCATGCGCAAGCTTGGCGTCCATAACAAGGCTGAACTGGTGATGTGGGCGATTCAGACGAAGCTTGTCAAGCTTCCTGCCAACTTCTAAACGGGACCCAACCGGAAGAGCAAACTCCTGGACCAAGCCTGTGCGGCGGGAGGGATTTCTCTTCACTCGGATTGACACACTGTTCTCGGCGCTTCAGGCTTCGGGTCTCAAGCCTTGCGTCTTTGTGGCTGCGTCTGCCAGCTCTTCGAGGGATGAGACTGTGAGTTCCGGAGTAGCTTGGGCTGCTTTGACAGCGCCCACTCCTGGTCTTGCCGAGGGACGATTGACCCACACCGTGGCCAAGCCGAGGGCTTGGGCGGGAATTACGTCATGGTAAATGCTTTGGCCGACGTGCAGAACGCGGTGGGCTGGAGTCTGGATGCGGCTCAGGGCAAGTTCAAAGATTTTCAGAGATGGCTTGTAGGCTTGTGCCTGCTGGGCCGTGATGACCTCGTCGAACTCGACGCCGAGCTTGGGGCGCGTGCCCGCGAACAGGTCATCATCAACGTTTGAGAGGATAACCAGGCGAAAGCGCGCTTTCAACCTGTGAAGTGCGGCGACCGTATCGGCCCATGGCTTCCACTTTGGAAGGGATGCGGCCAGCGAACGAAGCTCATCCAGGGTGGGTGTGAATCCGAACTCAGTTCCGAATTGCGAGACCACGGACGCCAGGACTTCGTGGTAAGGCTGGAACTTTCCCTGCTCGGCCCTCATTTCGAAATCGCCATACAATTTGAGTAGCGTGCCGTCGTCGGCTGTCTTGGCGTGGGCCGTGAGAATACGACGCAGGGCGGGGAGAATGCCGGCTTCCCAATTGATGAGCGTCCCATAGCAGTCGAAGGTGACGACTTCGAAGCGCGAAAAATCGAGCATATGAGAATAGTGTAGAGCCAAGGCAAGGGTTCACGCTAAATGCGGCTTAGCGCTAAATACGACGAATCGGAGCGAGCTACGAAAAATTCCAGGTCTCACAATCGAGACGTTTGAGGCCCGTTCAGGTACTCTTTAGCGGGGATGCTTCCGATGAGCCGCGTTCTCCGCCTTTTACTTTCATTACTTCTCACCAGAGTTGCTTTGGGACAGGGCGACAGCAAACATTTCGCACCAATTTCGCTGCATCCCCAGAATCCGCATTACTTTTTATTTCATGATCATGCGCTTGCCCTGATCGGCAGCGGTGAGCACTACGGTGCCGTCTTGAACGGCGATTTCGACTATGGCAAGTATTTGGCAACACTTCAAGTGGAGGGGATGAACTACACGCGGCTGTTCGGCGGGTCGTATGTGGAGGTGCCGGCGAAGTCGTTTGG
>Ga0068856_100003102_pt1 | contig 16967 bp, 15 predicted proteins | sample KBSCornC62_FD_66595 | JGI IMG/M metagenome (GOLD analysis project Ga0068856, IMG submission 66595) | Corn rhizosphere microbial communities from Kellogg Biological Station, Michigan, USA - KBS Corn C6-2 | ecosystem: Host-associated > Plants > Roots > Rhizosphere > Soil ...
TGCAGTTTCAGTTTGTCTGGCGTCATGATCCTTCAGAAGAGCCGTATGCGTAGACGCGCTCGTACGGATCTGTGCGGGGGGCGGTTCGTGAGAATCGTCCCTACCGCGACCTTTGAGCCATTTTGGGCGAAGCAGAAGCAGATTCTTCGCTTACCACCCGCACGCTGAAGAAAGCGCGTGGGGCCCCGTGCGCTCAGAATGAGAGGCTGATTGGAAGCTCCGGCGCAATCGAACGAATACAGTCACTTATCCAATCGCCGGCTATCGAGATCTTGAGAGCAAGAGTTGCCATTTCCCACCCCGGATGGCGGCAGCTCACCCAGAAGAAGCCGATGCGCCAGGATGCGTGGATGAAGAAGATTGGCGACCTACTGCGTCGCATCTCGGGGAAGATGCGAGATTCGTCCCCAACGTACGAAATACCTCAGCCGGTCCAATTTGAGAGGCCCGAGCTCGATTCCCGCCCTATGGTCCTTGTTGTCGACGACGAACGCGTGTTCGTTGACACCTTCGCCATGATTCTGGACCAGAGCGGCTATTACCCGTTGAAAGCTTACAGCGGAGAGCAGGCTCTCGCCCTAATTGAGGAGGTTCGGCCTGACCTTGTCTTTGCCGACATCGTTATGGGCTGGGTCAACGGAGTGGAGGTGGCGATGGCGGTGAAGCAGCGATGGCCAGATTGCCCCGTCCTCCTCACAACGGGCCATTACGGAAATCTGAAGTTGCTTGAGCCTGCCGAAGCAGCTGGATATCAGTTTGAGGTGCTTGCGCGCCCGATTCACCCCAACGATCTTCTGGCAAAACTGGCCGCGGCGATTCCGGGCAGAGCTTCCTGAATTGGCGAGTTGCATCGGATGGTCACCCGGCTGGTTTCGTTATACTCAACTCAGTGCAGCCGCGCTCTTCGGCCCGGCTTGCCAACTCACCAACGAAGTCAGGTCATAAGAGCAAAGTGGCATTAAGCGATCTCGAATACGCCTACGCTCCAGTGCGCGATCAAGTCCGCGACCTGCGGGAGTATCTTTGACCCTGCTCGCCTGCGCAGGGAACTAGGTGACATAGAAACCAAGCTTGCAGACCCGGCCATGTGGTCGAACCCTGCCGCGTCGCAGCCATTGATGCGCGACCGGAAGCGCCTCGAAGAACTTGTGGCCAGGGACGAGGAGCTTGTTCGCCGGACCAGCGATATAGACGCCTACTTTGAGCTCGCCCGTGAAGGCGAGGATGTTCTGGCCGATCTCGAGCGCGACATCAAGTCGCTCGCCACATTCACGGAAGAACTGGAAGCGCGTACCATGCTCTCCGGCGAAACTGATCCGCTGAACGCTATCGTTACGGTGCATCCCGGAGCGGGGGGCACGGAGAGCCAGGACTGGGCGGAGATGCTGATGCGCATGTATCTGCGCTGGGCCGAGCAGCAGGGCTTCAAGACGGAGATGAACGATTACCAGGACGGGGAAGAGGCGGGCATCAAGTCGGCCACCTTTACCATCGCCGGGGAGTACGCCTTCGGCCAGCTTGCCGGGGAGAGCGGAGTCCATCGCCTGGTTCGCATCTCGCCGTTCGACTCCGCCAAGCGGCGACATACGTCGTTTGCTTCGGTCTTTGTTTCGCCGGAAATCGACGACTCCATCCAGGTCGATATCAAGCAGGAAGACCTGCGCGTCGATACATACCGCTCTGGCGGCAAGGGTGGACAGCACGTGAACACGACGGACTCCGCGGTGCGGATTACGCATAATCCCACGGGCATCGTTGTGCAGTGCCAGAACGAGCGCTCACAGCACAAGAACCGCGAGAAGGCAATGAAGATGCTGCGGTCGCGGCTGTATGAGTATGAACTGGACAAGAAGCGCGCGGAGTCAAAGAAGCTGGAAGATTCCAAGCTCGACATTAACTTCGGCTCCCAGATCCGCTCGTATGTGTTGCAGCCCTACCGCATCGCAAAGGATCATCGGACGAAAGTTGAAGTAGGCGATGTGGACAAGGTTCTCGATGGGTATCTCGAGCCCTTCCTGCGCGGATATCTGCTTGCCAAGCGCCGCGGCACCGCCGTAGCGGCCGCCGGCGAAGACGAACTCGATGTGTGAACTTAACTGAGAACTAAAGAGTGGCACCTTCCCTATGAACGATCCAGCCCTCATCGACGAAATGCTTCGCAAGGCCCAGACGATTGCCGTGGTGGGCATGAGCGATAAGCCGTGGCGCGCAAGCCACAACATCGGCCGCTACCTGGTGATGCAGGGCTATCGCGTGCTTCCGGTTAATCCGAGGCTGAAGGAAGTGCACGGGCTCAAGGCTTATCCCGATCTCGAATCGGCGCAGGCTGCGATCAAGGCCGAAGGCTCCAGCGGTATCGACCTTGTCGACGTCTTCCGCGCTTCTGAAAAAGTCCCGCCCATCGTGGAAGAGGCGATCAAGCTCGGTATACCGTACCTGTGGCTGCAGGAAGACGTGATCAACGATAAGGCCATGTCGCGTGCAAGATCGGCCGGTATCAAGGCAGTCCAGGATGTGTGCATCTTCCGCGAGCACGCACAGAGGGTAGGGTGAGCACCGAGGATGGTGCATTGCGCGATGTGTAACTTACCGGGGCTGGTGGGCGTCGAATGGGTAGGGATTAGGGAATAGGGATTAGGGAACGACGGGCTGAATGCTCTTGAACGCGCTCGAGGCAGTGATTTGGCTTCTTTTCTGATGCGATTGTTACGAACGATTGCCGCTGTGGCTTTTGCGCTCGCCGCGGGTGCTCCGCTGTTTGGAGCGTCGAGTGCGGCTGACCTGCCGCATGTTCATGTGCAGCTGATTGCGCCTGATGCGCAGTTCCATCCCGGCCAGAACAATGCTGGTCTCTATTTCAAGCTGGAGTCGGGCTGGCATGTTTACTGGAAGAACCCAGGGGATGCGGGTGAGCCGCCACATATGAAGTGGTCTCTCCCGCCGGGAGTTACGGCAGGAGCGATTCTGTACCCGGTTCCGAAGCGTTTGCCACTTGGGCCGCTGATGGATTTCGGGTACGAGGGTGAAGTCGTCTTTCCCTTTCAGGTCAACGTCAGCGGTAACTCTGGCGGCGGTGCTGCAACGCTCCACGCCAAGGTTGATTGGCTTGTCTGCCGGGGCAGCTGCATTCCGGAAAAGACTGAACTCGAGATCACGCGGCCGATCGGACAGGGAGGCGGGACGGTTGAGCCCGATCAGCAGATATGGGCGCGCCTCGCGAATAGGCTTCCGCAAGCTCCGCCGGCAGGTCTGAAGATCGGGTTTGTGCCGACGAGTAGCGGCTTCCGGCTCACTGTTATCACTGGCCAGAGAGAAACCGAAGCGTCGTTCTTTCCGTCGAAGCCAGACATTCTGTCGAACCCTGCGCCGCAGGCCGTAACGACAACTGCGAATGGCCTCACGCTCGATCTCAAGAAGGACGAAAATCTCGCGGCGAATCCCAAAGAGCTCACTGGACTGCTTCTGCTCTCCGGGAATCGTGCGTATGAACTGGTTGTTCCATCTGGCGCCCCGAAGCCTGCCAAAGCCGCCCCGCTCGAATCTGGACCGGTTGCAAACACCAGTTCAGTACCGACGACGAGCGCACCTGGATCCGCCGCTGCCAGCCCCGCTACACCCGCAAAGACTAGCCTCGTTCAAGCCGCTTTCCTCGCGTTTCTAGGCGGGCTGATTTTGAACCTGATGCCCTGCGTCTTCCCGGTGCTCTTCATCAAGGGGCTCTCGCTGCTTCAGTCCGGCGCGGAAGAGAAGCACAAGCTTCGAACTCACGGACTGGTGTATACGCTCGGGATTCTGGTCTCGTTCTGGATTCTGGTTGGCGTGCTGCTTGGCTTGCGGTCGGCGGGGTCTCATCTTGGGTGGGGATTTCAGTTCCAGTCGCCGGTCTTCCTCTCGCTGATGGCGGCGCTGCTCTTTTTCCTTGGCCTTTCGCTGGCGGGGCAGTTTGAAATTGGACTGACTTTGACTAGCGCGGGCGGATCGCTTGCGGCGAAGCAGGGGTACACGGGGAGTTTCTTCACGGGAGTGCTGGCGGTCATCGTGGCTACGCCGTGCACGGCGCCATTCATGGGAGTTGCGCTGGGGTATGCGCTCTCGCAGACCGCCATCGTCACCTTTGCGGTTTTTACCGCGCTTGCGCTCGGACTCGCCGCGCCTTACTTGGCCCTGACCCTTCAGCCCGCGTGGACGCGGATTTTGCCGCGGCCCGGCGCGTGGATGGAGGTGCTGAAGCAGGCTGTGTCTGTGCCGATCTTCGGGACGGTGATCTGGCTGGCGTGGGTTATTGCGAATGCGTACGGAGCCATGTTGCTGGCTGCGCTGCTGGTGAGTTTCCTGCTGCTTGCGATTGCGGGATGGTTTCTGGGGCGCTGGCCGGCGAAGCGGTGGGCCACGGCAGTTGCGGTCGCATTCCTTGCGATTGCGGTGGTGACCTCGGTCGTCGTTCCGAAGCAACTCGCGGTCTCAGAGCAAGCACCGACACAGGCCGGATCGTCCGCCGGATGGCAGCCCTGGTCCGCCGATGCGGTCAGCCGCTATCAATCGCAGGGGCGTCCGGTCTTCGTCGACTTCACGGCGAGCTGGTGTTTGAGCTGCCAAGTGAACGAACGCGTCGCTCTGGGCAAGCCTGAAGTGCAGAAGGCTTTCGCCGATGCCAATGTCGTCCTCATGCGGGCCGACTGGACCCGCTACGACGACAACATCACGCGCACTCTCAACAGTTTCGGCCGAAGTGGCGTCCCTACCTACGCGCTCTACGTTCCCGGAGAAAGCCAGCCGCGCCTTCTTCCTGAGGTCCTCACGCCCGGAATTGTGACGAACGCCCTCGCAGGGTTGACGCACGGGTCAACACAAACTGCTGTGTCGTCGTCCAAACAGCAGTGAGATCCCGACCCGCCCCTGAGGGCTCGGGCTCACCTTCTGAATAGCTTGCGCCGTCGCGCAGCATCTCGCCTCAGGAGGTCATCCATGCGCTCCCGCCTGCACATCGTATTCCTCTCTGCCAGCATGCTCTTGTTTGCCTTAATCGCAACCAGCGAACAGGCGCAAACCGCCCGCGTGAACGCGCCGGCTCCTGCATTCACCGCAACTGACTCTCATGGGCAAGCTCACTCACTCGATCACTACAAAGGCAAATATGTCGTGCTCGAATGGCACAACCAGGGATGTCCTTTCACTCGCAAGCACTACGAGTCCGGGAACATGCAGGCGCTTCAGAAGCAGTGGACCGAAAAGGGAGTGGTCTGGTTCACGGTGATCTCATCTGCCGAAGGGAAAGAAGGCTACGTCACTCCGTCGCAGGAGAATGAGTACATGGCGAAGATGCACGCCTCGCCGACAGCAGCTCTCCTCAATCCTGAGGGCAAGCTTGGCCGCCTCTACAATGCGAAGACCACGCCCAACATGTTTGTGATTGATCCGCAGGGAAAGCTCATCTACTCTGGCGCGATCGACGATCGGCCCTCGACGGACCTGGATGACGTGAAGGGCGCGGATAACTTTGTCAGCGACGCGCTCGGCGCCGCAATGTCGGGAAAACCTGTCGCTAACCCGCACACGCGTTCTTATGGTTGCTCAGTGAAGTATCGGGACTGATCCTGCAACTTCGGTGAGTGCCTCACATTACCAGGTGAAGTAATGCCGCCCCATTGCTCTGAGGCTGGGATGCAGGGGGAGAGCATCGCGCGACTCGACTTCGTACCAGGGCGCGCCGGCGGCTTCCTTCGCGTAGACCCTTACTTCACGAGCGGTCGCCTGGTCCATCATTCGAAGGTTTGTCATCACCGGCACGGGGCGAGACTTGGGACTGCGTCGCAAGCTGCTGTCGAACTGCTGCTCGTACGTATTCTCGTTCCACTCCGGCTTCATGACGACCCTCCACTCTGTCGCGGGTTTCAGAGCTTGCCGCTCTCGGACAGGTAGATAGCAACCGATGCGCCAAATCCGCTTTAGCTTCATCGGCACGCCTGTGTGATGAAACGGAAATGACTTAGCAAAAGTTCCACCTCTTCTTACGATTCATCGGCATGAAGATTGACGAAGTTCAGTGACGAAATCTCGTCTCCGGAGACTCTATTTAGTCACCTGGCGGAGTAATCAGAGATCCGAGTCACGCCCACTGCGCTTGCTCGCGCGGATTCGGCGGATCTCTTCCATTCGCTGCGCGAGCTGTTTTTCCCGGCCTTCCTGGGTGGGATGGTAGTAGCTGCGGCCGCGCAGTGAATCGGGCAGGCACTCCATATCGGCAACCCTGTCGTCTTCGTCGTGTGCGTAGCGGTAGCCTTTTGCGTAGCCGAGGTCCTTCATCAGGCGAGTCGGCGCGTTGCGGAGATGCAGCGGCACCGGCTCCTGCCGTGTCTCTTCGACCTCCTGCTGGACGGCGCCATAGGCGGTATAGACGGCATTTGATTTCGGAGCGAGGCAGAGATAGACAACGGCCTCGGCGAGCGCCAGATCGCCTTCGGGAGATCCGAGGAAGTCGATGGCCTCCTTCGCCGAGAGGCAGAGGTTCAGCGCTTCCGGCGCGGCCAGGCCTATATCCTCCACTGCCATCCGCACGACACGCCTCGCCAGGTACAGCGGATCCTCTCCCGCTGCAAACATCCGCGCCAGCCAGTACAGCGCAGCGTCCGGATCGGAATTGCGCACGCTCTTATGCAGCGCCGAAATCAGGTTGTAGTGCTCCTCGCCCGATTTGTCGTACATGAGGACGCGCTGCTGAATGGCTTCCTTCGCCAGCTCCTTGTCGATGTGCTTCGACCCCTCGGTCGCAAGCTGCGCGGCTACCTCGAGGGTGTTGTAGGCGCTACGGCAATCGCCGCTCGAGTAGGAAGCAATCAACTCGAGCGCGTCGTCATCCGCTGTCAATTCCGTTGAACCAAGACCGCGCTCCTTGTCCTCGAGAGCCTTACGGAGGAGGCCGGCAATGCGCTCTTCGCTCAGCGGCTGGAGGACGTAGACGCGGCAGCGGGAGAGCAGAGCAGAAATGATTTCGAACGAGGGGTTTTCAGTGGTGGCGCCGATAAGCCGGATGGTTCCACGCTCCACATATGGCAGAAACGCATCCTGTTGCGCCTTGTTGAAGCGATGGATCTCATCCACGAAGAGGATCGTTCGGGAATGCATTTCCGCAGCCTGCGCGGCCGCAGCCATCACCTGCTTGATCTCCTTGATGCCGCTGAGCACAGCCGAGAACTCCACGAAGTTGGCCTTCGTGGTCTCAGCGATAATCTTCGCCAGCGTTGTTTTGCCCACCCCCGGCGGACCCCACAGGATCATCGAGCCGAGGCTCTGCGAATCCTGAGCATCCCGTTCGATCTGGACCCTCAGCGGTTTTCCCGGCCCGAGCAGATGTTCCTGCCCCACGTACTCGTCCAGCGTGCGCGGCCGCATGCGCTCCGCCAGCGGTGCTCCCGGCATTGCATGCAGTGATCCCTTGGCCGATTGCGCGGGAGACTCGGGCATTCCATCAAAGAGACTCACTGGGGCCCTCCGTGCGAGACAGTGAGTCCGGCGCTTCTGACGGAACGCTGCCGCGCCGCTTCGTAGAGCAACACGCTCGCCGCGACCGCTGCGTTCAAGCTCTCGACCGGCCCGGGGCAGGGAATCGTCACTGCTCCATCGGTCTTCGCGGCTAGTTCCGCCGGAACTCCGTTTCCTTCGTTCCCAATCACGAACGCCACTGGTCCCGTGAGGTCGACGTGAGCCGCTGGTTGCGCTCCTTGCACCGAGGTGGTCAGCACATGCACCCCAGCTTTGTGGAGTTGTTCAAGCGTTTCGCTTTCCCCGATACTGAGCATGGGCATCCGAAACACGCTTCCTGCCGATGCCCGCACTGCTTTCTGATTCCAGGGGTTCACGGTACCCGGCAAGCAGATCACGCCGCTTGCTCCGAACGCCTCGGCAGACCGCGAGATCGTTCCCAGATTTCCCGGATCCTGTATCGCCGCTAAAACCAGGATTAATGCCGGTGTTTTTGCGACTCTGTTCAACACATTCGTCCAGGCCCAATCCGGGGACTTCACCAACGCCGCCACCGGTTGCGGTGTTTCGGTCGAGAGGATCGAACTGAGGATGCCGGAAGGCAGGATCAGAACCTCCGTGTCTTTGCTCAGGCCCGATGTCTCAACCCAGTGCTGCATCCGCTCTCCCGCAAATATGCACTCAATGTCCAAGCCCGCTCGCATTGCCTCATGGATGAGATGCGGTCCCTCTATTCCGACCAATCCGGATGAAATGCGCCCCGGATTCGTTAACACGCGGCGCAATTCCTTCAACCGCGCGTTTTGCTTACTCTGTACAATGCGTATAGGCATCTATGCGAACCGATCTTGCTTAGCCGATTCTATGCTGTTTTGCGCGATGTAGCTGAATCGACGACACTAGCAGGGTTGCGCCGCAGCCGGTGCTATGGTAGCTTGCGTCATTGTGGCTTTGGTTTGGTCTCCGGCCTGCGGAGTGCAAACTCAAGCCGCCAGGGCGATCAGCCGTTGTTCTGAGCTGGTTCACGGCGAAGCGCCCGACCTAACCGAGGTAGACCTTCTTGTCCGCGGAAATCTTGCGCGTCCATCCCGACGAGCCCCAAACAGACCGGATCGACTATATCGTCTCGTGCCTGCGCCAGGGTGATCTAGTCGCCATGCCCACTGATACCTTCTATGGTCTGGCCGTCGACCCCGTGAACCTCCACGCCGTCGAGAACATCTACCGCATCAAGAGCCGCCAGAAGCAGAAGCCTCTCTCGCTTCTCATCGCCTCTCTTGCTCAGGCTTACGAACTTGCCCGCGACAGCGACCCGATGCTCGACAAGCTGGCCGATCGCTTCTGGCCCGGTCCGCTGACCATCATCGTCCGCGCCGGCACCAAGCTGCCTCTGCGCTCCACCGCGAACACCGGCAACGTGGCCCTTCGAATTCCGGACGCCGCCATTCCTCGCGCCGTGGTTGAGCGCTTCTGCCTTCCGATCACCGCGACGGCCGCAAACCTTCAGGGCGCGTCTGAGTGCACTCACGCCGCCTGCGTCCGCGACCAGATCGGCGATCGCATCCCCCTCATTGTCGACGGCGGTCCTACCGGGCGCTCGCTTCCCACCACTATCGTCGACCTGTCGCTAGGCAACGGCCGCTGGGAAGTGCTTCGCGAAGGGGCGATTCCCACACACGAAATCGTTATGGTGCTGCAACGGTAGGCGCTTGATGAGCCCGCAGGCATCACCGGCAGCGCTCCAAGCCAAAACAACCAGACCCGTCCTCCGCTGGACCCTCATCATCATCGCTCTTCTGGCGATTATCACCGTAATCTGGATTCGCTGGGTCTACGGGCAGATTCAGTGGTACGCCACCCGCGACATGGCCACCCCATCGGATGCCATCGCGGTCTTCGGGGCCGCCGAGTACGACGGCCATCCTTCCCCGGTGTTTCGAGCACGGCTGGATCACGCGGAATCACTCTACAGCCGCGGCATCGCTCCGCTCATCATCACCCTGGGTGGTGATGGAGGCGATCATTACTCGGAAGGCCGTGTAGGGGAGGAATATCTGGTTGGTGCTGGGGTTCCCGATTCCGACATCATCGCCGAAACCGAGAGCACCAGCACGGACGAGTCTGTTCGCCGGCTTGCCGTTATCGCCCGTACCAATAACCTTCAGCGGATCGTAGTAGTCAGCGACGCCACCCATCTTTTTCGTATCCACCAGATCTGCGCCGCCAATGGCCTGAATGTTCTTACCTCGCCCCGATCGCGTGTCCCGATTGAAGGCCCCTCCGGACAGCGGGAGCGCATCCAGCACGAAATCCTCAGTTATACGCTCTGGCGCCTGCGCCTCGACTAGCGAAGCCAAACAAAACACGAACTCGGCGCGATTAGTGATCAGGGTCACTGAGAGGCGTTTGAGGGAAGGCTCAGACTTCAGGGCACAAATGGGGGTGGGCCATGGTTCTGCTCATCTGGCTCGTGCTCTTTCTGCTGGTTGTGTCGTTTCTCCTTGCCGGTGGGGCGCTCGGGCTGCGTGCGATCCTCCAGCGGTATTCCGGCGGTCGTCCGGTTACGTGCCCTGAAACCCATCAGTCAGCGGTGGTCGGAATCGATGCAAGACATGCGGCGGCCACGGTGATGGACGGGAGCCCAGCGTTGCGCCTCTGTGAGTGCTCGCAATGGCCAGAACGGGCGCAGTGCAACCAGGCGTGCCTGTCGGAGGCGATTGCGGCGGAGCCTTACAGGGAGGTTGCGGGGGCGAGCAGGAAGCAGATCTATCATCTGCCGGTTCTGGTGGCGGCGTTCGCGGCCTGGTATGTGGGCATGCTGTGGCACTCGCATTATCTGTTTCGCGCTCGGTGGATCGAGGCAGCAGGGCTGGCCCCGGCCCAGGTCAGGCAACTGGTCGGGTGGCTCCTGCCGCATCTGCTTACGGCGGCGGTGTGCCTGCTGTTTGCATATGGAGTTGCGTGGCTCCTTGTCCTGACTCACCGGAAGGGCGCGCTACAGGGGATGCTGATGGCGGCGCTCCTATGCGGGGCGCTGGTTGCGACAAGCTGGTTCGGCATTGGCCGGTTGCCTGCCGCGCTATTTGTGATTGAGGCTAGTTACGCGGTGCTCGCAACGTTGACTGTGGGAGCAATCGTGGGTGGTCTCTACGACAGGCTTGTGCTTAGGGAGCACTAAGGCGGCTGATTCCAGAGAAGAATCTCCAGTTCAGCGGACCACGGGGAGGTCGGCCGGGATCTCGATCGTTACCGACGTGCCGCGGCCAGGATTGCTGACTACGGTGAACGTCGCCTGCTGCCCGTATAGAACTTCGAGGCGCTCCTGGACGTTTTTCATGCCGATTCCGGCGCCGTTACGCTTGATGCCGGTGTTCGGGCGGTCGCCCATGCCGACGCCGTCGTCGGCTACTTCGATGAGGACGCGGTCGCCGTCGAGCTTGCTGCGCAGCGTCACGGTGCCGCCGTGAATGCGCGGCTCGAGTCCATGTTTGATGGAGTTCTCGATGAGGGGCTGCAGGAGGATGCTGGGAACTAGCACGTCGAGGGTGTCGGGATCGATTTCTTTTTCTACGCGAAGTTTCTCGGCTCCGAAGCGAACGACCTCGATAGCGAGATAGTCGTCGGTGAAGCTGAGCTCGTTGCGCAGAGGCACGTAGGTGTCGTGGTCTTTGAGGAGGGCGCGCAGGATGTTGGCGAGCTTGATTGTCATCTCGCGGGCCAGCTCGGGCCGGGTGCGGACGAGCGAGGAGATGGAGTTGAGGGTGTTGAAGAGGAAATGCGGATTGATCTGCCGCTGCAGGGCGTCGAGACGGGCTTCGAGGAGCAGGTGTTTCTGCTCTTCGAGCTTCATTTCGATGCGGAGGGCGTTCCACACCTTGATCGCGATGCCGACTACGATAGGGGCGGTGAAGCAGACCAGGATTTGTACCCACGGTTCTTTGGCGACGAGGGCGAAGAGCTCGTGGGGGTAGCGCGAGTGGATCCAGTCACGGCATGCTTCGGCGCCAACGATCAGGAAGAGGAGCAGGAACTGGCGGTCGATGCGGGGGCGGCGGAGGATGCGGCGGACCCAACGGTAGAGGCCGAGGTCGACGAAGGGTGTGAATGACCAGATTTCTTCGGGCTCGACGACGCGGCCGAGGACGCCGGCGACGATGGCAACGGCGATGTTGAAGGGGAGCGTGAGGTACTCGGCGTGAAGCACCGCGGGGATGGCGAGAATGGCAGCGCCGAGCGTGGCCCAGCGCGGGCCGACGAGAAGGCCGAGAAGAATGACCGTCTCAAAAGAGATGTCGGCGGCGAGGAAGTTGGGTACGGAGGTGCGGATCCAGACGCCAAGGGTGAGGGGGACAAGGAAGAAGGCGAGCAGGGCAAGAGTCTGCTCGGGACGGCGCTTTTCGGCGAAGAAGAGGCGGCGGAACGTGGCGGCGCGCGCGAGTACGCTGGCTACGGACGCCATGACACCCAGCTTGACGAGCAGGGTGATGAGAATGAGCCTTTCGGTCACGTGAACAGTGTATGACCTGCATGCGGGTGGCGGTTTCGCGAGAACCCACATCTCCAAAGCGAGATGTGGGCACCCGGCAGGTTGAGTTTGTTGGCTCCCACCCTTGCGACAAAAAAACCTCGCAAGGATGGGGCACCCGGCCGTCGGAGTCGAGGCACCGGATCTAGATCCATTCAAACCGCACACAAGGGAAAAATCTCGCTTTCCTTGACAGCTTAGGAGAGTTTCGCTACAGTCCTAAGATGTTTAGGAGAGAGTTGGAATGGCCGATCAGGCTCAGCTTCTTCCGGGGACTCTAGATCTTCTTATTCTGCGGGCAGTATCGCTCGGACCCTTGCACGGATATGGCATCTTGCTGCGCATTGCCCAGATATCAGGCCAAGCTCTGATGGTTGAGCAGGGCGCGTTGTATCCGGGACTGTTTCGCTTGGTTCGTCAGGGACTGCTCAAGACGAAGTGGGGCGTCTCCGACGCGAACCGGCGCGCGAAGTTTTACGAGCTGACGTCTGCCGGACGGAAGCGGCTGCAGGATGAGACAGAGAGTTGGAATCGCCTTGCCGAAGCAATCGCGAATGCACTTTCAGCGCAACCGGGAGAGCTATGAAAATCCTCAATGCATTGCAGGCCCGCTGGTCCGCGTTCGTGCACCGTTCGGCGGTGAGGCATGAACTCGAGGAAGAACTGCTCGAACACATCCAGCTTCGCGCGAACGATCTGGAAAGCCGCGGCATTTCACGACCTGAGGCCGAGAGGCAGGCGCGCGTAGAATTTGGCGGATTCGAACACTATCGCGAAGAATCGCATAGGGCCCAGGGCTGGAGCTGGGCAGTTACGCTGTTGAGAGATCTAAAGTTTGGTTTTCGGGTTCTGAAGAAGGCACCCGTATTCACCGCGGCCGCAATCCTTACTCTGGCGCTGGGCATCGGTACCAACACGGCCTTATTTACACTGGTCCGCGGAATCCTATTGCGGCCGCTGCCTGTGCGCGCAGCCAGCCGCCTGGTTGTTATCTGGGATAGCAATGCAGCAATAGGGTTAAGCCGGGTGGGACCCAGCGGGCAGGATTACCTGGACTGGAGAGAGCAAAAGATCCAGGCGTTCGAGGATCTCTTCCTTTTCGAGCACGGCACAGGTACTGTGACGGGCAATGGAGATCCGGAGCAGGTCGCCGGACTCCGTGTGACTACCAACTTCGGAGATTTTTTCGGAATCGTTCCCGTTGAGGGGAGAACATTTCTTCTGCAGGAAGAAAATGCGCGGCGTGCGCTCGTCGTCCTGGGCTACCACTACTGGATGCGGAAGTATCAAGGGGATCCGGCTGTTTGCGGCAAAAGCATGACATTGAACGGCGAGAACTACACCATCATTGGTGTGTTACCCGCATCTTTCGACGAGTTGTTCCCAGTTGATGTAGTGGTTCCGTTCGATGTTGGCTGGCTGCAGCGCGCCGGTTCCGATCTTGGTGTGTTTGGGCGTCTGCGTCCGAACGTGACGGTGCGCCAAGCGGCCGCGCAGATGAACGCGGCGATGGCGAGAACAGCTCTCCAGAGGCCTGATCGCAAAGGGTTCGGCACAGTTCTGCTGCCGCTGGGATCAGTGCGGATGGAGTACATTCGACCGGCTCTGATTGTGCTGCAGTGCGCAGTGGGATTCGTTTTGATTCTAGCCTGCGCAAATGTTGCAAATCTCCTGCTGTCGCATGGCATGAGCAGATGCCAGGAAATCGCCGTGCGCATCTCACTTGGAGCCACTCGAAAGCAGATCGTTCGCCAGTTTATGGTGGAAAGTTCTTTGCTGACGATCGTTGGCGGATCGCTTGGCCTGCTGCTGTCTTTAGGAAGCGTTCATCTCTGGGGACGATATGGACCGACCCAGATACCCGTTCCCAATTCAGCTTATGAAGTGAAACTGCCTGAGGTCCACCTGGGAGCAAGCGAGATCGTTTTCACGCTGGTTATATCGCTGGCAATCGGTATGCTGTTTGGCCTGATACCTCCGCTCCGGTTGTTTGCCGGCAACATGCAGGCTGCGCTGAAGAATGGAGGACGCGGAACGATCGGGCAGGTGCGAGGAAAAAGAACACGCACTCTTCTGATAGTGGTGGAGGGGGCGCTTGCTCTCGTGCTGGTGGTCGGCGCGTCCCTGATGATCAAGAGCTTCTCGCGGTTGTTGTCTGTCGATCCGGGTTTTGATCCCAACAGGCTTCTAACGCTGCGGATCAAACTGTCTGAGGATGCCGCCGGTTCGCCCTATCAGAATTCCGGGAGGCGCGGAGCGGCCTTCCATGATTTCCTGGAACATGTTCGCGGCATACCCGGCGTGCAGGCTGCTGGGTTGACTCAGATTGTTCCTCTTAGTCAAGACGATATGGATCGAGGGCCCTTTTCCATTCAGGAGAAGCCAGGTTCTGATGTGGCCCCTTCTGCCGATTATCGGGACATCAGCGCCGGATATTTCGAGACCATGAAGATTCCCTTGATGCAAGGCAGGAGCTTTGCAGAGAGCGATGACACCAACCATCCGCGAGTGGTTGTGATCGATGAGACGCTCGCGCGAGAGTATTTTGGGAGCGAAAGCCCGATCGGCAAACACTTGGTTCTTCCGGACGGCTCCGGAGTGCCACGACAGGTCATCGGCGTTGTGGGCGCGGTTCGCGACACATCGCTGAGCGGCGCGCCTGAGGCTACCATTTACTTCCCATTTATGCAGGGTCCGGACCAAACCATGAGTATGGTGGTGCGTACGGCCGTTCCGCAGAATGCGATCCTGCCTGCGATTCGCAGCGCTATCTGGTCGGTGGACCGGAACCAACCGATATTCGAAGTGAGATCCATGCCGGAGATCGTGGGGAACGTCACGTCGGCCCCCAGGATTGCATTTACGCTGCTTGACATTCTGGCTCTGGTGGCTCTGGTGTTGGCCGCAATTGGAATCTACGGCGTGACCTCGTATAACGTGGGTCAGAGAACGCAAGAGGTCGGTGTGCGACTCACTTTCGGCGCTACGCCGAATGCGATCGTGTACATGCTCGTGCGACAAGCGACAAACATCACTCTTTTCGGCATTGGGGTCGGCCTGCTCTTTGCATGGCTCATGACCCGGTTCATGTCCGGCCTTCTTTACGGCGTCAGCAGCACTGATCCCCTAACATTTCTGACAGCGACGCTGCTGGTAATTACGGTATCGACTGTTGCATGCTATTTTCCTGCACGCCGCGCGGTGCGAGTGGATCCGCTGGTAGCCCTGCGTTCCGACTAGATGGTCGTTCTGCGTGTGACAGATGACTGCTTCTGAGTCATTGCCAAATCGGCGGTACTTAGCGAGCCGAGCTCGACTCTCAGAGCGAGTCACAGGCTGCATGAACACTGCGGTCAAGTAGTTGCCGGCTTCCTCAGAGCCGACGCCGCATCCGTCATTCAAGAATCTCGCCGGAGGGGCCAGTGTGGTCTCCCACGTCTCCAAAGGAAGGAGACATGGGGCACCCTATTTTGGCCGTGGGGCCGGCTTGAAGGATCTGGGCTATCGCCATTGTTCTTAGCGGGCTATTGGGATATCAGTCAATAATTTGGCTGCCCCAGTACTCGCGCTCTACGGGACAGTTCTGAACGGATTTGAGAGAGGACCTGGACGAGTTCCACCGGTTCGTAATGGAAGGTGGCAGCCTCATCTTGCTGTGCAGTCAGCCCAACTGTTGTTGGCTTTTGCACCACAATCGTCTGAAGAGAATCTCTCAAGGATTCCAATGCTTCGACGCCTTCAAGGACACGCATTTCATCGATTGAAGATTGACCAGCCTGAACCTTTAAACGCTGACCATAGATGTTGAGGTGCGCGCCTGCAACGGCTCGATACTTCGGAACGGTGATGATGCTGTGACTATTTGTGGCGTAGTAACCGCCGATCTCCAATTGGAGCCATTTTGCCAGCTCGTTTGCTCCTTGTTCCTGTGCGAGTCTCAGCGCGCATTGAAGTGCTTTGCTCAGCGGTTCAATTTCTAACAGCTCGTTCAATTCCATGAAGATTCTCCAACCTGATGGAGTCAGTCCTCCACTCGGGCTGTGCACTGAATTTCCAAGATTTTAATTGTCTGGAATGGCCACTGATAAAGCCGGAGTTCCGACGCGCTTCGGCACAGCGGCTAAAGCCGGGCTCGTTTGCAGAATGTGGCGGCATAGCTGAAGCCAAGCCCTGATACATGCCGGAGTTCCATTGCGTTACTCAGCACGCCGGTAGCTTTGTGCTTTACAGATCCGCTTGTGTGCGGCTGGCGGCGCTGTGACGGGTGCCGCTGGGGGCGGAATTCGCGCAAAGTAGAATGGGGATATGGCATTTGAAAGCGTGAAGAAGGTAGCCGAGGCTGATTTCCCCAGCCGGTGGGGGGCTTTCCGGATTCTGGGGTTTGAGGGGAGATTGCCCTCTGCGGCCGGTGCGGCTGGCGGCGGGTCTCCGGTCCAGAATTGCAAGATTGAAGGGCTGGTTGCGCTGGTGATGGGGGATGTGAAGTCGGCGGCGCCCCTGGTGCGGATTCACTCGCAATGTTTGACGGGGGATGTGTTCGGTTCGCTGAGGTGCGATTGCAGGCTGCAGCTTGAGCTGGCGCTGACGAAGATCGCCGAAGAAGGCGCGGGAATTCTGCTGTATGAGCAGCAGGAGGGGCGCGGGATCGGGCTGATGGCAAAGCTGAAGGCTTATGAGCTGCAGGACCAGGGACGCGACACGGTTGAAGCGAATGTCGAGCTTGGTTTTGAAGCCGATTATCGCGAGTACGAGTTGCCGGCGCGTGTGCTGAAGATGCTGGGCGTCGAGAAGGTCAAATTAATGACCAACAATCCCGATAAGGTGGCGGCGCTGGAGTCTGCGGGGATCGAAGTGACAGAGCGCGTGTCGGCGGAGGTTGAGCCGCAGGAGACGTTTGCGGCGTACCTGAGGACCAAACAGGAGAAGATGGGGCATATTGTGGAGACGCTGGCCGAGGAACAGT
>Ga0068856_100003105_pt1 | contig 16958 bp, 17 predicted proteins | sample KBSCornC62_FD_66595 | JGI IMG/M metagenome (GOLD analysis project Ga0068856, IMG submission 66595) | Corn rhizosphere microbial communities from Kellogg Biological Station, Michigan, USA - KBS Corn C6-2 | ecosystem: Host-associated > Plants > Roots > Rhizosphere > Soil ...
CGGAGGCATACGTCCGGAAGATCATGGTCAACGAGCGCCGGAACTGGTGGCGGCGGCACCGCGACCGGGAGGTGGTCGGCGCCGAGCGCGCCGGCGGTCGCGTCCCGACCACCGACATGTACGGCGCCGTGCTGGTGCGGCGCCGCCGTCACCGCCGCCGGACGACGATCGGCGCTGCCCTCACCACGGTCGTCGTTCTGGGCGGGGCCGCGGTCGTGGCCGACGGCGCCCGCCGCAGCGACCGGTCGCTGCCTGCCGCCCCGAATCCCACGCCCTCCGCGTCCTGCGTTCCGCCCGTGTGGTCGGGCACCGGCGCCCCGACGCTTCCGCCTGCAGTCCCGGTCTCGCCCCTGCCCCGCCAGGAAGACATCCGCGGCTCGCTCGCCGGAGACCGAGCGGTCACGGACGCCGCACTCGTCGCCGGCTGGCGGGGTGTCCTGCTGAACGAGGCTGGCCTGGGAGGCGCGAGGCACACCATGGATCGGAGCAGTCTCCGGCTCCGGTTCGTCGAGCGGGCCGGCGAGGGGACATTGGCGCTCGTCACTGCCGCGGACCGAACCGGCAGGTGGCAGGTGTCGACGTGGGTCGTCGGGCAGCGCACGACGCTGCGGGCGACCGGCGGCCCCAGCGAGGCGGTCGCCCCGAGCGACCGCAAGCTGGGCCAGCTCTTCTACGGCGACGATCCCGTGTACGTGGCGTCGTACCCGGTGTGCGGGAAGACATTCGGCGTGGTGCTCGCCCCACGGGACGCCACGGCCACGCTGCACGAGCTGCCCCACATCGGTCCGGACGCGCGGGCGATCCCTGGCGCCAGCGACTCACTGCCACTCACCAGCGGGCTCGCGGTCTTCCCGTCCGACGGTGGGACGGTCAGCATCGCCAGCGGTGGAACCGTGCTCGGCACGGGATCCCTCAGGTCGCTGGTCGGCTTCCCCACGGGCCGTCCTGACCCGCTCGTCGCCCTGATCGACAAGGCGGTCGAGGACGGTCCGCCGGGGACCGACAAGCGGCTGGTCGAAACGGTCGTTCAGTCGGGCGCGCGCACGATCAGTGAGGCCACGATCGACCGGCTCACCGGCGTCCGCGTCCTCTGGGCCGGGCCGACGAACACGGGCCGGCCCGCGGTGGTGGTCGCGATGACGCTGCCGAGCGGGGCCGCGTACGTGAGCGACATGTGGCAGGTCTCGGATCGGAGCAGCGAGGGCAGCGGGGGCGGTCTTGTCCCGGCCGGGCAGCTCGACCGCACCCTCTACGTGTTCGGCGGCCGCTGCGGCCTCCTGGTGGTGGTGCCCGAGGGCGCGGCCCGTGGCCGACATCCCGCTGACCGGCGGAGGGGTGCAGCAGGTGTCGCTGAACGACGGCGGGGCGTTCGTCGTTCCGGACCCGGCGGCGAAGCCGCTGAAGGTTCGTGCCTTCGACAAGGACGGCAACCTGATCGCGGAGCAGCTGCCGGACGAGGGCCTGGTGCACCTGTAGGACCCTCCGCGTTCCGCCGGACCGGGGTCGTGCGGCAGGATCGCTCGTCGTGCGCGTCGTCGTGGTCGGGGCCGGGGTCATCGGACTGACCTGCGCGCACCGGCTGGTGCGGGCCGGCCACCGGGTCGAGGTGCGGAGCCGGGACGCGGTGCAGGACACGACCTCGGCAGTGGCCGCCGCGCTCTGGTACCCGTACCGGGCGTTCCCCGAGGACGCCGTCACCCGCTGGTCGGCGGCGACGTACGACATGCTGGCCATCCTGTCCGTCCGGCCCGAGACCGGGGTGAGCCTGGTCCGCGGTCGCGAGCTGTTCCGGGAGCGACGGCCGGACCCGTGGTGGGCGGCCGCGGTGCCGCGCCTCGGCCGGGTCACCGATCTGCCGCCCGGGTACGCCGACGGGTACGAGTTCGCCGCGCCCGTCGTCCGGATGCCCACCTACCTGTCCTGGCTGCTGGACGAGCTGGCCGCCGCCGGCGTGGCCTTCCGGGTCACCGACGTCACCGACCTGGCCGCGGTCCCGGCCGACGTCGTGGTCAACGCGACCGGTCTCGGTGCTCGGGAGCTGGCCGGGGACGCCGACCTGGCCGGAGTGCGCGGCCAGGTCGTCCGGGTGGCCGACCCCGGGCTGGCCGGTTGGACGCTGGACGAGGACCACCCGGACGGCATGGTCTACGTCGTGCCCCGCGGCGCCGACGTGGTCTGCGGCGGCACCGCGGTCGACGGCGACGAGAGCACCGAACCCGACCCGAGCGAGGCCGAGCGGATCCTGGCCCGCTGTCGCGCCGTGGTCCCCGAGCTGGTGAACGCGACGGTGCTCGGGCATGCCGTCGGTGTCCGGCCGGCCCGTCCTGCGGTCCGGCTGGAGCGGGCGGGCGACGTCGTGCACTGCTACGGTCACGGCGGTGCCGGCGTCACGTTGTCCTGGGGTTGCGCCGACGAGGTGACCAGGCTGGTGGGCTGACCCGGCCGCGGCTGGACCTGTCACGGCTGGGTGTCGAGTCTTGCCCGTCCATTGCCGTCAGCGGGGCAGACCGCGACCATTCGGGTGTGCGTACCGCGTGGCTTGTGGTCGCGCTGCTGCTGATCCTGTCGCTGTCCGTCTGGGTGGTCGGTCGGGTCCGGTCGCGGCGCCGCTTCGCCACGTCAGCCGAACGGGTGACGTTCGAGACTCTGCACACCGCCTCGCTCGCGGCCCCGCCGCTGCGGCTCGGGCTGAACGGCACCTCGGCCGGCAAGTCGGCCCGTCACCTGCGCACTCTGCTCGGCACGCCGGCGGTGGCCATCTCCGACACCGAGCGGGCGCTGGTCTGGGAGGGCCCCGGCGACCACCACGCCGACCGGCTGTGGAAGGCCGCGCGGGACGGCCCGCTGGCGTCCGGACGGCCGATCGTGGTTCGGCCGGAGGACCTGTTCTGCGCTGACCCGACGTGCCCCGTGCGCGGCGCGGTGGTGGTGCCGATCGCCGTCGACGAGGGCGTGGTCGGCACCCTGGCCGCGGTCACGTCGAACGAGCCGGGACCGGGGCTGATCCAGGCCGCGCTGGAGACCGCCCGCTGGGTGTCCACCCAGCTGGAGCTGGCCGAGCTGGACCAGTCGAGGGCCCGGCTGGTCCGGGCCGAGGTGCGGGCACTGCGGGCGCAGATCAGCCCGCACTTCGTCTACAACGCGCTGACCACCATCGCCTCGTTCGTGCGGACCGACCCGGAACGGGCCCGCGAGCTGCTGCTGGAGTTCGCCGACTTCACCCGCTACTCGTTCCGCTCGCACGCCGAGTTCACCACCCTCGCGGAGGAGCTGCGGTCGATCGACCGCTACCTCGCGCTGGAGCGGGCCCGGTTCGGCGACCGGCTTGAGGTGCGGCTGCAGATCGCGCCGGAGGTGCTGCCGGTGGCGGTGCCGTTCCTCGGCGTCCAGCCGCTGGTGGAGAATGCGGTCCGGCACGGTCTGGCGGCCAAGATGGGCGTCGGGACGGTTTCGATCGTTGCCGAGGACGCCGGCACGGCCTGTCTCATCAGTGTCGAGGACGACGGGGTCGGGATGGACCCGGACGTGCTGCGGCGGCACGCCGACGAGGGCGGTCACGTCGGCTTGGGCAACATCGACGACCGGCTGCGGTCGGTGTTCGGCGACGAGTTCGGATTGGTGGTCGAAACCGCGCCCGGCGCGGGTACGAAGGTGAGCATGCGCATCCCGAAGTTCCACGCAGACGTGCGGGCGTCATGAGCACGACGGGGAGCGGGAGATGAGCGGGCCGCGGCGGCGGCTGCGGGTGCTCGCGGTCGACGACGAGCCCCCGGCGCTGGACGAGCTCGGCTACCTGCTCGACGCCGACCCCCGGGTGGAGTCGGTGGTCTGCGCCTGCGACGCGGCCACGGCCATGCGGCTGCTGCGCGACGTCGACGCGGTGTTCCTGGACATCAGGATGCCCGGCACCGACGGGCTGGACATCGCCCGGGCGCTGGCCCGGCAGCCGATCCCGCCGGCGGTGGTGTTCGTGACCGCGCACGACGACCGCGCGGTCGACGCGTTCGACCTGGGCGCGATCGACTACCTGCTCAAGCCGCTGCGGCCGGAGCGGCTGGCCGAGTCCCTGCGCCGGATCGCGGCCGCCCGCTCGTCCGGGCCGGACGCCGACCGCACCGACGACGACGAGGTCATCCCGGTCGAACTGGCCGGGAGGACCACGATGCTGCCCCGGGCCGAGGTTCGCTGGGTCGAGGCGCAGGGCGACTACGCCCGGCTGCACACGGCCGACGCGTCACACCTGATCCGGGTCCCGCTCTCGGTGCTCGCGGAGCGCTGGGCCGATGCCGGCTTCGTTCGCATCCACCGGTCCTACCTGGTCTCGCTGCGCGACGTCCGTGAGCTGCGGCTGACCGGCTCCGGCTACGTCGTCGTGACCGGCGACCGCGAGCTGCCGGTGAGCCGCCGGCACACCCGCGAGCTCAAGGACCGGCTGATCCGCGCGACCAAGGCGGAGTGGGCCCGCTCCTAGGACGGCGTCAGCAGCGTCGACAGGAACAGCCGCAGCGCCTGCTCCCGCGCCGAGGCTGAGTCGACCGTGGCGCGGTCGGCCGGGATGGCACCCCTGAGGTCGACCATGGAGGATGGCGGCCGGGGATGGCACCCTCGCCCCATGGAGAGTGAACCCCCGCGGCGCGTCAAGGTGGTGCTCGCCGACGGCTCGCGGCGACCCCGGCCGGACGCGGCCGCGCGGGAGATCGAGGAACAGACCCCGGTCGGCGAGGTGCTCGTCACCGGGCTGATCCGGACCCAGCTGGCCCTGGCCGTGCGGCTGTCCCTCGTGGTCGTCGCGCTGTTCGGCATCCAGCCGCTGCTGTTCGCGACAGCCCCCGGCCTCGCGCACGTCTCGGTCGCCGGGCTGCCGCTGCCGTGGCTGCTGCTCGGGGTGCTGGCGTACCCGGCAGTGCTCGTGATCGCCTGGGTGTACGTACGGTCGGCGCAGCGTAACGAGCGGCACTTCGCCGAACTGGTCAGTCGCGAATGAGTCCGTTCGCGGTCCCGGCCATCGTGTTCATCACGGTGGTCACGGTGGTCATCGGCGCGTTCGGATACAAGATCTCCCGCAACACGTCGGACTTCCTCGTCGCCTCCCGGACGGTCAGCCCGGGGGCGAACGCCAGCGCGATCTCGGGTGAGTACCTGTCCGCGGCCAGCTTCCTCGGGGTCGCCGGGCTGATCATGGTCAACGGCGTCGACATGCTCTGGTATCCGGTCGGCTTCACCGCCGGCTACCTGGCGATGCTGCTGTACGTGGCCGCGCCGCTGCGCCGCTCCGGTGCGTACACGCTGCCGGACTTCGCCGAGGCCAGGCTGCGCTCGACCGGGGTGCGCGGGCTGGCCACCGGGTTCGTCGTCCTGATCGGCTGGCTCTACCTGGTGCCGCAGCTGCAGGGGGCCGGGCTGACCCTGACCACCGTGACCGGCGCGCCGTCCTGGGTCGGCGCGGTCGTCGTCGGCGCGGTCGTCACGCTCAACGTCGCGGTCGGCGGGATGCGCAGCATCACGTTCGTGCAAGCCTTCCAGTACTGGGTGAAGCTGACCGCGATCGCCTTTCCCGCAATGGTGTTGCTGGCGGTCTGGTACCACCGCGACGGGGCTCCCAGCCCGGCGCAGCAGCCGCTGCTCGACGACGGGAACCGCTGGCTGGTCCCGCTGACCGAGCTCGGCGACCACCCGCTGTTCATCGTCTACTCGCTGATCCTGGCCACGTTCCTCGGCACCATGGGCCTGCCGCACGTGCTCGTCCGCTTCTACACCAACCCGGACGGCCGGGCCGCCCGGACCACGACGCTCGTCGTGCTGGGCCTGCTCGGCATCTTCTACCTGTTCCCTACCGTGTACGGCGCGCTCGGCCGGGTGTACGCGCCCGAGCTGCTGCAGAAGGGCAACGCCGACGCGGTCGTGCTGGTGCTGCCGGACGCCGCGCTCGGCGGGCTGCCCGGCCAGCTGCTCGGCGGGCTGGTCGCCGCCGGCGCGTTCGCCGCCTTCCTGTCCACAGCCAGCGGGCTGATGGTGTCGGTCTCGGGGGTGCTGTCCACGGACGTGTTCGGCCGCTTGTCCGGCGGGCACGGCTCGGTCCGCGACTTCCGCCGCTCGGCCATGGTGGCCGGGGTCGTCCCACTGCTGCTGGCGTTGCAGGCCGGCTCGCTCGGACTGTCCACTGTGGTCGGTCTGGCGTTCGCGGTGGCCGCGTCGACGTTCTGCCCGCTGCTCGTCCTCGGGATCTGGTGGCGGGGGCTGACCCCGGTCGGCGCGGCCGCCGGGCTGATAATCGGCGGCGGGCTGTCCGGCCTCGCCGTGCTGATCACGGTGCTCGGCCCCGCCCTGTCCGGCTGGCCCGGGGCGCTGCTCGCCGAGCCGGCCGCCTGGAGCGTGCCGACGTCGTTCGCGGTCATGGTGCTCGGGTCGCTGGCCAGCCGGAAGCGGGTGCCGGCCGACGTGGGCCGGACGATGGTGCAGTTGCACGCGCCGGAGCGGCTGCGCCTCGGCCAGTGACCGCCGGGCGAGGGTGATCGTCGTCACTTCGGCGCAGCCCGCGCACCGCTCGGCGCACCTGCCTCAGCACCACCCCACGACCACCCCAAGGTTCTCCTACGGTCGCCTCACACGCCGCCATGGAACGGCGGCCCAGGAGGTGTCCCGTGACGACCAGCGAGACCGCCCCCACCGGACGAGGGCGGATCACCCCCGAGGCGTACTCCCGGATGGACGCCGACCCGAGATTCGTCGACCTGCGCCGCCGCTTCCGGAACTTCGTGTTCCCGATGACGGTGGCCTTCCTGAGCTGGTACCTGCTCTACGTCGTGCTGTCGGCCTTCGGCCGCGGCTTCATGGACACCAAGGTCGTCGGCCACCTCAACGTGGCCTTCTTCTTCGGCCTGCTGCAGTTCGTCTCCACGTTCCTCATCGCCTGGGCCTACTCGAGGTTCGCGGACCGGCGGATCGACCCCGTGGCGCGCGAGCTGCGCCGGGAGCTGCAGGGCACCGAGCTCGAGGGCAGTGAGCTGGGAGGCGCCCGATGAACCACGTGACCGTGCTCGCGGCCAGCGCGGACACCCGGCGCGGGCTGACGATCGGCCTGTTCCTCGTCTTCATCGCGATCACGCTCTACATCACGTTCTGGGCCAGCAGGCAGAACCGGACCGCCGCCGACTTCTACGCCGCCGGCCGGTCGTTCTCGGCCTTCCAGAACGGCCTGGCGATCGGCGGCGACTACATGTCCGCCGCATCGTTCCTCGGCATCGCCGGGCTGATCGCGCTGTTCGGCTACGACGGCTTCCTCTACTCGATCGGCTTCCTGGTCGCGTGGCTGGTCGCGCTCCTGCTGGTCGCCGAGCTGATGCGCAACTCCGGTCGCTACACGATGGGCGACGTGCTGGCGTTCCGGATGCGGCAGCGGCCGGTCCGGACGGCGGCCGGCGTCTCCACCATCACCGTGTCGATCTTCTACCTGATCGCGCAGATGGTCGGCGCCGGCGCCTTGGTCGCGCTGCTGCTGGGCATCGGCAAGACCGGCACTTTCCTTGGTATGTCCCAGAGCACGGCAAAGAACGTCACCATCGTGCTCGTCGGCGCGCTGATGATCCTCTACGTCACCGTCGGCGGCATGCGCGGCACCACCTGGGTGCAGATGATCAAGGCCGGCCTGCTCATGGTCGGCGCGATCCTGATGTCGATATTCGTACTGGCCAAGTTCAACTTCAACCCGTCCACGCTGCTCGGTGAGGCGGCGCAGCAGAGTGGCAAGGGGGACGCGTTCCTCAACCCCGGCCTCCGGTACGGCGCCGGCGACTGGAAGACCAAGGTCGACCTCATCAGCCTCGGCCTCGCCCTGGTCCTCGGCACCGCCGGCCTTCCGCACATCCTCATGCGCTTCTACACGGTGCCGACGGCGAGGGACGCCCGCCGCTCGGTCAACTGGGCGATCGGCCTGATCGGCACGTTCTACCTGCTCACCCTGGCGCTCGGCTTCGGTGCCGCCGCGCTGGTCGGCACGAGCGCTATCCGTGCCGCCAACCCCGGTGGCAACACGGCGGCGCCGCAGCTGGCCGAGGAGCTCGGCGGCGGCACCGGGACGACCGGCGGCGCCTTCTTCCTGGCGTTCATCGCCTCGGTCGCGTTCGCCACGATCCTCGCCGTGGTCGCCGGGCTCACGCTGGCGTCCTCGTCGTCGGTGGCGCACGACATCTACGCCAACGTGATCCGCAAGGGCGACGTGGACGAGGGGTCCGAGGTGCGGGTGGCGCGGATCTCGGCCGTGATCATCGGCGGCATCGCGATCGTGCTGTCGATCTTCGCCCAGAACCTCAACGTGGCGTTCCTGGTCGCGCTGGCGTTCGCCGTCGCCGCGTCCGGCAACCTGCCGGCGATCCTCTACAGCCTGTTCTGGCGGCGGTTCAACACGCTAGGCGCGACCTGGGCGATCTACGGCGGGCTCGGGACGGCCTTGTTCCTGGTCATCTTCTCGCCGGTGGTGTCAGGTGGGCCCACCGCGATGATCAGCGACAAGGACTTCGCCTGGTTCCCGCTGGAGAACCCGGGCATCATCTCCATCCCGGCCGGCTTCTTCTTCGGCTGGCTCGGCACGGTCCTTTCGCGCGAGCGCAACGACGCGAAGTACGACGAGCTCGAGGTCCGGTCGCTGACCGGGGCCGGGGCGCACTAGGGAGGCGCGCCGAGCAGGCGCATCAGCTGCGAGCCCGGCCGGCGCGGCCGGCCACGCAGGACGGCGTCGGTGGGCGGTCGGTCCCCCACCGCGCCGTCTGGTGCTGCGCCCCCGCCGTCTCGTTCAGTAGCATCCGTGCCCTGGACGGGTGAAGCGGCCGCCGGGCTGCGGTCACCCTCGGTCGCGAGGAGGCTCCGGATGCGCGTTCGGACTGGGTTCGCCGGCGGCGACGGCGGAGGCGGCTGACCGGGCCGGGCTACCGAGGCGGCTGACCGGCCCGGGTCACCGAGGCAGCTGACCGGCGGAGGCAGCTGATCGGCGGAGGCAGCTGATCGGCCGCGGCGGCTGACCGGCCGCGGCGACCGAGGCGGCTGACCGGGCCGCGCCGCCGATCACCGGTCCGGCGACCGCGCCCACCACAGGTCCCAGGCGTACCGCTCCGGCCGGGGCAGATCCGCCTCCCACCGGTACCGCAGTGACCCGTCCGGGCCGGTCACCCGCTTGAGCTCGCGGTTGTCCCGGTCGCGGACGAACACGTCGTCCGCGGCCTCGGGTGCGAAGTCGAAGTTGACGACAAGCCGGCTCAGCGTCGACCGCGACGGGTCGCCGACCCGCGGCGCAGGGGTCCAGGTCAGGGTGTCGTGCCCGCTGGCCCGCAGCACGTCCCACATGCCGCGCATCCGGTACCGCGCGTACCAGCTGGTGGGCTCGGTGATGCTCGGCCGGAACACGAACAGGCAGCGCAGCAGGTTGGGCTTCTCGATGAGCGCGATCTGCCGGATGACGATCCGGTCGTCCTCGGACCGGGTCACCATCTCGACGTCGGCCAGCGTCACGCCGTCGGCGTCCAGCTCGGTCGGCGTGGTCAGCCGGCTCTCCAGGCACGGCAGTGCGGCACCGGGGTCGGGGGTGGTACGCCGATGCTCGATCACCCGGTCGCCGCTCGCCTCGAGCCCCACCAGGTATGTCAGCTCCAGGTCGTCCGTGTACGGCGCCGGGTAGCCGAGCCACATGTCGTGCAGGGCGGCCAGCGCCGCGGCGTAGCGCCCGCGGAGCGCCTGCAGCCCCGACAGCTCGGCCGCCGCCGCGGCGGCGCGGCCGGTCGCCATGGCCAGCTCCGCCTGCACCGCCGACAGCTCCTGCCGGTGCCGGATGTCCACCAGCTGGTCGCGGGCCTGCCGGCGCAGCCGCATCCAGACCGCGCCGACCTGACCGAGGAGCAGGAGCACCGAGACCGCGACGAGGACGCCGAGCAACCACCGGCCGGTGCCGTCGGCCCAGACCGCCAGGCCGGCGGACAGGGCGGCCAGCACGACGTTCGCCCCGAGCGCGGTGCTCTTCATCGGCGCGAGGAAGTCCGTCCAGCGCGGTCGGCCTTCGTTTGGCTGCGTCTGGTCCATCTGGCGTACAGGCGACTCGGTCACTTACCCTCCGATTAGCGGTACCTAACCCCAGAGTAAGCGTGGCTTGACATACCGTGTCGAGCCTTCGAGGCACGATCCGATCACGGGGTCGACCGACCTACGCTGGGGTGGATGAGGCACCATCACCGCGTGCAACCTGGAGCCCTGCCGACCGTCGTGGCGACCGACGTCCCCGACGGCGCGACGATCCTCGACGTGCGCGAGGACGACGAGTGGACCGCCGGCCACATCGCCGGGTCGGTTCACGTCCCGCTGAGCGAGCTGCCGGCGCGGGCGGCCGACATCCCGCCGACCGATCCACTGGTCGTCGTCTGCAAGGTCGGCGCCCGGTCGGCCCGGGTGACGGCCTGGCTGGCGGGCCAGGGGCGGGAGGTGGCCAACCTGGCCGGCGGCCTGGACGCCTGGGCCGACGCCGGCCGCCCGCTCGTCACCGACGACGGCGGCCCCGGCACCGTCGCGTGAGCGCAGGTCGCTACGCGGGGCGCAGCAGGTGGTGTCCCTCGACCACGTCGAGGGACAGCGTCCTGTAGCCGGCCCCGTCGAACAGGACCACCACCCGGTCGCCCTCCTCGTACGTCTGGACGGTGCCGCGGCCCCACTCCGGGTGGGTGACCGCCGACCCCACCGGGAACGGGCGGTCGTCCGAGTCGACCGACTCGCCGAGGTCGCAGTTGTCGCAGTGCCAGCACCGCTGCGGATGCGACTCGCCGAGCAGCTCCAGCACGATGCGGCGCCGGCAGTCGGTCGTCTCCGCGTACGTGCGGACCATCTCGACGGCCGAGCGGGCGTACTGCCGTTGCAGTTCCCGCCGCTCGGCCGCGGCCTTGGCCACCTCTGCCGGCGGCACGTCGTGCCGGGTCCGGGCCGACACCAGCCTGCGGTCCTTGCGGGACGCGATCGCCCCGCCCGCCTCCAGCTCGTTGACGATCGCCGAGACCCGGCTCGGCGACAGGCCGGTCGAGGTCGCGAGGTCCTTGCGAGAGACCGGCCCGTCGTCCCGGATCGCCTGCAGCACGCCCGTCATCTCCGGGACGGTCGGCCCGCCGCCGGAGGCGAAGAACCGCGGCAGCGACAGGTCGCTCGGCAGGTAGAGCAGCGCCGCGCGGGCCGGCTTGCGGTCCCGGCCGGCCCGCCCGATCTCCTGGTAGTACGCGTCGAGGCTGTCCGGCGGCTCGGTATGGAAGACGAACCGTACGTCCGGCTTGTCGACGCCCATGCCGAACGCGCTGGTCGCGACCATCACCTCGACGTCCCCGCGCATGAAGGCGTCCTGCGCCGCGTCTCGGTCGGCCCTGGACAGCCCGCCGTGGTAGTGCACCGCGTCCACACCGTTGTCCCGCAGCAGCGCGGCGGTCTCCTCGGCGCCACGGTGGGTCGCGGTGTAGACGATTCCCGGGCCGCCCGGCTCGACCGCGCCGGACCCGGTCGGCAGCGTCGGGTGGTTCGACCGGGTGGTGCCGTCGATCTCCTCGTGGTCCGGCTCGCCGTGCAGGGCCAGCAGCACCTGCTCGACCAGCTCCTCCCGCTTCTGGTCCGCCGAGCCGACCAGGTCGACGCCGAGCCAGATGTTGGGCCGGTCGGCGTCCCGGACGACGATCTCCGGGTCGCGCATCCGCAGCCGGCGGACGATCTCCTCGCGCACCCGCGGCGAGGCGGTCGCGGTCAGCGCGAGCAGGCGGGGCGAGCCGAGCGCCCGGGCGACCGAGCCGAGCGCGAGGTAGTCCGGCCGGAAGTCGTGCCCCCACTCGCTGATGCAATGCGCCTCGTCGACGACGAACAGCGAGACCGGCGAGGCGCGCAGCGCGCCGAGCACCTCGTCGTTGGCCAGCTGCTCCGGCGCCAGCAGCAGGAACTCGATCCGGCCGGCGGCGAACTCGGCCAGCGTCCGCTTCCGCTGGGCCGCCGGCACCGTCGTGTTGAGCACGGCGGCGCGCTCGCCGGTGCTCTCGAGCGCCCGCAGCTGGTCGTGTTGCAACGCGATCGTCGGCGAGACGACCAGCGTGCCGCCATCGATGAGCTTCGCCGCGATCGCGTAGATGAGCGTCTTGCCGGAGCCCGAGGCGAGCACGGCGAGCGTGTCGCGCTGCAGCACCGCGTCGATCGCCTCGGCCTGGCCGGGGCGGAACTCGGCCGTGCCGAGCACCTGCTCGGCCACCTTCCGGACGGCTGCGCTGGTCACGCCCGGCTCGCTACCCGGTCGCGCCTCCACCGACACGCGGTACGGTGTGGGCACCACACGCGGGAGCCCGGCGCACCCCGGGCTGAGAGGGCGGCAGGCGGCCGCCGACCGTCGGAACCTGTCCGGGTCATGCCGGCGTAGGGAGCGTGCTCAGCTTGGCCACCAGCGCGGAAGCCCCTGCCACCCTCACCGAGGAACAACCCCGCTCGCTCGGCTTCGCCGACCAGTTCGGACTCTGGGCCAACCTCGGGATCAGCCTCCTCATCCCGGTCACCGCGACGTTCCTGGTCGCGCCCGGGCAGTCGTTCCTGGCCACGGTCGTCGCGATCGTGGCCGGCACCGTCATCGGCTGCGTGCTGCTGGCCGCGGTCGCCCGGGCCGGTGCGATCACCGGCGCGCCGACCATGGTGCTGCTGCGCGGCCTGCTCGGCCGCACCGGCTCGTATGCGCCGACGGTGCTCAACCTGCTCCAGTGCGTCGGGTGGGCCACGTACGAAGTGTGGGTGATCTCCTTCGCCGCGCACGCGGTGTGGTCCGGTATACCGCGCTGGGCGTACGTGCTGATCGCCGGCGCGATCTCGACCGGGATGGCGCTGCGGCCGCTCGGGTCGGTGCGGCTGCTCAAGCGGATCGCGGTCGTCGCGGTGCTGGCCAGCACGGCGTACTTCCTGGTGGAGACGCTGCGTCGGCCGCTGGGCGGGTTCGCCGAGGGCGGCTGGACCGGCTTCTGGACCTCGATGGACCTGGTCATTGCGCTTCCGGTGTCGTGGGTCCCGCTGGTCGCGGACTACTCCCGGTTCTCCCGCTCGCCGCGGGCGGCCGCACTCGGCACCGGGATCGGCTATGCGGCGTCCTCGGCGGTGTTCTTCCTGCTCGGCGTCCTGGCGCTGCGCGCGTACGCCGGTGCGGACCAGAACGTGGTCGGCGCGCTGCTGGCGGTGCCGGCCGGCGCGGTGGCGCTGGTGATCCTGGCCATCGACGAGGTGGACGAGGCGTTCGCCAACATCTACTCGACCGCCACCTCGGCCCAGAACGTGCTGCCCCGGGCAGACCGGCGGGTGCTCGCGTTACTCGTTGGCGGCCTCGCGACGGTGCTCGCGCTGGCCGTCGACGGCAGCGCGTACGAGCCGTTCCTGTTCCTCATCGGTGCGGTCTTCGTGCCGCTGGCGGCGACCGTGGTGGTCGACTTCTGGCTGGCCCGCGGCGACTACGACACCTCGGAGGCGGCGCCGGCGCGGTGGGCGATGCTGCTGCCGTGGGTGGCCGGCTTCGTGGCGTACCAGCTGACCGCGCCGACCGTACTGTCGGCCTGGCCGGCCTGGGAGGCGTTCTGGCGGCACGGCCAGGACCTGCTGCACATCTCGCCGACCAACGGATTCTCGGCGTCGATCGTCGCGCTCGCGGTCGCCGGCCTCCTCACCCCACTGGCCCGGCTGGCGCGGTCGCCGCGCCGCCAGGCAGTCGTGGGACACCGCCTAGGATCCGGGGCATGAGCCTCTTCACCGAGAAGGAGCTTGGCCGCCTGCGGGAGACCCGGCTGGCGCGCATCGCGACGGTCGGACCGGACGGCCAGCCCCACGTGGTCCCGCTGACGTTCACGCTGAACGAGGCCGAGGGCGCGATCGACGTGGGCGGGATCGGCTTCGGGTCGTCGAAGAAGTGGCGGGACGCGCAGCGGAACCAGAAGGTGACGTTCCTGCTCGACGAGTCCGGCGGCGGCGAGGCGTACGGGATCGAGCTGCGGTGCACGGCGGAGCTGCACGAGACCGGCGGGAATCAGATCAACCCCAGGTTCCCGGGCTTCGACCCGCAGTTCCTCCGGCTGCGCCCGCACCGGATCGTCAGCTGGGGCGTCGAGGTGTCGAGTAAGGAGTCGACCGCCCCGGTCGGCCGCGACGTCTGAGAACTGTCGGTGCCCGGCCGTAGCGTGCCGGGCATGGTGAGCTGGGGGCAGGTGCTGGGCCGGCGGCTGGACCGGCACTTCCTGACCGAGCCGGCCACCTCCGCGGCCGACGTCGCCGCCGCCCTCTGCGGGGTGCACGCGCAGATCATCACGGCCGCCGAGCTGTCGATCGGCCAGCGGCTGGCCGCCGGCGGCCGCGACGGCGTGCGGGCGGCGCTGTGGGAGACCCGCGAGCTGGTCAAGACGTTCGGGCCACGTGGGACCGTGCACCTGCTCCCGACCCGGGATCTCCCGCGCTGGATGGGCGCGCTGGCCGCGGTGCCGCGGCCGCTGCCGTCGTTCGACCCGTCGGTGCGGCTGGCGCCGGCGCAGCTGGACGAGGTCGTGGCCGGGATCGGGGTGCTGCTGGCGGATGCGGAGCTGACCCTCGACGAGCTGGACGTCGCGCTCGGCGACGAGGTCGGGGCGTGGGCGGTCGAGCGGTGCATGCCCGCGTTCCAGGAGCTGTGGCCGCGGTGGCGGCAGGCTATGGACACCGCGGCCCACCGTGGCCTGCTCTGCTACGGCCCGGTGCGAAACCGGAAGGTCACCTACACCAGCCCGCGGCGGTGGTCGCCCGGATTCGTCCCGGCGCCCGGGCCGGCGGCGGTGACCTGGCTGGCCCGGTCATACCTGGCCTCGTACGGGCCGGCCCGGCCGGAGCACTTCGCGCAGTGGCTGAGCGTGGCGAAACCGTGGGCGGTGACGCTGTTCGACACGCTCGCGGCGGCCGGCGAGATCGAGCCGTTCGGGGAGGGGGGCTGGGTGGTCGCCGGCGACACGGTGTTCCCGACCGAGCAGCCGCGCGGGTTGCGACTGCTGCCGTACTTCGACGCATACGTGGTGGGCTCCCATCCGCGGGACCGGGTCTTCCCCGGTGCGGCCGGGGTCCGGGCGCAGGCACGCAGCCAGGCCGGCAACTACCCGGTGCTGCTGCTCGGCGGGATGGTCGGCGGCGTCTGGCACCAGAAGCGTGCCGGCCGCTACCTGGACGTGACCGTCGAGCCGGTGGTCGATCTGACGGCCGCCGACCGCCGCGCCCTCGACGCCGAGGTCGACCGGGTCGCGGCGTTCCAGGAGCTGACCCCGCGCCTCGCGATCGGCCCGATCGCGGTCGGGCCGCACGCCTGACGCCCGCGATCGGGGGCTTCTGATCGCGGCCGGCGGCGCCGTCCTAGGCTCGCAGGCGTGGAGCCTGCCTACGGTGCTGGCGCGTTGTCCGATCTGACTCCGGGTGTGCTCGAGGCGCTCGGGGTGCCCGGCGGAAGCTCGGTGCTCGGCCTGCCCGAAGCCCGGCACGTCGTCCTGCTGCTCATCGACGGGCTCGGCCTGCGCCTGCTGCGGCGGTTCGCGGCCGACGCCCCGTTCCTGTCCACCCTGCCCGGCCAGGAGCTCACCGCCGGCTTCCCGTCGACCACCGCGACCAGCCTCGCCAGCATCGGCACCGGCCTTCCGCCCGGCGGCCACGGCGTGGTCGGCCTGGCCTTCGAGGTCGGCGACGGCGTCGCGATCAACACGCTCGGCTGGGCGACGCAGGGCTCGGGCCGCCCGCGGGACCTGCGCGAGCTGTTCGTGCCGGAGGACGTCCAGCCGATGCCGACGACATTCGAGCGGCTGGCCGCGCACGGGGTCGCGGTCCGGGTGACCGTGCCGCGGCCGTTCCTGGGCAGCGGGCTGACCCGGGCGGTGCTTCGCGGCGGCGAGCACTGGGGCGTGCGTGCGCTCGGCGACCTGGCCGCCGCGCTCACCGGTGAGCCCGAGTCGGACCGGACCTTCCGCTACGCGTACCACGGCGACCTCGACCTGCTCGGCCACGTGTACGGACCGGGCTCCGAGCCGTGGCGGTTCCAGCTGACCCAGGTCGACCAGCTGGCCCGGTCGATCGCCGAGCGGCTGGCGGAGGGCAGCCTGCTGCTGGTCACCGCCGACCACGGCATGGTGCACGTCGACGAGTCCGACCGGATCGACGCCGAGCACCTGCTGGACGGCGTCCGGCTGCTGGCCGGCGAGCCCCGGGCCCGGCACGTCTACGCCGAGGCCGGTGCGGCCGACGACGTGCTGGCCGCCTGGCGGGAGCGGCTCGGCTCCCGGGCGATCGTGCTGAGCCGGGCCGAGGCGGTCGAGGCCGGCTGGTTCGGCCACGTCACCAGCCGGGTCGAGCCGCGTATCGGGGACGTGGTCGCCGCATGCACCGGTACGACCGCGATCACCCGGCCGACCACCGAGCCGGTGCTGTCGGAGCTCACCGGCCAGCACGGCTCGCTGACCGAGGACGAGCTGCTCATCCCGCTGCTGACCTACGTCGCCTAGCGGCCCGACGGGGCCGGCCGGTCTGCGCCCGGCCGCGCGGGTCCGCGCCGGTCCGCGCGAGTCGGCGCCGGCTGGAGGGGTTAGCTGGTCTCGGGTAGCTCGTAGTCGGCGAACCGGGCCCGCAGGTCCTTCTTCGAGAACTTGCCGACCGAGGTCTTCGGCACCTCGTCGATGAACACCACGTCGTCGGGCAGCCACCACTTCGCCACCCGCGGGGTGAGGAACTCGATCAGCTCCTCCTTGGTCGCCGACTCGCCCGGCTTGAGCACCACCGTCGCAAGTGGACGCTCCTGCCAGCGCGGGTGCGGCACCGCGATAACCGCGGCCTCGGCCACCGCCGGGTGCGCCATCAGGTGGTTCTCCAGCTCGACCGAGCTGATCCACTCGCCGCCGGACTTCACCAGGTCCTTGGTCCGGTCGGACAGCCTGATGTTGCCG
>Ga0068856_100003108_pt1 | contig 16949 bp, 9 predicted proteins | sample KBSCornC62_FD_66595 | JGI IMG/M metagenome (GOLD analysis project Ga0068856, IMG submission 66595) | Corn rhizosphere microbial communities from Kellogg Biological Station, Michigan, USA - KBS Corn C6-2 | ecosystem: Host-associated > Plants > Roots > Rhizosphere > Soil ...
CTCCCCTATCATTGAATCACTGAAAACGAACAATGTTTTTTGCGAGTCGCGGGCCTGTTGATGCTCCCTTCCATTTAACGGAATAGTGTAGATTCCATCCGCCCCAAACCAACCTACATTTCGCTTTAGAAGCACCGACCACTCCGGAGCCGCCTCGACCGTAAAAGCTACATCCGTTAAATTGACTGCCTTTTTATCGACAGATTGTGCCGTTAACTGCTGGCAAGCCGTCAAAATGAGGATGACTGCCCCAAAGGGGAAAATCGTTTTTTTCATCAGGTTTATAAACTGGTTCGATCTGTGCGATCAATCAAAATTACGATAGAGGATGTGATTTCCTAGTCCGCTCCCGAATAAAAGCCAGGTATGCAAACCCGCTTATTCCTCCCAACAACATCAAAGCCGCTATCGTTTGTGCCTGGGTCATATTCATCCCCAAAATCGCATACCTGGGATTTACCCGGATGCATTCTATCATGAATCGCTCGGCTCCATTCAATACCAGGTACAGGCAAAACATTGCTCCCGGCGTAATTATCTTTCTCCGGAAAAACCACATTACCAGGAACAACCCGATACACAAAACCGCCTCGTAAAACGGCGTTGGATAGACGCCATTAACCAGCTGATTGCAATAATTACCATCGCAGCCGGGAATAGGCAAACCTGCATTGATCGCATTATGCGGAAACCGGAACGACCACATCCAATCGGGCAGCCAGGTTAAAAATCCTGGTTTGGGATGAAGGTTTACAATACCCCAATCACCATCCCCAGCTAATTGGCAGCCAATCCGCCCCACGCCATAAGCCAACATCATACCCGGCGAGCCGATATCCGCCAAATGAACCAGCTTCATCCCATGCTTATATCCGATGTACAAATACGTGAGCGCCCCAAATATCAATCCGCCATAGTAATTGTAGCCTGTGCTTTTAAATAGTGCCCTTATGGGATCATATTTAAATACGTCCAGGTGTTCAATGACATCAAACAGCTTTGAACCGATAACGCCCGCAATTCCCACAGACAGCACGATGGTGCCCATCAATTGATAAGCATGCACCGTTTTTGCTATGGGTTTATTTGCCCCCATTTTCAAGTCATCCTTTTGATCGCTATAAACCCAAATGGTAAAGATCAATGCAGCAATTATGCCAGCGACAAGACTTCCCTGCAATGAAAAAATATACTGTCGTGGATCGGTTTGAAAAGCCGAATATTGTAGAAACGCGCCGCCAGCTTTATACCCCAAAACAAAACCAAGCAGCGAGTTGATGACCAAATTGGCAATGAACAATGGTTTCCCAGCCAACACCATTTTCGTTGTTGCAGCTATCTTTCCTAGTGCCTCATATCGTTTGAATTCCGATTTGAAAACCTGGTAGGATGCAACAAAAGCCAACGCCACAAAAAAGCCCAATGTCTGAATAGTCACCGGCAGTTTGATATGGAATAAATAATCCAGCGTGGGAAACATCTTTATTTAGTTATTGCATCGTGTAATCCGCCGAAATAAAAAAGGCCAGCGAAGGATTACGCTGGCCTTTAAATTAACCAATTATGCTCAAAAACCAACTTGCACACCTAAATTCATAACCCGCTGATTGATATAAGCGTCGCCCGCCGTATTGGTGGCTATCTCCGGGTCCTGTTGATATTTATGATAGTTGTCGAATGTAAACAGGTTGTATGCACTTAGATAAACCCTTACGTTATGCAGGTGAAACGGCAAAGCATTAGCCGGTAGCTGGTAACCTAAATCGACAGTTTTTAAACGAATGTAAAACGCATTAACCAGCCAGAAATCCGACATATAAGCCGTTGGGCTATCCACTGATGTCGGGTTCATAGTTAAACGCGGATACTGCGCATTCACGCTGTTCTCCGGAGTCCAACGGTCCAAATGTATTGGCTGGAACTGGCTTTGAAACGGTTCGATACCCGTACCCACAATTGCAAAGCTGTAATTAAACGCCCCCTGGAACAGCACACTAATGCTGAATCCTTTATAAACTGCCTGCAGGTTCAAACCCAAGGTGGTATTTGGCAGGTTAGGGTGGCCAATTGCACGCTGGTCGAATACGTTGATAATGCCGTCACCGTTCAAATCCTGGTAACGTAAGTCGCCTGGTTGCAATGGAACTCCGTTATCAGGAATTGCGATCGCGTCGCCGGCATTTGAGCCACCATGCGCAGCCTGGTAAGCTTTCACCGTTGCAATTTGAGCAGCAGTGTAGAAGCCCAGGTAGTGGTAACCATAAGGCTGGTTGATCGGCTGACCGGTACGTGCTAACCAGGGATACGCCGGATTGGCCTCATCCTGAAACAATATCTTATTTTTAGCGTACGAGAATACAAATGATGTACTGTACTGAACTTTACCGGCAACGCCGTGATAGCTTATCTGGCCATCGATACCCTGGTTGAGCGTACGTCCAATATTAACTGCAGGAAGATCGACACCTAATATCTCAGGAACACTTCCGGGAACGATCAGCTGATCGAACCTGATATCGTGGAAATAATCGATAGTAGCGGAGAGTTTGTCATTCAGTAAGTTCATATCTAAACCCACATCAAACTTCTTGGCACGCTCCCAAACCACGTTCGAGTTACCCAAAGCGCCTTCGTAGATACTTGGATATCCTTGTGCCGTTTGTCCGAAGTTGTAACCGCCGCCATTAACATAAACCTGGTTGTATACATAGCGGTTACCTGGCGCGGCGTCCGAACCCACCAAACCATAACTGGCACGCAGTTTAAACAGGCTGAAAGTTGGCAATGCGTCTTCAAAGAACTTTTCCTTGGCCAGGTTATAACCAACGCTGACAGCCGGGAACGTTCCGTAACGATGATTTGCTGCAAAGCGGTCCGTACCGTTGTAGGCGATGTTGATGCCTACCAGGTATTTCTGATTATAATCGTAATCTACTTTGCCAGATATCCCCCTGAATTTTTGCGGCACGCCAACCAGCGAACCGTCAAGGAACGGCGCAGCATAGTTAGTCTGCGATTGCTGATTAAACAGCGCCAATGCCGAAATGTGGTGCACATTATTGAATGTTCGATCGTAATTCGCAAAGATTTGCACGTTGTAATTGTTGGTATTGAGATCCGTACTACCCGTTAGAGCGTAGGTTTGGTATACATAAGTTGCACCTGGCCTTAGCGTATACTGATTAGTGGTAGGATCGTAGTGGTAGGCCGGAATACCGCCGTTAAATATCTGCTTGGTAAACTGCTCGCTGCTTGAAAATGCTACACGACCGGTAAGTGACAAACCGTCTGTGATGTCATCCAGCTTTTCGGTGCCGCCAAACAAAACATTGTAATCAGTACGCCTCGAGTGCTGATACCCTCCTGTAGCCAAACGCGCATTAAGCGTGGGCAAATGATCAGGGTTGAACGGCGAATAAGCATACGAATAAGTGCCGTTCGGATTCAAATAAGGCGCAGTGAAGGGTGTTTCCTTTGTAAAATTGTACACCTCTCCTACTGCGTTCTCACTATTCGGTTGATTCAGGTCAGAAAAACGTGTAGTTACATCCAGTCGCAAGTCGAGATTTTTGTTTGCTTTCAAATCAAGATTCGAACGGAAGTCATACCTGGTAAAGTAATAGTTCGTATTAACCAGGCTTTGCGGATCGGCAAAATCCCGAACCAAACCGTTCTGATTGAGCGCACCACCCGAAATAAAATACTTCAGAGCGTTAGTTCCGCCAGATATATCAAGATTCGAGTTGGCCTGGTAAGAGTATTTTTTAAAGATCTTGTCATACCAGTCTACATTAGGATGCCCGTAGGGATCTGAGCCATTTTGGAACAGGTTAAGATCCTGCTGGGTAAATGACTTCTGAATGCCATCATTTTGTTCTGCCTCGTTGATCAACGTAGCCGACTGGTACGAATCAAGGAACTTTGGTGTTCTTGTCGGCTGCTGCAAACCATTTTCAACGCGAAGGTTTACTTGCGGTGCACCGCTCTTGCCTCGCCTGGTTGTTACCACCAAAACACCGTTTGCACCTTTGATACCGTAGATGGCCGTGCTCGAAGCGTCTTTCAAAATAGATATACTTTCAATTTCGTTAACGTTGATCTGCTGTAACTGGTCATAGCTGTATTCTACGTCGTCCACTATGATTAGCGGCTGATTACCTGCCGGGTTGAGTGAGCTAATACCGCGGATAAAAAAGTCAGAAGCATCTTTACCAGGCTGACCAGAGCTTTGTTGCGAGAAGAAGCCTGGCAATTTGCCCGAAAGTGCATTTTGCACGTTTGCCGTTGGTACAGTACGAATATCTGCTGCCGATATAGAACTTACGGCGCCTGTATTGGTAATACGTTTTTTCTTGCCATAGGCCACTACCGATACCTCGTCCAAACCGTTGCTGTTGGTCTGCAGGGTGACGTCAAGTGGTTTATTATCAGATGGAACGTGCACCTCGGCCGCTATGTAACCTATAAATTTAACCACCAATATGTTGGAATGTCCCTTAAGTGTGAGCTTAAACTTACCGGCTATATTGGTAATTGTTCCATTGGTAGGCATCCCCTTTTCATACACCGTCGCTCCGGGGAGGGTTCCACCCAGGTCGCGAACAGTACCAGTGACGGTCCTGTCCTGGGCAAAAAGCGCCGCGGGTGTCATCAGCAATAGGAAGGAAAAGAAAAGTAATATCTTTCTCATTGTCTCTCTTTTGTTAGGTTCAAGTGTTTAGGTGTTACCATCCGGGATTTTGCTTCATATTGGGGTTCTTCAACACCTCATCATAAGGGATCGGGTACAAGTACATCTTTGGCGACACGAACTTTGTGGTCAGCACATTGATGTTATTATACAGGAAACCAGTTCCGTTTTGAATTATCGACACACCCGTGCGTGGCTGGTTCATCACCGTTTCCGCTATCTTCCAGCGACGGATATCCCAGTACCGGCTCTCTTCAAAGGCCAGTTCTATGCGGCGTTCGTTTTGGATCACCGTGCGCATTTGATCCTGGGTCATGCCTGCCGCTAGTCCGTATGAGTTATCGGTGCCTGGCTGTATCCCTGCCCGCTGCCTGATAGTCGTTAGCGCCTGGTAAACGCTGGCATCTGGTCCTACAGCTTCGTTTTGAGCTTCGGCGTAGTCTAAAAGAATATCAGCGTAGCGTATAATAAGCCAGTCTTCGTTGTGACCGCTATAGGAGTTGGCACTTTCATTATACCCCATGAATTTGCGCATGTAGTAGCTGGTTTGCGTTTGCTGCAAGCCTAGATTAGGTTTGCTTAGCCCGCCTTCATAGGTTTGCAACGGGGTATTGAGCCATTCTGCACCATTGTAAAGCAGGGTGTAACCAAAACGGGGATCGCGATTTGTGTAAGGATTATTAGGATCGTAACCAGATGCCGGGTCGGTGATTGCTAAACCATTATTCATTGGGAATGCGTTAGCCAGCTCCTGGGTAGGACTGGTTTGCCCCTTGCCTACCGCAGCCGTAAAGCCTACAGGGCCGTTGGCTGTTTCAATGTTGTGGCCGTTATCAACCTCCCGCATAAATATGATCTCGGGATTATTCTGGGTCAGGAATACGTCAAGGTATTTTGGCACCAGTGAATAGACACCCAAATTCATTACATCTTTTGCAGCGGCAGCGGCCAATGCCCATCGGTTGGACTGGAAATCGGAATAACCTGTTAAAGGATTAGACGCATCTATATTCCCGCCGTTGAACAGCGGACTTGCTGCGTAAAGCAATACGCGCGCCTTCAGAGCTAATGCTGCGCCCTGGGTTACCCGGTGGCTATCGGCGTTAGGGTTAGCCAAAGGAGCAGTCAATAAAGTATCTTTTATTGCATCACATTCACTTACTATGTATTTAATGCAATCGTCAAAAGTATTTCGTGGAAGTGCAACGTTATCGGTTATGGTGAACACCTTGTTGCCTAATAGCGGAACCCCACCATATCTTTTTACAAGCTCGAAATAAAAGTAAGCCCTCAGGAAGCGAGCCTCATTCTTCCACAAATGTTTAATGGAATAACCATTGTATTTTGCCAGAACCGGCACCACATCAACGTTATTGATGAAAATATTAGCGCTGCGAATACCCTGGTAGTAGTAAGCCCAAAGATCCTCATCTTTTGGCACTGTATAAGAGTTGTATGCGGCGGTGGACAAGATGGTCACCTCGTTAGATGGGCCAAGCGCTGACGATACTGCATCATCAGATGCCGCGTCCAGGTAATCGCTCCCTATCCTGTTATGCCCATTCTTTAACTTAGCGTATATGCCGTACAAGAATGCCTGTGCATTTACACCGGCCGAGTCCTTCGTGTCGAAAACGTAGTTGATAGTTACCTTATCAACCGGGAACTGTTCGTACTTTTTACAACCGGCAATTACCGTGATAACTGCAAGCGCGAAGATCAAAGTTTTGTAGCCTTTCATGTTCTTTCTATCTAAATCGGCTTTGTTGTTAAAGCTTTACGTTAATACCTGCGTTAAATACTCGTTGAATAGGGTATGCGATGCCGTTTACCTCAGGGTCAACTCCCTTGTAGCCATAAAGCGTCAACAGATTTTCGCCATCCACAAAAATTCTAATACCCGAAACGCTTATCTTATGTGCCCAGCCGGCTGGCAGGCTATAACCTACCTCCGCATTCCTCAGCCTGAAATAGTTCCCCGAGCGCACATACAGTGAAGACCAGGCGGTGTTATTGGCATTACCCAATGACAGACGCGGCATAGTTGCTGTAGCAGCAGTTTCCGGCGTCCAGCGATTGGTTAATACATTGTAGCCTTGTCCGCTGTAAACCAGCCCCAGGAAGCCAACGCCCTCAAAGCCATTAACCAAGCCGTTATCATATAATATCTGGCGATTAGCAACGCCCTGCAGAATAGCGCTAAAGCTGAAACCTTTGTAGTCAAAGCCTACTGTGGTACCGTAGAAAAACGTTGGTTTTGTGTTACCAATTGCAGTAATATCAAACTGGTTGATTATACCGTCGTGGTTTAGATCAGCATACTTCACATCTCCCGCTTGCGCAGAGTAACCGGTAGTTGTTGGGCTCGAAGCTGCTTCCTGTGCAGTCTGGAAGATGCCAATTGCTTTATAACCGTAAATTGCGTTTACAGGTTCGCCGGTATGTTTTATCCATGGATAAGGAGTTGGTTCTTCATCGCTATACACAACCTTCGATGCCTGGATGGATGCGTTGCCGGTGATGAAATAGTTGAAGTTGCCCGCGTTGTTCTGATAGGTTAAAGAAAGCTCGCCACCTGTATAAAGGTTGACACCGATGTTTTCGTAAGGATAGCTGGCACCTAATAATGCTATACTTGCACCCCTTATTTGCAGCAGATCATAATAGCGATCATGGTAATAATCGGCGGTGATCTTTAAATGGTCATTGAATAAGCCAATATCAGTACCGAAGTCCAGTTTATGAGCTTTTTCCCATGTGATGTAGGGATTGGCCAAACCGTTTTCCAATTCGCTTTGCACATTGCTGCGGGCCGTACCTGTAGTATAGGCGTATCCCTGAGAAGCGCTATAGGTTTGCAGGAAGTTATAATAACCGTAATTGTCCACATTGGCATTGCCTGTTTTGCCATAGCTTAAGCGCCATTTCCATTCGCTGACCCAGCTGACATTATCCTTGATAAAGTTTTCTTTACCCATCTGCCAACCAAGGCCGCCTGCATAGAATAAACCAAATTGGTGTCCCGGTGGATAACGGTTGTAGCTGCTGTTATCAATTGCACCTTCTACAAAATATTTGCCGTCATAATTATAAGCTGCCTTAAGAGCCTGATTTGTATTCACCTGCGACAAATCGAAATTGAGCACCACAGAGCGGTAGTCATAAAATGCCATCGCGGTAATATTGTTCTTGCCGAAACTCCTGTTATAGTTCAACGATCCCTGCCCATACGCATATCGCGCACTTGATACGGTATTGAATGAATTGCTTTGCGAGACTGTTGACCCGATCGCAGAATAGCTGCTGTCGGAATACAAGTAGGCGTTGTTCTGCAAACTCCGGTTGATAAAACTCTGCGATGAAAATGACACATTGCCCTTTCCTTTTGCAGATAAACCTTTCGTAATACTGCTCAAATCATAATTCAGATCCAGGTTTGCCAGCACGTCGTTGCTGTTTGTCCTTTCATAACCTGAGTATTCGGTTTGTGATAAGAGGTTATTAGTGTAAAGCGATGTTCCAGCAAACGACCCGTTTGGATTGTAGACCGGATAGGCATTATTCGGAGTAGTATAGAGCGTATTCAAGATATTATTGTACCCACTGCCCGGCTGGGTTGTTTGCTGCACACGGCCGAATAATTGCAGATCGACATTGAATTTGGGCGTTACATTTACGCTCACATCCGAATTGATCATATACCGGTTGAGGTCGTTATTAGTATTATATAGCGACCCGGGCGCATTTTTGAACATACCCTGCTGATCGAGATAGTTTACCGAAATGGTATATTTAGCTACCTGCGTCCCGCCGTTCACATTCAAGCGGTAGCTGGTCATCGGCGAATAATTTTGCAGAATGGTATTGAACCAGTTTACATCAGGATGGCCAGTAGGATCAGTGTGATTGCGATAAGCGTTAAAATCGCTGCTGCTATAGATAGCCGGTTTTCCATCGTTCTGTAGAGCTTCGTTATAAAGATAGGCGTACTGGTAAGCGGGCAATGGTGCGGGTAATCCAAGCGGATGTTGCAAACCAGTTTGCGCGGTTAACGAAATGCGTGGCTTACCTGCCTCTGGATGCCTGGTTGTAACCAGCAACACACCCCTTGAACTGTTATCGCCAAGTAGGATTGTCGAAAGTCCGTCCTTCAACACCGAAATAGACTCAATACTTTCGGGATCGATTGAAGAGATTTCACGCTGTACGCCATCAATAACGGTAATTGGCGTTTGTCCGCGCAAACTTAATGATATCTCATTATTGTCGTTTGGAGCATAATTATTGTGGTCGACCACGTTGCCAATAAAATCCGGGTGACTTTGACCGCTGGTCGGCGGTGCAGTGAAACCGCTAACTTGCTGTGTATATAATCCCGCCAGCTGCCCGGGCAATGCGTACGTATAAAGCGACGCCGGTGTGGTAGTAAGCTGATTGGTATAAATCGTCGAGATGGACCCTAATACCGATTTATGATCAGCCGTACCATACAGTACGTCAAGTTTATCCTGCGACTTCAAATAAGTCGGTATCAGGTGAACATTAACCGTATCCGAGCCCTTAACAGTTGCTTCGCGAACGTAAAAGTTCTTGTAGGCAAATACGAGAACATCGCCGGCCGATGCTTTAAGAGCAAACTGACCCTTTACATCTGTAGAGGTCGAATCGGTTTTCCGCTTCGTAACAACGTGCACGCCCTTTAGCGCTACGCCATATTCGTCGACTACGGTGCCGCTTACCTGTCCGGATGCCGCGTTCTGTTTCGATCCCTTAGTTTGAGCAATCGAAACATCGCTTTGCGCTGTGATTACCAGGCAAATAATACAAGGCAGGAAATATTTTTTCAGACAGCGATAGGCCCCTCCCTGAAATTCAAATTTTGTGTTTTTGCAAAAACGATTTAGCATAGTTTTGCTATTTTAGGTATCCAGGTTAAATTCTTCAGCATGTTTTAGGAACACTTAAAGTTGTATTCGAACGGGCTTGATGTATTACCGTAACCAACTTTTGTCGCACCGGTCTTGTCGGTAATAAAGTAGTCCATTTTGATGATCGTTTGCGTGTCAGTTGTCCCGAAAAAGGATTTCGGCCAGAAGGTGATCTGGTATTTTTTACTACCATCAGGCATCTGAACCATCTTAGTTTTATCCGTCTGTTCGCATACGACAATCGTTTGACCATCACTGGTATAGGCGGTAGCGCACAGGTATACTACATCAGCTCCAGTCAGCGCAGTGGTGGTTACATTACCATCGAATGTCAAAGTGATATAGTCGTTATCCAGTGATTTGGGGGGATTGATCGTTGTTAACTGCGGATGGCAGAAATCTACAAAGTCACCTGTGCCACCGGTCACTGAGAAACAGTCGGTGATTTTTTCACTATAGTAAGTTCCATTGCCATCGCTGGTAAATCCATTCCCGCTATCGGTGATTACATACCCCAGTTTAACCTGCGTGTCATTATTGTCTGCCCCTACTTTTATCTGGATATTCAGGTCGCCTTTTATTTCGCTACCATTATGGGTAAAAGCTTTGTCAGTCTGATAAGCCACCCACTCCATGTCGTCGATCAGGTTTCCGCCGATCCCGAAGGTTTTCTTCATATCGTCGGGCCAATTCAAGCCACCTCCGTTTTTTGCAAGAGTCGTGCTTGGTACCAGTACCATGTTGCCGTCACCCAGAGTTGGGCTGGTATAAGTGATGGTGGTGTTTTGGGCAGCCTTCCATCCTTTTGGCACCAAAAAGCCGAAGATGAGATAATCGGGACCACCATTGCCAACCGTTGGGATATCGATGTGGACAGTTATAGGAACCACCTGCCCAACCGTAGCAACGCCAGGCTGATCAACACCGGTGATGATCTCCCCACAACAAGCCAATGCAACGCCCAGTACGATGAGTGCGCACAGCTGCCATATTCCCTTTCCTTTAATGCGTAAATATTGTTTCATGCTTAAAATCTGTGATTAAAAAGTCTAATTGGATTTTTGAAACACGTATACATAAGTGTTATTTGTGCAGCCCGGACTAAATGTAAGCGTCAGCTGCCGTGCCCCATTAACGATCGGGAAATTGAACGCAGTAGCAACGGGCGTAGCTGTTCCGGCTGTAAACGAGATTTTGAATGGATATTTCGGATCATCGAGCGCGTAAGTACCATTTTGGCCGACCAAAAAAGGCACTTTGTTAACCAGCGTATACTTACCCTGGTTGAAGTTTAGCCTGAACTGGCTGAAATCAACAATGGCTGTAAGATCGGCCCCGTTCCTGGTGGCTTTAATGATCTTCCAGTTGCCGCTAATGTCCTTTGCTGCCTCAGCTGCCGGGCCCACTTTTTCCATCTTGCAGGAACCGAATAAAGTTCCCAGCAATAGCATCAGCACCAGGCTTATCCTTGATGTATTACAAAAACGTTTCATTTTCTTTCGACTAATAATTAATAACCGGGATTTTGCACCAATTCAGGCGATTTAGCGACTTCGCTTTGCGGGATCGGCCACAAATACATCGCCTTTCTGAAGTTCCGCTGGCGAACCGGAAATGTTTTATAGGTAACAGAGTTTCCGTTACGATCGACCTCCATACCCATCGTCATAATATTATCGGTTTGATCTGCTATCTTCCAGCGACGCACATCCCAGAAGCGTTGTTCTTCGAAAGCAAGTTCTATCCTGCGTTCATTCTGAATCTCGGCCCTCATTTGATCCTGGGTTAAACCTACCGGCAATTGATAAGGACTAAGACCAGCGCGTTGCCTTATTGATTCGATTGCTGCATAAACCTGTGCTGTCGGCCCTTCAAATTCATTGGCAGCCTCGGCATAGTTCAGCAATATCTCGGCATACCTGATCAATGGCCAGCAACGATTGGATACGTGCGTAAAGTCATTTGCAACAGCATTCGGGTCCATCATCTTATTGGTGTAATAGCCGGTACGGGTACCAACACCCACTGCATCGGTCCCTGTATTTATACCGTTATAGTTGCCAACGAAAATGTTTACCGGAGAAAAGCCGGACTGAAGCCTGTTTTGCAATTGGGTTTGATCATGGATCACCGTGAAATTCAAGCGCGGGTCTCGGTTCGCATAGGGATTTTGAGGATCGTAACCCGAATTAGGATCCGTGATAGCGAGGCCATTCGCCATTGGGAACGCATCTACCAGCCCCTGCAACGGGAATGCTCCATTTTGCCCGGTTCTTGAAGGCGGGTCCCACAAACTTTCAAAATCGACATTCGATCCGCGCATTAGCGGGAAGATGTACTCCGTATTGTAACGCAGCGTAAATAGCTGCTGAAATCCGTTGCCCGGAGTTGAATTATCTACATTCAGGCTATATGCCCCCGAGCTGATTATTGCGGCCGCGGCATCTTCCGCCAATTTCCATCTGGCAGGATCACTGGTCGGATATCCAACATATTGAGCTTGATCGCCCGCAGTAAGCGTAGTTCCGTTAAAAAGCGGACTAGCGGCATATAATAACACCCTTGATTTCAATGCCAGGCACGCTCCTTTCGATGCCCGGCCATAGTTTAAGCCGGATTGCGTCATCGGCAATACATTTGCTGCTGAATCACATTGAGATGTAATGTAATTCACGCAATCGGCATACGTACTTCGTTTTGCCGGGATATGATCGGTATAGGTATATATAGTATCACCTATCAGCGGCACGCCTCCATAGTGTTTCAACAATATGGAGTAATACCAGGCACGCAAGAACAGCGCTTCTGCCCGATATTCATTTTTGCTAAATGCTTTTATTGGCGCACCTGGGAGGTTTTTAAGAAATTGATTGACCGCCCGTATATTATTATAACAAGTTTTATAAGCATCATCGGTTACCACCGCGGCGTTTACCGTCCCGGTTTCGAAAGACAGAGCCGTAGAGCCAGTAGTTCTATACACTTCCGCCTCATCCGACGACGCGTCCAGTCCACCGTTTCCAAATCGACCGGGATTAAAACTAAACCCGGCATTGCTATAAATATTGGATAAAAACGCCACGGTATTGGCACTATCGGCAAAAACAGTTGTTTTTGAGAGATTGGAGGTCTGCGTTTGACCCAAGAATCCATCCTTTTTACAGGAAACAAAAGAAATTAATAAAGCCGACAGGCACCAGAGGTAAAGTTTCTTCATACTATATGTTTACAACCAGCATTTTGTTCTTTAAAAGCAGCAGCAACGGAGTCGCTACTGGTATAATTGGTTTAAAATTCGCCGTGGGCGGGTTTATAATTATATTGCTAAATTATATCATAAAATCGATTTAGCAAATTATTTTAAACTTTTTTTAATAATTTTTTATCTAAAAAAGCTATTAGGGCTAAGAATTGTAAGGACACGGCTTATTTGGAGCCAGAAAGGCTTTTTTGGCCTTCCCAACCACTCAAATGGCGACTAAAAAAGAGCATCTGGTACACTACCGAATTACCCCAATACTCCCATGTATGCCCACCATCACGCACGATAAAGTCATGCGGTACTTTCATTTTCACCAATCGGTTATGCATTTCCATATTTGAAGGATAAAAGCCGTCGCTGTAACCACAGTCGAATATGATGGATAGCGAGTTTGGTTTTATTTGATCGAGCATATTGATCACACTATTGTCTTTCCATCGCTGTGGATTGCTTTCGTATTCACCGAGCACCTGGCTGATGCCAAAACTTTTTGAAAAAGGTATCAGATCTACACAACCGCTCATGCTGCCAACAGCACCATAAATATCCTGATGCCTGATAGCCAGGAACAAAGCACCATGTCCGCCCATGCTCAAACCCGTAATGGCTCTACCAGAACGGTCGGCGATGGTTGAATAATGATGATCAACCCAGGAAACCAATTCGGCCGAAACATAAGTTTCGTACTGCCACTCCTTGCTCATTGGGCTATCAAAATACCAGCTGGCAAAATTACCGTCAGGGCAAACGATTAAGCAATGATATTTATCGGCCAATGGGATAACATTTGGCGCTTTTTTTACCCAGTCGGAATAATTGCCGCTGAAACCGTGCAAAAGGTACAGCACCGGGTACTTAACCTTTTTGTTATAGTTGTCCGGACGAATAACAACCGCCTTGATAACCCTATTCATCACATTGCTGTGCGTCACAACCGTATCCACTTTTGCTGCATTAGCGTGGAGGCAGATTAGCAGCAGTGCGAGCCCGGCCAGGTAAAATTTCTTTGTCAGTTCAAATAACATATCGGGTATTTTGAATTTTAATTCTCGCGTACAATTGTCACACGACGGTTTTGAGGTTTATTGATCGTGTATATTTCGTCTACAAGCACATTCTGTTCTTTTTGCCACGCATCGCGAAGGGCCTTGAAGCGTGCCCGGCTATAATTATCCTTGTTACCGTTTACAAACACGTCTTTCTGCGCATACTTACTTACGGTGTCCATAGCGGCAACGTCATCTTTGTAAAGCAAGCCTTTCCCTTTCAGGAAATCGAATTCCATCCACATATACATGCGGTTTCGACGTTCAATGTCCCACCTTTCTTCATTCAGTTCTCTTATCTGCACAGCCTGTTGATACTCAGGCGTCGTTTTAATTTCGGCGAGATTGATACCGTCTTCCAGTTCCTTTGCTGAACAGCTGCCGATAGACTCTCCGTCGATCATCAATTTGTAGTTGCCATCTTTCAAACCTCTCACCTTCAATAGCTCCTGGTTAAACTCGTTAATGAAGGGCACCAGTTTCAAACCTTCTGCCTGGCTTTTATGATTACCCCAACCTCTTGGTAATGTGTCCAATGGATATGGCAGCGATTGAGCGAGGTAATAGAACGAAACTGAATCTGCGTTTGCAATCACCTTAGTGATTTTGCAGTTAGTTGATTTCAAGACCTTCAGATTTTTAGAATTGATGTCTACATCAGCTACCGGATGATTGGCCAATCCCTGCGTTTTCAGGAAAAGGTAGGCCATTACCATATGCCCGTCGTTATCAGGGTGAATGCGGTCATTCGGTGTCAGACTGAACATCGTATCACGTTTCTGTTGCTCCAGGTTCATTGTACGCATGGGGTGAAAGAAATCCACAACGCCCCAATTGTTCTTCTTGGCTGCCGCTCCCTGAAAATCGATGATCTTTGAAAAGGCCTCTGCTTTGCCGGGATAAAGATTTTTATTAGTGAACTTGCTGGTTTCGTCATAAGGGGAACCGAGGATGATAATCTTCCTGATATCGGGCCTTGCCTTTAGCTTGTCCTCCAGCATTCCGTAATACTTATAGGAATTATCGATTTTAGTTTTCATAAAATCGGCTGCGTCTTTACGATACCATTCAAAATAGCCGCAATCGTTCATGCCCCATGTAAGGGTGAGCACATTAGGATTTTTGGAGAGCGCATCATCATCCAAACGATCATACATTTGCCCCACCCAGTCACCGCCAATACCAACATTGAAGCAAGTGATCCGCGCGTTTGGGAAGTGCGTCATATAGTAAAGCCAGATGTACGAGTGATAATGTCCGCCATCGGTGATGCTATTGCCTACAAAAGCCACCCGGTCACCCGCTTTAAAAGGCGCTACCGTTTGTGCCTTACTTAGTTGATATCCGGCCGCGATAGCCAACAGCAGTATAAGTTTTTTCATAGTAGTATTTATCTTTCTATCAATCTTTTATGTTTTTAGCCGAAACACCCCAGTTTTTGTTGATCTGCGGACCCATTACCAATTCCAGTTGGCCACCGGCCTTTATGTCTTTATAATCCAGGTAGCATTTGTTATAGTTTTTGCCGTTCAGTTTAGCAGTTTGGATGTAGATGTTTTTGTCGCTGTTGTGGAGCGCAGTTATCGTAAAAGTCTTAGCTGTGCCATTCGCTGCAGGTACTCGCAAGGTAATCTTGCTGAAAACCGGGCTGGTTATTTCCTGCCGGGTATCACCGGGGCAAACCGGGTGGATGCCACTCGCTGCGAGCACATACCATGCTGACATCTGGCCAACATCTTCATTGCCAACCAGGCCTTCCACTCCATCATGATAAGCCCTGCGGCATATTGCGCGCGACCATTCCTGGGTTAACCATGGCATTCCAAGGCGATTGTAAAGGAAAGCAACATGATGCACCGGCTCGTTGGCATGATTGTAATAATCGTTCCACATCATATTCTCAGGCGTTTTGGCAAAGAAATGATTGAGATCGGCTATTACTTTTTCTTTACCGCCCATCAGCTTTACCATACCGTCAACATCATGCGGAACAAACCAGCCCTGTTGATATGGATTAGCTTCAAAAGTACCGTACCACTGGGTCAATCTGCCTGAATCAGGCCATGCCGCCCATTTTCCTGTACTGTCGCGGGGACGGAACCAGTCTTTTTCCTTGTCGTAAATGTTTTTATAGCTCTGGCTCAACTGCGCATATTTCTTTTCATCGCCAGGATGTCCGGTCCATTTGGCGAGTTGCGAAGTACACCATTCGGAGTAGGCATATTCCAATGTCAGAGCGATGCTGTTGGGTTGAGGGGCATATCCCCTGCTGCCGTTGCCGAAACGATTGTCAGAACCCACGCACAGCTGATATGCTTTGGCAACATCGAAATTCCTGATTCCCTTTGCATAAGCGTCGGTAACCACGGATACCGCGGGGTTACCGAACATGCAGCCGCTGTAGGCGTTCAGCAGTTCCCATCTTTCAAGGTAATCTTTATGCTTTTGCGATGCCAGCGTAACCAGCGAATTGATCATATCGCTTACCACCGTCGGATCGATGATAGTTTGCAAGGGCATTTGACTGCGATACACATCCCAGCCGCTGAAAACAGTGCGTTTCTTAAATCCTATTGATTTATAAATCTTTCCATCACCGCCAGGATAACGACCATCCACATCGGTAATAATTCGCGGATCGATCATGGTATGATAAAGTGCGGTATAGAATACTGTTTTCTGCTCCGGCGTTCCGCCTTCGATCTTAATTTTCGAAAGCGCTTTATCCCAGCTATTTACAGCTTGCTGGCGAATGGCGTCAAAATCCCAGGTCTTTATTTCTGATTCTAGATTTTTCTCAGCGCCTGCTATATCGACATAAGATATACCCGCACGCATTTCGACCTGCTCATTTTCATTTGTAGCGAATTCTGTGTAGAAGCCCAGGTGCTTACCCTTTTTCTCTTTTAAGCCCTTAAAAGTTAGAGCTTTGGCTATCTGCGCTTGATATTTATCGCTTTCTACATCCTCGCGTTTGCGTGACCAGCCTTTGGGGATATCAGCGCTCCAGACACCATAATTCT
>Ga0068856_100003111_pt1 | contig 16942 bp, 16 predicted proteins | sample KBSCornC62_FD_66595 | JGI IMG/M metagenome (GOLD analysis project Ga0068856, IMG submission 66595) | Corn rhizosphere microbial communities from Kellogg Biological Station, Michigan, USA - KBS Corn C6-2 | ecosystem: Host-associated > Plants > Roots > Rhizosphere > Soil ...
GTGCGGGCTTCGTTTCAAGCGGCCCTGCGGAAGTTGAAGATGAAGCAACGCTCGAAGCACGTCGTCGTTTCGATGAGAAGAAGCGTGGCGCGAAAGCCGGTCCTGGCGGAGGCCCGGGCGCAGGCACGGGTGGTCGTGAAGAAGAAGTTCAAGCGTTCGCGGCGACTGAGTTCCGTAAGCGCGAGATGGTCTTCCAACCGAAGAAGAAAAAAGGTCTCTTGAATCGCGCGGCGATGAAGACCGAGATCACGAAGGCGAAAGCGTCGAAGCGTGTCGTGAAAGTCGACCAATCGATGAAGCTCTCGGATCTCGCAAATGAGATGAACGTGAAAGCCGGTCAGCTCACGAAGGTCCTCATGCAGCAAGGCGTGATGGCGACGATGAACACCGTTCTCGATTTCGATACGATCGCGCTGATTGCGCCGGAGTTCGATTTCGAAGCGGTCAACGTTCACCAAACCGTCGATCAAATGATCGAGAAGACGGCGTTCGGCGATCTCACAGCCGAAGAAATTACGCGTCCACCGGTCGTGACGATCATGGGTCACGTCGACCACGGTAAAACGTCGCTCCTCGATACGATTCGTAAAGCGAACGTAGCGAAAGGCGAAGCGGGCGGGATCACGCAACACATCGGTGCGTACCAAGTGACGACCGAAGATGGCGCGTTGATCACGTTCATCGATACTCCGGGACACGAAGCGTTTACGGCGATGCGCGCACGCGGTGCGAATGCGACCGATATCGCGATCATCGTTGTCGCGGCGGATGACGGCGTGATGCCACAGACGATCGAAGCGGTTTCGCACGCGAAAGCGGCGGGCGTTCCGATCATCGTAGCGGTCAACAAAATGGATAAGCAGGGAGCGAACCCTGATCGCGTGAAGCAACAGCTCACCGAGCAGCAACTCGTTCCTGAAGAGTGGGGAGGCGACACGATTTACGTGCCGGTTTCCGCCCACACGAAACAAGGCATCCCGGAGCTTCTTGAACAGATCGCTCTCGTAGCCGAAGTTCAAGAGTTGAAAGCGAATCCGAAGCGCTCGGCCACGGGTCTCGTGATCGAATCGCGGATGGATAAAGGCCGCGGTGCAGTCGCGACTCTCCTCGTTCAAGACGGAACTCTCGAAGTCGGTCAGTCGATCGTCGTTGGAACCGTTCCGGGTCGCGTTCGCGCTCTCGTGAACGACAAAGGTGAGCGTGTGAAGTCGGCGGGGCCATCGGTTCCGGTCGAAGTTCAGGGTCTCGCTGAAGTTCCACTTGCGGGTGATAAATTCGACGCGGTCGTTGACGACCAAGCGGCCGAAAGAATCGCGGGCGAGCGTAAAGCGGCGGCCGATGCAGCGAACGTCAAAGGCAAAGTTTCAATGGAAGATATCTTCGCGAAACTCAAAGCCGGCGATGTCAAAGAGATGGCGATCATCTTGAAATCCGACGTTGCGGGTTCGAACGAAGCGATCAAAGGCATGTTCGATAAGCTTGGAACTGATGAAGTGAAACCGAAGATCATCCACTCGGCGGTCGGCGGTATTAACGAATCGGATATCTTGCTTGCATCGACGGCGAAGGCGATCGTTGTCGGTTTCAACGTCAGACCTGATAGCGGCGCTTCGGCGGCTGCGAAACGTCTCGGCATCGAAATCAAAACGTACACGATCGTTTACGAGTTGATCGACGACATGAAAAAAGCGATGGGCGGAATGCTCACGCCGGACATCGTCGAAAAAGACTTGGGTCGCGCGGAAGTTCGCAACACGTTCACGGTTCCAAAAGCCGGAACGATCGCGGGCTGTTTCGTCACCGAAGGCAAGATCACGCGCAACGCGGAAGTGCGTTTGCTTCGTGAGAATAAGATCATTTACACAGGTAAACTTGCGAGCTTGAAGCGTTTCAAAGACGACGCAAAAGAAGTCGCGCAAGGTTACGAGTGCGGTATGGCAATTGAAAACTACAACGACATTAAAGTGGGCGACGTCATCGAGGCGTTCGCGAAAGAAACTGTCGTTCGGGAATTGCACTAACCGATGGGACGTAATGAGAAGGGCGGCTCGGGCACTCACCGGCTCGAGCGCGTTGAAAAAGAAATTCGCGATGTCGTCGGGACCTACCTCATCGGTGGATTCCGCGGCGATTTGCCGGGCCTCGTGTCTTTGACGCGGGTTCGGCTTTCGGCCGATTTGAAAATCGCGAATCTCAATTTCACGCTGCTTCTCACGCAAGATGAGGGCGAATCGGCCGAGGCTTACGAGAAGCGGTCGGCAATCGCGCGTCGCGAGGCGGAGCAAGAGCTCAATGCGCACGCGCGCGACGTTCAGGCCGAGATCGCGCATAGATTGAAGATGCGGTTCACGCCGCGGGTTCATTTTTATTACGACGAAGGTTTCGAGAGCGCTCTCAAAGTTGAAAAAATTCTTCGCGACATGAGCGTCGCGGCAGGACGGGGAGACGATCTTCCGGCCACAAAATTCACGGATGACTCCGCAGACCAAGAGTCTGCTTCTGACGACGAGTAATTAGACGTGAATCCAATGAACGGTCTTTTGCTGATCGACAAACCGATCGGCCTCACATCACACGACGTCGTCGGCCGTGCGCGCCGGATTCTCGGGCATCGCGGCATCGGTCATGCGGGAACGCTCGATCCGTTGGCGAGCGGACTCCTTGTTTTGTTGATCGGTGAAGCGACGAAAGTTTCAGATTATATTTTGAACGGAGACAAATCTTACGAATTGAAAGCGCGCCTTGGCGTCGCGACCGATTCGATGGATATGACGGGCCAAGTGCTCGCCGAAAAGCCGGTGACGTCTTCGCTTGAGCAAATTCGCGCGGCCGTCGGTGCGCTGACGGGCACGTTGACGCTGAAAGTACCGATCCACTCCGCCGTCAAAGTCGATGGCAAAAAGCTCTACGAGTATGCTCATAAGGGCGAAACGCCCGAAGTTGTTCCCGATCGCGAGATGTCGTTTTACGACGTGAATCTAGTCGAAGCTTCGCAACAAGGTGTGGTCGTGCGCATGAGCTGCTCGAAGGGATCGTTCATTCGCGCTTGGGCGAACAAGCTGGGTGACGATCTTGGTTGCGGCGGAACGGTTGAAGCTTTGCGCCGGGTGAATTCTCATCCGTTCGATGTTTCTCAAGCCATCACGCTCGAAGAACTCGCTGAAAAGTGGGAAGCGCGGACTGAGCGTCACGGGCGTGTGTTGGGGCCTGCATGGGTTCCTTTGAAGGATGCGCTTCCGCACTTCCAACGCGTCGACATTGACGGGTATTGCGAAACGCTTCTTAAAAACGGTCAGATCTCGAAGAACCTTCAGGCGCAGCTACTTCATCATGTGCGAATCGGTGAAGCGCCTCCGCCAGTGAGAGTGATCTCTCGCGAAACCGACGATCTGTTAGCGATTTTGCTCGCGGAGAACGGCGGCTTTTACCGCATTCGCCGCGTCTTCAATAAAAACTAAGAAGTGAATTAATGAACGCCTTTGTGCGTTCGTGCGTCTTGCGTGCCTTGACTCTCTCGAGTCTGCCGAAGGGCGCGTTCGATTTCAGCTTGCTGCGCGAGATAACGGGCGCGGCCGGCTTTCGCCGTCGCGTGGATGCCTTCGCCGGTTTGATTTCCGTCGGTCCCCGGCGCCGTCGCCGCAAGACTCGAAATCGCAGAACAGCGGTGATTCAATTTTGATTCGAGCTGATTGTAGAACCGCCCTGGGCGATGGTGAGTCGAATCCCAAAGAGCCGCTTCTTTCTGTGCGAGATCGCGTCGACCGGCCGCCGATTTTGCGCGGCCCGGTTCAAGATGGGGAGGAAGAATCCAATCGCAAGTGCGGGAGCTTGTGGCGACTGCATCGAGCATTCGGTCGTAGCTCGCGTCGGGTCCATCGGGAAGTGAGTTTGTACCGAGAGCGATCACGACATGGTCGGAGGGGTTTGAATTCAGAATCTCGCGAAGCTTCGGGAAGCCTCCGCAGTTTCGAGTCTTCACGGCTTCCACGTGCGGAGCCGTTTTCTGGCGGCCGACGCGCGAGGCATCGTACGTGTGAATTTCGCAGGGCCAGCTGGCGCGCGCCGGGTGACCGTTCATCCAATTTTCAGGCGAAGACCCCACGGCACAGTACATCGTAACTTGGTGGCCTTGAGTGGACAGGCCGGCAATGAGGTTGTCGCCGAAATGTCCGCAGCTCAGCGAATCACCGATCACAAGAACTCGGTCGGCATGGGCGGAGGCGGCCGTCAGACTCAAAAGGGCGGTCAAAACGAATATACGCATGTTTTAAGTGTACCTCGGGTGCGACCCTGAAGGGAGTCCAGCGTCGTACCTCGGTTTTTCCCGGGATTTTAATGAGTTAGGTTGACTGAGGAGAGGGGCTTCGGTAGACCATTCCGATCACATTCTTTGAAGTGACGTGCTTTCGCTTGCGCCAGCCATGACGCAAGACCAGGGAGGCGGCTTTAAGACTCATCGATCGCTTGAGCGATCAGAAGGAAATGGCAGATGTTCGGTTACCAGAAACAGCAGATCGTAAAGAACTTCCAACTCGGTCCAATGGACACAGGTTCGTCGGAAGTCCAAGTTGCTCTCCTCACATTCCGTATTCGTGAGCTCACTGAGCACTTCAAAGCTCATCCAAAAGACGTTCACTCGCGCCGCGGTCTCGTCACAATGGTTAACCGCCGCAAAAAGCTCCTCGCTTACCTCCGCGAGAAGAACCCAGACTCTTACACAAAACTCATCACGGACCTCGATCTCCGTAAGTAAGCTTTCGGTTCATTCGAAAGATGATGAAAAGGGACGCGCAAGCGTCCCTTTTGTTTTATTAGCCTGAGCGTAAGGGTTTGCTTTGGTTGTGCTATTGCCTGCATAATCGGGACAACACAAACGACTGATATTAAGTGCTGAAAAACCAGCACAGAAAGAAAAGAATGTTTCCGAACAAGCAGACTGTCTCCGCCGTTGTCGGTGGAAAAACGATCACTATTGAAACTGGCCGCCTCGCAAAACAAGCCGATGGAGCGGTCCTCGTTACCTCGGGTAACAACATGGTTCTCGTCACGGCCGTATCGAGCCGCCGCGAATCGACTCTCGATTTCTTCCCTTTGACTGTTGAGTACCAAGAGAAGTTCTACGCGACAGGAAAAATTCCGGGCGGATACTTCAAGCGCGAAGGCCGTCCGACGAACCAAGCGACATTGACAGCGCGTCTCATTGACCGTCCAATCCGTCCGCTTTTCCCAGAAGGCTACCGTTTCGAAACGCAAGTCGTAGCGACGACGTTGTCGTACGATGGCACGTTCCCGCTTGAAACATTGGCTTCGATCGGCGCTTCGGCAGCCCTTCACATTTCTGATATTCCGTTCAGCGGTCCGACGGCAGCGGTGCAAATCGCGCGCGTCGGTGGCGAGTTCGTTTTGAACCCGTCGCAACTTCAACTCGATCAGTCGGATATGGACGTCATCGTCGCGGGAACACCAAACGGTATTCTCATGGTCGAAGGCGAAACGAAATTCGTTAACGAAGCCGACGCACTTGCGGCTTTGAAACTTGCGGTTGAGTCGATGAAGCCGGTCTTCTCGGCGATCGAAGAACTCCGTAAACTCACGGGCTCGAAAGCGAAGCGCGCGTTCACTCCTTACAAGATCGATGAAGCGTTCGAAAAAGAAGTTCGCGCGTTCCTCGCTCCGAAAATCAACGCAGCACTTCGTATTCGTGAAAAGCAACAGCGTTATGCTGCTGCCGATGCGGCGAAAAAAGAAGCTGACGAAAAATTCGTTAAAACAATTACGGATAAGGACACGGCGGCTCTTCGCAAAAAAGATCTCGGCCTCATCGTCGATAATTTGAAGTACGAAGTCGCTCGTTCGATGATCCTCGACGACAAAGTTCGTATTGACGGTCGCGACATGAAAACGGTTCGTCCGATCACGTGCCAAACGGCATTGTTGCCGCGCGCGCACGGTTCGGGATTGTTCCAGCGCGGTGAAACGCAAGTTCTCGGCACCGTGACTTTGGGTACGGGCGATGACGAGCAAATGATCGACGCGCTCGGCGGATTGCAAAAGCGCAAGTTCCTCCTTCACTACAACTTCCCTCCATACTCGGTCGGTGAAACAGGCCGTATGGGCGGACAATCGCGTCGCGAAATCGGTCACGGAAACTTGGCTGAGCGCGCGTTGAAACCGATCCTTCCTGACTTCGAGAAATTCCCGTACACGATTCGCGTCGTGAGCGAAGTTCTCGAGTCAAACGGTTCGTCTTCGATGGGTACTGTTTGTTCGGGCGTTCTCGCGCTCCTCGATGCGGGCGTTCCTGTTAAAGGAAACGTCGCGGGTATCGCGATGGGCCTCATTAAAGAAGGCGATCGTTTCGCGGTTCTCTCGGATATCCTCGGTGACGAAGATCACTTGGGCGATATGGATTTCAAAGTCGCGGGAACTCGTGACGGAATCACTTCGCTCCAAATGGATTTGAAAATCGACTCGGTTTCGTTGCAAGTCATGGAGACCGCTCTCGCGCAAGCGAAAGAGGGCCGTCTTCATATCTTGAGCGAGATGGAAAAAGTCATTTCGAAGCCTCGCGGCGAAATTTCGCAGTACGCACCACGCATCGAAACGATCAAGATCAAGCCGGAGAAAGTCCGCGAAGTCATCGGTTCGGGCGGTAAGGTCATTAAAGGCATCATCGAGCAGACGGGCGTTAAGATCGACATCGAAGACGATGGAACGATCAACATCGCATCGGCGGATCCTGAAATGACGAAAAAAGCGATTGCGATCATCAACCAGATCATCGCGGAAGCGGAAGTCGGCAAGACCTACAAGGGTCGCGTCGTGAAGCTCATGGACTTCGGTGCATTTGTTGAAATCATGCCGGGCACGCAAGGCCTCGTTCACATCTCGGAACTCTCGCATGAACGCGTTCGCCAAGTTTCGGACGTTGTAAACGAAGGTGACGAGATCGACGTGAAGGTTCTTGATATCGACCGCGCAGGACGCATCAAGCTTTCGCACAAAGCTTTGTTGAACCAATAAGGTTGAATGGCTAAGTCGAAATCTGCCCAAAAAACTAAGGGCAAAAAATCTAAAGGCACCCGCAAGGGTGCCGGCCGCGCAAGCGGTTCTTCGAAACGCGCTCCCGAGCGCGTTTCGCGCTTTCCGGTCCCGCACTTTGAGCGCACCGTGCTCGATAACGGCATTACGGTCGTCACCGAAGCGCACCCGATGAATCGCGCGGTTTCGTGCGGTGTTTGGGTTGAGCGAGGCACGCGCCACGAGCAGCCACAAGAAGCGGGGCTCGCGCATTTCGTTGAGCACCTGGTGTTCAAACGAACGAAGAAGCGCTCGGCCTACAAGATCTCACGCGACATGGAAGCCGTCGGCGGAGATCTCAATGCGTATACGTCCCGTGAGAACACAGCGTTCGTTACGCACTCGTTGTGCGAGCACGTGGGACTTTCGCTCGATATCTTAGGCGATCTGGTTTGTCAGCCGTCGTTTGTTGCGAGCGATGTCGAAAAAGAAAAGCAGGTTGTTCTTCAAGAGATCAACATGGCGGAGGATCAACTCGAAGACGCGATCTTCGATAAATACTTCGAGCACTTTTATCCAACGTCAGCTTTAGGAAAGCCAATTCTTGGATCGGCCGCGTCGATCGAGAGCATGTCGCGACAAGCGGTTGTCGACTTCCATCGTCGTCAATACACCGCGGATAACATGATTGTCTCGGTAGCGGGAAATGTTCGCCACGCCGAAGTCGTATCGCTCGTCGAGAAATTCGTGCGGCCACCGAAGCCAGGGCGCGTGGGCGCACCTAGCATCAAGGGCCGGGCGACGGGACGGGCGGCGACGGGTCGTGGAGCACGTGCGCTTTCGCAGACCGCGGCAAAGCCGGGTCCGAATTCTCCTGAGGTCTTGAGCGATTCGATTTTACTTTCTCCGCCGGAACCGACTCGGTTCCGGGAAGTGATTCGACGCTCGAGTGAACAAGTGCATATCTTGGTCGGTTACCCATCGATCAATTTCCGCGACCCGCACCGCTTCGAAGCGATGGTCGCAAACACGCTTCTCGGCGGCGGGATGACCTCACGCTTGTATCAAGAGGTGCGCGAGGAGCGCGGGCTCGTATACTCGATCTTTTCTCAGCTGACGACGTTTGCCGATGTGGGCATGGAACTCGTTTATGCAGGCACGGAACCGAAAAACGCACCTGAAGTGATCGAGATTATTTTGCGTGAAATGCGCCGCTTGAAGAAAAACGGAATCCGCAAAGCCGATCTTGAACTCTTCAAAACGCAAGTGAAAGGGTCGATCTTGCTCGGCGCAGACGACATCGAAAACCGCATGAACTCGTTGGCCGTGAATGAAATGATGTTCGGCCGCTATCGTTCGGTCGATGAAGTCGTGCGTGACGTTGAAAAGGTGACGCTCGACTCCGTTCACGAATACATTGAATCGAAATTTTTGCCGGAGGATCCGTCGATGCTTCTCATGGGCTCTTTGCCTGAGGGGCCGACGAAGAAATGGCTGGAGGGTCTGTGAAGAAAGTCGCCCAAAAAATACCGCTGAAAATAAAACGTCTCGAAAATTTCGAAGGGGCTTTGCCGGCTTACCAAACGGAGCTGGCGAGTGGCTTTGACGTGCGCGCGCAGATTCCGGCTTCGGTATTTTTGCAACCCGGTGAGCGCGCAATGGTGCCAACGGGTTTGTCGTTTGAAATTCCGGCCGGCTACGAGATTCAGGCTCGCCCGCGCTCAGGTCTCGCGGCGAAGCAAGGCATCTCTCTGGTGAATACGCCGGGAACGATCGACGCCGACTACCGCGGAGAAGTGAAGATCATCTTGATCAATCTTGGACAAGAAACCGTCGAGATTAAAAACCAAGACCGCATTGCGCAGCTTGTGCTCTGCCCAGTCATTCAGGCGGAGTTTGAGGTCGTCGACGCGCTTACGGACTCGGCCCGTGGCCATGGCGGCTTCGGTTCGACGGGCGTATAAATCGATTCCGGCTATGACGGGCCGGAGTGAAGCTAACAATTGTCCCACTTGTTCGTTGGACTCGTTAGAGATTGAGCTTGTGAAGCTTGTCGACCGCGAAAACTCATGCGAAGACCTGCTTTGTGGATTTACAAGTCGAAGACTACAAAGAGATTTTACTAGCTAAATTCGAAACCCGCCGCGTCTCGGAGCCGAACTACTCGCTTCGCAGATTCGCGCAAGCGATTGGGCTTACGCCGTCGAATCTCTCGGACATTTTCAAAGGCCGTTGTGGGCTCTCGCTTGAAGGTGCCATCCGCGTCGCCGAAGCCTTGCAGCTCAATGAAAACGAACGCCAAGATTTTCTCGATCTCGTCGAAAGCCAGCATGCTCGAAGCCAGGCTGACCGTGCGGCAGCGAAGCGACGCCTTGATGAACGGCGAAAGCGGCCATTCCAAAACGCCGCCGCTGAAATTAGCGCAATTGAGCACTGGTATTACCTTGCCGCCTTGGAGCTTGTGGAGCTGACGAACGGACAAATCGATGAGCAAAGCTTGTCAGAGCGCCTTTCGATTAACCGTGAACAAGCCCGTGACGCGTTCGTGGCACTTCTGAATTTGAGATTGATTAAGCTTGAGAACGGTCGTTACGTTCGCCTCAAAAATGAGTTTGCGGTTGCGGCGCCCACGCCAAGCCACCGCATTCAAAATTATCACCGGCAGATGCTTCAATTGGCCGAAGGTTCGCTCACACGACAGCCACTGAAGCGTCGACAATTCTCAAGCACGGTCATGACTTTCGATTCGAAGCGAATCGATGAAGCCAAAGAATTTTTGGCCCAAGTCGAAGATGAATTCTTCAGGCGTTTCGAAGCAAAGGACGGCGCCGATTGCGTTTACGCCTTGAACCTTCAGTTGTTTGGCGTCGATCGCCAAGCGGGCGATCAGTCGTAACGTTTAAAGTTCCAAAGGTTCGCTCATCTCATCGAGCGTGAGCGAGAAGCTCGGAACGAACGTCTTCATAAAGTAATCGACTTCGGGACGTTCGCGGTGAGCCGCGAGTTTCTGTTCGATCGTTTTGCGCGCCCGCGAAAACTCGTGATTTCCGGCGGCTTCTTCTTCGACGCACTTGATATAGGCCGCAAGCGTGTCGGCCGCCTTGATCATCGCTTTCGCTTCCTTATCTTCGTCGCTAAGAAGAGGGCGGTAGTCGCCCACGAATTCCTCAGGGAGAAGCTTCATCAATTGATCGACGGCGTGTTCTTCGATGACGTTGTAGGCGTCACGAATCTCGTTGTTGAAGTACTTCACGGGCGTCGGCAAATCGCCGGTGAGGACTTCGGTTGCGTCGTGAAAGATCGCCTTCAAAGCGATGCGATCCGCGTTGATTTGGCCGCCGAAATATTTGTTCTTAATCAGGCATAGCGCATGCGCGATGATCGCAACTTGGAGCGAGTGCTCTTGCACGTTTTCACGCTGGGTACAGCGCATGAGGCTCCAGCGATCGATTAGCTTCATGCGGGCGAGATAGGCGAAAAAATGAGGATGGCTTTTCATTCGTTAGATTTAGCAAGGATGTGCGGGGCTTGCACGGGTTGGCGTCGCGCGCTATGGGTGTTCGAATGGATTTAAAAGCTTTAGTGCGCTCGATTCCGGATTTTCCAAAACCCGGAATTCTTTTTCGCGACATCTCACCGCTTCTGGCTTCGCCCGAGGCGCTTCAAGACGTCGCCCGGAAGATTGTTGAACCTTTTGACTTGAACCGGGTCGACGCATTTGTCGGCATTGAATCACGCGGTTTTATCTTAGCGGCCCTTGCTGCGGCCACGCACCGCAAGGGTTTCATTCCGCTTCGAAAAGCAGGAAAACTTCCGCCTCCGGTCCACGCCGAGAGCTACAAATTGGAGTACGGGGAGGCGACTCTCGAGATCGCTCCGGGAACCGGACGAGTTGTAATCTTAGATGATGTTTTGGCGACCGGTGGGACGTTGCGGGCTGCGATGAATCTTTGTCAGCGTGCCGGTTACACGGTCCAGGGAGCGGCCGTGCTGATCAACTTGCCTGCCCTGAACACATTCGAAAACGTACACGCCCTATTGGAATATTAGCGAAGCTGAATGAGTGATGAGCTAGAGCTGGCCGCTCGTGCGGATTTGGGAAAAAGCCCAGGCCGCGAAGTAAATTAAACCCAAGACCGCGACCAAGCGGGAACAGAGGCGGCGCTCAAGTCCAAATTGCTCAACGAGGCCGACGATCAAGAGCACGCACGTAAACGCGAAGCCTAAAAGATCGATGGGTGGTAGATAGCTGCTAACCGAGTGAAAAAGAAAGTAAGGAGCGACCGCTACGGTGACCAGCGACATCAGTCGTCTGAAGTCGAGAAAGGTCGATTGGAAGAGCGAGAAAAAGTAGTAGATAAAAAAACCGAACACGAACGCCGAGACGACGCTCGTGAGCGGGAAGACGAAAATTCCGATTAAGAAATCAAAAAAGTTGTGCGTGATCGCGCCCGCGACCGCACCCGAAACCAACGCGCTAACCGCTAAAAGAACCAAAATAAACGGCCAAGAGAAATCAAGAGGGCGACGAACCGACGCGATCGGGTTCTTGAGGATTCCGATCAGCACATGGGGCATTTCACGAAGATGGGTCGGATTCATGGCTTAAGCGTAAAGTGAAAGACGTCTTCAATCAAGCGTCGCGGAAATCCCGCTCGGCGAGCGAGATCGCGAGGTCGAGAAACGACTCCTCGCTCGTGAATCCCTGTGAAACCTCCGCGGTTTCGAAAGGGTGAACGAAGCGAGTTCGGCGCTGGATGAGAAAGTTGTGAGCCATCAACAAGATCAGTTTGGCTTTCGCGCGGAATCCGCTCGCCACCGAACCGTTGATTTCAAAAATGTCGACTAGAGAAGGTTTCAGGTCGCGGGGAGAGATCGAGTTAGATCTTTGGTATCGGGCACGATCAGCGGTTTTCACAACCGTATATGACGAAACTTCAAGCGGCCGGAGAGCTGCGATGGCGTCAAGATCGGCTTCAAGGCTTCCGTCGGCGATCAAGTGGCAGCGGCCTAATGATGTTAGAGCGCTCATGACGCTCGCTGAACGCGCTTCGAGCGACGGGCCTGAAGGTTCGATCACGTAAACCTCATAGCCGTGCTCGCGTAAGTAAAGCGGGACGGAATTCCAGTGATCGAAAAGACGGAAAACGGTGCGAGGGCCCGAAAGAAAAGCGATCGGGTAACGCGTGAGCAGGCAGTTTGGTTTCAGCGTCAGCGTTTTAAAACGCCGCGCGCGGTGACGTCGTTCGAGAACTTGAAATCCCAAACTGGCCCCGAGAACGGCGAGACTGACGGCAAAAACTTCAGCGAACATTAGAAGTGCGCGTCCACTCGAAGAGTCATATCGAACGAATTGTGATCGATCGTTTCGCCGATAAGCGCGTTACGCGCGTTCACGTCTGCGCCAAGTGAGAAGCGCTCATTAATGAACAAGTCTCCGCCAAGGCTCGCAACCGACATCGGTGTCGTATAGGTTTCTTCGCCAATATCTTTTCGTTTGATTGTGAGGTAACGACCCGTGAGGCCGAGGCCGGTGCGGAATCCGAAGCGAGACGCGGCGATGCGATCTTTGTAGAGAACTTTGAGTTCGAATTCGTGAACCGCCGAGCGGACTTTGCCGTCGCCATCTTCCGCAAACGTTCTGAAAGTTCCCTCCGACATCCAGTTCGGCGAGAAGAGATCAATCCCGAGCGCCGCTTGAATCCCTCGCTGATTTAAAGTCGTTGAGGTGCCGTCGTTGAATTGAATTCCTTCGACGTAATTGGCAAGACCAATTCCGCCATGCATCCAAACGGAATCGAAAGAACTTTCAGAGTGCACGACCGGCGTATGAGCGCGAACGCTGGCCGCTTGCTCGCGATTGAGTTGGTCGACAATGCCGTCGTAGCCCAGTTCAGTCGTGTCTTCTTGCGCGTACGCAAGAGAGGCGGCGAAAACCACGAGAGCGAGAGTGGTAAGCTGTCTGAACATCCTGTTCATCCTTGAATGGAGTTTCTTTAAGTCTAGGGGAGTTTGTGGATGAGCGAAACAAGTTTGAAATCGTTGCCTGGTCCAGTGTTCAGGTCTCTGCAACTCTGGTCTTTTAAGGTGCCGGGGGCGCGTTGCACAATGAGGTATGGGAAAAACCTCGTCTACGTGTTTCTGCGCGTTTTGCCGCTCGGAGCGAACCGTTTATCGCAAGCGGCACATCTCGGCGTTCGACGTTTTTCTGGCCCTGGTAGCGAGCCTTCTTCTCAGCTTCATTGTTTGGCAGGACTTTGATCCAAGATTGGTGATTTTCTTCGCGCTCTCGCTCGTCGTCGCCGAACTTTTCGTGGTCTTCAGATGGCGAATGTCGATCGCTTGCCCGAAGTGCGGCTTCGATCCGGTTCTTTACAAGAAAAAGCCGGAGCTCGCGGCCCTTCGAGTGAAAGCTCACTACACCGAGCGTCTCGAGGATCCGATGTCGGTCTTCGCGCCTCCTCCGAAGCTGCCGGTTTTAATCCGTAAAAAAGCTTAACTCTCTCTCGGGCACGGGCTACGCTCGAGGCCGTGAAATCACTGATTTGCATCCCGACGTACAACGAAAAAGACAACATCGAGCCTATCACTTCGGCCGTCTTGGCGGCGACGGGCAGCGAGACGCATATTCTCGTCATCGATGATAATTCACCCGATGGAACGGGTGAGATCGTTCGCGGTCTTTCGGCTTCGCAACCGCGATTGCATTTGCTTTCTCGTGCGGGGAAAGAGGGCTTGGGGCGCGCTTACATCGCGGGCTTCAAGTGGGCGCTTGAAAACGGCTATGAAGTCATAGTTGAGATGGATGCTGATTTCTCCCATCGTCCTGAAGATCTGACGAAGATTTTAAAAGCGATCGAACCGGTCGATTTCGCTATCGGCTCTCGCTACGTCGAAGGTGGCCGCACGGTGAACTGGGGTTTGGGTCGCAAGATCATTTCTCGTGGAGGCTCGCTCTATACGCGGCTCATCTTGGGCTATCCTTTGGCGGATTGGACGGGTGGGTTTAACGCGTGGAAAGCGCAGACGCTTCGTGCGATCGGCTTGGATTCGGTGAAATCGAATGGCTACAGCTTTCAGATCGAACTGAAATATCGTGCGATGAAAGCGGGATGTCGCGGCGTTGAAGTCCCGATCGTTTTTGAAGATCGACGGGTTGGTCAATCAAAGATGACAACGAAGATCGTGACCGAGGCCTTCACTCGCGTGTGGGGAATGCGCTTCGGGTGAAACGCTTCGCGGTCTTTCTCATTACATTGATCGCGTTTCATGCCAGCGGTGCCGAAATCGGCGCCCAGAAGACGCCGACGACCGCATCTTCAAAAGCAAATGGAGCAAATGGCGAAACCGGCGCTAAGTCTCGCGACAACGGTGTTATCGCGATCGTACGCACCGATGGCGCAATGGTTTACTCAAAGCCCGATTTCGATGCCGATGTTTTAACGACGTTGAAATTGGGCGCGCGTGTTCGAGTCTCTTCGGGTACTCGGGGCGACTACGCAAAATTTCATAAAGTTGCAGCGGGACATGTCGTCGGATGGATTGCGGAGATCGACGTTAAAGTTGACGGTGCGACTTCGAAAGCCGACGCCAAACGGGAGCGCAAACGTCGCGCCGGTAAAAAGACCGCGGAAAAAGTCCCTGAAAAAAAGCCGCGTGATAAAAAGAAAAAGCCGTTCGTCGATGAATCGCTACCGATTTTCTTTACGAAGTACGTAGGGGTCGTCGTCGGGTCTTCGGAATTCGTCGAATCCATCAGCGGTGTAGATTCACACGAATCGCTTTTAGTTTACGGATTGAAAATCACGGGTCCCGACATTTTGTTGACCGGACCGGTGATGGATTTCAACTTACTTTTGCATTACGGCGCACCCTCGTATTACGGCGCCCTTTCTACGACGAAGCCGACAGGCTTCGTTCTGATGTCGGATGCGCTTTTGCTTTATCCGTTTTTGAATCGCGACAAAGCCATGGTGACTTTCGGGCTCGGACCGTTACTTCAATATTCAAGCTTCAGCGTCACGAACGGAGGAGGCTTGAGATCGCTCTCTGAACTCGATGCCGGTCTTTCGCTGGCGATTGCGGGTGCCGCAAAATTCGGAAAGACCGCGATTCGCCTCGAAGGCAAGTACATGATCTCTAAGCATCAAGAAAAGCTCTTTCAGCTCGCGGTTCAGCAACAGTTTTAAATTTTAACGGAAATGTAAGACGTCGGCTTTGACGACCGGGCGGCGGATGACCGACCGTTTTTCGAACTTTTGCAGTCCCAGTTCGATTAACTTCGTAAAGAGATCTTCGGTCGAGATGTCCGGATCGATGAGCTCGCGAAGGTGTGCGAGCTTTTCGTTTGTTTCTTTCGAAATCGCAAAATTCAAACGCGCGCGATCGTGCGTACTCGGGACAGCCGATTCACGTTTGTCACGATCTGGATTGCGACTGGCGAGTTCGAGTTCGACTTGCCGTTTTGATTTTCCAATACTCTGCTCAAGAAGTTCCATCTTCGCATCGAGCGAGTAGGGACGGTCGTGGCGCGCTTCTTGGTAAAAGAAGCTTTGAACTTCGCTCGCGACGCTCAAGCTGAGTTCGCCCGATTCGATTTTCTTTTCAATTTCGGGAACTTCCCGTACGAGCTTCATTGCGTTGATCCGTCTCATCGCCGAAGCCGCGCAATAACCGAAATGCTTAATCGCCATCTCGTAAATTCCGGGATAGCCGTATTTCGTGTAGAGCTTGCGATCGGCGATTTCTTGGAATAGGCGAATGACTTCGGCCGTAGCCGCGTGCTCGACGCGGACGGTTCGCATCGTTTTCTCGATCAGTTCTTCGTTCGAGAGAGCTTTGTAATTCACGCCGAAATTTAAGACACACGTTTGCGTGAGGAGCCAGCCTATTTTTTGTTTACGCACTGCTGCCTCCGCCGGCGGAGGCAGCCCGCCGGTAGGGCCTTTCCGTGCGGAAAGGCCCTACCTTTTCGGAAAGCCGCCGCTAGAGCGGATCTTGTGGCTTCTGGAGCTGGACACTCCGCAGAACGTCGACTAATTTTCGGTGCACATGGCTGAAAGCTCCCGGATTCAAATTTTGCCGTCTGATGTCATCGACCAGATTGCCGCTGGTGAAGTGGTCGAACGCCCCGCTCATCTCGTTAAAGAGTTGGTTGAGAACTCAATCGATGCGGGCGCGACCTCAATTGAGGTGGAATACGATCAGGGTGGAAGACGTGTGCGTGTCACCGACAACGGTTCGGGCATTGCGCCCGACGACCTTCTACGAGCCATCGCCCGTCACGGGACTTCGAAGATTTCAGCCGCCGCTGATCTATGGGCTCTGTCGTCATTCGGATTTCGCGGTGAAGCGTTAGCCTCAATCGGGTCGGTATCGCGTTTGTCACTTCAGTCTCGTATGCCGTCGGCTTCGTCAGCGACCGTTTTGCTCTGCGAATATGGCCGCGTAGCGCCTCCATCGGTTGTCGGCGGAAACGTCGGAACGACGGTTCTGGTTGAAGAGCTTTTCGCGAATGTTCCAGCACGGCTGAAGTTTTTAAAAAGCGAAGCGGGCGAAAGCACGCAGATCAAGGCGACTCTTCGGGCCTTGGCGCTCGCAAACGAATCGATCGAGTTTCGAATTCGAACGGGCGGAAAAGTCGTCGAGAGCTGGCCCGCACGGAAAACGTTCTTGGAGCGCGCACAAGAACTCTCGTCATCAAAATTGTATTTTGCCACCGGCTCATACGAAGGCGCGACGGCCGAAATCGCGTTCGCCTCTCCTCACGATGTGGGCGGCAACGCGCGCGGAATTCAAATCTTCGTCCAAGGTCGCTGGGTTCAGGATCGCTCGCTTCAATCGGCGGTCATCGACGCCTACCGCGGCCTTCTCATGCACGGCGAATTCCCGATTGCGGTCGTTCGTTTAAAAGTTCCACCAG
>Ga0068856_100003114_pt1 | contig 16934 bp, 15 predicted proteins | sample KBSCornC62_FD_66595 | JGI IMG/M metagenome (GOLD analysis project Ga0068856, IMG submission 66595) | Corn rhizosphere microbial communities from Kellogg Biological Station, Michigan, USA - KBS Corn C6-2 | ecosystem: Host-associated > Plants > Roots > Rhizosphere > Soil ...
GCGACTTTCTGATGGCATCCTCCTCATAACGCGCGAGGGCATTACCGAGAAAAAGCTGCTGCAGCGAGGTTTGGACGCCATTGAGTCCACAAAGCTGATTGGTGCAGTACTCAATAGTTCCACGCATTCGTCAGATGGATATTACTACTATGCGGCTGCGTCGGCGTCCGCCGACAAGGCGTGAGTGTCCTCAGAAATTGCTTGGTAATGAATGGCACCTCTAAGGACCCGATAGCACCGTAAGAGACCAGCGATATACCTAAAAATCATCCCCAAGATCTGATCGTTGCCAGCACATTTATCAGGTCTGGCCGAACACGTCCGTTCTGAAGTGAAATGACTTCGAAGCCTATTTCGCGAGAGGAGTCAATATGACTCTGTTAGGTACCCGAAAGCAGCTAAGGACCACCAACCCACTGCTTGCTTGGGTTTCAGAAGATCGTGAGATCATGTCTGAAGGAACGTTCAGGCGCGCGATCGCCATTGAGCGTAAGCGCACCGAGAGATCTCAAAAACCTTTCCTACTTACGCTTTTCGAGCCATCGGGCGTTCAAGGCGCCGATAGCGACAAACGAGTTTTAGACAATATCGCAACGTGTCTACTGAATTGCACCAGGGAAACCGACGTGATCGGCTGGTATACAGAGGGTGCAACGTTGGGAGTGATCTTCACCGACATAGTTACAAGCGATAAGAGCTTGTTTCTAGGCATCATTCTGAGCAAGGTAAGCACCACGTTACGAGACGAACTGGCCGCCGAAGAATTTGCGAGAATCAGCATATCCTTTCACTTCTTCCCCGATCATTGGGACCAGGACGATTCTGGAAATCCGAGTAATCACTCTTTGTACCCCGACCTTCTTGGATTCAATGCGGGGAAGCGATCTTTGCTGGGCATCAAGCGAGCGATGGATATCGCCGGGAGTGGAGTATTGCTAGCCATCTCTGCTCCGATCTTTCTTCTGATCGCTGCTCTTATCAAAGCCTCTTCCCCTGGGCCGGTGTTGTTCCGGCAACAACGTGTTGGACAGTACGGCCGGCAGTTCACATTCTTAAAGTTCAGATCAATGCACAGCGACAGCGATGTTAGTGCTCACAAAGCCTTTGTGACGGAGTTCATTACAGGTACCAGCCGCAGCGAGACATCAGACGAGTGTGGTCAACCGATTTACAAGCTTTCCAACGACAGGAGAGTCACCGGCGTAGGGAAGTTTCTACGAAAGACAAGCCTGGACGAACTTCCGCAATTTCTGAATGTCCTCAAAGGTGAAATGTCACTCGTTGGTCCAAGGCCGCCAATCCCATATGAACTAGCAGCCTACCAGACCTGGCACCGCCGGCGAGTTCTAGAGGTGAAGCCTGGAATAACTGGATTATGGCAGGTGACCGGTCGGAGCCGGGTGAAATTTGACGAAATGGTGAGGTTGGATCTGCGATATGCCGCGTCCTGGTCCCCATGGCTGGACGCCAAGATCCTGTTGCGAACGCCTATTGCGGTAATCAAAGGCACGGGCGCCTATTAAGGCGGCTCCTTCTGTATCTCTCATCTGGGCTTCGCGTCGATAGGGACGCGAACTGCAGAGCCACTTCTATGCAGAGGGCCTCGGCACTTTTTATTACTCATCTGGTGAAAGCGTATGAGATTTGGCGTAATCGGCTACGGGTATTGGGGACCAAACGTTGTGAGGAACCTTGCGAGTTTGGAGGGATCGCAGCTCGCGGCAATCGCTGAGATCAGCCCTGCAGCGCGGTCACGAGCTCAGAAGGCCTATCCCGACGTCAAAGTGACCGCCAGCGCGGCTGAGTTGATCCTTTCGACAGATATAGACGCTATAGCAGTCATCACTCCCGTCTGGACACACTACGATTTGGCCAAAGCTGCCCTCGAAAATGGCAAACATGTATTCGTCGAAAAGCCATTCACCAGCAATTCTGCGCAAGGCGAAGAGCTAATCGAACTGGCTATGCGTAAGAGCCTTACGATTATGGTGGATCATACGTTCTTGTTCACGTCGGCGGTAAATAAGATTTCCCAGCTCGTAGAGGATGACACACTCGGAAAGCTCTACTACTACGATTCGACGCGGGTGAATCTTGGTCTTTTTCAACATGATATCAACGTCTTATGGGATCTCGCACCGCACGACCTGTCAATAATGGACTACCTGATCAAGTCGACTCCAGAGGCAGTTGTAGCCACGGGTCAGTCTCACCTGAATGGTCACGAGGATGTGGCCTATATGACACTCTATTTCCCAGAAAAGGTCATCGCCCATATCAATGTCAACTGGCTTTCGCCCGTAAAGGTCAGGACAACACTCATCGGTGGAGAGAAACGGATGGTGGTGTGGAACGATCTTGAGGCTGATGAGAAGATCAAGATCTACGACCGGGGGGTCGACGTCACGAATAGGCAAGGAGTTTATGAATTGCTAGTGAACTATCGATCCGGTGACATGTGGTCGCCTCAACTTGAACAGATTGAGGCGCTGCGTAAAGAGTTAGCTTACTTCTTAGATTGCATTTCGACAGGAGAAAAGCCGATCAACGATGGATGTGCTGGACTCCGTGTCGTGAAAATGCTGGAAGCTGCAACACATTCTCTAAGCCATAGAGGATCATTGGTCTACTTGTGAGCAGCTACAACTGTATTGCGGATGACGTCACCTTGGGCAGCGGAGTGCGCCTATCGAAGTTCATTAACCTCTATGGCTGTCAGATCGGGGACGAGACAAAGATTGGGGCGTTCGTTGAGATTCAAAAGAACGCCACCATCGGGCAACGCTGCAAAATTTCCAGCCACACGTTCATTTGTGAGGGAGTGACCATCGGGGACAACGTCTTCATTGGCCACGGAGTAATGTTCATTAATGACAGCTATCCGCGAGCGACGACTGGTGACGGAGGCATGCAGACCGAAGCCGACTGGAAAGTGGAGAGGACAAGCATCGGCGCAGGTGCCTCGATCGGCTCTGGAGCGACGATTCTATCTAATATCACTATCGGCGAGAATTCGATCGTGGGCGCTGGCAGTGTCGTCACTAAGAGTGTTCCGGCTAATGCAATTGTCGCAGGTAATCCTGCAAGATTACTGCGCGTGATCAACGAGGCCACGAATGTCCACCGATAGCACTTCCGACTACGTTCCGTTCTTGGATTTGGTGACACCGCATGTTGAACTCGACCGAGAGCTCACCGCAGTATTCCGCCATGCGTTGCAGACCGCAGCCTTTATCGGGGGTCAAGTTGTGGAGGAATTTGAACGAGCCTTTGCGGCCTTCTGCGAAACAAATCATTCTGTAGCGGTGGGGAGCGGAACTGATGCATTACGGTTCGCACTAATGGCATCCGGAGTTCGACCTGGAGATGTAGTTGTCACGGTCCCACATACCTTCATAGCTACCACGGAAGCAATTTCGCAAGCCGGGGCACTGCCGGAGTTCGTCGATATCAACGAACACACATTCAACATGTCAATAGCGGAATTAGACCGGTATCTCAAAGAAGGGTGCACCGTCAACTCAGCAGGAAAGCTAATAAGCAAACGCAGTAGAAGGCCGGTTACCGCAATTGTCCCGGTGCATCTCTATGGCCAGATGGCGGAGATGGATTCGATTCTTCGATTGGCTGATCAGTATGGTCTCGCTGTGGTGGAGGATGCATGCCAAGCACACGGGGCTGAATACTTTTCCGAGAAGCATGGCCGTTGGATGAAAGCTGGATCAATGGGTAAAGCGGCTGCATTCAGCTTCTACCCAGGAAAAAATCTAGGCGCCTGCGGCGAAGCAGGGGCAGTGACAACGAACGAGTATGGCATGGACGAACAGATTAGGATGCTGCGAGATCATGGTCAAGCAAAGAAGTACTACCACGATGTGGAGGGCTATAATGGTCGACTTGATGCGATCCAGGCCGGGATATTGAACGAGAAGCTTACATATCTCAGGAAGTGGAACGCCCAACGACGTGATCGCGCGGCAGAATATGGACGGAGCTTAGTATCATATGAGGACGTAACCTCTCCGTTTGAGCCTTCTTGGTCCCGCGGCGTTTATCATCTCTATGTGATCCGGACGAAGGACCGAGATCGCTTGATGGAGCATCTCAATCATGCGGGCATCGGCACCGGCGTTCACTATCCGATTCCACTGCATCTGCAGCAGGCTTATGCCTCGATGAGATATAAGAGTGGCGAGTTTCCTGCTTCCGAACTCGCTGCAGGTGAAATAATTTCACTACCGATGTTCCCGCACATCACATCGAGCCAACAAGCTAAAGTGATCGAACGGATTGGACAATTCACCGCCCGTGGTCATCGGAGCCGACAGCTGATTCAGCATCAGCCCCGGCCCTTGGCGCAAGCGAGAACATAAAGGGCGAGCTTAGTAGATGTTTTGGCTCCCTATGAAGCTCCATTCCTGTGTCGTCCCTTGATTATGAAGGTGCGAGCTGACCGGATATTGACGATTTATATAGCCTCGCCCTATATCGCCATGCGGGCGCGGAAGGATACTTCGATTCCTATCCTGATGTATCACAGTATTTCGGACGGAGAGCCGTCGGACGAGCACCCCTACTATCGTACAAGCACTCCTCCTGCAATATTCGCAGCTCAAATGAGGTACGTTCACGAAAACGGCTTTCAAACTGTTAGTCCGACAGCAGCACTTACCCGTCTTGTTGCAGGAGAGGATGTTAGCAAACTTATCGTCATTACCTTTGACGATGGCTATCGTGATTTCTACATCAACGCTGCGCCGGTCTTAAGTCAACTTGGCTTTACGGCAACTGTCTTCCTACCTACAGCCTATATTGGAAAGTCAACATTGGAATTCCGAGGTCGAGCCTGTCTGACATGGCCGGAAGTCCGGGAGCTACAGAGAATCGGCTTCTCCTTTGGATCTCACACCGTTACGCACCCGCAGTTGCAATATCTGGATAGCCTATCGATAAAGAGGGAAGTAGTTGCTTCCAAAGAAATGATTGAGGAGCAGACGGATCGTCGTGTAGACTCTTTCGCCTACCCTTATGCCTTTCCGCAGGCGGATCGAGGATTCAAGAATAGATTAAGAGAATTGCTCAGCTCTGCGGGATATCAGAGCGGCGTCTCTACGATCGTAGGAAGACTAACAACAGACAGTGATCCCTTATTCATTCAACGTCTTCCAATTAACAATCTCGATGACACGCCGTTATTTAAGGCGAAGCTGGCGGGAGCGTATGACTGGATGGGGATCCCACAAATAGCGTACAAGGCGGTGAAAAGCTGGGTACCGCGAGCTCGTCGAAAGTGATTTCACAGTTGCCGGAGCAGATATGGCAGAGACCGTGACATCTACGAGTACAGCTCGATTCTTCGACACAGCTCACCTTCACGCTGATCTCAAAGAACGCTCAATCCGTGGCGGAGTAGTAACATTTTGTGGCCAATTTGCTAAATTGCTCATTCAGATAGGATCCACAGCAATGCTGGCCCGACTGCTGACGCCTTCTGATTTTGGTGTCGTGGCCATGGTTTCCGCTGTGACCGGATTTTTCGGATCACTCGGGGACCTTGGATTGTCAAGTGCCACGATCCAGCGCACTGAGGTCACTCATGAGCAGGTTAGCACGTTGTTTTGGATCAACATCGCCGTAAGCCTGTTTATTTCAGTTGTATTTGCGTGTTTAGCTCCGGAGGTCGCGTGGTTCTACCACGACCCCCGACTGACCGGAGTTGCGCTTGCATCCGCGGCGGGTATTCTCTTCAACGGCTTGACATTTCAGCACTATGCGCTATTGGTACGCCAGATGCGCTTCGGCGCAATGGCAGTTGTGCAGACGCTTCCGATGCTTACCGGCGCGGTCGTCGGCGTCGCGTTAGCCGTTGCGGGGTGGAGCTACTGGGCATTGGTAGTGATGGGGATTGCCCAGGCCGGAACTACCGCATTGACAGCTTGGATTGCAGTACGCTGGAAACCTGGGCTGCCAAATCGGAATAGCGGGGTCGGCACAATGCTGGCCTTTGGGGGACATTTGACGGGTTTCGATGTTCTGAGCTATTTGACGCGCAACGCAGACAACATCTTAATCGGACGCTTTTTAGGTCCCGGTCCACTTGGAATTTATGCAAAAGCCTATGGGCTGCTGATGTTCCCGGTTCAACAGATCAATGCCCCCGTGAACGGAGTTGTTCTTCCCGCTCTGAGCCGACTACAGCATCAACCGGTTCAATACCGGCGGTATTTCCTGAGAGCGGTAGAAGGGCTCGCCTTTATAGGTATGCCGATATGTATGTTTTCCTTTGTGGCTGCACAACCCATCGTTCTCGTTTTGCTTGGACCAAAATGGTCGGGCGCCGTTTTCGTGTTCCGTCTGCTGGTTCCCGGTGCGCTCATCGGGACGATCAACTCAGCTCCAGCGTGGATATTTACTTCGCTCGGAAGAACTGGACGACAACTTTTTTGGGCGATGCTTTCGACACCAACGATCCTAGTCGGGTTCTTAATCGGTCTGAAATGGGGTACTGCTGGCGTGGCAGCTTCGTTTAGCATCAGCTTCTGTTTCTGCTTTGCTCTCTTCACTTGGGATGCCTGTCGCCACTCGCCTGTTGACCTCCGAGATCTCGCCGCAGCTCTGTTGGTTCCGCTTTGTGCCAGCACACTTGCGGCTTTCGTCACCTATTTCAGTCAGTGCCTGTTGCACATTAGCATGGGTGCGAAGTTGGCGTCGGACGGTCTTGTGTTCGTCGTCGCATACGCTTGTCTGTGCATCGCATTTCCAACTGGCCGCAGTTTTCTGACCTTACTTTTGATCCGAAGCGGATTAGGAACCGGAATTGGTGAGATATCAAAGCAAGTTAACAGCGGAGATTTTCGATGATGACCAATTTGCGCGAGCGAGCGGCCTCGTTTGCTGCGTCTGCGGGTGAAGAGGCTTACACCGCCAAACCTATCAGTTATTTTGGAGGCGCACGCGCTGATATGGTCGAAGACCTCCCGGATGGTCAGAACGCAGAAATTCTTGAGATTGGCTGCGGCAGCGGGGCTACCGGTCGGCTTGCAATTCTGAGAGGAAAGTGCGCTTGCTATTGTGGTGTTGAACTCAATGCGCGCGCGGCATTGAACGCAGCACAGCATTTGCACGAGGTTGTGCGTGGCGACATTGAAACCCTAGACCTGCCATGGCCTCCGGAGCGATTTGATGTACTAATTCTCAGTGAAGTTCTCGAGCACCTAGCTGATCCCTGGCGCGTGTTGCAAAAAATCCATCCGGTGTTGAAGCGCGGAGCGCTGGTCTTAGCAGGATCACCCAATGCTTCGCATTACCGAGTCATCCTGATGTTGCTGCGTGGTGAATGGCAGCTCGCTGACAGCGGTGTAATGGATCGCTCGCATCTCAGATGGTTTACGCCAAAATCGTATCCGCGCCTGTTCGAACAAACCGGATACGAAATTTTGAGTACAGAGGGACTCGGGCAAGATGGTATAAAGGCGAGGATTGCATCCAAACTGCTTTTTCGGCGCTTTGACTGGCTTTGGGCGCGCCAGATAAAGGTAAAGGCCCGGCGCATTTAGCGATTCGCGACCGCAGCGTGAGAGATTCAGATTGCAGACTGCTACCAAAGCAAAGTGCCATGCGAAGCCGTAAATACAACTAAAATGTCAGATGCCTGCATCGTGGCTACCATACAAGGTGCGTACGCAAGCCAGTTACGATGACGTTGGAGGTTCATCGTGCGATTGCTCAAAGTTGGTTTGATTGTGACTGGCCTAGTTTGCCTTGGAGGCTCTGGCAGAGTTGTAAATGCTAGCACAACAGATATTTATGTCGCGCAGGCCGTTGCAGGAGCAAATACGGGGATGGATTGTGCGGACGCCCGCTCTCTCAGCAGCCTTGCATCGAGTGATTGGGCGGCAGGAACGACAATTCATCTTTGTGGCACGATCACATCAACTGTAACTGTTTTGGCCAGCGGGAAGGCCGGAAGCGTAATCACAGTGAAGTGGGAACCGGGTGCACGAATCTCCCAACCTGTAGCACAGGCGATCAATCTGAACGGGACCAAAGGATATCTGCTGTTCGACGGCGGATCTGCATGTGGCCCGACCACCGTTTGTAATGCAGTGGAATCCATGCACCAGACAAGCTATGCAACCGGTCAGACAGGAATTATCGAGGCAACTGCTAACGGATCCGCGCTTCCGAATCACAATCCGACATCTCAAGCCTTCTATGGCTGTGATGGGTGCCATGACATCGAGATTCGCAACTTGATCATCCGTAATTTGTATCAGCACACTTCGGTCTCAGACGCAACTAGTAGTGCGGACAGCGGGTCGTTTGCCTTCGAGTGCATCGCAGGGAGTTCGTCCGGCTGCGCTGGCGGGACAGTCTCGATTCATGACAGTACAATCCATGACAACGGGAATGCGATAGGGTTTTCGCATGTGACCGTTGCGACAACCTTCAACGTGTACGCAATAGATTTCTATCACAATAATTGGGCAATCGCTGTCACCGGCACAGGGCAACGTACCGTAAATTTTCATGATAATCATATTCACGATGTGACTAACTGGGATACAACAGCCGACGTGTTTCACCACAATGGTATGCATATCTTCATGACGTCCTCGACAGACTCCTTGGGGATCAACTTCTACAACAATCTTTCCGATGGCGATTGGGGGAACTGCTGCACCACATCAACCGGGATCTTCGTTGATACAGGAGGTTGGACTACGCCGAACAATGTAAACGTGTACAACAATCTTGCGATCCAATATCCCGGTAATCTTGCCCCTGCATGGGAGTACGCCGCACACTCGGGCATCTTTGCTAACAATATGGCGCTTGGCGTTGCAAACACTCCATCCAACACAAATGCAATTGTCATAGGGGCCACTTCAACTAACATCACCTTGGAGAACAACGTTATTCAAGGTTACGGTCAATATCTGTACGTTCAGCCAGGGGCGAATTTTGTGGTGTTCGACTATAACAGCTACGGTCCTGCGGGAATGAGCGGCGTCAACAAATGGGAGTACGAAACTGCCGGGTCAGACACTTTCTCGGGGTGGCAAGCAGTATGCTCCTGCGATGCTCATGGGCAATATAATAGCAATCTCGTGTTGAGTTCACTGGGCACTCCGCAGTCAGGCTCGCCTCTAATCGGCGCCGGTGCAAACTTGACTTTTCTCGGTATTTCCCCGCTGGATAGCGGAACCACCGCGGGAGGGTCCAGGCTCCCAAACACCCGTCCGGCGTCCGGAGCGTGGGATGCTGGCGCTTACCAGTTCGCGTCTGGTTTGCTAAGCCCTCCCGTTAATCTCACAGCATCGCCTCGCTAGACACAGCTAATGTTTTAGCTCTAAAAGAGCAATCTGTAAGAGATGTAAACCTGCCATTTGCTGATTGCGTTGCGAGAGTGATGCTGCATCTCAGCTGGAATTTCAATGCGATCAGAAAACGGGGTTACATTTGTAGTTCCTAGTTACGGGTCAGACGAGATCTTGAGAAGCAACTTCCTTGCGTCTCCCTGTCTTCATACGGGATGTGAGCATCAGATTCTTATACAACGGAACTATTCGTCAGCCGCTACGGCCAATAACGAAGCCATCGATCGCGCAGAAAACGATCTACTAATATTCACTCACCAGGATATGATCTTTCCCGAGCCGTGGCTCGTGCAGTTAGAGCTGGCAGTTACGCACCTAAAGCGTACTGATCCCTCTTGGGGTGTGCTGGGATGCAGCGGTGTAACACCGGACGGGACAGGAGTGGGATGGGTATATGCACCTAATCAGGGGCTCTTAGGTAAGTCATTCGATCATCCGCAGCCCATCCAAACGCTCGACGAAATAGTCCTCATTTTCAGAAAATCTTCTGGCCTTCGCTTCGACGACTCTCTGCCGCATTTTCACCTGTATGGAACCGACATCTGTCTGAGAGCAGCACAAAGGGGTATGCGATCTTATGTCATCCCTGCGTTTTGCGTGCACAACGCCAGCTACTATCCAGTTCTGCCCAAAGAATTCTATGAGACCTACAAGTATATTAGAAGAGCGTGGAAGCACTCTCTCCCGATCTACACCAGCTGCCAAGCCATCACGAAGTCGGAAATACCATTTTACAGAAGAAGATTGCACGAATTCATTATCAGGTATATCCGAAGGAACGCGAGTCTCCAGCCACGCGTCAGAAGCTTGACTAAATTGCTTGATGAGGCCACTCGGGCGTCGATAACCTCGTGAATAATACCCGGATTTCTGTTGCAATTTGCACCTACAACGGATCTAGGTTCCTCCATGAGCAATTGCAAAGTATCGCCCGCCAACGGCGATTGCCCGACGAAATCGTCGCTTGTGATGATGGTTCTACGGACGACACCATACGCTTATTGGCTATGTTTTCCCACAAAGTGGGACTCCCCGTACGGATAATACTCAATGAGCAAAGACTAGGGGCTGCGAAAAACTTTGAGAAAGCGATTTCCTTGTGCCGGGGCGATATCATCGTTCTCGCCGATCAAGATGACATCTGGCGTCCGGATAAACTACAGAGATTAGTGGTTGCACTAGATGGAAACCCCGGTGCTGCATACGCGTTTTCTGATGCGGATATGATCGACGGAAATGGGGCGCTCCTGGGCGTGAGGATGTGGGGTGCATTTGGATTTACACCTTATTTACATAGCTTTACGGCTTCCAGTCAGCTACAGATCCTATTGAGACAGAACCTCATAGTGGGTGCTTCCATGGCGTTTCGTGCACACTTAAAGAATCTAATCCTTCCGGTGCCCTCCGGCTGGATGCACGACTATTGGATTGTTCTACTTGGCTCTGCGATATCGTACGGCGTGCCAGTGCCAGTACCGTTGCTAATGTACCGACGACATGCGGAGCAGACTTGTGGTTGGAAGAAAAAGGATATGTGGCAATCCATAAACGAGTCGATGGCCTCCGATGAGGAGGTTTTGCTTCGAAAACTCGAGCAATTTCGAGAGCTGCAGATGCGCCTAAGACTTTATTATGCCTCCACGCGATACCCGATTGAACGATTGGCGTCCTTGCACGAGAAGGAACTCCACCTCAGCAATAGAGTTAAGCTGCGATCTGCGGCCGGATTGACTCGTATACGCGGCGTCCTTCTAGAAGCCATCACGGGGCGATATCAACGGTTCTCTAATTCATGGCTCAGTATAGTCCGCGATCTAAGCTGAATGCGGTATTAGCTTGCGTCCACAATTGGGAGAGCTCAGTTGCTCAAGAAGATTAAGGTCGCGCTTCTCAAGAGGTGGGGCACATTATCCGAAAAGCAATCGATTTGGGATTCAGAATACGACGCAGGGAAGTGGACATATTCGAAGATTTTGCCAAACAATGAGGCAACGGAACCCATCTATCGCTTCTTGGAGATGTTTTCGTCAGGTGGTTCGATTCTCGATCTGGGTTGCGGGAGTGGAATGACCGCGCTAGAAATGACCAATAATTTTGCCGAGTACGTTGGAGTGGACGTATCACAGGTTGCGGTCGAGAAAGCGCGACTTGCATTGTGTAATGAACCAACGAGGCGTAGAAAAGTGAGTTTTACTGTCGCAGATATTGCTACATATCAACCCTCAGCGCGGTATAAGGTGATTTTGTTTAGAGAGTCTATCTATTATGTTCCTCAGTGCCAGATCAAAGATATGTTGAGACGGTACTCAACACATCTTTTGCCAAACGGCGTATTCATTGTACGGCTGTGCGACCGATACAAATACGAGTACATTGCTAAGCTGCTAATGAGCCGTTTTGGAGGGCAACAGGTGTTTGTGGCAGACGATTCAGCGATGTCGATATTTGTATGTTCTGCACACAAACCATGAGGCCTGTTTAAATGCAGTTCCAGGACTTCGGACAGGGCAAGTTCGGCGGGGGGGCCAGCGATACCATAATGCACCCGGCCGTGGCTGTTGCCGCGGTTGTGGCGATTGTGTGTATGCTCGTACTCCACCGGAAGTACAAAGTCATACCATTCCTGCTGGCCGTATTCCTTCTTCCCGTCGGTCAACAGCTATATATCGCTGGGGTTCACCTATATGTTCCGAGACTGCTAATACTGTTTGGGGTAACCTGCCTAATAATAGAAAAAGTGCATTCAAAGATCACAATATTCCCTGGCAGATGGAATGACATAGACAAAATATTTTTAAGCTGGGCTATCTTCCGCAGCGTGGCTGTCATATCTCTCAACTGGGGCAACTCGGCGGCCGTCATTAATCAGGTTGCTTTTCTATGGGATACTCTTGGAGGATATTGTTTACTAAGATATCTAGTCCGCGACAACGAAGATATAAGACGAGTTGTGCAAACATTTGCCGGCACAGCGGCAATCCTTGGCTTAGTCATGCTGAACGAGAAGGTTCGTAGGCAAAATCTGTATGGCTTTCTGGGAAGCGGTCCAGTGATTCCCCAATTGCGAGATGGAGCAATCCGGGCGCAGGGGCCTTTCGAACATCCTCTGCTTGCAGGAGCATTTGCAGCCACTCTGCTTCCTTTGTTCCTTTGGCTCTGGCGAACCCGCGGGAGAAAGGTCATGGCACTCAGCGGGATCGCGGGTTGTACCGTGATGGTCGCCTGCTGTTCCTCTTCCACTCCGCTCATGACGTACCTTGCCGCCATTGTCGGCGTCTGTTTCTGGCCGCTCCGCAGGAAGATGAAGGCGGTCCGCTGGATATTCGTGTTCATGCTTGTCTTCTGTCAAATCGGTATGAAAGTTCCAGTATGGTTTCTGCTGGGTCGCATGGATATCATCGCGGGCAATTCTGGTTACCATAGGGCGATGCTTATCGATACGTTTGTAAGGCATTTCGGTGATTGGTGGCTGATCGGAACCAATAAGGCTGCCACCTGGGGATACGAGATGGACGATCTCTGCGAACAGTGGGTTGCAGAAGGCGAAACCGGAGGTTTGGCGACCTTCATCTGCTTCGTCGTACTCATAGCACGCAGTTTCAGTCGGATCGGTGGGATGCGTAGGCGGCTGCGGAGGGCTCCAAACCAAGAGCGGTTGGTGTGGGGAATTGGAGTATCGCTATTCTCCCACTGTGTTGGGTTCTTCGGGATCAGCTATTTTGACCAGACTCGATTCGCCTGGTATGCGTTGATCGTGATGATCTCGACACTCACGATTCCCAGAGTTACTGCGGGATCCGCGGCCACAGGAGCGGTGAAGATTAAGTTATTCCCTCGTGACGAGGAGATGATCCCAGTGTCAGCCGGCAATATGGCGGAAGTTTGCGCTCGGAATACCATGTAGAAGAATCCACTACGTAACGTTTTGGCCGAGGCTACAAATGAGTGTTCTTGCAGGAATGATAGCGTATCACAGGACTTTTGGTCCTCGCGGCATTCTGGCCATAGCTGCTTACCGTCTGTTCCGAGTGCCGAGGGAGATCGTTACGCTGCCGCCAGAGAGCCACTATCCGGTGACGTTGCGATTACGAACTACAGATATTGCGACCTACCGTGGAATCCTGTTAGACGCTGAATATTCGTTTGACCTGGAGGTTCCACCAAAAGTAATAATCGATGCCGGTGCAAACATAGGCATGGCCTCTATTTACTTTGCACAAAGGTACCCCGAGGCAAAGATTATTGCTGTGGAGGCCGAGGCATCGAATTTTTCGATGCTAACTCGAAATGTGTCACACTATCCGGCAATCACTCCAGTGCACGCAGCCCGCTGGAATCGCGACGGTCAGATCAGTGTAGGGCAGCCAAATCAAGATGACGGCCGCAGAGGAAACTGGAGTTATATAACTCATGAAGGGCAAGGCACGAAAGTGCGAGCCATAACGATGCGGACACTCATGCAAGAGATGGGCATTGAAGTGATCGATCTCGCAAAGATAGATATCGAGGGCGCAGAGCGTGAGATGTTTGAAGATGACCAATGGCTCGCTAGCACACGATACGTGATGATTGAACTGCATGATCGGTTTAGGCCTGGATGCACAGAAGCAATCGATCCGGCAATGAAAGAGTTTGCGCAAACGCAGCGGGGCGAAACTCTGTTCTTCGCGCGCCAGAGTTAATGCAGGCAATCCGATTTCGAATGCGTTCAAGCCATAATGTGTTCGAGAATTTGAGATGAACCCACTATCTCCTTCCCATCCCACTCGAGTTCTCTATAGCTTCCCTCACACCCTTGGAGCGAGCCGCATCTGCTACACGGCCTTGCAGGAGGTCAAAGGACTTTGTGTCGCAAGAGCAGATGTTTTGACGTGTCCTGGCTCCGTTAGAAGATCAGTTTCTCTCAACTCAATAGTATGGCCTACCCTTTCATGGGGGCGACTGCGTATTCCGTACAAGCTGCTTGGCAACATGCGAGCCTTCAAACTTCACGATACTATCATTTCTCGCAGACTCGAAAGGCTAGCTGGACAAATTGACATTGTGCATGTGTGGCCTCTCGGCGCACTCGAAACCCTTAAGGTGTCGGCTAAGCTTGGAATCCCGGCTGTGCTTGAAAGACCGAATGCCCATACCCAATTCGCATACGAAGCTGTGCGACAGGAATGTGAGCGACTGGGTGTTGCTCTCCCGCGAGGTCACGAACATGCCTATCGAAACGACGTGCTCCAACGGGAAGTGGCAGAATACAACCTGGCAACCCGAATCCTATGTCCCTCAGACTTCGTAGCGAGTACCTTTCTCGAACGTGGATTCAGCACCAAAAGACTGGCAAGGCATCAGTATGGTTTCGACGAGCTAGCATGCTTCGCAGATCTTGAGCGAAGTAATGATGGCAAGGGGTTAGTAGCTCTATTTGTCGGTGGCGCAGCTCCGAGAAAAGGATTGCACTTCGCTCTAGAAGCTTGGTTGGCATCTAGGGCTTCACAAAAAGGCAAGTTTTTGATTGCAGGGGAATTCATTCCCGGATACGCAGAAAGGCTTAGTCCGATGCTCAGTGATCCGAGTGTGAAGGTGTTGGGCCATCAGCGCGACGTGAGTCAACTCATGCGAGGAAGCGACATCCTAATATTGCCCAGCATCGAGGAGGGGAGTGCCTTGGTAACCTACGAGGCCAGAGGTTGCGGATGTGTTCTTCTAGTGTCGGGTGCCGCGGGTGCAGTTTGTCGGCATATGGACAACTCGCTCGTGCACACGGTCGGGGACGTCCAGACCCTGACACAGCAATTGAATATGCTTGACGAGGATCGCGCCTTACTAGCACGCTTACGCACCTCCTCCTTGAGTACAGTCCATGAACTTACTTGGACTGCGGCGGGCGAAAGACTACTAAATGTGTATCGGGAGACTATCGAGATGCATAGGAGCGGTTGAATAACACGAGTTCAAGCCGGCGGCACTCCTTCGGAGCTGCTGTTCTTAACGAGTTTAACGGTAGGTCAATATGGTGAACATTATCTACGTCGTCGTTACTCCAGTGCGAGATGAAGAAGACAACATCCGCCACACACTTGATTGCATGGTCCGGCAGACGCTGCCACCCGAAGAGTGGATCATCGTTGACGATGGGTCAAGAGACAACACCGGCCGCATCGTGGATGAATACGCGGCTCAATATCCATGGATCCGTGCTGTTCATCGTCCGGACCGCGGATTCCGCAAACCTGGTGGAGGAGTAGTAGATGCGTTCTACGAAGGGTATAGGACGATTCGAACGGCAAGATGGGAGTTCCTTGTCAAACTCGACGGTGATTTGTCATTTGAAATGGACTATTTCGAAAAGTGCATTCAACACTTTGGCCTGAGTGGAGAGCTGGGTATCGCCGGCGGCACCATTTGCTACATCGTGAATGAACTAAAGAAATTCGAGCAGGTCCCTGCTTTCCACGTTCGGGGCGCGACGAAGATCTACCGTAGGAGTTGCTGGGAACAACTCGGAGGATTGTGGCCCGCAGAAGGATGGGACACTATCGATGAAATAAAGGCCAACTCCCTTGGGTGGAAGACGAGAAGCTTTAGGGAGCTTCACCTTCTGCATCACCGTCCGACCGGCGCTGCTGACGGATTCTGGGGCGCGCTAACGAAATATGGCCGTGCCAATTACATTTGCGGCTACCATCCGGCATTCATGCTTGCGAAATGCATGCGGCGCCTGGTCAAGAGACCAGCGATTGTGGGATCAGCAGCTCTTATGTACGGATACCTAAGCGGCTATCTGCGCCGTATTCCGCAGTTTGCTGACTTCGAGGCGATTGCTTATCTCCGGCGCGAACAGTTGGCGCGATTATGTTTCCGGGAGAGCATCTGGAAATGAGTAGCAAAGCTGAACTATCAGTGGTCTACGTCAATTGGAATGCACTCGCATATTTGCGCGACTCCATTTCTAGCGTTTATCAGTATACGCGCGATACTCTCTTCGAGATCATAGTAGTCGACAACGCCTCATCTGAGGCTGGCTTAGAGTCTCTTCGTGAACAGTTCCCGGCGATTAAGATTCTGCGCAGCAGCCAAAATGTCGGCTTTGCCGTTGCCAATAACCTCGGTTTTAGACATTCTGTCGGAGATTATGTCCTCTTCCTTAATCCCGACACCCAGCTTATAGATCCGTCGATAGATACTTTGCTCGCCCATTACAAAATGCTCCCGGATGCGGGCGTGATGGGTTGCAAACTACTCAATTCAGACCTGTCACTCCAGTTGAGTTCGATCGATGCATTCCCCACTATCCTTAATCAGGCCTTAGATTCGGAATACTTTAGACACCGTTGGCCCTCCTGTCCGCTCTGGAAGCTGGCACCCCTCTTCGTGGACAATTCACTGCCCGTAAGGGTGGAAGTGATCTCTGGTGCATGTATACTCCTGCGCCGGCATATTTTTGATCAAGTTGGGCAATTCAGTGAAGAGTATTTCATGTACGCAGAAGATCTGGACCTGAGCTGCAAAGTCCATGATGCAGGCTTCCAGAACTATTACCTCGGGAGCACAGCAATCATC
>Ga0068856_100003115_pt1 | contig 16932 bp, 10 predicted proteins | sample KBSCornC62_FD_66595 | JGI IMG/M metagenome (GOLD analysis project Ga0068856, IMG submission 66595) | Corn rhizosphere microbial communities from Kellogg Biological Station, Michigan, USA - KBS Corn C6-2 | ecosystem: Host-associated > Plants > Roots > Rhizosphere > Soil ...
TTTGTGCGTTCGCGAGCCCAGCCATCAGGACAAGCAGCGCGAAAAAGAGTAATAATCTTCTCATTTAGTGTTCATTTTAGGATAATTGATAGGTTGTTAATTCAAAACATTTTGCTGTTAAATTCTCTGTACTCTTGTATCTGATAATCCGGACAACCTCCTTTCTTTGTCGCGATAAAAGCCCCCATGGCTACCGCATCTTTTATGATTTGTCGTGGTTCTTTGTTCAAAAAATGTCCGGCAATAAAAGCTGCCAGAAATGAATCTCCGCTTCCAATGGTATCCTGCACTTTTACTTCACGTCCGCAGGCGTTATAGATTTGATGATTTTTATAATACGAAGCACCGAACTCGCCCTTGGTAACGATGATTTCTTGCACATGAAATTTGTCCTGGATAAACCGGATTTGCGACGCTTCGTTGCTGAATGAGCCCCCGAATACGGACTGCACCATTTCCAGTTCAGCCTGGTTGAACTTTACAATGTCGGCCTTAGTCAAAAGTGCTCCCAGAAGATCACGGCTAACAAATGGTGGCCTGAGGTTGATATCAAAAACCTTAATGCAATCATTTTCAAGGAGGTCAAACAACGTACTTCTCGTAAATTCGTTCCGTGACGCCAGGCTTCCATAGATGAAATAGGTTGAACTGTTTATTAACGGCCGGGCAGCTTCCATCTGCTCGATAAAATCCCAGGCCACAGGGGACACGATTTCATAGCTCACCTCGGTACCGTTCATTTTCGCTAGCACCTGGCTGGTGGGATACTTTGTATCAACCTGCAAAAAATCTGTACCCAATCCCCACGACCGAATGAGGGAAAGCAGTTGATGTCCCTGTAAATCATTGCCGATCTTGCTGAAAATATTCGTTTTGATACCACGTCTTTTCAAATGGTACGCGACGTTAAGGGGAGCCCCTCCGGGCTGTGGGCCTTCCGGCAGCATGTCCCACAACACTTCCCCGAAGCAGATAGCCGGCAATATGTCTGTTTGATTATCCATATCACTAATGCATCACTATATTGGTTTCTATCTGCTCCAGCGACTTGCCCTTTGTCTCAGGCATAAACCGCCATACGAAAATGAACTGGAGGACCATCATCGTCCCGAAAAAGGAGAAGGTGACGGCGCCGCCCAGTTTCTCTGCAAAAAAAGGAAAGGAAAAAGCTATGATGGCTGCCATGATCCAATGTGTAGAGCTGCCCAGCGTTTGCCCCTGCGCCCGTACCTGGTTAGGGAATATCTCTGAAATAAATACCCAGATAACCGCACCCTGCGAGAAAGCAAAAAAGGCAATAAACACCATCACGTAGATGGGGATGGTAAAGCCCTGAAACTGGCCGGAATAAAAGGTGTAGGCAACCATGAACAACGAGCCGATAAGACCAATTGATCCTACAAGCATTAACAGTTTCCGCCCAACCTTGTCGATAATATTGATGGCAAACAAGGTGAAAAGAAAATTGATCATGCCGATTCCAACCGTCGACAACAGGGATGAATGCGCGCCGAGGCCGGCCATTTCAAAAACGCGGGGGGCATAGTATATAATGGCATTTATACCGGATACCTGGTTGAAAAAGGCAAATAATACTGCCAGGAATGCCGGTTTTTTATATTCAGCTGAAAAAAGCGATTGGTTGTGCTTTCTACCCTGGCTATCCAGTTCCGAATTTTTTATATCGACGAGGTCACGTTCATAACTTAAGGGGTTGATGATCTTCAAAATAGCCAGCGCTTTTTCAGTTTCGCCTTTTTTAAGGATCAGCCAGCGTGGGCTTTCCGGTATAAACCGGATCAGGACAATGAATAACAAGGACGGAAAGGCCTGCACACCGAGCATCCATCGCCACGATGCTTCGCCTCCCTGGCCTATTAAGTAATTAGATAAGTAGGAAATCATGATTCCCAGCACCACATTAAATTGGAACAGACCTACTAAGTTTCCTCTGCGCTCGGCCGGAGAAACTTCTGATATATATATTGGGGCAGTAACCGACGACGTACCTACGCCAAGCCCGCCAAGGAAACGGAACATAAGGAAGATGTACCAGCTAGTTGCGAATGCAGTTCCAATGGATGATAATAAGTAGGCGGCCGCTACAAAATAGAGTGTGTTCTTTCTTCCGAAGCGATCGGACGGCTTCGAACCGAGCATCGACCCGATCACGGTTCCTATTAAGGCTATAGAAATGGTAAGGCCATGTTGAAATACTGACAAACCCCAGTAAGCCTGGATCGATTTTTCGGCTCCGGAAATCACGGCCGTGTCAAATCCAAATAAAAAGCCACCAAGGGCAACAACCATGGACCAGGCCATGACAGAATTTTTTTTCATAAAAGTTGGTTGGTATAATTGGTATTACTGATCGCAAAGTAGGCCGCGAAGGAGGGTGGGGGTTATTAATTTTGTATCAAAATGTATAAAAATTTGAACAAGAGATAAATAATTGATTGTCAGTTTGATAAAATTTTTAACTTTCGGGAATTTGAAGAAACCTATAAATATGTTACATCGCATCTTCAATTTGGTTACATTTTGGCCCTCAACGCAACGCTGGTCGATAAACAGCTATTTGGACTAATAGAAAATTTATGTATATTTTTGGATAGAGAGTGAAAGCTTCAACCAATTACCCTTATTGATTAAACTAACTATTAGTAAGTAATACCATGACTCATTGGATGACCTCTGCTCGCATATTTCGGGCATTGTTATTTATTATTCTGCCATTGTTTTGTGTTTTCGGATGCAAAGACGATAAGAAAAAATCCACTTACACTATTGGCTTTTCACAATGTGTGGGTTCTGATCTATGGCGCAAAACGATGCTGGATGAAATGAAAACTGAGTTGTCGTTACATCCCGGAGCCAACTTCATTTATGCCGACGCAGAAAATAGTAGTGATTTGCAGATCATCCAGGTAAAAAAAATGCTCAATGATGGTATCGACTTGCTTATTATTTCCCCAAATGAAGCGCAACCATTAACTCCTATTGTTGAGGAGGCCTATAATAAAGGTATACCGATAATTGTTATTGACCGCAAAACTTCATCCAGTTTATACACAGCCTATGTAGGGGCCGATAATTACCAGGTCGGGAAACTGGCAGGTGAATACATAGCATCGACTTCTGCCGGCCAGGTTAATTTACTCGAAGTAATGGGCCTTCCCGGCTCCTCGCCAGCAATTGAAAGAGACCGCGGCTTTATGGACGGTATAAAGAAGTTTTCGAACATACATGTATCTAAAGTTTATGGTGACTGGCTAAAAGAACATGCCAAAGCTGAATTGAGAAAAAACCAAAAACAACTGGCCGGCATAAATGCAATTTTCGCGCAAAATGACCAAATGGCTTCCGGCGCCAGAGAGGTATTGAACACGCTTCATTTCCCGCACCAGGCTAAAGTATTTGGCGTTGATGCACTTCCCGGTAACGGCGGCGGTTTACAAATGGTCGCCAACAAGACCCTGAATGCAAGTGTTTTATACCCCACCGGTGGCAAGGAGGCTATTTTGACCGCGTTTCAGATACTGAATAAAGAGCCATTCTCCAGGGAAAATATTTTGCAATCCCTCGTGATTGATTCCACCAACGTCAAGTTAATGGAGATGCAGTGGAGCAAGATTGAGAGTCAGCAAAAGGATATAGAAAAACAACAATCATTGCTAGCCGACCAACAAGCCATTTATAAAAGCCAACAGATCGTGTTGGACGTAATTATCATAACACTCGTCTTGACTATCATCTTTGGGGGGCTGGCCTTTTATTCCCTGACCGAAAACCGGAAAATCAATAAACGACTGGAAGCAAAGAACAATGAAATCGTTTCACAAAGAAATCAGCTCATTGAAATGTCGGCAAAAGCGGAGGCCGCTACAGAAGCGCGGCTGAATTTTTTCACGAACGTATCTCACGAATTCCGCACTCCTCTTACATTGATGTTGTCTCCATTACACGACCTGCTTTCAAATGACAAGCTGTCATCGCTGGCAGGTAAAAACCTGAGGCTGGTGCAGCAAAATGCTTTCAGATTGTTAAAACTCGTAAACCAATTGATTGATTACCGGAAAATAGAAATTGACAAGCAAACCATAAAAGCATCAGAAAACAATCTGGTCGACTTTGTGCACGAAATTGTCGAGGCTTTTCGCGTTTATGCGCAAAAAATGAACGTTAAACTTTACTTCACTTCACCTGAAAAAGAGATAAAGGCTTGGTTTGACGGTGATATGCTGGATAAAGTGTTTTTTAACCTTATATCTAACGCTATTAAATTTTGCAATGAGGATGGTCGCATCAGAGTATCCATCCGAAAAAATGACGCGGGTTACGTTCATGTTGATGTAGAAGACAACGGGATCGGGATGTCACCAGAAGATACCGCGTTGGTATTTGACCAATTTTATCAGGCAGACAACGCCCCGATTACCGGTTCAGGAATTGGCCTTTCCCTTTCAAAAGAAATAGCCCTCATTCACCATGGAGACATCGATGTTAAGAGTGAGAAATGGAAGGGAACAACATTTACAGTAATGTTACCGCTTGGGAGCGATCACTTAAATGTTATGGAAAAAACCTATTCGCGGAACGACTGGTCTGACCTGGCGGAAAAATCAAAAATCTATCAGGATGAACTTAGCCGTGTGTCCATACATGAAGATCAAAAGCTTCTGCAAAATCTGAGCGAGCATTCTATCCTGATTATCGAAGATAACACCGATTTGCTGGAATACCTTACTGACAAATTCAGCGAGAATTTTGAAGTGTATACAGCCGAAAATGGCACTGCGGGGATTACCATGGCTATTCAACATGTGCCTGACTTAATTATCTCGGATGTAGTACTCCCCGGAGTGTCCGGAAAGGAGCTTTCAAAAACGCTCAAGTCAGATGTCCGTACATCTCATATTCCGATTATTTTGCTTACTGCCCAGGGAAGTATCGAACATCAGATATCAGGCGTTCAATCTTTGGCGGACCTTTATATCACCAAACCTTTCAATTTTGATTATCTCAGCGCAAGTGTATGGAACCTGATTGGCAACCGTGCCTTGCTCAAGGAACATTTTACAAGCGACATTCACCCGGGAGAAAAGCTAACTGTATCTAATAAACTCGATAAGAAATTCCTGAATGACTTTGCCGGTATTGTAGAACAGAACCTGGCCAATGAAAAATTCTCGGTAGATGATATCTGTAAAATCATCGGCATTTCCCGCGTACAACTTTACCGTAAGGTAAAAGCCCTCCTTGATTGCAGCATTGCCGATTACATCCTTAACCGGCGATTAAAAAAGGCTACGTATTTATTGAACAATGAAAGCCTGACCATTTCAGAAGTAACCTTTATGGTTGGCTTCTCAAATCCCAACTATTTTGCAACTGTATTTAAAACTAAATATGGTTGCACGCCGACTGAGTTTAAGAAAAGTAAGGTATAACAAATCTTATGAAATATTAAATCCGGCGAAACCGTGCGAATGATTTCCGGTAAAAGCAATAAAAAAGCGCTCCGGCTATTACCCCGGAACGCAAACCGACCAACACAACTAATTAACCATCGTGAGATAGCTGCTTATGCATTTTATTGAATCATTACCGTTTCAATACTATGCGCAGCTGCATCGTGCTCCATCCAAAACCCGTTCGACCAAATATGAAAATGGATATTATTGTCTCCCCGATTGAGCACAACAATTGCAATTTTCCCATCAGTATTTATAAAAGCAGTCGTTTGTAACGCATTGCGGTTACTAATTGCGGCAATGCGTTTTGCGCCGGGCCGGATGAATTTTGAAAACTGGCCGATGTACCAATATTCGTTCCTGATATTTATAGCCCCTGTTTCCGTGTTGCCCATGATAGGCGCATAGCTGACATTCCGAACATGGCTTGGTCCGCCATTTTGATCAAGCAACGCGTTCCAGTCGCACCAGGCACGTACTCCGCTGTTTAAATCATGGAGGATATTGTTTGCATATAGTTCGCCGAGAGCCCAGCTATTACTTTCATAATAACTAGTTTTACCCATACTGCCCTCGGTAAAAAGCAGATTCAAGTTAGGATATATGGCATTTACTTGGGCTACGTTATCAAATAACGGCGGGTCAGCGATCCATGTCTCGTACCAGTGTACGCCCGCGCCCCACACGTACTTTGCGGCTTGCGGGTCGCTTAAAATAGTGTTTACATATTGATATAGGAGGTCCCGGTTGTGGTCCCACACAATGATCTTCTTGTCGGCAAGATTATTTTTAGCGAAAGCAGGTCCTAAATGATCTTTTACAAAATCTCTTTCATTCTCCGCACTGAAACAGCATGATTCCCAGGGAGCCTTATTCATTGGCTCATTCTGAACGGTAACACCCCAAACAGGAACACCCGCAGCCTTATATTCCTGTATAAATTTCACGAAATAATTGGCCCATGCTGAATAAAATTCCTTTTTCAGAACGCCTCCGTGCAACATTTCATTATTGTCTTTCATCCATGCCGGCGGGCTCCATGGGCTTACAAGTAACATAAGTCCACCATTTAACTTATCGTTTACTTTCTTTAGCAGCGGGATCTTGTATTGGAGATCGTGTGCTATTGAAAATGATTGAAGGGAAACGTCGTTATTATTGACATAAGTGTACGATTCACTTGAAAAATCGCAACTATTCATATTCGTCCTTGCAAATGTATAGCCGATCCCATTATGTGAATCATAATAGGCAGTAAGGATAGAGTCCTGCGCTGATTTGGGCAATTTGAAAAAAGTCTCTGCAGCAGCATCGGTGAGCGCACCGCCGAAACCAATAATGGTTTGAAACTGCCGGGAAGGATCTATAAAAATACATTCATCAGTTTCGAGTGGTTGCGAATGTGATTCAAAACCGAGACTTGCCGTCTTCTTCATCCTCTCATTTGTCCCTTTTGCAGTTGAATAAACTGTGGCTATCGAATTTCGATCAATCTTTGCATCAATGTTTCTTTCTTTGATGCTTTCCTGTGCGTGCCCTTTCGCGAACAGCACTATAAAAAATAACATTAAAATTTTGGAACGCATTTTAATTTGAATTTATCATGTCGATATAGCGTTAATAAAATCGAGCGGACCTTTAACGGCTCCTTAAACCCGAAAGCTCAGTATGGAAAAAATCCTTTTAGTCTTCGATAAAAATTTAGTAAAGCAGTAGCAAACCGGCTGGCATTATATTCCAGCCGGTTCTTCTGTTCGAAGTAAATAACCTTTTTTAGGATCGATATGGTCTTACTTTATAGCCCGCATTTCAACATTATCGACAGAGATACCTGTGGCTCCTAAGTTCCCTCCGCCGCTTTTTATCAATAAGTATACGGTACCCGATGTTGCAAACTGAATTACACCTTTTCCTACGCCGGCACATGAGATTTGAGTTAAAGGACCGTTGAAAGGTGTATTTCCGCAGCCGTCCCACGTATTTAAGGATAAACGTATGCCGCCATTATTGTAGTCCTGTCCGAGTTGCGGAGGCGTTTGCCCTACGTACACTTCAAACCATACGTCCGTGGCGCCGCTACCAGAGACATCCATGTCGAGTTGGTATTTTACATTCGCTTCTACCTGTATCGGTTGGTATATCGCCGCCTGGCCCCAACTTCCACCTTGGTAAAGTGCTTTGCCATTTGCAATAGTGACCGTTACACCGGGAGTAATGTTCGATACAATCCACTTGCTTTCATCTCCCGGATCAAAGGTACCACCTGCTACCAAATTAGGCGGAAGTATAATTTTTGAAGGAGTAACTTTTATTTTGATAACATTAGACTGAGCAGCCTTTCCACTTGACGTTATAACACCTTTCACCTGAGCTGTTAAATCTACCGGTACGCCTACGGCCAAACCGAGGCTATCTAGAAGTATCGAATTTAACTCTCGGTTGGTAAAACTCTTTGTCACTGTATTCTGTGTTATAACTAATGAATCTGATTTGTTACCTGATGTAAGAATGAGCGTATATTTTATCAGAGTATTTTGATACGTGGCCAATGAAAAAGCGACTGCTTCGTTGCTGGCGCTATCCGGATTAATTACCACTTCACTTTTTGAGGCAGAAAGAACACCGGTCGCGAATGGCATAGGCTCGGGAGCAGGTAAATTTTTACTGCATGACATCAATAAAAATAATGAGGCCAATATGCCGAAAGAAATTATAGAAAACCGTCTCATAAGCACAACCTTTCTGAGACTCATAGTCAATATGCTTAATTTTTTCATTTGATTCATAATTTAATGATTTTGAACTTTCACCCTGTATTGATTAGCGCGGGTTAGATCTATTTTATAGCCCGCATTTCAACATTAGCGAGGGTGACCCCAGTGATTCCCAGGTTTGCACCGCCGCTTTTGATCAGTAAGTATACCGTTCCTGATGTGGGAAATTGAATTACACCTCTATCTGCTCCCTCACAAGAGAGTTGAGTTAAAGGGGCATTGAAAGGCGTCTTTCCGCAACCGTTCCATGTATTTAAGGCTAAACGTTTGCCGCCGTCATTGTAGTCCTGACCTATCAGAGGCTCGGCTTTACCTACATATACTTCAAACCACATGTCAGTACCACCGTGACCGGAAACACGCATATTTAGCTGGTACTTTTGGTTAGCTTCAACCTGTATAGCCTGGTATATCGCCGCCTGACCGCCGTTTCCACCCCTGTACAGGGCTTTTCCATTGCCAAATCTCACGGTAACTCCCGGCGTTATATTAGATATAGTCCACTTGCGGTCGTCACCGCGATTGAAATTACCTCCCTGTACTAAATTACCCGGCAATGCGGCATCCGAAGAAGCGGCCTGCTTAGTCGCTGTCGCATTTTTTGAGTTCTGGGACTTGGTTACCGTGCACGACGCTAAGAAAAATAAAGGGCATACTATGGCAAAAGAAATTATTTGGACGAACATCAGTGGCGCAGCCTTTCTGTAACCCTTAGTCAATTTGCTTAATATTTTCATTGTATTTATACTTTAATACTTGTTAAATAGAATTAATTGTAGCCCGGATTCTGCTTCATTTGCGGCGATACACTCATGACAACCTGTCCAATCGGAAAAATTTTTGTGTGATCATCAGCATCAGGGTGCTTGTCCCACCAGGTTCCGGAATTAAATACGCCCCAGCGTATCATATCGGTACGGCGCCTGCCTTCAACCAAAAATTCACGTCCCCATTCATCCAGCATCTCCTGATCAGTGAGTTGAATGCCACTGCTATCATACAAACTCGGTGAGCCTGCTGGGTAATTCCGCTTACGCACCGCATTCAACAAAACGGCCGCACCTGCTTTATCCCCAGCGCGGTACTTACATTCTGCCAAAGAATAATAGATCTCAGCCAACCGAATTTCCACAAAAGACGAAGCGATGGTATTTGGATCGCCTGTTGGGTAAATCGGATATTTCGCCGGCCAGATTCCTGAATTATCATCGGCGTGATTCATGTTCGATTCCTTATCCGTCAATACCTGTCCCGGTGGCAAATCCCTGAACCAGCCCACCTGGTCACGGGCAAAAATGGTGTATCCCCTGTTGCTTTGAACCAATTTGGTTGAGTCACTATAATAAGGCAGATAGCCATATAAAAACATTCCCTCGCGTTTGCTATTGCCCAGGTTCTTATATTTCTTCAGGCGGAAGTCATCAGGATATCTTTGAAATTTCACAAAAGGTTTACCGAGAGTAAATGAGTATTCTGCACTGTCAACGTCTCTTCCTGGTTGTAATGCAAACCTGGTGTTCATATTTCCCCAATTGGTAAATCCAAAAAGGTTATATGCCTGGTGGGGAGCCATATACCAGTACATTTCAGTCGAATAATGATAATGAGTATTTGCAAAAGTAGAAGCGAAGCCAAAAATCACTTCGGGGCTCTGCGCATTGTTATAATCGAAAGGAGCATCCCACCTACTTTCTAACGAATAATTGCCATATTTTCCATTAATGATATCCTGACAAAGAGTGGCACATTCTGCGAATTTGTCCTGGCCTATATACACTTTGGCATTTAAATACAGGCGTACCAACAATGAAGCTGCGGCACCTTTTGTTAACCGCCCGATTCCATTACTACCTAAAGACTGGCTCGTTGGCAAATCCGGCATGGCTTCTGTTAGTTCCTTTTCAATAAAATTGAACATCTCCTGCGGTGTAACCTGCGGAGGCATGGTGGTTTCACCTTTTACCGCTGTAACGATAGGAACATTCCGGTATAAATCAAGCGCTCTTAAATTAAACCACGCGCGCAGAGTCCTTAATTCAGCAACAAAATCGGCTTTCTCGGCCTCCGTCATGTCGAACTTTTTGGGGTCAATGGCTTCAATGTCTTGCAGTGAGTTCGTCGCCATACTTACCCCTGCGAATAACGCATTCCACATGTCGGTTGTAAAGGAGTCCTGTGAATTCCAGGTATGATAGTGTACACGTTGGTATATACCGCCATCAAACCAATCGCCGTCCCTGTTTGGGGTCATTAATTCATCGGTAGATAATTCCTGCGCGTAAAATAATCCTCCGCCTTGCACCGACCAATAACCATGGTCGAAGGCCCGAAGAAAATCCCTGATCACGTCATTCTTTGTTTGCAGAAAATTTGTTGATGTTATACGGTCATACAAGTTTTCATTTAGCTTGGTACAACCAAAGGAAAATAGAATGAAACTGGTCATTGCTATTTTGATTCTGTATCTATGAAATAGTGTCATTTTGTTCAGATTTGGTTTTTAAAATTTAAGTTGAAAGCCGGCAATAACCTGTAATGTAGAGGGATAGTAAGATAGTGAAGGATTGATGCCAGGGGTAAGTCCGTTTACATCGATGGATTCAGGATCGCCTCCAGTAAACTTAGTTAACGTATACAAGTTTCTTCCTGTCAGGTAAAATCTCATCCCATCAACGTGCTTGATATGAGGTTTGAAATTGTAACCCAAAGTCACATTATCTATCTTGATAAAATCTCCTTTTTCCAAAAAGTAGTCGGACAAAGTTGAATAGGTTTCCGGGTTAGTTAGGGCAGAATATTTACCGCCATCATAGGCGGAGGTCAAGACGTTGGAACCGTTCTGCGTAACTGGGGTGCCTGCATAAAAAGCCCTCGTGTTAAACAGTTTATAACCAAAGGCGCCTCTTAAAAACACACTCAAATCAAGATTTTTATAAATAATTGTATTCCCGATGCTCCCGGTTATTTTAGGCAGGCCGGTGCCGACAAATTGCTTGTCCTCTATTGTCGCCATATTTCCGGGAATGACCTTTCCATCTTTGTTATACACCATTAGCCTTCCGGTAGCATCAACACCTGCCGAACGCAGCATGTAGAAGCTTCCTATGCTCTTTCCTTCCTGCAGTCGCTGGGCGGAACCGGGCGAACCGGGTGACGGCATGTAAACCATATCTATGTAATTTTGCCCGTGATAGATGTTGTTGGAAAAAGAAACGAAGTCATTTTTATTAGTGGCAGCGGCAAAAGAAACATTCCATGCAAAATTTTTATTTTTAACAGGCGTACCTTTAAGTTGAATTTCCAATCCGGTATTTTTCATGCTACCTACATTGGCAAAAGTGGTTCCCTGTATATTGGGTGGTGTTTGAACAAAATAATAGCCTAACAGATCATTAGTTTTTCGGATATAGTAATTGACACTGCCCGAAATTGTACTGTTGAACAGGTCAAAATCTAACCCGACATTAAAGTTCTGTGCGGTTTCCCACTTTAATTTATAATTCGTATTCTGGCTCGGTCCCCATACCTGATATTGAGTACCATCAAATGAATAGTGTCCGTAACCAGAATAAGTATCCAATGAAAGATAGCTGGCGAAATCCTGGTTTCCGGTTACTCCATAATCGGCGCGAACCTTTAGGTTATTAAGCCATGGCAAAACGGGGAAAAATTGCTCATTCGATATGATCCAGCCAGCGGATGCGGCCGGGAAATTGCCCCATTTGTTATCGAATCCAAACTTTGATGACCCCTCGTGGCGCAGACTTGCAGAAAGGTAGAACCTCTTGTCGAAATCATAGTTCAGGCGTCCAAAAAAAGCAATCAGCGTTGCATCATTTTTATAAGTACCAAGACTCGTTGAGCCGCCTGCATTGACAGGATAATTGGAAACACCCGACCCCAAATTATTATAGGTTAATACATCTGATGGAAAGTTTTGGTTGGAGGCACTTAGCCCCGAGTTAACGGAATAAAAGTATGAATATCCGCCAAGCAGCTTGAACGAATGCTTTTTAACATTTAACGAGTAATTCGCAATCCATTCCAAGCTTCTCTGATCGCTTTCATTGTAGGCCCTGCTTCCCACGTTTTGACCTGAATTTCCATATACAGCAGCCGTATTATAGGAAGGCAGGAAGTAAAAGTTAAAGAAATCATAGGTTTGCTGGCCCACCGTAACCTGCGTATACAAATTTTTTGATGCGTTTAGCTTAAACGATGAACTCCAGTCTAAGTATTTGCCTTCCCCGCCAGCTAGTACCGTCTTCAATTCTTCCACCGGATTATACGAGCCAGGGAATCCAGTATTGATATAGTAATACCTGGACGAATTGGCCGTATCTTTAATAGGCAACGTGGGGTTTAATGTGACCCCCTGGCTAAAAGCACTATAGCTTGAATTGTTATAATCCAGATGTCTAGGTGCTATATTTACTGACACTGAGTACAGGTCATCGGAGGAAGTATGGTTCAAATTAAGCCTGGCGCCATATTCTCTTTTTGTCGAACGCAGATCAAGCCCATCAGCGTTCCGGTAATCAAAAGACACATTGTAATTATTTCTTCCGTTACTGCCTGAAAACTGCAGCGTATGTTTTTGCTGATAGCCAAAGTCTCTTCTTACGGCGCGAACCCAATCGGTATTACCGCCATAATCAACACCCCTGTTATGTTCTAAAAATTGAGCGCGGGTCAGCACTTTTATTTCATCGACAGGTACATCGGCACTAAAGTATCCGTCATAAAAACCTTTATACTGTCCGACACCTTTTTTGGTAGTGATAATGATTACACCGTTACTACCACGGGTTCCATAAATTGCAGATGCGGCTCCTCCTTTTAGTACATCAATTGATTCAATATCATTTTGGTTGAGGTTATCAATATTACCGCCGGGAATGCCGTTAATTACATATAAGGGCCCTGTTCCCGCGCTGCGTGAAGAAACCCCACGAAGCTGGACACTCGGGCCCGAATTGGGATCAGCCGTCGCTGTGTTGGTAATACTTAAACCCGCCACCTTTCCCTGAATGGAATTCAGCACACCATTGCCGGCAACGGTATTCAAGTCTTTTGCAGAAAGGTGTGTTATGGCACTGGTAACCTCTTTTTTATCAAGTGTCCCATAGCCAACTGCCACCACATTTACATTACTAAGAGCGGTGCTGGATAGCTGAAGTTTTATGGCTAGGTTTGTAGTAGACGAGGATATATCAGTCTGAGTAACTTTGTATTCTGTTTTTTGATAGCCGATAAAGCTCACTGCCAGCACATCTGCCTCAGAAGCATTAATTGAGAAGAACCCATTAGCGTCAGTAACTACCGTAATGTTGGTATTCACATTGGTGACCGTTGCGCCAGGAAGTGTTTTTCCGGTTTCATCAGTTACGATCCCACTTATTTTTTGAATCAGAACGACCGCTTTTTTATCTGGTAACTGCTCATTCTCTTTTAGAGCAATGGTCTTTTTGAAGATTTTGTAACTAACCGGAATATTCTTAAAACATTGATCCAGAACACTGTTAATACTTTGGCCTTCTGCATTAATATTTACAGTTATCGATTTAAGGATGGCAGGATTAAAATCGTAGACAAAATGATACCCGCTCTGGGTTTCAATTAATGTTAGAACTTTTTCTATTGGTACATTATTTTCATGAAGCGTTATCAGTTGACCATAACACTTTGCACTCACTTGCATAAAGCCCATGATCAATATAATAATCGTTAGTCTCATAATCAGGAAAAATTTGGACAAAGTGCACCAGAACGCGTCCGCGCACTTTAATTTAATTTTCATTACTTTTGATAATTAGGGTTGAACGTTAGATTTAATTGCTACTTCTGATGATTTCGCACCCACATAAAACCGGGATGGTGTTCGAGCACCGCCTGGTTTTTTTCGTTAACATGATTGGGTGTAAGACGTCGCTAGGCACCTTGCCGCCTGCGAGGTTGCGGATTGTTATGTATCCTTTGGTATTTTTTTTCTCATAATCGGTTTTTAGTGAATAATTGGTGGTTTATTATAAGCTTTAATAGGTTGACCTTCTCATGAGCCAATCCTTGCCTAGTCGGTTATAACGAGATTTTTTCCTTCCATCCTAAATTTGATACCTTCGAATTGGAGTATGCCTAATAGTTCTGAAATATCGACCTCGCGTGACATTCTTCCGTTAAGTCTTTTCTTAGGGATATTCCCTTTATATATCACATCGATATCATACCAACGAGACGCCTTAGCCATAATTTCCTGTATCCCAGCTCCTTTGAAAATAAACAGCCCATTCTTCCATGCAGTTTCTTGCTCAACATCCACATCGTGGCTAATATTCAGGTGTCCATTGTTGTCCGAAACGGCTTGGTCACCAGGCTTTAACAACGCAGTACTATTACTGCTTTTTACCTTTACTGAGCCTTCAAGAAGTGTGGTTTTATCATCAGACGCGTCGTCGTAGGCTGAAACGTTGAAATGAGTGCCCAATACCTGCACTTCGGTTTTGGCAGTCTTCACAATAAAGGGCATCGCAGCATTGTGGGTCACTTCAAAGTAGCCTTGGCCTGTCAATTCCACTTTGCGTTCGTTTCCACTGAAGGCTACTGGATATCGCAGAGAAGACACGGCATCTAACCAAACATGAGAGCCATCCGGAAGTACTACCTGAAATTGTTCTCCTCTTTTTGTAGTTAAGGTATTATATGGTAAAGCCTGTTGAGCACTATTCTTACGCGAGGTAATCATATACACGATTTCACCTTGCTTGGTTTTGTTTACCTGGACCCCAGATTCATTGGCTAGTTGCCCATTTAATGCATCAGTGAGGATCAGCTTTTTACCATTTGAAAGGGTCAGCGTAGCTCGGTTGCCACCAGGTCTAATATTATGACTGTAGGTATTTTGTTTTTCCTCTTTTTTATCTTCATGTAAAAAAAGCCAACCCGCACCTAAGGCAATAAATAACAGAGCAGCAGCACCTGCTAACCAACGGAACGGAATTAACCGCCTTTGCTTATTTTTTCCTAATTCAGCCTCATTTTGCTGACTTATCTTTAAATTGAGAATGTTTAAAACCGCTTGTTTTGCGTCATCGTCTGTCTCTTCAAAACTTGTGTCCTTAAATGCATTTTTAAGCAACTCATCGAATAAAACCCGGAAGCGGTCATCATGAATTGCGCTCTTCAATTCCCAAAGATCTTCAGGGGGAAGGGTCTCATTAAGATACTGTTCAAATAATGTTTTGGCTCTTTGTTGGTTCATCTAGTTGGCATAGCAATACCCATGCTGAAATGCATTAATTAGGGTGCTGATACTAAAGACGTAAAAGAGTGGTGGGGGTAAGACAAGAAATTTTAATTTATCTTGAGATGCCGTATAAAATAGCGGTGGCGGCTAACAAAACGGCAGGATTGTCTGTGTGCAATGCCATGAATTTGCGGATAACTTGTAGCCCTCTTACGACATATGTTTTGGAAGACACCACAGATATATTTAATTTTTGGGCAATTTGTTCATGGGTCAGGCCATCCACACGGCTAAGCAAAAACACATCTTTGACTTTTCCCGGCAATTGATCGATGGCGGATTTGAGTTTTTGCTCCAACTCGTTATACTCCAGTTTTTCGTGTGGGCTAATTGTATTGTCTTCAAAATAGTCAACAAGAACCTCTATATTTTCTGTGTCGAAAACCTTTTTTCGCAAGAAGTCAAGAATAACATTGCGGGATAAAATATAGACGTAAGCATCAACTTCCTTTATGTCGATAAGTTTATGCTTGTTTTCCCAAAGCTTAATAAAAATATCTTGCGCAAGATCCTGTGCTTTTTCAGACGATTTCGTCAACCTCAGGCCTGTTCCATAAACTTGCGGCCAATGGTAGTTAAAAAACACGTTAAATGCCTGCTGATCACCAAGTGCTATCCTGGCACATATGTGTTTATGATCATACAATGGCTTTACTTGCACAGCGATGGATTGTTTAATAATTGTGTTTTAAGTTTGTGGTGATACAAATAAATGTGAAAGAACGCCGCGTCACTTCCAATTTATGCGCATACGTAACCACATTACCGATTGCAAGATAGGCGATGAAGTATGAGAGGTGTTATCGATTTTGTTTCAAAATTCTCTAAATTTGTTACATTTCATGGGTAACTAATGGCCTTTGACCTAGTTGGTAATAAATCAGATGACTTTTTCAGTAGTCAACGCAAACTAAAAAGCCTCGCGGCTTTTAGCCCAACACACACCAACCAAAAACGAGATTAATCTCGCTAATTCTTCTTTTCCCATCTTTCTCAAGAAGGGAAAGTCATACTATGGCAGCTAAATTGATTAAACATTACCGTTTGAAAGAAAGACAAAGTTGCGGCGACTACCAATATCGATGAATATCCCGAAGAACTACATTACCTCATGAAACTACCGGTAACGAAAACATACTGTATAATGACCTTAAAAAGGAACTTGAGGACTGCCTGAAGCCTTACTTAAAAGAACCGCCGAAATATTCCTTTTAAGCAAAAAGGCATCTCTCAAACACTGAATTGCTTGGAATTTCTGAAACTTCTGCGGAGAACCAAGTCACTTGAGTAATTCGGTTAGTCACTTTTTAAAAATTGCGTAAGATACCGATAATGAATGGAGAGAAACCCAGTTCGAGTCCCGCCCACAATTATTGCCGTC
>Ga0068856_100003116_pt1 | contig 16929 bp, 18 predicted proteins | sample KBSCornC62_FD_66595 | JGI IMG/M metagenome (GOLD analysis project Ga0068856, IMG submission 66595) | Corn rhizosphere microbial communities from Kellogg Biological Station, Michigan, USA - KBS Corn C6-2 | ecosystem: Host-associated > Plants > Roots > Rhizosphere > Soil ...
CTGCTGCCGCTCGGCGTCTGGCTCTGGGTCGGCACGCTCCGCTCGGCGCCCCCGCGCCCGCGGTCCGCGCCGTCCAACCGCGCGATAGCCACGCTGAGCGTCGGCGTCGGCGTCGTCGGCGGGATCTACGGCATCGGCGGCGGGTCGATCCTCGGGCCGATCCTCGTCGGCCGCGGGCTGCCGGTGGTGACGGTGGCCCCGGCCGCGCTCGCGTCGACGTTCCTCACCTCGGTCACCGGCGCGTTGACGTTCGCCGTGCTCGAGATGACCGGCCGCGGCGACATCGCTCCGGACTGGCCAGTCGGACTGCTCTGCGGCCTCGGCGGTCTCGCCGGCGGCTACCTCGGCGCCGCGCTGCAGCCGCTCCTGCCCGAACGCCGCCTCCGCCAGCTCCTCGGCACCTGCGCGGTCGCCATCGGCGTGCTCTACGTCGTCCAGACCGTCGCGTAGCGCGCGCGAGGTCCGCCGATCCGGCTCACCTCGACGCGGTCACGAGGTCGGCCGGCGGAGCGACGGCCGGCGGCGGCACGGCGTCCGGCCGGAGCGTGATCCGGCGCAGGAGCTGGGCGTTGAGCGCGACGACGATCGTGGACAGGCTCATCATGATCGCGCCGACCGCCGGCGGCAGCACGAACCCGACCGGCGCCAGGACGCCCGCGGCCAGCGGCACGGTGAGCACGTTGTAACCGGTGGCCCAGGCCAGGTTCTGCCGCATCTTGCGGTAGCTGGCCGCCGAGAGCGTGATCACGCTGACCACGCCACGCGGGTCGTCGGAGGCGAGCACGACCCCGGCCGACTCGATCGCCACGTCGGTGCCGGCGCCGATCGCGATGCCGACGTCCGCGCGGGCCAGGGCCGGGGCGTCGTTGACGCCGTCGCCGACCATCGCGACCCGGAGCCCGCGCGCCTGCAGCTCGCCGACCTTCGCGTCCTTGTCCTCCGGGAGCACCTCGGCGAAGACCTCGTCCACGCCGAGCTCCCGGCCGACCGCCTCGGCCACCGGACGGGCATCCCCGGTGATCATGACGACATGGACGCCGCGGCGGTGGAGGTCGTCGATCGCCTGCCGGGACTCCGGCCGGATCTCGTCCGCCACCGCGAGCGCCCCGACGACCGCGCCGGACCGCAGCACGTAGAGGACCGTCGAACCCTCGGCCGACCAGGCCCGCGCCCGCTCGGCCACCCCGGCCGGCACCTCGGCCCCGGTCGCCCGCAGCAGTGCCGGGCCGCCGACCGCGACGGCCTCGCCGCCGACGCTCGCCTGCACGCCGCGGCCGGTCAGCGACCGGAACTCGGCCGCCGCCGGCACCGGGCCGCGCGCCGTCGCGGCGGCCACGACCGCCCTGGCCAGCGGGTGCTCGGAGTCGGCCTCGACCGCGCCGGCCAGCGCCAGCAGGCGGTCCCGGTCCTCCTCCGCGGCCGCCACGAGGCCGGTGACGGCCGGCTGACCCTTGGTCAGCGTGCCGGTCTTGTCGAAGAGCACCGCAGTGACCGTACGCATCCGCTCGAGCGCCAGCCGGTCCTTGACCAGGATCCCGGCCCGCGCCGAGACCGCGGTCGAGATCGCGATCACCAGCGGGATGGCCAGCCCCAGCGCGTGCGGGCAGGCGATGACCAGGACGGTGACCGTACGCTCCACCGCCTGATCGGGCCGCCCCAGCAGGATCCAGACGGCGAACGTGATCACGCCGGCGGCCGAGGCGAAGTAGAACAGGGCCGCCGCCGCGCGGTCGGCCAACGCCTGCGCGCGCGACCGGGAGGACTGCGCCTGCTCGACCAGCCGCCGGATGCCGGCCAGCGCGGTCTGCTCGCCGACCGCCGTGACCCTGACCCGCAGCGCGGAGTCGGTGGCGACCGTGCCGGCCACCACCCGGTCCCCCGGCCGCTTCGGCACCGGTCGCGACTCGCCGGTGATCATCGACTCGTCGAGCTCGGCCTCGCCGTCCTCGACGACACCGTCCGCCGGGACCCGACCGCCCGAGCGGACCAGGACGAGGTCGTCGAGGCGCAGTCCGGACAGCGGCACCGGCCCGACCGCGCCGTCCGGCCCGATCCGGTCCGCCTCGTCCGGCAGCAGCGCGGCCAGCGCGTCCAGCGCGGACGAGGCTTGGCCGAGGGCGCGCATCTCCAGCCAGTGGCCGAGCAGCATGATCACGACCAGGAGCGCCAGCTCCCACCAGAAGTCGAGATCGAGGCCGCCCAGGCCGAGCGAGGTGGCGGCGCTGGCCACGAACGCGACCGTGATCGCCAGCGCGACGAGCAGCATCATCCCCGGCTGCCGGGCCCGGATCTCGGCCACCGCGCCGGTCAGGAACGGCCAGCCGCCGTACAGGTAGACGACCGTGCCGAGGACCGGCGAGATCCAGCCGGTGCCGTTCGGCAGCGAGTAGCCGAGCAGGTCGGCGAACATGCTCGAGAACACGACCACAGGGGCGGCCAGCAGCAAGCTCCACCAGAACCGGTCCCGGAACCGGGCCGCGTGATCCCCGTGCCCGCCGTGGTCGCTCATCGGGAGTCTTCCTCCTCGGATGCGACGCGGGACAGCGAGATCAGCTCGCGTAGGCAGTGCTCGAGCAGTGGCTCGGGAAACCGGTCCGCGAGCCGGTAGAACACGACCCGGCCCTGCTTGCGGGCCTGCACGAACCCGGCCGTACGCAGCAGGCGCAGCGCATAGCTCGCGGAGTCCTCGCTGACGTCCAGCGCGAGCGCCAGGTCACCGACGCAGAGTTCCTCGACGAGATCGAGCGCGTACAGGATCCGCGTCCGGACCGGGTCCGCCAGCAGCGACAGCAGGCTGGACAGCCGGGTGGCGTCCTCGGCCGAGATCCCGCGCTCGTGCGCCCGGGCGACCCGCTCCGGGTCCACCGGGTGAGCGTGCTGCAGCACCATGGCTCGCCTCCAAACATCCGTACGACCGTACGGGTGTCTGCCCGAACCATAGGCGGAGCCGAGGCATTCCCCGGTCTCAGGATTCGGCCGGGCGCCTCGCGATGCCGACGATGAGCCCGGCGGCGAGGACCTGGCTCGCGACGACGGCGATCACCAGGGCCCTGGTGGAGTGTTCGTAGAGGGCACCGGTCGCGATGCCGCCTATCAGCGCACCCGCGCCCTGGACCGCGGCGAACATCCCGTACGCGGTGGCCCGCCGGTCCGGCCGGACGAGGTCGGCGACCAGCGCCTTGACGGTGGAGTCCTGCAGCCCGACCGCCGCACCCCAGATGAGGACGCCGCCGATGATGGCGGCCAGGCCGTCCGCGAACGCCAGCGGCGGGACGGCGGCGACGAGGACCGGCAGCGCCAGCAGCGTCCGCGCCCCGACCCGGTCGTACGCCTCGCCGGTGAGCAGCGCGGCGACGGCGCCGGCGGCCATCGCCCCCGCGTAGAGCAGTGGCACGCCCGCGGCCGGGACGATCTTGGCGTCGACGAGGTGGAAGCTGACCAGGCCGAAGGTCACCAGCCCGGCCGTGCAGAGGGCCGAGGCCGTGGCGAACAGCCAGAACGTCGAGGGCAGGGTGCGGATCCCCAGCGGCCCGGCGGTGCGCGCGATGGCCTGCTCGCTCGGCATCCGGTGCCGCGTCAGGACGAGCAGCACCATCGCCACCGCACCCGGTACGGCGAGCACGGCGAACCCCGGCCACAGGACGGCGCCGGCCAGCGCGACGACGCCCGCGACGAGCAGCGGCCCGGCGAAGGCGCCGATCTGGTCGAGGGCCTTGTGCACCCCGAGCCCGCGCCCCATACCCACGTGCTGGGCGGCGCCGGCGAGCAGCGCCGACTTCGCCGGGCTCCGGATCGCCTTGCCGGTCCGCTCGGACAGGATGAGCACGGCCGCGACGGCGAGACCGGCGGCGCCGAGGAACGGGGTGACGGCCAGCAGCGGCACGCAGACCGCGGTGAGGGCGTACCCGGTGATCGTCACCGCCCAGTACCGCCGGGTGCGGTCGGCCAGCGTCCCCGAGGCCAGCCGGAGCAGCAGGGCGGCCGCCTCACCCGCGCCGGTGATCGCGCCAACCGCCAGCGCCGACGCGCCCAGCGAGGACAGCAGCGGGCCGTACAGGGAGCGGCCGCCCTCGTAGACCATGTCGGCGGCCAGGCTGATCGTGCCGAAGCCGACCACGACCCGCCACGGCGACCAGGACTGCCGCGCCGGCGCGGTGTCCGGCGTGGTGGAGTCGGTCAACGGCTCGGACACGGCCCCTCCCCGCTACAGACGTCGGGCCTCAGCCATCATCCCGCGTCGCCGCCGGCGACCGGCGCCGGTCGGCTGCCGGTGGACAACTCGGGCACGACGCCGCATCCTCTCGATTCCCGGCGCCCGCGCGCAGGCGCCTGTGGCACTGTGTGTCCTACGACCACCGTCGTACTACGGTAGTCGTAGTAGATCGCGGAGACATGAATGCCGGGTTCGTCAGGACGGGCACGTGGTGCCCTGGAACGGGATGTGCTCGCCTGCCTGGCCGCGGCCGGCCGGCCAATGACGACTGCCGAGGTCCAGGCCGGGTTACACGGGCGGCTGGCGTACACGACGGTGCTGACGACGCTCACCCGCCTGCACGCGAAGGGCGTGCTGACCCGCCAGCCGGCCGGCCGGGCGTTCGCGTACGGGCTTGCGGCCGAGATGGACGAGATACCGGCGTCGCTGACCGCGCGGGGGATGCGCCGGCTGCTCGACTCCGGCCCGGACCGCGCATCCGTCCTGGCGAGCTTCGTCGCCGATCTCAGTCCGGAGGACGAGCGCATCCTGTCCGAGCTTCTCGGAGAGCGGGGGCACGCGGAAGGTGGCGAGCGCACATGACCCCCGCGATGTGGGCACCGATTCTCGCCGCCGTCGTGCTCGCGCCCGCCGGCAGCCGGCTGGGGCGCCGGCTGCCTCCCTCGGTCTCCGTGCCGCTGCTCACGCTGGCCGCGCTGGCGACCGCGGTGGCCACCGGCTTCGTCCTGGCCGTGGCGGCGTTCGACGCGATGGCGATGCTCGGCCCGGTCGCGGCGCTGGGTCACTGGTCGGTGGCGTCCGTCCGTCCGGGCGGGACGGTGTCGATCATGCTGGACGTCGCGGCCGGTCTCATCGTCGGCGTGCTGCTGGCCGCGGCCGTACGGCGGGCCACCCGCATCGGCGTCGACATCGGCCACGCCGTCGCGACCTGCCGGCGGCTCGGGCCGGACGCCGGCGGGCTGGTCGTCCTGCGGGACGACGAGCCCGACGCCTTCGCGCTGCCCGGGGTCCGCGGCCGGGTCGTGGTGTCGACCGGGATGCTCCGCATGCTCCCGCCGGACGAACGCCGCGTGCTGCTGGCCCACGAGCGGGCCCACCTCGCCCACGGGCATCAGATCTACGTCCAGCTGGCCGGGCTCGCCGCCGCCGCCAACCCGCTGCTCAGGCCGCTGGCCCGGGAGGTCGAGCGTGGCGTGGAGCGGTGGGCGGACGAGGTGGCCGCGGCCGAGGTCGGCGACCGTCGGCTGGCCGCCCGGGCCGTCGCCCGCGCCGGTCTGGCCCGCGCGAGGTCGCCTGTGGACAGTCGTCCCGGCCTCGCCCTGCACGCCGCCGCGGAGCGAGGTGGCGTCGGCGCGCGGGCCATGGCACTCCTACAGCCGCCGCCCCGCCGCCGCCGCTGGCCCGCGGTGGCGCTCATCGCGGTCACGCTCGTCGCGATCGGCGGTGCGGCGTTGACCGGCTCGACCACCGAGGACAGGTTCGAGCGCGCCCAGGCCGACTACACCCTCGCGCGCTGAGACCCGATGCCCAATCCCGCCGAACGCAGTCAGGAGCATGCCGTGATCCGCCTGCTCATCGTCGACGACCACGCCGTCGTCCGGGAGGGTCTGCGACTGCTGTTCGCGACCGTGCCCGGCATCGAGGTGGTCGGGATGGCCGCGGACGGCGCCGTCGCCGTCGAACAGGTCGGCGTACTCGCGCCGGACGTCGTGCTCATGGACCTGGGGATGCCCGAGGTCGACGGCGTCGAGGCCACCCGGCGGATCGTCGCCCAGTACCCGGACGTCAAGATCGTCGTGCTCACCTCGTACACGGACGAGGACCGGATGATCGCCGCCCTCGACGCCGGCGCGCTCGGATTCGTCCTCAAGCACAGCGAAGCCGACGTGGTCGTCCGCGCCGTTCAGGCCGCGTACGTGGGCGAGTCGGTGCTCGACCCGGCCGCGGCCAGGATACTGACCCGGGGGAAATGCCCGTCCTCGTAGGCCTACCTCCCGGCGACGGCGCTGCGGCGTTCGAGCAGGACGACGTCACGCCAGCGGCCGTGCAGTTGGCCAGGCCGTTCCCGTAGGCCGACCACCCGGAAGCCGGCGGCGCGGTGCAGGGCGAGGCTGGTCTCGTTTTCGGGGAAGATGCCCGTCTGGACGGTCCAGATGCCGGCGCTCTCGGTGGACTCGGCGAGGGCGGCGAGCAGCCGGCGGCCGACGCCCCGGCCGCGCACGGACTCGGCGACGTAGACGGAGTGCTCGACCACGCCCGCGTAGACGCACCGGCCTGACACCGGCGAGACGGCGGTCCAGCCGACGACCCGGCCGTCGAGATCGGCGACGAGCCGGTGGTCGCGCAGGTGGGCGGCGTCCCACCGCTCCCAGGTGGGTACGTCGGTCTCGAACGTGGCGTCGCCGGTGGCGATGCCCTGTGCGTAGATCTCCACGACGGCCGGCCAGTCGTCGGCCCGCATCACCCGCACCGCGACCGCCCCCACCGCGCGGCCGACTGACTCGCCGATCCCGGCGGCGTGCGGTTCGGCGTCAGGCACCGCAGACCTCCTCGAACCGGCGGCCCCCATTCTGTCCCGCCGCGGTCGCCCCAGCCAGCCACCGCCGCGTCCGCGCGAGGTGGGCGAGGATGTCCGGCGTCCCGTTCACCGAGGACAACCCCTGCGAGATCGTGGCCAGGCAGCCGAAGGCACTGTCGCGGCCTGAACCGATCATGGCGTCCGCTTTCGGCACGGACGCCGGACGGGCCGCTAGCCTCAGGCTCATCCCAAGGATCGGAGGGGTCCGCATGAAGGGACGTTTGCGGGTGGTCGCGGTCGCCGCAGCCGCGGTGGTCGTCGCCGGTACCGCCGCAGCACCGGTGGCGTCCGCATCGGGGCAGGTCGCCGACGCGGTGCCGATCGCCGCGGAGCAGCAGATCTGTGCCGACCTGTTCACCGGGGTCTTCGCCGCGCCCAGCTCCGAACCGCTGGCCGCCTGCCAGTGGGACATGTCGCTGATCCACGCGAACGCGGCCACCCACGCGCGGGCGACCGGTGCCGGCGTTCGGGTCGGCCTCATCGACAGCGGGGTGGACATCTCCCACCCGGACATCGCGCCGAACCTCGATCTCGCCGACTCCTGCTCGTTCGTCCGCAGCGACGATCCGACGATCATCGCCGGGCTGACGAACCCGATCGAGGCCGGCAACGGCGACTGCTCGAACAAGGCGGCCGTGCAGGACCGCTCCGGCCACGGGACCCACGTCGCCTCGATCGTCGGGGCGCCGGTCAACGGCATCGGCGTCGCCGGGGTCGCACCGCGGGCGACCCTCGTCGCGCTCAAGGCCTGCACCGAGTCGACGTTCTGCTACGGGTATGCCGTCGCGGCCGCCCTGCGGTACGCGGGTGACCACGACATCGACGTGGTCAACATGAGCCTGTTCGCCGACCCGTGGTTGTTCTACTGCGGCAACGACGCCGAGCAGCGGGCGCTCATGCGGGAGCTGCAGAGCGCGGCCCGGTACGCCCAGCAGCACGGCGTGCTGCTGGTGGCGTCGACCGGCAACGAGCAGATCGACATCAAGCACCCGATCATCGACACGATCAGCCCGGACGGCCCGGACGACGTCCCGATCGCCCGCGAGGTCGGCAACAACTGCCGGATCCTGCCTGGTGAGCTGCCGGGCGTGGTGACCGTCAACGCGACCGGTCCGGTCGGCTTCCCCGGATACACGACGAACATCGCGAGCTACTCGTCCGTCGGCGGCGACCTCGCCGCGCCCGGCGGCGACTACTTCGCTGCCAGCAACACCGTCCAGGACGCCGTTCTCGCGGCCACGCCGATCGGCGGGGCGCTCTTCCGCAGCCTCGACCCGCTGAACCCGGTCTTCCCCGGGATCACCGCCGCCGCCGGCACGGCCGGCTACATCTGGCTCAACGGCACCTCGATGGCCGCTCCGCACGTCGCCGGCGTGGCCGCGCTGATCAAGCAGCTGCACCCGAACTGGAACGGCTCGGCACTGGCTTCGGCCGTGCGGCGCGCCACGACGCCGATGTCCTGCCCGGCCGACTGGCAGCCGCTCGGCCCGGACGACGAGCGCCTGCGGTGCTTCGGTGGGTCGGACGGGCACACGTCGTTCTTCGGCGCGGGTCTGGTCGACGCCGCGGCGGCGACCGCGAGGTGAGCCCGCGGACGGTGCCCACCGGTGCTGCGCCGGTGGGCACCGTCCGGTGGGCACCCCTCCGGTAGGGCCCCCTCGGGTGGGCAGTCGGCGCCGAAGGGCTGCCGCGCCGGCGCCCGACCGGGCATGCTGATCAGGCCACCCAGCGGAGGGGATCCGATGCTTCTCGTGCCACGGCAGTTGCGGCGTGCCGGGATGACCGGCGACGTGCCCTACTACGGCGGCCGGATGTCGCCGTCGCAGGCGTACGCGGTCACCCATCCCGGGCCGCCGCCCAAGTCGGTCCTCACGGCCGTGGACGTCGTAGGCCGCACCGTGCCCAGTCCGCGCCCACCGACTCCGCGGCCGCCCGCTCCGCGCCCGCCCGCTCCGGCGCCGACCCACGGCGACACGCTCACCTCCCTCCGCCAGTTGCTCGACTCCGGGGTGATCAGCGCCGAGGAGTACCAGCAACTGCGCGCGCGGGTCACCGCATGATGGGGCCGGTGCAGGTGCTGGTCGTCGGCTTCGACCGGCCCTCGTTCTCCGGCGAGGTCTTGGCCGAGTTCGCCCGGCTGCGCGAGGCGGGGATCGTGCGGCTCGTCGACCTGCTGTTCGTAACCCGTGGCCCGGACGGCGCTCTGGACACGCTCGAGGCACCGGCCGGACTCGAGCCGCAACTCGGCCGGGTCGCCGCCACGCTGCTGGGCCGGCCGGCGGACGAGGCCGCCGATCCGGCCGACGGGTCCGAGGCGGCGGCCGACGCGGCCGGCGGCCGGCCCGTCCGCGACCCGCCCCGGGCGCCCGGCGACCGGGCGGCCGGCGATCGGGCGGCCGGCGATCAGGCGGCCGGCGATCAGGCGGCCGGCGACCAGGCGGCCGGCGACGGCGTGGCGTGGTCCCTCGCCGAGGCGATACCGGTGGGATCGGCCGCGGCGATCGCCCTCATCGAGCACACCTGGGCCGGTCCGCTGACCGCGGCGCTGCGGCGGGCCGGCGGAAGCCCGCTCGAGGAGACCTGGCTCGCGCCGACCGACGTCGCCGAGCTGGAGAGCCTGATCGCCGGCCGCGACTGACGCCGCCAGCGCCGCCCCGGACCGTCCGTCAGCGCGAGTCGAGGAACGCCAGCGCGGCCAGCACCCGGCGGTGGTTCTCCTCGGTCTCGTGCAGGTCCAGCTTGGCCATGATGCTGCGTACGTGCTTCTCGATCGTCGCCTCGGCGACGTTCAGCCGGTGGGCGATGCCGGCGTTAGACCGCCCCTCGGCCATCAGCGCGAGCACCTCCCGCTCGCGGCTGCTGAGGGCGGCCAGGGGGTCCCTGCGCCGGCGGGCCGACACCAGTTCGTGCACGAGCTTCGGATCGACGACCGTGGCGCCCTTGGCGATCCGGTCGATCGTGTCCAGCAGCTCCGCCACGTCGGTCACCTTGGCCTTGAGCAGGTAGCCGAGGCCGCGGCCGGACGCCAGCAGCTCCCTCGTGTACGCCACCTCGACGTACGCGGTCAGGACGAGGATGCCGATGTGCGGGAACTCCTGGCGGATCGCCTGCGCCGCCTGCAGACCCTCGGTGGTCCACGTGGGCGGCATCCTGACGTCCGCGACCACCACGTCCGGCCGGATGCCGCGGACCAGGTGGAGCAGCGCGGTCCCGTCGCCGGCCTGACCGAGCACCCGTGCGCCGGACCGCTCCAACAGGCACGCGAGGCCCTCGCGGAGCAGGACGTCGTCGTCGGCCAGCACGACCCGCAGCCCGTTCATCGCCCTGCCGGTCCGGTCCCCGTGTGGCTTGTCATCGCCGCGATCCTCCCAGCCTTTCCGCGCCGCCGGACGCCGTACCGAGATCTGCGCCGGTCGGCCGATGACGGCACCGCGATGACAAGCATGCGACGGGAACACCGATGAGGGGACCTGATGGCGGAACCCCGATTGGGGGGACTGCTTTCCTGCTGGCCGGTACTCCTTTTTGGCGCTGGCGACGAAGCCATCGGAGCGCGACCGTTCTAGGTAGAAACGACGACGCCCAGCCGTCCGAAGGGTGAGGGAACGAGGCGAGATTGCGGTGATTGCGACAGCGGACGCCCGTCTGAGGGGCGACGAGACTAGCGGCTCCACCGAACTTGTTCGCGCCGAGGCGCTGTTCGCCTCGACGCTGCAGTCCTCCGAGTCGCCGACCGCGGACCAGGTACGCGGAGCGGTCAGCGCGACCCTGAGCCGGCTCGGCACCACCGGCTGCGCGGCCCTGCTCGCGGGCGAGTTCGGCGAGCATCCCGACATCGCCGCGGCCCGGATGACCTGGGCGCTGCGGACGACCGAGCTCGTGTTCAGGGTCGCCTCCTGACGTCGTGACCACCTCCTAGCGCCGGCATCGCGACACGCCCGCCACCCGGGCCACGATCCCCACGACCTCCGGCCTCGCCGCGCGTTCCCCCGCCACGCGCGGCGGGGCCGGTCCCCACGCCGCCCGGTAGCGGCGGCAGCCCCTGGACGGCCGCCGGTCGTTCGGAGAACCCTTCGAGGTCCCGGCTCCGATGCGGGGCCGCTTGTCGAAGGGAGCGCGACATGGAACTTCCCGAGGTCCTCGGCCGCCCGGCCGACGCCGCCCAGGTGCGCCGGGTCTTCGGTGAGCCGATCGAGCGCGACGGCGTGACGATCGTCCCGACGGCGTCGATCCGCGGCGGCGCCGGCGGCGGCGGCGGCCGGGGCCGCAGCCCCAAGCAGGAGGAGGGCGAAGGCGAGGGGATCGGCGGCGGGTACGGGTTCGCGGCCCACCCGGCGGGCGTGTTCGTGATCCGCGGCGACCAGGTGGAGTGGCGGCCCGCCCTCGACCTCGGCCGGGTCATCCTCGGTGGCCAGCTCGTCGCCGTCACCCTCTTCCTGGTCGTGCGGTCGATCCTGCGCCGGCGCTGAGGAGTCCCCGTCGGCGTGATTGCTTCGGACCGAGCGGTCGATGAGACTGCACGGGTGCTCTCGCGCCCGGAAGTCGGTGCCTGAACGTGCCCGAGACGATCCCGGGGCTGCTGGCGGCCGCCGCTGACCGCGATCCGGACGGGATCTGGCTGCGTACGGACGAGGAGCAGCTGAGCTTCGCCGCGGCCGCGGTGCGGGTGGCCGGGGCCGCCGACCGGCTCTGCGCGGCCGGGGTCGGCAGCGGCGACCGGGTGCTCGTCACCGCCCGGAACACCGCGCCGTACCTGCTCTGCCTGCTGGCGATCACGTCCGCCGGAGCGATCGCGGTGCCGGTCAACCCGGCCAGCGCGCCGGGCGAGCTGGCCGGCCTGGCCGGCCAGGTGCGCCCGCGGCTGCTGGTCTCCGACCCGACCCTCGCCGGTCTGGTCGAGGCCGCCGGGATCACCGGGGTGCCCGGGTCGAGCGTGGACGCGATCGCCGGCAGCGCATCCGGCGACGCACCGTCCGGCTCGGCGCAGCTGCGGGTCGAGGCGCGTCCGGACGACCTGGCCGTGCTCATGCCGACCTCGGGCACGACCGGGCGGTCCAAGCTGGTCATGCAGACCCACCGGGCGTACGCGCTGGCCGGCGAGGGCTTCCCGTACTGGATGGGGCTCGAGCGCGACGACCGGCTGATGACCTCGCTGCCGCTGTTCCACCTCAACGCGATCGCGTACTCGGTGCTCGGGTCGCTGTCCTGCGGCGCGGGTCTCGTCCTGCTGCCGCGGTTCTCGGCCAGCGGGTTCCTCGACTCGGCCCGCCGGCACGGGGCGACCGAGTTCAACGCGATCGGCGCGATGCTGGAGATCCTCATGCGCCGGCCGGAGCGCCCCGACGACGCCGCCACGGACCTGCGGCTGTGCTACACCGGCCCGGCACCGGCGCGCGAGTGGCAGGAGGCGTTCGAGCGCCGGTTCGGCCTGCGGGTCGTCGTCGGGTACGCGATGTCGGAGTCGCCGTACGGGCTGATCTGGCCGCACGGCTCGCGCCCGTACGGGACGCTCGGGACCGTGCGCCAGCACCCGACCCTGGGCCGGATCAACGAAGCCAGGGTGGTCGGCGACGACGGCGGCGAGGTCGATCCGGGCGGCACCGGCGAGCTGCTGCTGCGCAACCCTGTGCTTACCCCGGGCTACTGGGAGATGCCGGAGGAGACCGCGCGGGCGATCGAGGACGGGTGGCTGCACACCGGCGACCTGGTCACCCCGAACGCCGACGGCACGTACACGTTCGTGGCGCGGAAGAAGGAGGTGCTGCGCCGGCGCGGGGAGAACGTCTCGCCGGCCGAGGTGGAGGAGGCGATCCAGGCGCACCCGGACGTGCTGGAGTGCGCGGTCGTCGGCGTCCCATCGGAGCTGTCCGAGGAGGAGATCAAGGCGTTCGTCGTCCCGGAGCCCGGGCGCGCGCCGGACTTCCCCGCGCTGCGGGAGTGGGCGGCGTACCGGCTGTCCGCGTTCAAGGTGCCGCGGTTCTGGCAGCAGCTGGACGCCCTGCCGAGGACGCCGACCTCGCGGATCGCCCGGCACCGGCTGCCGACCGGGCACCCCGAAGGCGAGTACGACGCCGAGTCCTGAGGCCGGCCGGCGACCTGCGCCGGCCGGCCCCGCCGCTCAGATACGGAAGAACATGTTCAGGTAGCGCTCGGCCGCGGCGAAGTCACCCCGTACGGTGCCGAAGTTGCCCCGGCCGAACGCGGTGAGCACGAGGCTGCCCGCGTCGAACTCGATCCGTGCCGGCAGGTCCTCGACGTCGCCCGGCTCGTACGAGAGCCCCTTCTCGTTGACCGAGACCCGGAAGTCGCCGGCGTTGCGGCCGGTGACCCTGATCCCGATCTCGCCCGGCTCCTCGACCGCGTCGGCGGCGACGGTGCCCTGCCAGATCGCGAACATGAACGGCACGAGCAGGTCGGCGACGTCGCCCGGCAGACCGTGCGCGCGGCCGGTGCCCTGGCGGATGTCCCAGGAGTGGACGCCGTAGTCCATCAGTTGGCCGGCGGCATAGAAGAACGCCGGGACCGGGCCCATGTAGGCGTGCGAGACCATCAAGCCGGTCCACTCGTCGGGTCCCAGCGGCTCGAGGATCCCCATCATCTTGGCGAAGTCGTCGCGCAGCCGCTGCATCATCTCCGCCTGCGGCACCCGGCGGAACGCAATAGCCATCTCGTTGACCCGCTCGTGCATCGCGGGCAGGCCGTACGGCGCGGCCGCGTCGCCCTTGCCCCGGGCCGCGTCGAAGGCCGCGAAATAGCCCTCGGTCGTGTCTACGATGTGCCCGACGACGTCACGGGTCGTCCAGCCGGCGCAGGCCGTCGGCCGCTCCCAGGCGCCCGGCTCCTCGGCGAGCGCGAACAGCCGCTCCGCCTCCTGCTTCACGACGCGCAGGATCGTGTCCTTGCCCTCGTAGGTCATCGCGTTCCACTCGCTCAATGCCTCCGCCACCTTCCTCGCAAAGCCGAGCCGCAACCCTGCGGCCCGGCGGCCGGGCGCCGCTCGGAACGCAAGATAGTTGCGCAGCGAACGTGTTTGGATACGACACCCTAGGCGCCGTGCCGATGTCAATGGGCGGGAACCGGCAAGATCACTCCTGGTCGAGGTGGCGGCCGGCGAAGTACATGAGCTCGTCGCTGAGCAGCTCGATGCCGATGCCGTCCGGGTCGCGGAGGTAGAGCGACTCGGGGATGCCGCGGGCCGGCCCGTCGTACGGGATGCCGTTGTCGTCGAGCACCTTGCGCAGCTCGGCGTGCCGATCCGGCGGCACCCCGATCGCGATGTGCTGCACGGCGCCGATCGACTCGACGCCCTGCTCCAGGCCGAGGCCGGGGAAGTCGAAGAACCCGAGCAGCGTCTTGTTGCCCAGGTCGAAGAAGAAGTGCGAGGAGCCGGGGTAGTCGCGGTTCTCGACCAGCTCGACCAGCGGGAACCCGAGAAGTCCTTGGTAGAACTGGATCGTCTGCTCGACGTCGCGGCAGATGAGGGCGGCGTGGTGGATCCCCCGTCCCGATGTCGCCGGGCGCTGCGCCGCCGGGATCAGGTACTGCGAGCGCAGCTCCGCCCGGCGCTCCTCGAGCTGGGTGAGCTCAACCTCGGTGGGCCTGTTCATGATCGTCCCTTCGCACGCCGACTCTGGCTCACGCAGCATCGACCCCGGACACCGCGCTGCGCCAGTGCCGCGCCGGTAGCGCCGTTCCCGCCGCCGGGATGGGATCCTCGCGAGGAGCTGTCACCACCCGGCGCCGGCGACGGGGTGCACCGGGGCGGACGCGACACGGAGGTGCGTCATGCCGATGGTCTTGTCCGACCCTGGTCCCTCGACCCGGCCGCGCCGCGGATGAGCGACCCGAACGGGAGCGGCGCCGAGCGGACCTGGCGGCGGTGGATCCCGATCGCCGAGTGGCTACCCCGGTACGACCGGGGCTGGCTGCGCGGCGATCTCGTCGCCGGCGCCCTGGTCGCGGCGCTGGCGGTCCCGCAGGCGCTCGGGTACGCGTCGATCGCCGGCGCCCCGGTCCAGGTCGGCCTCTACGCGGTGCCCCTCGCGCTGCTGGCGTACGCCGTCTTCGGCTCGTCCCGCCAGCTCGTCGTGGGTCCGGTGTCGACGGTCTCGGTGCTGTCCGGGTCCTTCCTGGCCGGCTTCGGGGTCGCCGGCACCGCGCGGGCGGCCTCGTACACGGCCGCGCTCGCGCTGGCCTGCGGCCTGGTCATGCTCGTCGCCGGCTTCCTCGGCATCGGCTGGGTGGCGGAGTTCCTGTCCAAGCCGATCGTGACCGGCTTCGTGTTCGGCCTCGTCGTGCTCGTCATCCTCGGGGAGCTGCCGCACCTGCTCGGGGTGCCGACGCCGCAGGGCCGGGTGGTGGAGCGGGTCGGGGCGCTCGGCGACAGTCTGGGCCGCGGCCAGGCCGACCTCACGACCGTCGTCCTCTCGCTGGTCTCGCTGCTCATCCTGTTCGGCGGCCCGAGGTTGGCGCGCAGCGTCCCGTGGGCGTTGCTGGTTCTGGTCGCCGGCCTGGCCGTCTCGAACGCGCTCGACCTCGCTGCCAACGGGGTCGAGGTGGTCGGCCCGGTGCCGCGCGGGCTGCCGACGCCGGCGGTGCCGTCGGTCGCCGCCGCCGACATCCCCCGGTTGCTCAGCTCCGGTGCCGCACTGGCCCTGGTCGGTCTGGCCGAGGGGCTGAGCGCGGCCCGGCTGTTCGCCGGCCGCGGCGGCTACCGGATCGACTCGGACCAGGAGCTGCGTGCGACCGGCGTGGCCAACGTCGCCTCCGGGCTGTTCGGCGGCATCGGAGTCGCCGGGAGCCTCTCCAAGACCGCGGCCGTCAGCGAGGCCAGGGGCCGCACCCAGGTGGCCGGTCTCGCCGCGGCCGCGCTGGCCCTCGTCGTCATCGCCGCGATCGCGCCGACCCTCTCGGAACTGCCGAAGGCGGTGCTGAGCGCGATCGTCGTCAACGCGGTCTGGAAGCTCATGGACGTCGCGGCGCTGCGCCGGTACGCGCGGATGCGGCGCAACGACATCGTCGCGGCTGCCATCGCCGTCGTCGGAGTATTGGCGTTCGGCCCGCTGTACGGGCTGCTGCTAGCGGTGGCGGTCTCGGTGCTCGGCCTGGTCTACCGGTCGAGCCGGGTCGAGGTCGAGGTGATGGGCCGCGTCGCCGAGGAGAAGGCGGCGTGGGGCAGCGTCCGCGACCACCCCGAAAGGGCCACCGTCCCCGGGATCCTGGTGTTGCGGATGGACACGCCGGTCTTCTGGGTCACCGCCGTGCCCTTCCAGGACGCGATCCTGGCCGAGGTCGAGGCGGCCGGCGACGTCAAGGCGGTCGTGCTCGACATGCAGGCGACCCACCAGATGGACACGACCAGCGCCGACGCCCTCGGCGATCTGCTGACCTCGCTGCGCCGGCGCGGGATCGACCTCTACCTGGTCCGCGTCATGTGGGCGGTCCGCAAGGTGTTGCGCCGATCGGGGCTCATGGCGGAGATCGGCGATGACCACCTCTGGCACAGCATCTCCCAGGCCGTCCGCCAGGCCCGGCGCCTACATGGACCGGCGCTCGCCGCGCTCGAGGTTCCCGACGCCCCGGAGGACGTGGTCGAGGAGCACATCGTCGCCCGCAACCCCGGCGCCCCGGCTCCCGACGAGGCCTGAGGGTCGTCGCGGAGTACGGTTCCGCACAGGGTGGGAGTCAGGGTCCGGGACTCGCAGGAGGCGGACGATGAGCGCCTTCACCGTGCAGCTGGGCGATCGGCCGGGCGAGCTCGCGCGGCTGTGTGAGGTCATGGCCGCCCACAAGGTCAACATCGTCCTGTCCGCGATCGCCCACGGTCAGCAGGGTTCGATCGCCTTCGTGGTCGACGACGAGCGGGTGGCGCGGACCGCGTTGCAGGACGCGGAGATCGAGTTCGTGGAGCGGCCGGCGCTCACCGTACGGATGGAGAACGTGTCGGGCGCCGGGGCCACGTCGTTCCGCCGGCTCGCCGACGCGGGGGTCAACCTCGAGCTGCTGCTGCCGGTGCAGGTGTCCCGGGAGGAGTTCTTCGCGGTGGTCTGCGTCGACGACGTGGACGCGGCGCGCGCCGCACTCGGAAGCTACGTCGTGGGCGAGCAGGAGCCGGAGCCGCCGCGCTGACCGCGGGCCG
>Ga0068856_100003119_pt1 | contig 16919 bp, 16 predicted proteins | sample KBSCornC62_FD_66595 | JGI IMG/M metagenome (GOLD analysis project Ga0068856, IMG submission 66595) | Corn rhizosphere microbial communities from Kellogg Biological Station, Michigan, USA - KBS Corn C6-2 | ecosystem: Host-associated > Plants > Roots > Rhizosphere > Soil ...
CTGCGGCGTGGCGGTGCATTACTGCGTGATGCTTGCGCTCACCTCGTGCAGCTTCTGGATCGTGCGGGCCGACGGCCTCATATACGGCTACTACAATCTTTTCAACATCGGCCGTTTTCCCGACGTGATCTATCGAGGGTTGTTCAAATTCGTCTTCACGTGGGTGCTCCCGATCATCCTCGTGGCCAATGTTCCCTCGCGTGTGCTCGCGCGTTTTTCCGAGAATCCAGCGCCGGCGATCTTCCAGCTCATCCTCGTCACTGCGGCACTGCTGCTGGTTACACGCGGGATCTGGCGCATGGCTGTGCGCCGATACGGAAGCGCCAGCTCCTGAGGAGAGACTGATATTCGCATCCGGTGCGATCCCGATCAAAATCTGGATCGACTCCGCTCCATTTTTCTGGATGATGGATCCGTCTCGCAGGACGGACCATGACTACGACCGACCTAGCCTCCCCCAGGCAAGCAGAGCGGATTCCTCCCAGCCTTTTGGAGGAAATCGAGGAAGTGATCACACACTATCCCGTTTCCAAGCGGAGCGCCTCGGTGCCGTTGCTTCATCTCTGGCAAAACCACTTCGGGTACATCGACGATTCCGGCATGGAATGGATCGCCGCGAAGCTCGAGCTCACACCGGTGAATATCTACGAGATAGTGACCTTCTATCCCTGGTTCCGGCGCGAGGCTGCGGGCCGCACGATCATTCGCGTCTGCCGCACGCTCGCCTGCGCCATGGCCGGCTCCTACGAGGTGCGTGAGAAGTTCTGCCACGCCACGGGCGTGGACCCATCCGAGGAAGGCCATGGCTACGGACACGCGCCGCCGACGAGCCAGGATGGGAAATTCAGCGTCGAGTTCGTCGAGTGCCTGGCGAGCTGCGGCACGGCGCCGGTCTGCCTCATCAACGACGATCTCCACGAGAGCGTCACTCCCGACTCCGTCCCCGGCATCGTCAAACAATACGACGCCTAGAATCCGACAGCCGGCTTCGACCTCCCAACCCAGGATCCGCGAATAACATGGTCTCGCTCATTCCTCCGCCGCATCCCCGCGAGCGCCGCATCATTTTCGGCAACATCAGCCGCCCGGGATGGTCGCCGGATATCGAGACCTATCTGGCGCACGGTGGCTACGAGCAGCTCAAGAAAGCGCTCGGCATGCAGCCGCAGGAGATCGTCGATACCATCAAGGCGGCGAACCTGCGCGGGCGCGGTGGCGCGGGCTTCCCCTGCGGAGTGAAGTGGGGGTTCATCAAGCGCGACGACGGCAAGCCGCACTACATCACGGTGAACGGCGACGAGTCCGAGCCGGGTACGTTCAAGGATCGCTATATCCTGCACCACGATCCGCACCAGCTCATCGAAGGGCTCATCATCGCTGCCTGGGCGCTCGACGTCCGCCTCGCCTACATCTACATCCGCTGCGAGTTTCCACACGCTGCGCGGATTGTCTGGAACGCCATCAAGGAGGCCAAGGAGCGCGGATTTGTGGGAAAAAACATCTGCGGGTCCGGCTTCGACTGCGATGTTTACGTCCACCAGGGAGCTGGTGCATACATTTGCGGCGAAGAAACAAGCCTGCTCGAGTCGATCGAGGGCAAGCGGCCTTACCCGCGCATCAAGCCCCCATACTTCCCGGCGGTGCTTGGTCTCTATATGTCGCCGACCATCGTCAACAACGTCGAGACGATCTGCCATGTCGGGCACGTCTTGCGCCTCGGTGCAGAAGAGTATGCGAAGATGGGCACGCCCGGCGACGGCGGCACTCGCACCATGTGCGTGAGCGGCGACGTGATGCGCCCCGGCTATTACGAGCTACCCGCCGGCGCGGTCACTCTCGGCGAACTCATCCACGACATCTGTGGCGGATTGAAGCCTGGCCGGAAGCTGAAGGCCGTGATTCCCGGCGGCAGTTCGGCGAAGGTGATGCGCGCGGGCGAGGTGTACAAGGTGAAGTCGAAGGGACCGGATGGCGCCATGGTCGAGAAGGAGATCGCAATGGAGGACGTCGTGATGGACGCCGCGAGTCTCGCTGCCGTCGGCACGATGGTCGGCAGCGGCGGCGTGATGGTGATGGATGACAGCCGCGACATGGTCTGGGCGCTCAACAACCTCAATACCTTCTACGCGCACGAAAGCTGCGGGCAATGCACGCCCTGTCGCGAGGGCAGTCTCTGGATGCTCAAAGTGACGGATCGCATCATGGCCGGCAGGGGCGTCGCTGCCGATCCGGCTACCTTGAAGAGCGTGGCCGACAACATCGCCGGCCGCACAGTCTGCGCCTTCGGCGAAGCCTGCTCATGGCCCGTCCAAAGTTTCCTCGACAAATTCCCCGAGGAATTTGCCGCCGCAGCCGGCGGCAAATGACATAGGACTGCGATGCGCGTAAGCGCAAAGTCTCGAGAAGGGAAACACTTTGCAGGGCCGGGAGGCCAATTTGCCGCCGCAGCCGGCGGCAAATGACGGAATAGTCGGCGCTTTCATCGAAAACGCCCTACCGAACTGGACGACGCGCTGACGCGCGAATGACGATGGGGGCCGACATGGGCACCAACCATTCGCCCGCCGGGCGAATGCCGTCTGCTGGGTAGGGCGCGTCCGGCAGCTGCCGGACCGCCGTGAATTCCCATTATCATTCCGCGTGGCTCCCCTTCGACGACTCCAGGCCGAATCCTACTTCGCAGGATGTATGAGACCACTCCGCGCGCGGAAGCGGGGCGTCAGACGCTCCTATAGCGGCGCTCTATGAGCGTCGCATTTTCCGCAGCTTCCTACTCGTACCCGCCAGGCGACGAGGTCGCGATGGCGGCGGCCACAGCTCCCGCGCCGAGCAAAATTGTCACGGTCGCGGCGACCCAATCGCGATGATGCGAACTCCGAAGTACGAACGCAGCCAACCAGCCACCTGCGGGAGCCAGGACAAGCAGGCCTGTGGTCATCGGCCGCAGCTCCGCATAGCAGCATGCATTGACCAGCAGCGCCGGGAGCAGGATGGCAGCCACAGGCAGCACGGAGGTCTTCCATTCGAAGTTCCGCGCAAAGAGTGTGACAATCCAAAGAGCCCCAAGCGCCGCGGTGAGCATGCCGCCTGCTTGTGCAATTGCGGCACTGGACGAGAGTCCGCATGCCGCGCTGATGCACGCGCCGAGCGCCATCAGCACAAATGCGCTCCAGGAGCGACCGGTGCGCGATGTGAGCTGCTCGAGGAACAGCCATCCCACGAGCCAGAGAAGGCCAAAGCCCGCTGTCCAAAGTGCGCCGGTCATCGGCGTCCAGGTCGTCTGAAACAGGGGCGCGACCTGAGTGGTCAATGCGATGGCGATCGCGACAACTCGCACGACCCAACGAAGCCCGATCCCAAATCGGGTCGCCGATTCCACGATGCCCACCACTGCGGCGAGCACCGCGAGAAAGGGCAGCCACTGGGTGACGTCCCGAGGAGGCAGGGCGGGCCATCCATATATGGCAAACCACGCTGCGACGAATCCCAGTGTGCAAGCGATGCCTGCTCCCGATGCGAATCTCCGGAGCAGGAGTGCTGCGCTGCCCGCGATGAGCGCGGGCAGCGCAACGCCAAAGCCGAGTGTGGCGATGAGGATCGGCACGGGTACCGGGAGTGCGGGCTGGACGCCCTACAGTTGCTTCACGCCCTCGGCATCGAGGGTCAGGCTCACTTCATCACCGGCCGGGCCGACCATGAAGTTCATGCCGTAGTCGCTCCGCTTGATGGTGAACGTCGTCTCGAAGCCCGTGCGGGTTTCGCCCATCATGCCCTTGCCGGTGCCGAGTTCCTTCACGGTCACGGTGAGCGGCTTCGTCACGCCCCGGAGTGTGAGATTGCCGGTGACGGAGAACGTATTGTCCCCGGTCTTCTCCACCTTCGAGCTGACGAACGTGATTTCCGGGAACTGCTTCACATTGAAGAAGTCCGGGCTCTTGAGGTGCTCGTCGCGTTTGGGATTTGCCGTATCCACGCTGGCGGACTTCACCGTGAAATTCACCGAATCCTTGGAGGTATTCGATGGATCGAGTGTGATCTTTCCGCCGAGATCATCGAATCGACCCCAGACATAGCCCGCGCCGAAATGGCTGATCTTGAAGAGCAGGAACGAATGGGCGGGATCGACTTTATACGTCGCGGCGCGGCTGGAAGTGGCTGCGGCAGCGGTGGCCAACAGGAGAGCAAAGAGAAGTTTTTTCATGGGTAATTGGTCGGGAGATTACACGCTGGCTTCGGCGGGAGCAAAGGACGCGCGATCGTCGGCTTCGAGCCAGGAAAAGAGGCTCGTCGTTTCCGCATCGAGACCGAGCGGCGCACATTCGCCCGCGAACCATTCCTTCTTCTCCGGATCCTGCGCGGGAGAATAAGCCTCGAGTCCATCGGACCATGCTTTGACCTCGTCGCCGGTCTTCGGCGTGCCATGGCTGTCGAACCAGGCAGCGAGTTCCTCGTTCGTTGCTCCCGCGGCGAGCTGCGACTTCACGTCTTCGCCCTTCACCCCTTTGAAGCCGAAGAGGATATTATCGAGCGTGCAGTCGAAATGGTAATCGCCATTGGTCCCCGCGAGAGTTGCGCGGCCCTTGTCGGCCATGCGGGCGAGAATGACATATCCGCCCACACGTACGCGGGGACTTGTCGGAGCTCCCTTGGTGAGATCCTCGGCTGAAGTGCTGGTCGTGCTCATTGGAATTCGATGTCGGTGTAGTCTTTGATGTTAGACAGTTGAAGTAAAAACGACAACTGTCGTGAAAGCTATCCCTGCATTGCGAATTGTCAACGGAGAATCTGCGGAAATTCTCTGTGAAAGGTTTGAAGCGAGCGCATGCGAGCGTTTCGCATGCGCAATCGATGGGGGACTGGGAGCGCCTTACGGCTTCGCAGCGGGCGCCACGCCCAGGATTCTCTCGATATCGGCAACGGAGGCGGGGTTGTTGAAGGCATCGTGACCCGTGGGAACGATGAGCTCGCTCCGAGCTCCATCGAGATGGGAGCTCCAATAGGGAACGATGCCATCGGAGCTTTTGAAGAGTGGGTCCTGATAACGGCCGCGATTTCCGATAATGCAGTCGTACGGAACGGCGGGTGGAATTTTTGCAAGGGCGCAGAGGAGTCGCGACTTCGGCGACAGGCCTTGAATGCTCGTCGGAATGGAGCGCATGGAGGGCTCTACCTGCCGCATAATGCCTGCGGCATGATGGTCGAAGTGTTTCACCAGCGAGGCGGGCATCCGGATGAGCATGCCTCCGAGATTTGAAATACGCAGCGTGGCGAGATAGCTGCCGCGATGCGGAGTCGCGATGAAGATGACGTGCGAAATATAAGGATTTGCCCGGAAGACGAGAGCCTGCTCGAGAGGGGAATTCGGCGGCACCTCCTTTGCAATGGAGGCAGCCTTGCTGCCGAAGACGCCGTCCCAAAGCGCGCGGCCGGTGTTGGTGACCTGCATGCGTGTGAGAATGCCGCCCATGCTATGGCCAACGACGACGATGTTCCGTTTGATGGGGTAGCGCTTGGGAAGCTCCGCCAATGCTTCACGGAAGGCCATCGCATTCATCGCGATCGGTGCGCCCGTCGGATAGAAATACCCCCACACCTGATAGCGCCGACGAAACTCCGGATTCGTCTCGAGCTGATTGACGACCTCGAGCCAGGCATGGGGCGAGGACATCAGACCATGAACGAAGATCACCGGGATCTTATTCGGGTCATACGGCTCGTAGAACATGAGCGCCGACCGGCGAATGGAGAGATCGGACCGCATCATCGCGAGAATGCCGAAGACGAGTTCATTCGGATGCGGATAAAACGCCAGCGGCGCGCTGAAGTCTCCGGCGAGCGGACGTCGTGCACCTTCGATCCGAATCGTCGAAACAGTATCCGGGTCGTAGAAGTGAATCGAAACCGGAGTGGCACCCCCCTCCCGCGAGGTGCCGAACTCGGCAACCGCCGTCCACGGAGAGGTGAAACCTTGTGGCGGGCAATTGGGATCGGAGGCTTTGGCATTCGTCACGCCCACGAGCGTGCCGCCGAATCCGGCGCGCGTGACCCGCGTACCGAGGTGCTTGCAGGAGATATCCGAGGCGACGAGGAAGCGATCCACGCCCCGCGGCTTGGTGATAGTCACTGCATAGCCTGGAGCAGAGGCTTGGGATGCAAGGGCGACGGCGGCATGGGCGACGGCCTGATTATATATCGCGACGGCCTCGGTTCGGGTGCAGGCGCAAGCCGCCGGGCTCACGGCAATCGGGAGCGCCTGACGGGCGGCATCGAGCCAGAGGGCCGGCGAGTGCTTCGCATCCGCGGACTTCAAATCGGCGCGCGCGATCGCGAGCGGGTCGGCCGGATGCGGCGCGGTGGCGCATCCGGCGACGACGAGAACGAGAGACAGTGCGGCTAACGGGCGAGTGGCGCGAAGCATGCGCGGATACTACTGAGCCGAAGTTTCCCGTTGATAGGAATTTTCCAAATCATCCTGGAGCACATAGGCGGTGCCTGTCGTGCGCAGTTCCAGGTCCTTGTCCAGCTTGCGCGCTTGATACTTCCAGCCCTGCGGCAGATGGAGGCGGGAGCCCAGGCTGGCGAGGTCGGCCTCGGTCAGATGAGGATCCACGATGAGTGCATACGTCTGGAGCACGTACACGCGGCCATCCGGTGCCAGCAGCTCATACACCATCTTCCCTTTGCTATAGACATAGACGGTGGTGCGCTTGACGACGTTGTCTGTATAGGGTTTGGCTTTGCCCCTTAGGACCGAGGCGAGCGAAATCTCCACATCGGCGAGATGCCGGGCCTGCAATCCATCGAAGCTGGCGACTCCGCCGGGATTCGCCAACGAAATGCGATCCATCATGAAATATCGGGGGCCGTTCAGAATGACGGTGCGCGCCTTCCATTCTTTCGCGAGCTGCTTCGGATCGAGCGCCTTCCACGCTGCCTCGGGGCAGTCATTCAGGCCGATCGTATTATAGACGTGCCCGACGAATTGAAACGGACCGCCCGTCACGACGACGATCTCGCCATAGCGGGCATTCCGCATATGGTCGCGCCACGCGATGCGCTCGGCGGCCTGCGCGGGGAGGAGTGACGAGAGGACGAGCAGGGAGCCGGCTGCCAGGACCCGGAGGGGAGAGATATTCATAGGGGGCCTTCCTTGTACCTGGAAATGGCGGCCACGACAAGGCTCCGGCGAGGGGATCGCGGGTTGCGCAAAGTCGGGGGGCGGCGTATAACCGGCAGTTCCCGCTTAGCCGGGAGGCGCGCGGTTGTTCGCCGCCACTTCAAATTTGTCCATGGAACCGACTTCACTTTCCGAACTCCTCGTCATCCGTCGTCAGAAGCTCGACGCGCTCGTCGCTGCGGGCGTCGCTCCGTTTGGCCACGCTTTCGAGACCGACGGCACGATCTCCGATGTGCGTGCGAAATTCGCTGAGGGCGCCCCATTGCGCGCCGCCGGCCGCATCACGGCGCACCGCGACATGGGCAAGAGCCAGTTCCTCGATATATCCGACGCCACCGGCCGCATGCAGATTTTCATCCATGCGAAGGAGATTGGCGAAGAGGCATTTGCCATCTTTCAGCAGCTCGATCTCGGCGACTTTATCGGCGTGGAGGGCGAGGCCTTCACGACGCGTACAGGGGAGCCGACCATTCGGGTGAAGACGTTCACCGTGCTCTCGAAGTCGCTGCGTCCGCTGCCGGACAAGTGGCACGGCGTGCAGGATACCGAGATCAAATACCGCCAGCGGTACCTCGACCTCATCGCCAACGAAGGATCGCGCGAGGTCTTCCACAAGCGCATCGCCATTGTGCGTGAAATTCGACGATTCCTGGAAGATCGTGGATTCATCGAGGTCGAGACTCCGATGATGCAGGCGATCGCCGGCGGCGCGGCGGCCGAGCCATTCAAGACGCATCACAACGCGCTCGGCATGGACCTCTATCTGCGCATCGCCCCCGAGCTCTATCTCAAGCGTCTCCTCGTCGGCGGCCTGCCGAAAATTTTCGAGCTCAATCGAAACTTCCGCAACGAAGGCATCTCGCGCCGTCACAATCCCGAGTTCACCATGCTCGAGGCCTACTGGGCTTACGCAGACTTCGAGAAGATGGCCGATCTCGTCGAGGAGATGATCTGCCATCTCGCGGAGAAGGTCTGCGGCGGCCTGCAAATCGAGCACAAGGATGCCGAAGGCAATGTCACGAAGACAATCAATCTGGCTCGCCCCTGGAAACGTGCGCGATATGCGGACCTCATTCGCGGAGTGGTATCGGACTGGTACGAGCTGTCGAGCGAGCAGCGCCGCGAGCGCTGCCGCGAGCTTGGGCTGGATGTTTCGCAATGCGTCGCCGACTTCGAGGTGACCCAGCATGTCTTCGAGAAACTCGTCGAGGAAAAGACGATGGATCCGCTGTACGTGACTCATTGCCCGAAGGAGCTCGTGCCCCTGGCCAAGCAGAATCCGGAAGATCCGTCCGTCGTCGATGTGTACGAGCTGGTCATCAATGGGCAGGAAATCTCGCCCGGCTACTCCGAGCTGAACGACCCTATCGTGCAGCGGCAGCGCCTCGAGGAGCAGAGCGGAGGAGAGACGCAGAAGATCGACCAGGACTTCATCGATGCGCTCGAGTACGGCATGCCACCGGCCGGTGGCATCGGTATCGGCATTGACCGGCTGATCATGATGCTCACGGGTGCGGAGTCCATTCGCGACGTCCTTTTCTTCCCGCACATGAAACCGCGGTAAGTCCGCCCATGATCCCCAGAGCACCAGCCATGCAAACCATATCGGCGGCGCGACGAACCGCGCCAGGCGGGCGGCTCGTCGGCCTCTTCGCTGCATGGCTTGTTGCGCTGCTGTTTGTCAGCAGCTCGCCGGCTCGGGCGCAGGCATCCCGTGGAGACCTGCTCTTCGAGATCAATGCGGCGCTCAAGTCGCATGATCGGGAGGGGCTGGAGGCCTGCTTCAATTTCGAAGGGGTGGACGACGCCACGAAAAGCGCCGTGGAAACCATGATCGGGCAGATGCTGAGCTGGCCGACATTTTACGTCTTCACGAGCGAGCGTGCGGAACATGGCCCCGTGAAACTGCAGCAGAACGGGAAGACGCTCACGATGAACGGCGACTGGACATTCCAGGTGCACATTTTTCGCGCAAAGCCGCCCACTGGTGGATTCGTGTTTCCCGCTGGCAAAGTCGGGGATAAATACCTGGTCCTGCTTACCATTCCGGCCAAGCCGTGAAGGTGATCATCACATGCGGCCCGGCCTATGCGCCGATCGACCAAGTCCGCCGCATTACCAATTTTTCGAGCGGGAAGCTCGGCATCACGCTGGCGAATGCCTTCGCACGCGCCGGGCATGAGGTCATCTGCCTGAAGGGTGAGGGTTCGACATGCCCCTTGCCTCTGGCGGACTCGGTGAAAAACGTTTCTTTCGCCACGAATGGCGATCTGATCGAGAGATTCCGGGAGTTGGCCGCAGCGGGCGGCGTGGGTGCGATCCTGCAGGTTGCAGCGCTCTGCGATTACGAGGTGGCCGAAGTCACCGACCAGGCGGGGAATGTCCATGCCGAGTCGAAGATTCCGAGCAGGGCGGGAGAATTGACCCTCCGGCTCAAGCCTGCACCCAAGGTCCTCCCCATGCTCAGGGACCTGTTTCCCACAGCTTGTCTCATTGGCTGGAAATACGAGCTCGTGGGTGCGCGCGAGGATGCCATCGCTGCCGGCATGCGTCAGCTCATCGATGCGCAGACGAACCTTTGCGTGGTGAATGGCGCAGCGTACGGCGACGGGTTCGGCATTCTGGATGAGACAGGCCTCGCCCGCCATGTGCTGGCAGGCGAGGATCTGGCCGAGGCGCTTCTCTCCCGCGTCGGCTGACAAGCTACTGAGCGGCCGCCGTAGGCGCGTTCGCTCGATCCTTTCTTAGGCCGGATTCGATTCCATTCCGGAATCGAAAGGTCAGACTAAGTGCCTGGAGCCGTCGATGAGCGCGCGAATTGCCCGAGCGGTATGTGGCTCGATTTCGTCCTTCGACGAGATTGTGACACCCAGGTCGTGAAGCAGGCCGTCGCGCAGGCCGTAGATGCAGCCATGGACGCTGAGCTGCTGTCCGCGCGCCCAGGCATGGCGGATCAGGGAGTTCTCGCAAAGCACACGCACCTGCTCGATGACGTTCAGCTCGCAGAGGCGATCGATGCGCGCATCCTCACTTTGCGCGGCTTCGAGGAAGGGGCGATGTTTCTTCGCGAGCACGCTGATGGCATGGAGCCAGTTATCGATGAGGCCCATATCATGCTCGACGAGAGCCGCCTTCACACCGCCGCACGCGTAGTGGCCGGTGATGAGGATATGCTCGACCTTGAGTACCTCGACTGCGAACTGCACGACGGACAGGCAGTTGAAATCCGTATGCATCACGAGGTTTGCCACATTGCGGTGCACGAAAACCTCGCCCGGCTTGAGGCCGATGATCTCATTGGCCGGTACACGGCTGTCGGCGCAGCCGATCCAGAGATATTTCGGGCTCTGCTGGCGGGCCAGGGTCGGAAAGAAGGTTGGATCTTCGGCGCGGATCTTGGCCGCCCACTGCCGGTTGTTTTCAAAGAGTTCTTCCAGTGCCATGCGGAGCGTTTTACCGAGGTCACCTGTCTCGCGAAAGCTTTTCATCCAGCGAGTTTGCAATCTATACTGCGCCAATATGACGGCTCGTCTTTTCCTCCTCTGTGCGCTGGCGGCTTTTGCCTGCGCCGGTTGTAGTACGATGTCTCCCGGCCCGGTCCAGACGACGCCGGGCGCTGCCCCGAATACGGATCAGGCCGCGCCCCTCCGAGGCGAGCCACTATAAGGCCAGGATCCCGCCCGGGGCATCTCATCCGGGCGGCTGAAATTGGCGGCATTTGCCGCGCGCGCCCCGAATGGGTTGCCTTTGACCTTGCTTCGAGCCGTCGAGTCTGGCAGATTCCTCGGTTCTCTTCTCTTATATGGCTACCAAAACGTCCAAACGCACGCCCGCGAAAGCCGCCCCCGACCGCGGCCAGAAAATGAATGGCGCGGATATCCTCGTCAGCTGCCTGGAGCGTGAGGGCGTCGATACGATTTTTGCTTATCCCGGCGGCGCTTCGATGCCGATCCACCAGTCGCTTACGCGCTCGAAAAAGATCCGCACGATCCTCCCGCGCCACGAGCAGGGCGGCGTCTTCGCCGCGGAGGGCTATGCCCGTGCGACGGGCAAGGCCGGCGTTTGCATGGCCACTTCCGGCCCCGGCGCGACGAACCTGATCTCCGGCATCGCCGATGCCTACATGGATTCCGTGCCCCTCGTGGCGATCACTGGCCAGGTGCCGCAGGAGATGATCGGTCGCGGCGCTTTCCAGGAGACGGATATGTTCGGCATGTCGTTGCCGATCGTGAAGCACAGCTATCTGGTGTGGGACATCAATGACATCCCGCGCATCGTGAAGGAGGCCTTCCACATCGCGCAGACGGGTCGTCCCGGTCCGGTGCTCATCGATATTCCGAAGAATATCCAGCAGCAGGAGACGCAGCCGATCTACCCGAAGGAAATCTCCCTCCGCGGCTATCGCACGGATTACAAGGCCGACGACGTCGCATTGCACGAGATGATCGGGCTCATCAGCAGCGCGAAGCGCCCGATGATTTATTGCGGCGGCGGCATCATTACCGGCGACGCGCATCGCGAGCTCCTCGAGTTCGTCGAGCGCACGCAGATCCCGGTGGCCACCACCCTCATGGGTATTGGTGGCTTCCCGGAGACCCACACCCTTTCGCTCAAGTGGCTTGGCATGCACGGCACCGTGTATGCGAACAACGCGGTGAACGAAGCCGATCTGCTCCTCGCCATTGGCGTGCGTTTCGATGATCGCGTGACCGGCAAGGTGGAGAAGTTCTGCGAGCACGGCACGATCGTCCACATCGACATCGACAACTCGGAGCTGAACAAGAACAAGCTCGTGAAGCTGCCGATCCACAGCGAGATCAAGTATGCGCTAAATCGCTCGAACCAGCTCCTGGACAAGGGCGGCTTCAAGCGCGTGAAGAATTTCAACCGGTTCCCGGACTGGTACAAGCAGATCGATGCTTGGAAGAAGCAGTATCCGCTCAGCTTCAAGGACACGCCCGACGCGATCCAGCCGCAGTACGTGATCCGCATGCTGGACGAGATGACCAAGGGAGACGCCATCATCACCACCGGCGTGGGTCAGCACCAGATGTGGGCGGCCCAGTTCTACAACTACACGAAGCCTCGCACGCTTCTCACCTCGGCCGGTCTCGGAGCCATGGGCTTCGGCTACCCCGCTGCCATGGGTGCCAAGGTTGGCTGCCCGGATAAGCAGGTCATCGACATCGACGGTGATGGCTCTTTCCTCATGAACGTGCAGGAGCTCGCCACGACTCACATCGAGGGGATCGCGGCCAAAGTCATCATCCTCAACAACCAGCACCTCGGCATGGTGGTGCAGTGGGAGGACCGCTTCTACGCGAGCAATCGCGGGCACACCTTCCTCGGTGATCCGAAGGATCTCAAGCGCATCTACCCCGACTACGTCGAGCTCTGCAAGGGCTTCGGCGTGAAGTGCGAGCGCGTGATTCACAAGAAGGATCTCCGCGCGGCGCTCCAGCGCATGCTCGATTCCAAGGAGACCTACGTCCTCGATGTGATGACGCCCTACACCGAGCACGTGCTGCCGATGATTCCCGCCGGCAAGACGTACAAGGACATCATTACCGAGTAGATCCTTCCATGCCGTCGGAGAAATCCACGCGGCATGAAATGAGGGAAAGCGAATACTTTGGTGGAATTCCGCAGTCGTGGGATTCCACCTTTTCGTTTTACGACTCGGACGGCGCCCGAGGAGGAAGCTCCACGCGGAATGAAAATAGGAGTCTACGGCGGTCCGGCAGCGGCCGGACGCGCCTACCACCCCAAGGAAAGCTCGCGCCGGGGACACCCGGCACTTGCCAGGTTCGTTTTCGGTGGTAGGGAAGCCGCGCCATCGGGTTCCCTCGATTTCTCGTACGGCACGGATTTCATATCTGTGCGTCCCCTGAATTTTCGGGTTAACGCTTACTGAAACTCGGACTCGTCCGGAATTTCGACCTGGGGCTGATCCACCGAGACCAGCTTCCAGTCCCATGGTTTCCAGCTTTGCTTCTTCCATTGGAAATGGAAGGGCTCGGTGAGTTGAGTGGATTGCTCCATGATGGCCTGAGCAATCGGACCTCCCGAGCCCACGATGCGAATGTGAGCGACAAGATCGCAGCCTCCCTGGCGCCATGTGAGCGAGAGATGATCCTCCATCACCCCGCAGGCGAGGAAATCTGTGAAGGCTTGCGGCAATCGGGCCAGGATCATTGACCGATCCTGTCCCCACCGATCGTGGTAATCCGCGGCGAGGAGACTCCCGACGCGCTTCCAATTGCGATCTCCTACTGCATCGCACAGATGCCGCTGATGGAGTTCAACCTGCCTGCCGGGGCTCCAGTGCCATGCCAGGAGCGAGACGGCCATAATCCCGAGCGCTACCAGGATCCGGGGAATCCAGTGACGTGGGATTGAAAAGGGAATTCTTATAACCATGGCGAGGAGCTATGGCCGCAACCGAAGATGCTCTCCCAGCCGCCAATGCGTGGAGGCCGGCCTTTACCTTGGGATGCGCGGTACCGGGGCCTAGGTTGAGATGCCCGGAGAAAATCAGAAAGCCGAAGCACACAGCCTGGCTGGTAAGGACGATGCTGAAGCCTCGTGCGATAGGTCCATCGCCGATCCATCGTTTCGCCTGGTTCCATCGCTTGAAGATATCATATCCGACGAGCAACGCGGCGTGGTAGAAGCCATAGATCAGGAAATTCGGTGCAAGGCCGTGCCAAAGTCCCATGAGACCGAAGGTGAGAACATAGCCGATATGGGATGCCGTATGGGTGCTCGAGAACCACTTTCCTTTCGCTGCAGCCAGGACGAAGCGCATGTACACATGGTCGCGGAACCAGAAGGAAAGGCTGATATGCCACCGGGTCCAGAAGTCGCGAATATTCCGCGCGAGGAACGGCTTGTCGAAATTCTCGGGAGTGGCGATGCCGAAGAGATGGCTGACTCCTACGGCGAAGGCGCTATACCCGGCAAAGTCGAAAAATAGGAACGTACTGTAGGCGTACATATACGACACCATCCCGAGGGCACCGGATTGGGCTGCAGCGGGATCGAGCCAGTGCTCCTTAATGAGGCTGGCCAGGATGAACTTGTAAAAGAAGCCGCGGAAAATATGCCGGGTCGCACTGTCCAAATCAGGCAGCAGCCGCGAGCGGTCCGTGGTCGAGAGCCAGTCTTTTCCGAAGCGGCGGTAACGGTCGATCGGTCCCGAAGAGAGTGGCGGAAAAAAGAAAAGAAAGGCGAACAGTTGCACGGCATCGAGCGAGGCGATCAGCCCGTCGCTCAGTCCGAAAAGCACATCGAGACTTCGGAAGGTCACGTACGATATGCCGAGAAATCCGATGCTGATTCCTTTGGCGAAAAAGGGCGTGAAACGGCAGATAACGAGAGGAAGAAGCAGCGCGAGAATCCCAGCTGCCAGACTCCATTTGCGGGCACGCGTGCGCACCGGGAATCGGCTGCACAGGCGCTGGAATCCATACACCACGGCATACTGCGCGAGGGCAAAGACTCCGATCGCGATGAGGGATTCCCGCGATGAGCAGAGCACGATCATCACGATCGACGCGGCAATCAGCCAGAGCCGTGTGTCTTTTCCCAACCAGCGCAGGACGAGAACCGGGCACGCCAATAGCGCCACGATTCCGAAGAATGAGAAGTCTGCGTAGGGAATCACAGGAGTTCGGCGAGCTTGCGCCGGTCGGCTTTGCCATTCGGAGTCATCGGGAACTGGTCCACGAAGACGAATTTCTTCGGAATCATGTAGGCGGGCAGCCGCTCCGCGAGAGAGTCTCGAAGCCGCAGCATGAGATCGAGGTCCGAAAGGCCCTCGCGGCCGCGGGGAATCACGAATGCGGCGAGCATGTGCGGAACGCCATTCCGGAGCGCGGGCAGCACGACGGAATCCTGGGCATGCGGAAGTTCGCGGAGGTGGGCTTCGATATCGCCGAGCTCGATTCGATAGCCATTGAGCTTGATCTGGTTATCCATGCGGCCTCCGACGAAGAGCAATCCGTCCGCATTGAGATGTCCCGAGTCTCCAGTGCGGTATGAGCGCACACCATCGGTTTCGGCAAAGACCTTTGCCGACAAGTCGGGCCTGCCCAGATATCCGGCGCTCACGTTGGAGCCATGAATGACGATCTCTCCGACTTCGCCATGGGGCAGCTCGTTTCCCTCTGCGCAGCGAATGCTTACCGTCACTCCGGGCATCGGCTTTCCGACGGGCAGTGAGCCATGTCGGGCAATCGTATCCTTGAGCACCCGGATGGAGGTCATGGCCACGGTAGCTTCCGTGGGGCCGTAGGTATTCCAGACTTCCGCGGACGGGAAGCGCTCAAGGAGTTCCGAGGCGAGGTGCGGGGAGAGGGTTTCTCCGCAGAAGAGGAAGCGCCGCAGCGCGGGCATAAGCGCGTGCTGGAAGCGGGCATCCGCGGTGCAGAGCTGCGCAAACGAAGGAGTGGAAACCCACGTCGTCACGCCCGACCGATCGAGGACTTCGTAAGTCTTCTTGAGCGTGGACATATCGTCCCGCGTGAGGCTGGCCAATGTGCCTCCCGTGACCAGGCTCAGATACAGATCCATCACCGAGAGGTCGAAGGAGAAGGGGGCTTGATTCAAGAAGACCTCTGCTCCTTCAGTGAATCGCTGCTCCGCCAGCATCCACTCGGTGAAGGTGAAGAGATTACGCGTGGAAATGACGACGCCCTTGGGTGTGCCGGTGCTTCCCGAGGTGAAGATAATATAATGAGGGTCGTCGGGGTGGCGATCGGGGAAGGTCTCCCGATTTGCACCCGCGCCCGCGATTCGCTGGCGGATATCGGCTGGAGTGAGGACCGCCGCACATCCCGAACTCTCGGCAATCTGCGCAACTCGTCCCGCCGGCACGGAATCATCCACAGGGATATAGGCGCGCCCTGCCTTCAATGCTCCTAGGAATCCGATGAGCATCTCCGGCTCCTTGTGGCCGAGCACGACGACTGGAGAGCGATCCTGCGAGCAAGTCTGCAAGAGATCGGATGCGAGCGAGTCGGAAGATTGCACCAGCTCGCCATAGGTCAGTATGCGGTCAGCGCTGATGTGGGCTGCGCGATCGGGTGCGAATGTTCCCCAACGGTCGATGAGAGCGACGATATCCATATGCGTCGGATCAGAATCCTTGGTAGATGAACGCCGGCGTCTTGAAGGAGCCGGAGGAGTACATCGCCAGCAATGTCAGGATCACGAAGAGGTAATAGATGGCCAGGCTGGCGATCCTAATCCACGGTTGCCGGAAGTTGATCATGGTAGAATTGGTCGATGACCCGATCCATTTTCAGCCATCCAGAGGCGCTGGGATGGCCAAGGGCGTCTTCGAAGAAGGACGGGTCGTTTTCTTCGCTCTGGAATGTCACGAGGGGAAAACCGAAGGGACGGACTTCGCTGCGGAGTCGGTCGTAATAGGCTGCCCGCAGGTCGGGAGTAAGCCCCAGGCTGGAAAACGACGATGCGTCGATCGGCACATCGATCAACAGGGGCTCAGCCCCCAGTTCGTGAAGCGTCTGCAATAAAATCCGGAGCTGAGTCCATTCGTCGGCGTTGCTCAATGCCGCCTTGAACGAGGCCGCGCGGGCACCTTTGTTTTTCGCGCGAAAGATTTGCGGAACATGCACTCCGGCGCGGGCCTGTGCGGCGGCGAATTCGGCCGCGCGCCGGTCGGCATCGGCGGCAAGTTGTGCCCAGTCGAGCGTGGCGGCACGGTGCTTCGGGCCGT
>Ga0068856_100003123_pt1 | contig 16901 bp, 15 predicted proteins | sample KBSCornC62_FD_66595 | JGI IMG/M metagenome (GOLD analysis project Ga0068856, IMG submission 66595) | Corn rhizosphere microbial communities from Kellogg Biological Station, Michigan, USA - KBS Corn C6-2 | ecosystem: Host-associated > Plants > Roots > Rhizosphere > Soil ...
CCTTCGCGGCAGTCGTGGTCGAAATGTATTGGCTCCTGGCCGGTATGGATCAGGCTTTCGTTTACCACATCCAGCATTTCAAGAAAGGACATATCAGGGGATATTCCCTCAGCCTTGTAAGTCACGAATGCGCCTTTGGTGTCAGCGTTTTTCTGCCTCCAAACCTTTAGCGTTAAGTTCATATTTCCAGTACTCATTCTTTTTTAGATTTGAGATGTGAGATTTGAGATATGAGATAAAAAACCTTTATCTGTCTGCCACATCTGGTTATAGTTTCTTTTAGATTGAGATAAGGGGTTGAGATAAAGGACCTGTTAACGCCCTACATTTGTATCCCATATCTTATTTACATCTTCAATTTCTTTTGGAATGCAAAATTCATTTTTTGCAATTCGTCTATCTGCTTTAGCAAATCATCTAACAGGTCATTATTTAATAACTCCAACCTATTGGATATCACCAGTTGAGTTTGTAATTCATACGAAGAGCCATTGGCTATACCTAAAAAGTTGCAGAAGTCTTTATCTGAATTCCTGCCCGCTCCTTCTGCAATATTCGACGGGATAGAGACAGCTGATCGCCTGGATTGACTAGTTAAGCCATACCTCTCATCGGAAGGGAAGCCAGCAGTTGCTTTATAAACGTCGACCGTCAAATCGATTGCTTTATTCCAGATTTTTAGCTCCTTCAGGTTGTGCATGCTCATTTAGATTTGAGATGTTAGATAGTGATTTGAGACGGAAGGTTCAATCTACAAGCCAACATCAATTTAATTTATTATTTCCCCATCATCACTATATCCCTTACTCTAGTTTCGATTGTGCATCGCCACACTTCCCTTCCCATGTCTCATATCTCACGTCTCATATCTTACTTATAGCTTCTTTGTGTCAGGTGCACAAACTCAAAATCGAGCACCTCTTTGTTTAATTTCTCGGGTTGATTATCCCCGGCATACTCCCAGGCAGCTACGAAGGCGAAATGCTCGTCATCGCGTAATGCTTCGCCTTCGGGTGTTTGCGATTCCAAACGGAAATGTCCCCCGCATGACTCCCTGCGCATCAGGGCATCGTCCACCATTAGCTCGCCCAGTTCTAAAAAGTCGGCCACCCGGCCGGCCCTTTCCAGTGCGGGGTTAACCTCGTCGTTTTCCCCCACAACAATAGCATTTTTCCAAAAATCAGCTCTTAAGGCCTGTATCAAACCCTTCGCTTTTGTAAGCCCCTCTTCCGTACGCGCCATGCCGCAGTACTCCCACATAATGTGGCCCAGGTCGCGGTGATATTCCACCACTGTTTTGGTGCCTTTTAACGCCAGCAGCTTATTCACGCGTTCAATAACATCCTGTTTGGTTTTCTCGAAGGCCGGGTGCTTTGGATCAACCGGTTTCGGTCCAACACTTGCCAGGTAATCGCCCAGGGTATAGGGAATCACAAAATAACCGTCGGCCAGGCCCTGCATCAGTGCAGACGCGCCCAAACGGTTGGCGCCGTGATCGCTGAAGTTACATTCGCCCAGGGCATATAAGCCGGGTATATTGGTACTCAAATTATAGTCAACCCACAAACCGCCCATAGTATAATGTACGGCCGGGTAAATACGCATGGGCTGGGTATAAGGGTCTTCGTTCGTGATCTGGTAATACATATCAAACAAATTACCATACTTGGCCGAAACCGTATCCTTTCCCAAACGCTGTATTGCGTCGGCAAAGTCAAGAAAAACGGCAAACCCCGATGCTCCTACGCCACGCTTATCATCAACCATTTCCTTTGCGTTACGAGATGCCACATCGCGTGGGACAAGGTTACCGAATGACGGATATTTTCTTTCGAGGAAGTAATCGCGGTCGTCCTCTTTCACCTGGTCGGCTTTAAGCGTACCTTTGCGCAATTGCTCAGCGATTTCAACCGTTTTTGGCGCCCAAACCCTGCCATCATTACGCAATGACTCGGACATCAGCGTCAGTTTCGACTGGTGGTCGCCGGTTACCGGGATACAGGTTGGGTGAATTTGCGTATAGCAGGGGTTGGCGAAAAATGCGCCGCGTTTGTGGGCCCGCCACGCCGCCGTAACGTTGGAACCGATGGCGTTGGTCGACAAATAAAACACGTTGCCATATCCGCCGGTACATAATAGTACGGCGTGGCCGCTGTGTGTTTCAATCTTTCCGTTTATTAAGTTGCGGGTCACGATGCCTTTTGCATGACCATCGATGGTTACTACATCCAGCATTTCGGTGCGGGTGTACATTTTAACTTTACCCAGGTGTATCTGGCGGTTTAAGGCCGAATAAGCGCCCAATAAAAGCTGCTGCCCGGTTTGTCCCCTGGCATAAAAGGTACGCGACACCTGCGAACCACCGAACGACCGATTATCCAGCAGGCCGCCATACTCGCGGGCGAACGGTACACCCTGAGCGACACACTGGTCGATGATGTTTACCGATACTTCGGCCAGGCGGTACACGTTTCCTTCACGAGCCCGGTAATCGCCTCCTTTAATAGTATCATAAAACAGGCGATAAACGCTGTCGCCATCATTTTGATAATTCTTGGCAGCATTTATCCCGCCTTGTGCAGCAATAGAATGTGCGCGGCGCGGGCTGTCCTGGAAACAGAATGCCTTTACATTATAACCTAACTCGGCCAACGATGCGGCGGCGGATGCGCCGGCCAAACCGGTACCCACAACAATTACATCATATTTACGCTTGTTGGCCGGGTTTACCAGCTTTAAGTTAAACTTATGCTTGCTCCATTTTTCGGCTAACGGCCCCTGGGGGATTTTGGCGTCTAAAGTCATCTTTGTATTTTTTAGAGTCAAGAGCCAAGAGTCAAGATAAAATAAACGTGACCTTGATATCTTTTCTTTTGTTCTTGCTTTTTCTTTACTTTATTTTTCCTTCTTGGTTGTTGAATCTTGATTCCTGTATCTTGATTCTATCTACCTAAACTTTGTATATAATAAACCACCGGCATCGCAGCGAAAGCCAGCGGCATAATTACTGCGAAAAACCAGGTTCCGATAAAACAAACTATCGGTGTATATTTCCGGTGCACCCATCCCAGTGTGCGGAAAGCGCTCTGGAAGCCGTGCAGCAGGTGGAACGAAACCGCGAACATGGCTATCACATAAAATATTACATATATCAAATTGCTGAAGCTGTTAGCCACACGCGCATGCAGATCCTTTACGCGTACAATCTCAAAGTTATTTTCGGTGGATACCGATTTTTCAAAATCAGGAGAGACGGGCACATAATCAACTGCCTGTGTCTTCCCCGTCGCCAGGTCGGTGCGGTATTCCTTAAAACCTATTTTATTGCTGTATTTATAGCTGAACCAAAAATCGCTCATGTGAATCACAATGAACAGGAACAGGATAGCGCCCAGCAGGCCCATGTTTTTTGACGACCAGCTTGCAGGCGATTTATTAACCGATGCATAACCGATTGGCCTTGCTTTACGGTTTTGAATGGTTAATACCAATGCGTAAACGGCGTGCACCAGGATAGAAAGATAAAGCAGGTAGGCAATAACTTCAATCGGCGGGAAATGGGTAAGGAAATTGGCGTAAACGTTAAAGCCAAATCCACCGTCGTTGCTGAAAAGCAGCAGGTTACCGCCAAGGTGTACGATTAAAAAAGTACACAAAAACAAGCCTGTTAAAGCCATAATCAGCTTTTTCCCCAAGGATGAGTTAAAGGTTTGTTTAAATTCGCTCATTATATGTCAGATTTATTTGGCAAAAGTATTTATTATATGCCAAAAGATATAAATGGATTTGGCTTATTGGGTGGCAATTGGTTATTTAGAAACAATCTAAGAAAGGCAATCATAATCATTGACAATAAAGTTCAAACCATTACAAGCTGCACCACAACCGGGCCGTAGCAAAAGCTGCTCATCAAAAAACGGCAAACGGTTGAAAAAATGCTATGAACTATTGAATCTTAGCTGAAATATAAACCAATTTGTCTAAATTACTTCAAACCAAATACTTATGGCAATCAAACAGTCAAACAAAACCAACGACGGCAAACTCGTTCCCGCCAGGTTATTAACCATTTTGCGTGTTTACCTTGGGGTAATATTGCTTTATACGGTAATTGGCAAATTAACCGCCTCAACTCCTTTTGTAGCTGAAGTGCTTGATTTTTTAAACTTTGAGATCAAGGCAGGCAGGCCATCCGGGTTTTATGTGAGTTTTCTTCAATCAGTCGTTATCCCCGACGCCAAATTAATCAGCTATATGATCATGACCGGTGAGGTGATCGCAGGCCTTGGTTTGCTGACGGGCACTTTAACCCGGCTATCCGCCTTTATTGCCCTTATCCTGTTTATCAATTATTTGTTTGCAAAAGGCCGCTGGTTCTGGTCGCCTGACAGTGAGGACGCTGCTGTATTTTTTATCGCGCTTGTCCTGTTGCTCGGTAAAGCAGGACGTTATTTTGGCTTTGATCATTACCTGGCAAAACGATGGCCGGATTCAATTTTATGGTGACCTTTCTTTTTTACGCGAATTTCATCCGGCCGGCGTTTGAAAATTCCGGAGCAGCTAAAAAAACGTCCGCTGAGTTGTTTTAGAGTGAAGTATTTACTGTAGATTTATTTTTTACAGCGTTGAATAAGCTGTATCGATTAATTGAAAGCTATGCTGATCGACTTAAGCCATACCATCGAAAACGGACTGATCACCTATAAAGGACTGCCAGCGCCGGTCATCTGCGATTACCTGAGCCGCGAAAATTCAAAAAGTTTTTATGAGGAGGGCACTACCTTCCAGATCGGGAAGATTGAAATGGTTTCCAATACCGGCACCTATATCGATTGTCCCTTTCACCGGTTCGAGAATGGAAAAGACCTTTCGGAAGTTGCACTGGAGTGTTTTGCTGATATTGAAGGGATAGTGCTGCATCTGCCTTATACCGAAACGCAGGCCATAACTGCGGAACACCTCATGCATTATCCGGTTCGCGATCATGCCGTTTTGATCCACACAGGCTGGGCAGCGCATTGGAATACGGATGCCTATTTTGAAAAACACCCCTACCTTACGAAAGACGCAGCTGAATATTTAAAAGATTCGGGGGCAAAGCTGGTAGGGATCGATTCGCATAATATCGATAATACCGAGGGCAAAAGCCGCCCAGTTCATACCATACTTTTGGGCGCTGAAATACTGATCGTGGAGCATCTTTGCAACCTGGATAAATTACCGGCAAATGGGTTTACCTTCAGCGCAGTTCCGCCAAAATTTAAAGGTGTGGGTACTTTCCCGGTAAGGGCAATGGCTAAAATTTAAAAGGCACGAATTAAAACGAATAGCGCCAATTGGAAAACTGTTAATTCGTGCTATTCGAAAAAATTCGTGACAATTCGTGCTTCTTTAAACTATAGCCAGCACTTTATCTTTTGCTATCGCGAATATCCGGTCGGTTTTGATGTTGCGGATAGCTACCTTACCGGTAAATTTCCCGAACGAGGGTAAAATTGCCTGTCTGTCGCCGAAAGCAAAACATGGAAGCGTAATATGCTGACGCGCCCTACCCGCCAGGCTTATCCCGGGGTGTATATGCCCGCAAAAAACATATCCTTTTGCATTCGGCATATCCGTTTCGGTGAGCGGATGATGAAGCATCAAAAAAGGGCCGATAAGCAGTTTATCATGTAAAACAATATTCAGCCGGTGATAATTATTATCGTCAATAATATCATGGTTGCCCCTTATGAGTATGATCTCGAGTTTAGGAAACTGGCTTCGCCACAAAACAAACCAGTCCCAGTCGGCGTTGATGTCGCTATGAAAAAAGTCGCCTAATAAAATTAGTTTTTCGGGTTTATACCCGTACACCAGGTCCGATAGAACGGCCAGGTCATCCTGTTCCATGTCCCGGGGTACCGCTATACCCGCCTTCCGGAAATGCCCAACCTTTCCCAAGTGTACATCCGCAGCTATTAATGCTTTTTCCTGCTGCCAGTAAATTGCTTTTTGCGGCAGTAATATTAAATGCTGACCCAATAACTCAAATGGAAACCCCGTACCCGTAATCATCCGTCAAAAGTAACAAAACCACGATTAACTGACATGGAGCGGTTCAATCAATTTCTTTTAATATTATCTATTGCGGTGCTTCGACTTTTCACCATTGCTGACGAAATAACAGCCACAAAAAAACCCTTCAGCTAACCGGCCGAAGGGTTTCTTACTATTCATTCACACAATTTATTGTTGTATCTGGATGGTGCTTCTTAGTTTGCTGCCATCAGGATAATAACCCGAAATAGTTAACAATCCGTTTCTGAGATTGCTTAAGGCATGGTCCATATCATCAATACTGGTAATTGGCTGCCTGTTAATTTGGGTGATCACCGATCCTACCGGAACATCGGTATAATCAAATAAACCACCTTCCCTAACCTGGGTAACTATGACACCGGAATTGACATGAAATTTAGCTTTTTGTTCCGCGTTTAGCGGTACAAAGCTGGCGCCAATCCTGTTGAATAATTCTTCGGCAGATTTGGTAACTGCCATATCTGTTGGCTCAACAGGTTTGTTTGCTTTAAGGGTAACTGTAAAATTCCGCTCTTCGTTACCGCGTAAAACAGTAAGGTGAACTTTATCGCCCGGCTGTAAACGGCCTACGGTTTCCTGCAGATCAGACGATGCATAAACTTTATTGCCTTCAACTTTGGTGATGATGTCGCCTTTTTGCATGCCGGCCTGCGCTGCGCCGCCGTTAGGAACAACATCGTTAACATATAATCCTGCTGTTCTGTCAATATGCAGCGCCGATGCGGCATCTTCGTCCAATTCCTGGAAGCTGATGCCAACGTAACCCCGCTTCACTACACCATATTTTTCAATATCATCCAGCACTTTCTTTGCAAGGTTGATTGGAATAGCAAAACCATATCCTTCGTACGAACCTGTATGCGACGCAATTGCTGAGTTGATGCCAATCAATTCGCCATTGGTATTTACCAGTGCGCCACCGCTGTTGCCCGGGTTAATGGCAGCATCTGTTTGTATAAACGATTCGATGGCCTGGTTCAGCTTTGGTGTTTGCTGATACTGTGTGCGGCCAAATGGATTTTGCTGCTCGCTTTCATCATGGCCGATGATACCGATATTACGCCCCTTGGCGCTCACAATACCGGCGGTTACAGTCGAAGTTAATTTAAACGGATTTCCAACAGCCAACACCCACTCGCCAACTCTTACGTTGTCGGAGTTGCCCAACTTCACAATTGGCAGGTCATGGCCTTCAATTTTAATTAATGCCAGGTCGGTGTTAGGGTCGGTGCCTATAACCTTTGCTTTAAAATCCTGGTGATCATTAGTTACCACTTCAATTTTCACAGCCCTGTCAACCACGTGATTGTTAGTTACAATGTAACCATCAGGGGAAATGATAACACCCGATCCTGAGGCCATTTCAACCTGCTGCGGTATACGCTGTCCGAACATTTGCCCAAACATCTGCTGCATCTCGCTTTGCTGATCGTTTCCCTGGTTGCCGTATGTTGTGCGTATATAAACCACCGCGGGTGTAACTGCCGCAGCCGCTTGTGTAAAATCCAACTGGCCGGATGATGCTACCGTAGGCGCAGGCGTTAAATGATTGCTTGCAAAATAAACTTTTTGCTTGTCCTCAAAGCTCATGTTTGCAGCATACTTATCTTCAACTACTTTATAGGCGCCAAGGGCCATAGCCCCGCCAACAAATGCTGTTAATAATGTTAAACCAAACTTTTTCATCTTATTATTCTCTTTCTTTATTATGTTTATTTTTTATTAGTCAAATTTAATACCATATAGACGTCATAATCAATGATAAGTTATGATGATTTTTGTTAAATTTTGTTAAATTCCAAACAGACAGCGGAGAGCAGGTAATTTATGCTTTATAATTTTCGCTTGATTTAACAATCGTAAATCTAAAATCGTAATTCGTAAATTTGTCCCCCATAATGACAATACATTTTTATAAATACCAGGGTGCCGGCAATGATTTTATACTGATCGACAACCGTGAAAAGGTGATAGATCATCAAAATCCAGTGTTGATCTCGCGCCTGTGTGACCGGCGGTTTGGTATAGGGGGCGATGGCGCTATGTTTCTCCAAAACAGGGAGGGCTATGATTTCGAGATGGTATATTATAATGCCGATGGCCAGCCCAGCAGCATGTGCGGCAATGGTGGCCGGTGCATAGCTGCCTTTGCCAAACACCTGGGCGTTATTGACAGCGAAACGAACTTTTTGGCAGTTGACGGCCCTCACTATGCCAAAATTTCAGCCGAAGGCGATTGGGTAAGCTTACAAATGATAGATGTGGATACCATCAGTCTGGATGAGGACGCCTATATTTTAAATACAGGTTCGCCGCATTATGTGAAACTGGTTGAAGGACTTAAAAACAAAGATGTGTATCACGATGGATACACTATTCGTAATAACGATACATATAGGGCGAAAGGCATCAATGTAAATTTTGTTGAACCGGCACAGACGGGCTACTTTGTGAGAACCTTTGAGCGCGGCGTTGAAGACGAGACTTACGCCTGTGGCACGGGCGTTACAGCCGTGGCCCTCGCTATGGCCAGGCATAATAACCAAACAGGGCACATCACCACCCCTATAAAAGTATTAGGGGGCGATTTGAGCATCCGCTTTAATTATGACGGGCATAAATACACCGATATATTTTTGGAGGGTCCGGCCATGAAGGTTTTTGAGGGAGAGGTGGATTTAGGCTACCTAAAATCAAAATAACGTCTAACCGCATCATCGTTGCCATTAAAACGTCATCTCTTCAATAAGCATTGGTATCTTAAAATTGCTGTATCTCACCCAGGTTGGCGTAATTTTAAAATGCACTAAACCGGGCCAGGTTTCCGCACGTTCGCGCCCATCCGGATAAATCTCAAAATAAGTTTCTTTAAAGCGAATAGCATCTTCCCCTATCAATTCGGTTGCAAGGCCTTCATATTGTACTGTCGTTTCGTTTTCCCAGCCGATCACGACAGCCACATTAGGGTTCTGTATAATATTTTGATATTTCCTCGATGTTTTTACCGTATCGAAAATGATTTCCAGGTCTTCGGTGCCGGCAATACCAACAAGCGCGGCTTCCGGTTTTTGGTCGGGTGATATAGTGGCGACGATCCCCAAAGGATGCCGTTTGATGAAATCGTAAACAAAGTCTTTGGTCATGATGGTTATTATTATCACGCTAATTTACCAACTGCAGGCACCCCAACCAATGACTATGGTCACTTAATAACAAAAACATCAACCAAGATGCAAATGACTAATGACCGACCAAATATGTTAACAAATATTTAACACAAAACATTTCCAGTTAATGCAAATTCTGTTTACGTTTGAATTTTTTGTTGATGTAGCTTCTAATAATTTTTTTATCAGAACCTATGTTACGCGTCGACAGCAGCAAGCCTTGCCAAATAATTTATGCCATAGCCCGGCACGAATATTTGTCGTACGTAATTGAGCCACACATCGTTCAGCTTAATCCCAATGGCGAATTTTCATTAACCCACCAGCGTTTATTCTCCAATACCGCAAAGGAATTTTCTCATTGTATAAACGATGTCGACGTAAAGCTTATTAAGCTGCTGGAAGAAATGGAGCAGGGTAACCTGATCAAAAAATACTACAAAAAGCCGATCAGGCCGTTCGAATTCTTTACAAAAATTTTTAACGAGCAGCTTTTTGATACCCTAAGGCCGAAAATTGAAAAACGCATGGCCGAAGCCCTGGCCCTGCTTGCCGATAAGCCGATTTACCTGATGAGCAAAGAAGGTTACCCGGCCGAACGCAAATTGCAGATAGCCACTGAAGCAGCAACCGTATTGTTTCACTTCAGGCGCGATGAACAGGAGATCAGGTATTTCCCAACCATTAAATACCAGGGATTGCGCATCGAGTTTATGTTTAAAAACGCCGATATCATTTGCAATCACCCTGCATGGATGCTGCTTGAGGATACGCTGTATTATTTTGAAAAGGAAATAGAAGGCAAAAAACTGGCGCCTTTTCTTAATAAACGGTTTATTGCTATCCCACGTTCGTCAGAAAAATCCTATTTCGAAAAGTTTGTTGCCCCGCTTATCGAGCGGCATCACGTCTACGCCGAGGGATTCACTATTAATACCGAAAAACATGAGGCCAAACCAGTTTTAAAACCTATTTATATTGAGGGCGGTACCTCGCAGCTGCAGCTTTGCTTTAAATATGCCGGTTATATATTTAATTATGGCGATGAACGGCATATTTCGGTAAGGATGGAGTCGGAAGGCGATAATTATACCTTCCACCGCATTAAACGCTCCGTAGTTTGGGAGAAAAACAAGTTTCACCAATTGGAGGCTATGGGGTTAAAAACTACTTCTTCCCTGTTTAAAAACCTGGAAGTTGATCTTCTTGACGAAGATGCCGATCAGTCCTTTTCTATATTTGATTGGATAAACCAGCATTTTGACGAACTGGTTGATCAGGGTTTTGAAATTGAGCAACCCGATACCGGCGGCAAAGCATGCTATCTATTCGGCAGCAGCAAAATCGACATCGAGGTTAAGGAAAACAACGATTGGTTTGACATTAATGCCATTGTTTGCTTCGGCCCCTACCGCATTCCTTTCATTCAGCTTAAAAATCATATTCTCAACAATAAAAAGGAATTTACTTTGCCATCAGGCGAGATAGCCGTTATCCCCGACAAATGGTTTTCGCAGTACGGCAACCTGCTGCATTTTGCCGAAGGCGGAAACCAGATCAAACTTCGTCGTCATCATATTGGTCTGGTAAACGATTTGGCCGAAGGTGAAATGGCAAACGTAACCATGAGCCGCAAGCTGCAAAAGCTAACCGACTTTGAGCAATTGGACGAAGTTGATATGCCGGCACATTTTGCCGGCCATTTACGGCCCTATCAGAAAGCAGGGTATAACTGGTTTCACTTTTTAAAACAGCACCATTTTGGCGGATGCCTTGCGGATGATATGGGCCTGGGCAAAACTATTCAAACCCTTGCGCTGCTGCAAAAACATAAAGAAGATACCGAAGCGGCCGGCGGCAAAAGCACCTCGCTGGCTGTTATGCCTACCTCACTGATCTACAACTGGCTCAACGAGGCTAAAAAGTTTGCGCCCCAATTAAAGCTGATGGTGCATACGGGCACCTTCCGCTATAAATCGCCCGAAGTATTTGCCAATTACGACCTCGTGATCACGACTTATGGCATTAGCCGGATTGATATCGAGCTACTGAAATCGTACTTTTTTGAGTATGTCATCCTGGATGAAAGCCAAAACATTAAAAACCCGTCGTCAAAATCATTCCTGGCGGTGAGGCAATTAAAATCTCGGTTTAAGCTGATATTGAGCGGTACCCCGGTTGAGAATTCGGTAAACGATTTGTGGACGCAAATGTCGTTCATCAATCCGGGCTTGCTGGGTATACAGCAGTTTTTTCAGAATGAATTTGTAACGCCCATCGAAAAGAAAAAAGACGAAGATAAAGCCCGTAAGTTGCAGGCACTGATAAAGCCCTTCGTGCTGCGCCGCACCAAGGAACAGGTAGCGCCTGAATTGCCGCCGAAGACAGAAAACTTATTCTATTGCCAAATGAGCGAAGAACAGGCGTCGGTTTATGAAAATGTAAAATCGGAATACCGGAACGAGCTATTGAGAAGCCTGGAGGATGGCACCTTCGCCAAACAACAGATACATGTTTTGCAGGGGCTTATTAAACTGCGGCAGATCGCTAATCACCCCATTATGATCGATGATGAATATGAAGGTGATTCAGGCAAATTTGAGAATGTGGTACATACGCTCTCCAACGTATTGGACGGCGGACATAAGGTGCTTGTATTTTCGCAGTTTGTGCGGCAGCTGAATATTTACCGGGAACATTTTGATAAAGAGGGCATCCCCTACGTCTACCTCGACGGCAGCACTCAAAACCGCGGCGATGTGGTAAAACAATTCCAGGAAGACAAAAAGACAAGGGTGTTTTTAATTTCGATAAAAGCCGGCGGCGTTGGGTTGAACTTAACAGAAGCCGACTACGTTTTCATCCTCGACCCCTGGTGGAACCCGGCCGTTGAGCAGCAGGCTATCGACCGTACGCACCGCATCGGCCAAACGAAGAATGTGTTCATCTACAAGTTTATCACCAAGGATACCGTCGAAGAAAAAATTGTTGCGCTCCAGCAGCGCAAATTAAGCGTGGCCCGCGCGTTGATCACTACCGAAGAAAGCTTTATAAAATCGCTTAGCGTGGAGGACATTAAGGAGATATTGGGGTAAATCCCCAAATAACAGTTCTGTACAATGCAGATTTACGAAGTTTTTAAAATTTCGTAAATTTTTTTTCCTGGGTTAGATTCCGGCAATCCGGTGAAGCAACCTATATTACATTTCGATAGTATTCTGTTGGTAAGTCAGCACCTCATCTATTACAGTTGATAAAAAAGATTGACCTTATCGCTCAACCAGATTATTAATAATGAATAAGCACCGGATCGACTTGTTAGACGGCTTCAGGTTTATTGCCATCATGGCGGTAGTGCTTTATCATTTCACGAATGAGTCGGCAGCCATTTATCCTTACGGGAATTTTTTTAGGCACATTTTTTCATGGGGTTACCTGGGGGTACAGTTTTTCTTTATGATCTCGGGCTTTGTGATCAGCTATACCCTTGAGAATACAGCGGGGCTGCTTTCTTTTTACAGGAATCGTTTCGGCCGTCTTTTTCCGGCAATGCTTTTATGCACGCTACTAACCTTCATCGTATGCAGCTTGCTCGATAATAATAACCTGTTTCGCAACGCACATGATATAAAAAATTTCGCGCCAAGTTTAACATTCACTAATCCTTCTATTTTTACTTTCATCACCAAAATTGATTTTCACTGGATAAACGGAAGCTACTGGTCTTTATGGGTCGAGATTCAATTTTACATTATTGCATCCATGGTTTATTACTTAAACAGGAAGCACTTTTTCCGGAATATGCTGCTGGCGGGCATTGCCATAAGTTTGCTCACCTATATACCCGACCTTTTAACCAACTACATACCATACCTTGCATCGCCAAAGCGGAACGGCGTTTTTGCCGGGTGGAAATATGGTAACGAGGTTTTTAATATCACATTTTTTATACTGTGGTTCCTGCCGGGAGTGGTGTTCTATCAGTTGTATAAAGGGCTCCGGCTTTCGCAAAATATCTTTCCGGCAATACTTACCGCTGTAATGCTATTTTGCCTGGTGAGGAGTATCAGAAATTATAACCCTGATTTTTTTGCTATGGTGCTTGGCTCCTTCATCATGTTCGTTCTTTTCCTGCTGATGATCTACCAAAAGAAATATTTATCATTTCTTCAAAAGCCGTTTTTCACAAGGATCGGCCTTATATCCTACAGCATTTATCTCATTCACGAAGATATTGGCATTTTGCTGATTAATAAATACGGAAAATATCTTGGCGATTTTAGCCCTTTATCTCCCTTTATAGTTATTGGCATCGTAACCTGCTTTGCAGAACTGAGCTATCGGTTTTATGAAAAAAGGGCAGGCGTGTTTTTGAAAAGAATGTTTGGTAAACGGCGAGTGGCTATTCATAAAGCTACAGTATCTCACCCGTAAAAAATAAATGATTTTTAATAATTATCTTCGAAAACAGGTATCACTTTATATATTACAGCTATCGCTGTTACAACAATTGCTATATAAAATATTATCTTGCCATGCCTCCTGTCGCTGTCCGAATATTCGTATACCCGCTCGCCATCGGGGAGCGTTTTCTTATAATTTGCAATATGCCAGCCAACAAAAATTCCGAGCACACCACCTAAAGCGGCAAAAATATATCCAATAATAATCCATAAAGTTTGCGGCGGTTCGGGCACCTTTAATTCTTCAATTCGTTGTTCTTCAATAGCAGCTATTGTATCGTCAGTCATAGCCTTACTTCTTTCGGCCAGTATTTTACGCGCGAGAACAAAATCAAATGGGCTCCACTCATCCGCCCTGGCAATCACTTCCATCAGCTCGTCATCGGTAAAGGTAAACAGGTAATAATCCTTGCCTATCTCCGTAACTTCTATCTCTTCATCTTGCTTTAACAACTGGTTAGCTTGTTCAAAATCTTCACTTCTTATCTTTACAGCGTATTCCTTAAGCGCATTGTTCATTGCAAAAGAGGGATCAAAGCTGAAAGATTCTTCCACAATTACATATTTTATCTGATGGCTATCCAACTGTTCAGCGAGCGCATTCGCCAGGGCTAGATCGTCGAATTTTTGGTAGGTTATAAATTCAGGCTCCATGAGTTAAGGTTTTTGCCAAGTTAGTGAAATAACGATCATATTGATACGCCTATAAATTTCAAACAAAATATCTTAATATTGGTTGTTCAAACGTTTATAAAACGTCAACTCATATCGTCCTGAAAATATTAAAGATCATGAAGAAGCTTTTACTTTTAACACTGCTTGTTTTTTGCGGCAGGCTTGCTTTTAGCCAAACCAAAGTGGTATGCTGCTCAAATCCGTCGGCCACTAAACAGTTTGCAATGCTGGCTGCCGATAAAAAATTTGTAATGGCGCACGCAAACCCCTTGAAAATGCATTTTCAAAGCGCTATTGGTAAGCCAATAACCTATAAAACATCAGACGGTAAAGATGCCGGCGCTTTTTTCTTCAAAGCAAAAAAACCGACCAATAACTACCTCCTGGTGGTGCACGAATGGTGGGGCCTTAATGACTGGGTTAAAAAAGAGTCGGAAAAAATATATAATGACCTCGGCGACGTAAATATTATTGACCTCGACCTGTATGACGGCAAAGTGGCCGCCACCAGGGAGGACGCCGGGAAGTACATGCAAACCGTAACACAGGCCCGTGCCGGTGCAATTATAAACGGCGCCATTGCTTATGCAGGGCCCAATGCGCGGATTGCCACTATCGGGTGGTGCTTTGGCGGCGGCTGGAGCTTACAAACAGCACTGCTGGCTGGCAAACAGGCCATTGCCTGTGTAATGTATTATGGCATGCCTGAGCAGGATATTAACCGCTTAAAAACACTTAATTGCGACGTACTGGGCAATTTTGCAAAAAAGGATGGCTGGATAAACCCGGGCGTAGTAGCTAAATTTGAAGCGAACATGAAAACAGCCGGCAAAAAAATAACTGTGCATGAATTTGATGCCGACCACGGCTTTGCCAATCCAAGTAGTCCGTCGTACAATAGCCCTTCGACAACCGAGGCGTATAAATATACGATGACTTTTCTTAAGGACAGGCTGAAATAGCTGGATTCCGGACTTTGGAATTTCGATTTCGGATGCAGCTATTTGGTTACTTACAAACAGCTCATGACCCGGCTCCGGCCGTCATCAGTTAAAAAGGATTAGAAAATTGCAAATCACCATCAAATAATTCCGAAATCGAAATTCCGAAATTCGAAATCTAACACGTAACATTGCAAAAATATTCCGTCTATTGACTGGCCGCGCTAAAAAACTATTCTCGTACCTGCTTAAACTGGGCATCCTTATCCTTGCATTCTGGTTTATTTATCACGGTATTATAAAAAACAATAAAAACCTGTATAATTTTCGGGTACTGGTTTCCCGTATCAGCTACACCAGGGTGTTCGTCACCATGGCCTTCGTTATCCTGCTGATGGTATTGAACTGGCTGCTCGAGGCCTTAAAGTGGAAACATTTAACGCGCATTTTAGCGCCAATTTCGGTTTGGGAAGCTATCGAATCGGTATTTTGCGGGTTAACCTGGGCGGTATTTACGCCGAACCGCATTGGCGAGTATGGCGGCAGGGTAATGTTTTTACCGGTAAGGAAACGGGTACACGGTGTTTTTGCCATGGCGGTGGGCTCTTTCGGCCAAAACGTTATTACCAACGTTTTAGGCGCGGGGGCATTTGTTTGGTTTTTATTTAGTTTTGTGCATCTAAACCGCTGGCTCATGGCCGGTATTACCGTATCGGCCATCGGGTTTATGGCCATTATGCTGGCGTTCTATTTTAATATTAAATGGATGGTATCGCTGCTTAACAGCGTTAAGTTTCTAAAAAAATTCCATCGCTTTTTTGATATCATGGGTAAATACAAAACAGCCGAGCTGCTAAATATTATGTGGTTTTGCCTGGCTCGCTTTTTTGTTTTTACGTTTCAATACTACCTGGTTATTCACCTGCTGATACCCGAAATACCAATTTGGGAAATGGCGCTGATGATGTTTGTATTTTTCTTTATCCAATCGGCCGTGCCTTCGATGGACATTGCGGATGTTGGCGTGAGAAGCTATACAGCCGATAAGATATTTAGTTTTGTTACCGACCAGCATATCGCTATTATGGTTGCCGTTTCGCTTATTTACATCATAAATTTGGTTATCCCTGCTTTTTTAGGTACCTTTTTTATATTTAAACTTAAATTCTTTGATCGCACTGCTTAGTACCGTTTTCCTGTTGCTTACAGGCTTATTCCTGGTAGCCATCAGCTACCTCATCCGGGGTTGGAATGTAATTGCACGTCCCGAAGTTAAACTTTCAGGGTTTACAACCAGGATAACCGTAGTAATCGCCGCCCGCAATGAAGAGGAAAAAATGCATTTGACCATCGAAGATATTTTAGCGCAGGATTACCCTAAGCAGCTAACCGAAATAATTATTGTCGATGACCACTCTACCGACCGCACATCGCAGATTATTGCCAGCTATGCCGGCAAAGGCGTAAAACTGCTGAAGTTAAATGAAGACAAACCGCTTAACTCCTATAAGAAAAAAGCCATTGCCGAGGCTATTAAACTTTCGACCGGTGAACTGATCGTCGCGACGGATGCA
>Ga0068856_100003128_pt1 | contig 16884 bp, 14 predicted proteins | sample KBSCornC62_FD_66595 | JGI IMG/M metagenome (GOLD analysis project Ga0068856, IMG submission 66595) | Corn rhizosphere microbial communities from Kellogg Biological Station, Michigan, USA - KBS Corn C6-2 | ecosystem: Host-associated > Plants > Roots > Rhizosphere > Soil ...
TCGGCAAGGTAAACGGCGTACTCGCGTTCAGCACTGGTCTTCAAATTCGTCGTGCTGGCGTCGCGATCACAAAACGTCAGGCCATTTCTGGTGAGACGCCCTGGCGGGCTGTTCACGAACGCGAGAAACTGTGGCACACCCCGCCGCTTGGCGGCTTGCAGGAACCACTGCTCATTGCGCTGGCGCGTCCAATCGTATTTCCCGGGGCCAATTTCGAAGGTCTCCGCCGTGCGCCATGGATTCGTGATTTTGGAATTGATTCCCCCGCCGATGTTGAAGCGCCAGCAGGAAAGGCCGATTCCGTTCGTTTGGGAGAAAAGCAAGTCGGCCACGCGATCCCGGTTAGACGGAGACCAGCCACCGATCTTCTGCATGCTCCAGGCATCGGACGCCGCAAAATTGTCGATGATCTGACGTTCTTCATCGAGCAGCACCGTGTCCTGGTCTGGCGTGTCGCCCGCTGCAAGGACTGGAAGCGCGAGCGCGGCGCCGACGCCCGCTCGCAGAGCCGAACGGCGCGAGCACTCGCGTGTCGAGTCGAAGCCTCGACGCAAATCTCTCACCGAACGGGCCGCATCGCTCATCGTCCCAAAGCATATCGGATTAGGCCTGGCGATGCGCTGTCCTGGTAGCACCCGGCACGCGGGCTTTATCCGGCATCACTTCCGATGGCCAAATGTGCTTTGCAACCGCGAGACAGTCCTCTACGGAATGCGCGACTATCCGGGCGCAGAACAAAATCTGCGGTGTAAAGCGCATGTGCTGCCTTTGTACAGCCGCGAGTCTGAAGCCTTTGAATCCATCAGACCTCGCGGGTCATAACAATGTGTTGGTGCTAACTGAGCGTTTGGAGGACTTCTACCAACAGCCAAAAGCTAGTCGCTAATGGCTGGACAACCGTTCAAATTTGCATCAGTTCGTTAAGTTCCGGTGTGGTCAGCGACTCGTTGAGAAAATGAAACTGGCCTGTGTCTCTCACCATGCATGCGGCAGCGAGAAAGCCCGTCATTGCGGCGCGATAGAAAGACGTCGCAACGCTGATGCGCTTGACTCCGGCTGCAGTGAGCTCATCAATCGGAAAGGATTTCCCCTTGATACCCGCCATAAAATTAAATGGCCGTGAAATGGCGGAGCAGACTTTTTTAACTGCGTCCAGGCTCGGCAGGCCCGGCGCAAAGAGCACGTCGGCGGCGGCTCTTTCGAATGCCTGCAGGCGTTCGATCGTTTCATCCAGACTTGGATTCGGATACACAAAATTGTGCGCTCGCGCCGTCACCAGAAATGGAAATTCGAGTGAATCGGCCGCTTCCGCGGCTGCTGCAATCCGTTCGACAGCCAATGAAAGGTCGTAGAGGGGCTTGTCTGCGTTTCCGGTTGAATCCTCAATGGTGCATCCAACCAATCCTGCTTCGGCCGCGAGCCGGACCGTTTCCGCCACTACTTCGGGAGCACCTCCGAAGCCTTTCTCCAGATCCGCCGAGACAGGCAGATCCGTTGCATTGACAATGACCCGCGCGTGCGCAAGCGCTTCATTTCGCGTCAGTCCGCCGTCTCTTTTGCCTGCCGCGCAAGCGGAAGCGGCACTCGACGTCGCCAACGCCTGGAAGCCAAGACCGGCTAAAACACGGGCCGAGCCCACATCCCATGGGTTCGGAATGACAAAAGCGCCAGGAGCTTCATGGAGGGCAAGAAAACGCGCGGCTTTTTCTTGCTGAGTGGCACTGATGAGGACGAGTTTCGGTCCATTTATTGTAACTGTGCTGCGCCATATGTCCGGCCCCGAACGCAGCAGTCCCGGAAGCGTTCGGCTAAACGCGGCAATGCTTCGCAATGTGTTGAGTACTCGTAGAGCAGGCCAGGGCCCTTCAGTTGCAATGCGTGCAACGATGCCACACAATCTTTCCCCAACGGCCCTATGCGTCTTAGCCGCTATGTTGCCCATAAGCGCGCAGAAGCTGGATCAACTGATTCCCCGCAACGTTTCGCTGGACCAAGTCACCTACCAGGGCCGTTCGGCAATCCGGGTGGTCGCGGCCCCCAGCGCGGCCAACGGCTCTTCGTACGCGATTCTCAAGGACACCAAATTCCGCGACGGGACCATTGAAGTTGATTTGGCGGGCAAACCTGCCGCCGGCGCCGGCGTAGGGGCTCGCGGGTTTATCGGCATGGCGTTCCGGCTCGCGGACAACCGGTACGAGTACATCTATCTCAGGCCGACCAACGGACGTGCGGAGGACCAGGTGCGCCGGAATCACTCCACCCAATACAGCTCACATCCGGATTTTGATTTCGCCCGCCTGCGAAAGGAATCGCCCGAGAAGTATGAATCCTACGTGGACTTGCAGCCGGGCGTGTGGACCAAATATAGGATCACAGTCGAAGGCCGCAAAGCGCGGTTGTATCTGCACGATGCCGAGCAGCCGAGCCTGATCATCGACGATCTGAAGATCGAGCCCGGGGAAGGCGGCGTCGCCCTTTGGGTTGGCCCCGGCACAGAAGGCTATTTCGCCAACTTGAAAATCACGTCTGGCTCTTAACCACCGTCTCTCTCGCTGATCCATTCGCCGGTTCAACCGCCGCGGGCGACAGGAATCGCAAAGTCTCCAGACTGGTAGGCAAGCTGAAGTAGAACGTGGAGCCGGACCCTACCTTCGATTCCGCCCAGATCCGCCCGCCATGTCGTTCCAGTATCTTGCGCGAGATGGATAACCCCATGCCGGTGCCTTCTACATCGCGCCCGTGCAGCCGCTGAAACAATCCGAAAATGCGCTCCGAGAACTCTTGCTCGAATCCCCGGCCGTTATCTGCCACCGAAAAAATCCAATTGCCATGATCCCGTTTTGCCTGCACGCTGATGCGCGGCGGCGCATCCCGCCGGTATTTGATGGCGTTCGAAATCAGGTTTTGCAAAACTTGCGCGAATTGCACTTGGTCCACTACCAGCGTCGGTAACGGCCCGTGCTCGATCTGCGCCTCGCTTTCGCGGATGGCTGCCTGCAGACTGATCTCTGCGTCGGCCAGCAGCTTTTCGAACGAAACTGGCAGCGTCGGTTGGCCGGACTTGCGCAGTCGCACGAGTTGCAGCAGCCCATTGATCAGGTCCGTCATTCGCCGCGAAGCCGCTACGATGTATCCGATAAACTCGTCGGCATCTTCGTCGAGCTTGCCCTTATACCGCGTCGTCAGCAGTTGCGAAAAACTTGTAATGGTGCGCAGCGGTTCCTGCAAATCGTGACTTGCGACATACGCGAACTGCTGCAGCTCTTCATTCATGTCTAGCAGTTCGCGTGTGCGTTCTTCAATGAGCTTCTGCTGGTTCGCGTTCAATTGCTCGAGCTGGTTCCGCGCGTCGTCGCGCGCATACAAATAAGAAAGCAGCGCGTTGTATAGCCACATCATCACGCCGATCATTACCAGCGTTCCCACCGAGAAGAAAACGAATGTCCAGCGATTTAACGTACGCTCATGCTCGAGATAACTCGATTCGATGTTGTTTACGTTCTTGAGCAGATCGGCGGCCTTCGTCGTAAGCTGATCCATCGTTTTGTCGGCTTCTCCGGACCGGGTCAGCTCAAGCGCCGCCGCAAAACCTTTTGTGCGTTGCGTCTCTAGAACTTTGTTCGCCTGCGCAATTCTCGTCTCGACCAGCCCGATCACCGCGTCGATGTCCGGCTTCAAAGCCGGCCAATCCTTCGCATAGCCCTGGCAGAATTTGACCTGCGTCGGCAAAATTGCATTAGCTTGTTCCAAAGGAAACAGATAGCGGTCGTCGCCGATCAGAAGGAATCCTCGCTCGCTCGATTCGGCTTGCCTTGCCAACAGCCGCAGCTCGCGAATACTGGATTGCAGGTTTTGAATCTCCAGCAGATAGATATCGGCCCGTTCGGCCGCAAGCTGCACTAGAAAGAACACCAGACTGAACGCGAGTGGAACGGAAAACAGAAATGCCAGGCGTCGCCGGGTGTGCGTTGGGACGGGCAAAGGCATTACTACTATCTTCCCTAATGTCCGTTCAGCGAGGACAAATCAGCCGGCGGCTGAAACTAGCGCATCCTCCGAAACACCCAGTGCTTTGAGATGAAGCTTCCCGAGCAGCATACGCTCGAAATCGTAGTACGGCAGACCGAGTGGAAGCGCGTACTGTGCGCGCAGCACCTGTGCCGGTACTTCTGCCAAGCGGCCATTCGCCAACAGCCATGCGGCCTTTGCGCGGTGTGCAAAATACTTCGGAAACAGCGTGTCGAAATCTACCTTCTGTAATTTATCGCGCGCTGCGGCGGCATCGCTGCGAAACAGGATGTCAAAACATCCCGATGCTGCCAGCGCGGAATTCCGAAGGCGCCCTTCGCATCGCTCTGCTTGCTCTAGAGCGCGCTGGTCCCACACATCCGCCGCAGCCACGTCGTCGGAATCGAGCGCCCATTCGCTATGAGTTCTGGCGACCAATAGATTTGCTTCCGGCCGTCCCGGCGATAGAGCCGCCTCTGACAGTAACGACGCCGGATAGTCGTATGGCCGGCTTGCCGCCAGCCGGAGCTGTGTAAGCCGGTGGTAGAGATTCAACTCGCGCGCCGCCGGTCCGCCGCGTTGCAATGCGAGGAATAGCCGCGCGTCGTTCCGTATCCGCGCCGATTCGCTATTGGGAATCAGCCCCAGCACAAAAAGGAAAAAGTGAAGCAGCGTCAAAGCGCTCCAGAAAGCGCCGGTCCAGCTTCCGAGATCCGAAGACGTCGCTACGCGCACCGCCACAACGAATCCGGCGAGCGTGGCCGCCGGTCCGGCCGCCACTACCAGCATCATCCGTCCTCGCCAGTGCACGCAGCTTCGCGGCACCGCTGCAACCGAGCAGGAGAAGAGTCCGCGCCAGGAAATCGATATCTTTTGCATTCCGTGCAGCCGCTCCAGGCGCAGCGGCCCCAGCTTACCGCCTAAAATCTTGAAATCGCAAGCCCATGCCATGAAAAAATGGCCGGCTTCATGCATCACTACCGCCGCTGCCAGCGCCAGCAGAACTGCACTCGCGCTTCCCGCGCCTGCGAAGTTCACCTTTTCAAAAATGGCTCGCACCCACGGTGGACCGGCTGCCTGGAGCAGTGCGCCGAGCGTGACCGCCAGAAACAGCAGCGCGGTATGCAGCACCATGTCCGTTTGGCGCTTCGGCTGGGTGTCCCGCATAGCGCCAGTATCAAGTCCGAATGCGCTCTCCGTGTAGTCCGGCCTGTACCTCGCCGGTACGGTTTATCCCGGCTTGTTACACTGAAGCCGAAACCCCTCCGAATGGCCATTCAGACGCTCTTTGGTTCTGTCCCCACCGAGCCCAATCTGCTGGAAAAATTGAAAGCAGGCATTCAGAAAACCCGTTCCGGGCTGGTCGATCGCCTCGAGGATGTCCTCTCCGGCCGCCCCGAAATCGATGCCGATCTTCTCGAAGAACTCGAATATACCCTCATCACCGCCGACCTTGGCGTCGCGACCGTGGACGACATCATCGCCCGTCTCCGCGCGCGTGCCGATCGCAAGATGGCTGCCGACTCGGCCGAAGTGCGCAGCGTAATCCGCGAGCAGTTGCTGGATATTTTGCGCGCCTCCGAAACGCCCATCCAGACCGTCGCCGCGCCGCCGGCCGTGGTCATGGTGGTCGGCGTCAACGGTGCGGGAAAGACAACCACTATCGGCAAGCTGGCTCATCGCTTCTTAGGGGAAGGCCGTAAAGTCCTGTTGTGCGCCGCCGATACCTTTCGCGCCGCGGCCATTGAACAGTTGGAAGTCTGGGCTGAGCGTGCCCACGTTGATCTCATCCGCCAGAAAACCGGCGCCGATCCCAGCGCGGTGGTCTTCGATGCGCTGCAGGCCGCCAAAGCGCGCGCCGCAGACTACGTCATCGTTGACACCGCCGGCCGCCTGCACACCAAGGAAAACTTGATGGCTGAGCTCGAAAAGATGCGCCGTACCTGCGACCGAGTCATTCCCGGCTCGCCCCATGAAGTCTGGCTGGTGCTGGATGCGATCACCGGTCAGAACGGTCTCGAACAGGCCCGCAAGTTTACCGAATCGGCGCGCGTCACCGGCATTGTTCTGACGAAGCTTGACGGTACGGCGAAAGGCGGCGTGGTCGTCGCCATTGCCCGTGAATTGGGATTGCCTATCCGTTTCGTGGGCGTGGGTGAAAAAATAGATGACCTCATCCCTTTCGAACCCGAAAAATTCGTGGAGTCTCTATTCGACTAGACGATCCCATGCTCGAAGCGCTGGCCCTAGCCCGTCAGGGCGAAGGCCGCACTAGCCCTAACCCCACGGTTGGTGCCGTCATCGTTCGCGATGGCGAAATCGTGGGACGCGGCTTTCACACCTGGAGCGGCGTGGACCACGCGGAAATTGCCGCTCTTCGTGAGGCCGGCGAGGCCGCCCGCGGTGCAGCCTTATATCTCACGCTCGAGCCCTGCTCGCATGAAGGCCGCACGAAACCCTGCACCGACGCGATCATCCAGGCCGGCATCGCTCGTGTTGTCGCTGCTATCGAGGACCCCAATCCGCTGGTAAGCGGCGCGGGATTCGCGAAACTGCGAGCCACCGGTATCGAAGTTTCCCTCGATCCAGCTCACGCCGCTGAGGCCGAAAAACTCAACGAGCCGTTCGTTCATTTCATGCGCACCGGCCGGCCGCTCGTTACGATTAAAGCCGCTTTGACTCTGGATGGCAAAATCGCCGCGCCTCTGGACAACTTCGGCTGGATCACCAGCGACATTGCGCGCGCCGACGTCCAACGCGTCCGCCATCTCTCTGACGCCATCCTCACTGGCGTCGGAACCGTTCTCGAAGACGATTGCCTGCTCACCGATCGTTCCGGTCTTCCGCGCAGCCGACCTCTGCTGCGCATCGTCCTCGATTCGCAACTCCGCCTGCCGCTCCAATCGAAAATGGTGGCGAGCGCACAGGACGATGTGCTTGTCGTGGGTATCTCGGCCGCTCCCGCCGCTCGCCGCAAGGCTTTGGAGGCCGCCGGAGTGCAAGTCTTGATTGCCGATGGAGCAGGCGGCCGGACCGATCCCGTGCAACTGCTCGCCTACCTTGCTCAGCGCCGCTACCTTTCGCTTATGGTGGAAGCCGGAAGCCGTGTCAATTGGACGATGCTCGATTCACATATCGCTGACAAAGTTCTCTTCTATTACGCTCCTAAAGTTCTTGGCGGACTCAAAAGCCTGCCTGTGGCCGGCGGCGCCGGCCGCCAGCGCCGCATCGACGCCATTTTGCTCGATCGCCTTACGCTGCATTCTGTTTCCAAGGATGAGTTCGCCGTCGAAGCCTACCTCGTCAAGGGACAAAGCTGATGTTTACCGGAATCGTCGAGGAAGTCGGTAGCGTGCGGCGGCTCGAGCACAAAACCACTGGCGCTCGCCTCACCGTTGCCTGCCGTTCGGTGCTGGAGGACGCCGCGCCTGGCGCGAGTATCGCGGTCAACGGAGTGTGTGTCACAGCGGTCGATCTGGTGCCGGGTGAATTTTCCGCTGACCTTTCGCCCGAGACTTTGAAACGCACCAATCTGGGCGATTTAGCTCCAGCATCCGCCGTGAACTTGGAACGGCCTCTGCGGTTTAACGGCCGCCTCGATGGCCATTTTGTCCTCGGTCATGTCGATGGCACAGCGGAAATCGTCTCGCTCGATTCGCTCGGAGAGAACAATTGGTGGCTGCGAGTGCGCGTTCCACTCGATCTCGCGCGTTACATCGTGAGCAAAGCTTCGGTTGCCATCGATGGCATCAGCTTGACCGTGGCCGAAATCGAGGGCGATATTGTCGGCTTCACCATCATTCCTCAAACCTATGCTCATACAGCGCTGCCTTCTCGGAACCCGGGCGCCCATGTAAATGTCGAGGTCGACATCCTCGCGAAACACTTGGAGAAATTGATCGCGCGTGACGTTTGATTTGCTTTATTTGACTGTTACCGAATACAACGGTCCGTGCTCCAGAACTTTTTGAACTCTCACGTTGTAACCATCGGAGACCAGTTGGTTCAAAAGCCATGGCTCGGGATCGTACACCAGAAAGTGCTCATGTTGCCTTAAAAAGGAGGAATAATATGGCACTTGCATTTGGCCCGGAAGTATCGATTTAAAAGCCGTATAGGTAATTCGGCTGAATTGGGTAAGCCAGGGAATCTTAACGCCGGGATCGCTGATCAGATAAAACGAGCGGCGGCGCAGGTCTTCGTTACCATAGTGAAATACGATCAGGTAAGAGCCGCCTCCGAGTAATAAAGGATTATTTGAATCGTAAACAGCCTTGTTGTTGCGATCGAACAACTCGGAGTATGCGGCGAAAGTACGCCAAGTGGTCTCGTCCGGGCCGCGAAGCCGCTTCGTTGAGTAGGCCGACACTCCGAGTGCCAATACGACGAGCATAATACCCGCAAGATGCGGCACGGCGTGTCTCGCGCTATACAGCGCAAGCGCGAAACAGATGGCGGCTCCAATGACCGTCTCGAGCACATATCGCACGTGCAGTGTATGGGTGACGAAGGACAAGGCGAAATATATAATCGGCAGTGTCAGAAACGTTGTGGCGGCTACAATCGTGGGGCTCGCAAGCTTGTTCTCTGGCGGTCGAAGAACTCCGTTCTCGTGGCGTCTGCTCCGGGGCAAAGCCAGCCAGATTATCGAGGCCGTACCGATCGGAGCCGCCAATACCATAAAGCGCAAAAAAAATACAACATAGATCTCCGCCAGCGCTTCAAAATTAGTATCCGCTGAAAACATTGCCGCGAAACGCTTTATCGTGAGTATGTGTGGCAGCAACAGCATCACTGGCACAGCGGCGCTGAAAATCGAGATCAAAACCGGGAAATCCACCCTGCGTTTGCGTAGCGCCAACACAGCCTCGCCAGCCAATATCGGCAATACGATGAGGCATGCATTGTAGTGAACACACACAGTTGCCGCCAGGCTAACGCATAATGCCGGTAAAGCGAAACGTCGAAACCGCTCTTCTTTGGTGAGTTGCCAAGACAGAAACGTGCATGCTGTAAATAGCAGGACCAACGCATAAGGTCGTGCTTCAAACGAATAATTAAACGCGATTGTGAGTGATGGGAAAAGCATCGCCAGAAAGCCATATAGCGGCGAGGTGCGACGCGCGACCGTAAAATACAACACCAGTGTCGCAAGCCAATATGGAATGATTGCGATCGACCTTAAGACCAGTGGGGATGGACCAAACCATGCGCTCAGATAGTGAAGGATGAAATAGTATGTGGGCGTTTGCCAGTCCGCCCCCGAGAGCAGCGCGTCCCACATTGCATTGGGATTCGGCAGCGTGGCGATGTAATACACCACAATCTCATCCCACCACAGGTGTCTCTTAACAGCAATCGCGCCTGTGACCAGCAAGATAAGAACGGAGTAGATGACGAGACACCAGAGTCGATATCCTCCAAAAAGCTGCTGAAATCCAATTATTGCTGCTTCATCCCGTTCCGCCAATGGCTGTCTTAGGCCCATGCCCACCAGAGATGAAGAGGTGACTTCTTGGTCCGCCATCGGGACTAGTTTAGGCTCCTGCGGGATTTGGAATTACTCAAGTGGTCTTACCATTTGGCGGTCGTGGGGGAGGTTAAATAGCGCCCTAAATGAAATTTTTGAAGCACAGAAATAAGTTCGGTTTTCAGCGCGCTAAATAACAAGGAAACTACGACGGCAAAAAGTAGCCAGTTGAGAAAGTCCACCGGAATGGCGGCCCGGCTGCGAAGATTGCCGTAGTCCCAAGAGGTCGCATAGACGCTGCATAGAAACGCTGCAGCTGTTACGATCGCCCGTTTGTGTGCGGGTCCCCGTTCCCGAATCCAAAGGAATAGTTGAGGAACGATCAGAATTAACCAACGGAGACGGTAAGCGTAATGATTGCCCATCAGAAAACAGAACAGATGGATTGCGGCTCCCGCCAGGAACGCCATGCCTGCAAGATTCACGCTTAAACTGGCCTCGAGTTGGCGACGCCATGTGAATGTGATTGTAAGCGCTGCGACCACTAGTGCGCCCGCCAGACCTGCCAATTCAAACCACTGCTTGGCGAAATAGGTGGCGCTGTGTCGTTGCTGAAAAAGATAAACGCGGTCTAGCGAGACCATCGAGCCAAACGAAAGAGACACATCGCGGCCTGAATACATTGCAATTCGCTTTAGATCATCAAGCGAAAGCAGGCAATAGGCCGCAAACAACACCGAACATACGGTAAGAAACCGCCAACCGTTCTTCTTCTTGACGAATGCCACTACAGCGGCGATTGGGTAAAGCTTTAGCAACGCTGCCCAGAAAATTAGAAGAGCAGGCCCCCAAAGTGAACTCGCCTGGCGTGATAGCAGCCAGATAGCAGGCACGACAATCAGGAAAATGATCAAATCCACGTTGCTGCGCTCGATACCGATCATGAACGACGGCGAAATCAGCAATAACGCGGTGAATATTCCTTCTGCCAGGCTCAATCTGCCAAGAAGCAAGATCGTGACTGCCGTCACTAGTCCGCCAAAGGTCAGACCCAGGAGAAACGCGTCTTGTTCGCCGAGGCCGGTTGGGGCGAACGTCCACATCCAGAGAGGCGGGTAGGCAACCTTCTTCTGTATCTCGGCAACCTCAGTTCCGGCCCGGTAACGATCAAGGCCCTGAAGGTCCAGCGCCAGGTCGGTAAACGGTGGGACCATGCTCTGAACTCCAACCATCGTCCAGGCCGCCGTCCATCCGGCCTGCCGGGCTTTAACTGCAACGCAGGCGAAGTAAAGGATTAAGACTGTGACTACCAAAATTTGGCCGTGGAGCGACCGAATTATCACACAAGTGCTTCGATTTCCGCCAGTCATCAACTTTCGTAGATGACGCTGTGATCGTTTTATTTCATAACAACCGAATACAGCGGTTCGTGCTCCAGATACGTCTGATTTTTACATCACGGCCTTCCGGTAACTGGTTTAAAGCCAGAGATCCGGATCATGCATCTGAAAACGATGAATATTGCTGTTTAAAGGCCGCGTCGGTCGGCGCATGCACCTGTCTGGTAGTAGCGGGCTTGAGAGCCTCGTCGAAGATCCTTTGGCTAACGCGCTGCTAACCTCGCTCCGGGATCGGCAACACCGTATGCGGCGGCGGCGCCGTAAGTCCTCGTTCGGTCCCCAAGCCGTCTGATCTGGATTTTGATGCGCCGATTCGCTGAATAGAAACGCCGCAAGTACTAGTATAACAAGTAGAATGCCGGCTAATTGACGGACGGTTACGCCGCGCCGCCTATACCTAAACAGCCCAAAAATGGCCGAACCCAATCACCGTCTCCATCACATATCGTGCGTAAAGCGTGTGGGTCAAAAAGAGAGACAAAAGAAAAGAAGATAGACAGCCAGCAGAACATTGCGATGAAGCTGTAGCGGACGAGATGATTTCACCGCCAGATCGTAATCGGCTGAATCCGCAGCCTGCTGGAGCTATAGAGGCGGAATCGTGCCCCCGATACAATGGCTTCAATGACTGGCACGGATAAACCCATGCATCTGGCCGGTGCTCGGCGCTGGAGCCTATCGCCTGGCAGCATTTTAGTCATAACTGTTTTGGTTCTTTATTTAACTTGTGTGGCTATAAAAGCGCAACGGGAGGGATGGATCCCCGCGTGGAGAACGACGGGAGTTCAAAGCATGACACCTCCTTTCAAAGATGGCGAGCTGCTACTTCGGAGCTTCGAGCGCTATCGGGCGGGAATGCCGATTCCACGGATAGAAAAGGATTCACCGTATCCGCCGGTTTGGCTGTGGGTATTCGGCCCAATCGGACTCAGCGCCCGGCACGCGGTTGCTGTAGGTGTGACTAGTGCCGTGGCCGTGACTGTGGTCACGATTTTATTCCTCGGCCCAATGAGTCTCCTCGAGGGAGCGTTCGCCGCTTTGCTCTTGATTTCGCCGTGCTTCATGCTTGGCATTGAGCGTGGTAACGGCGATTCCCTGATTTTCATGATCGTCGTGTTTGCGATTTGGCCGTTAGCGCGTCCCACCGGCTCGGCTCTCGCAGCCGCCTTCTTAATTTTATTGGCCGCCTCGCTCAAGTTCTACCCGATCGCCGCTCTTATGGGCTATGTCAAGAAACAAAATGGCTGGCGATTTATCGTCGTATGCTCGATGCTGTTTGCCACCTATTGCCTGCTTTCGCTTGATGATCTAAAGCGAATTGCAACATACACCGAGGGATGGGGTCGAGATACCTTTCTTTCCTTTGGTTGTATGGTCGCATTCGATCGTGTATATTTGTTTCTCCAGCAGCACAGTGCCACGATTTTGGCTAAGCAGTGGTTTGAGCTCGCCGGGCTGGCCACTGCGCTGCTATTGGCGGCCGTTGCAATCAGTTTTACGGCTCGCCGCCGGCTCGCCGCCAGTCTGAGCGTGAATGTCGCCGGGATCGGTTTCCTGGTCGGAGCTGCCGTTTATCTGTTTTGTTTTCTCATGGGGAATCATTACGCTTACCGCCTCCGCTGGCTGGTTCTGACCGTTCCTCAATTGTTCGTTTGGATTCGCGAAAGGGGACCTGCATACAGACGTGCGGTTGCCGCCGCTGCGGTGCTGCTAGTGAGCGTTTATACGACCGCTTGGAGCTACGGGGCTCTTCGAAATCGCGTTACCATTCCGGTGGATCTCGTCAATTGGCTGCTGTTTGCGATCCTCGCTTCACTGCTATTCAGTGCGGTGAGAACCGATTTTGTTTTGCTGCTTGGACGATCTCAGTTAAGACCTCACTTGGTTTCTGCCGGAGCCCGTAAAACGTAAGCCGGTCTGAAACAACTGCCGATATCGTTCATTTGACATCAACCGAATAGAGTGGCCCGTCCCCAAGACGGGCCTGAATTTTTATGGCCTCACCCTCTGTTAGTAGCCGGTCAAAGAGCCAGGGGGGCGGCTCGTACATCTGAAAATGGCGATACCGCCGCTTCAACGCATCGTATGTCAGCAGATGCACTTGGTCCGGGAGCAGTGATTCGAGAGTTTCATAGAAAATTCTGTCGGCTAACGAAAAGGTAACCTGTTTGTCTGCGGAGTCCGAAACGACATACACCGCGCGGCGCCGCAAATCTTCATCGCCATAGCGTAGCGAGAGCAGGTAAGAGCCGCCACCCAGCAGCACGGGATCTTGCGAGTCGTACAAGACTTTCCTATTTCGGTCAAATAGTTCGGCATAGAAGCCGAATGAGCCCCAGACCTTTTCATCTGGGGTGCGAATCCGTTTCGCGGCATAAACGGCGGTTCCCAGTATCATTAGCCCCAGCACGGCCCCCGCAAGTGGAGGTACGCTGCGCCGTGCGCCATAAACAGTTAACGTCACAAAAATCGCGGCCCCAATCACCGTCTCAATGACGTACCGCACGTACAGCGTGTGTGTGAAGAAGGAGAGGCAAAAATAGGCCACGGGCAAAATTAGAAACGCCCCGGTGGTCGCGACCATTAAGGCATTTTCCCCGACGGCTGATTCTTGGCCTTCTTCGTGCGTCTCCTTGTTCCTTGGCCGCTTGAAAGCAAACCAGATTGCGACCGCTCCACAGATTACCGCAGCCCCTAGAACCGTGCAGGGCGGAAAGAGCTCGGAATAGATATCGGCCAGCGCTCCGAACCACGCGCTTGCCGAATATGCCTTAGTAAAGTGCGTGATCATCAATATATGCGGCAGCAAAGCCATCACCGGAATGGCGGCGCAGCAGATCGCGACAACGATCGGAACATCCAGTTTGCCGCGGTAAAACCAAGCGATCCCCTCTCCGATCAGTAACGGGATTGCAATCAAACAGGCGTTATAGTGAACGCATACTGCGGCAGCCAGCGAGATAGAGAGCGCCGGCAGCGCTATGCGACGGAAGCGCTCTTCTTTAGCGAGTTGCCAGCATAGCAGAGTGCAGGCGGTAAACAAGAGAACCAAACCATACGGGCGTGCTTCGAACGAGTAGCTAAATGCGCCCGTAACGGACGGAAAGAGCATGGCAATGAATCCGTATATCGGCGCTGTGCGGCGCGCCACCGTGAAGTAGAGCACTAACGTCGCCAGCCAATACGGAAAAATAGCTATCGATCGCATGACAAAGGGCGACGGGCCAAACCATGCACACAGATAATGAAGCGGAACATAGTATGTAGGGGTCTGCCAGTCTATTCCTGAGCTCAGCGCATACCAGATTGCCCCCAAATTTGGCAATGTGGCCACGTAATAAGCACAGATCTCGTCCCACCACAGATGCCTGCGGCTGGCAACGATGCTCGTGATTAGTAATATGGATATCGAGTAGATGAGCAGGCACCAGAAGCGATAGCCGCCAAAGAGCCGCGGCCATGTTCGCTGCACATTCTTTTCTGCAACAAGCTGCTCGAAACCATCTACCATAAAGACCCAGTGTAGCTTTGGAAACAACATTCATAAAGCCAATTTGAAATTGTCCAACTTAATCAAATGAGCTTCATCAACACGATTGCGCGGCTGAATCTCCTTCCGCTCTGGAGGCGGCGCCTCTACGTCTGGAATTTCGAGTTCGCGGCCCCGTCTCTTGACCGGCTCACAGCCCTCTTCCTTCACAAGCTGAACCTGCTGGGCAAGCCCGAGAAGATATTTTTCACCAGGAACTTAAAACCCGGTATGACCGTTGTGGATATCGGTGCCAACCAGGGGCTTTATTCGCTTCTGTTCTCTCGACTCGTCGGAGCGGAAGGCGTCGTAATCGCTTTCGAACCCGAGCCGGATATGTTTGCAGCGTTGGAAACGAATATTGCGGCCAATTCCGTCGAAAATGTCGAGTGTCACCGGTTGGCCATCGGCTCAAAGTCTGATCAAGCCATGCTGTCGCGTTCCCTGATTCATGGCGGAGACAATCGGCTGAGTTCCGGGCACTCTGAGCAGATCTCGACAAAGAAACCGGTCAGAGTCGCGACTCTGGACGACATCGTAGGCGACCGGAAAGTCGATTTCATCAAGATGGATGTCCAAGGCTGGGAATGGGAAGCGTTTCGCGGCATGGAGAGGACCATCGACGGGAATCGGGATATTGGAATCCATTTTGAATTTTGGCCGGCTGGTCTTCGGGATTCCGGTTGTGACCCGCTGGAATTGCTTAAATTTCTTTCACAACAAAAGTTTCAGATTTATCGCTCCGGTGGCGGCGGAGAGACGCAGCTTCGGGACTTCTCGCTTCTGCTAAGCGAGTTGTCCGGTAACAAATTCACGAATCTCTATGCCCGGCGCGATCGCGAATAGAAACGCTTAGTTAGGACTCAAATCGCTTTCTTTTCTTGAAACAGGAACGCAGTGTAGATGAGTCAAATGAGGAAATCGCGTGATAGAGTCCAAAATTTCCAACCCGGCCCTGCGGTACGATCCTGCGGCCGAGCGGCCGTTTGCACGGCACAAAGGGAACCGGTTTACCCGTTATTTTTACAGTCAAATAGCAAGCGAAATCTCCTCGCTCACCCGCTACTACGATGCAGTGATTCAGTGGTTGCCCCGGCGAGAAGACAATGGCACGCTGCTGGACAGGGTAGAAGTTGCGAATAAAGGCGTTTTGCGAGAGGACGATTACTTTCCGTCTCTATCCGACGAGGAGGAACGGCGGACCGCCATCCTCGTCAACGGTACGCTAAATCATCATTTCGATATACAAGGCCTGCTCGCCAGCGTCAAGTCTCGAATGTCGCACACGTCCCGGCTGATTGTGGTGCTTTACAATCCGTATGTCCGTTGGCTGTATCGGTTGGCGAATTCGCTTGGGATTCGGAAGGGCGAGCTCCCGACCACCTTTCTTACGCGTGTGGACTTCGAAACCCTCGCGAAACTGAGCGGTTTTGAGGTGGTTCGGCAGCAGCCTCGCATCTATTTCCCTTGGCGGTTGTTCGGGATCGGAAATTTTTTAAATGGCGCCGTCTCGGTACTCCCGTTGGTTCGCTGGTTTGGTCTCGTTTATGTTTCGGTCTTGCGACCTCTCATTCCGAAAGCGCCGAGCGGGATTTCCTGCATCATTCCGGCGCGCAACGAACGCGGCAACATAGAGAACGCGCTGAAACGGCTGCCCGACTTGGGCTGCAGGATGGAGGTCATCTTCGTAGAAGGCCATTCCACCGATGGCACATGGGAAGAAATCCAGCGCGTGGCGGAGGCTTATCGCGACCGTTTTTGCATCAAAATCTTTCAGCAGACCGGTAAAGGGAAAGCTGATGCTGTCCGGCTCGGTTTTTCTCGCGCCACCCAGCAGGTCGTCACCATTCTCGACGCCGACCTGACTATGCCTCCCGAGATGCTGGGCCGGTTCTACGATGCATATTGCCAGGGCCTCGCTGACTTTGTCAATGGCTCGCGACTCGTTTACCCAATGGAAGGTGAGGCCATGCGGCCGCTCAACCATTTGGGTAATATCTTCTTCGCAAAGAGCTTGAGTTGGGTGCTTGATACACGTCTAGGCGATTGTCTTTGCGGCACGAAACTGCTCGCCAGGCACGATTATGAACGAATTGTCCGATGGCGCAAGGATTTTGGCGATTTTGATCCGTTTGGCGATTTCGAGCTGATTTTTCCGGCCGTGGCCTTAGGTCTCGGCATTGTGGATGTTCCCGTTCGATATCTCGCCCGCACCTACGGAAGCACCAATATCCGGCGCTTCCGGCACGGCCTCGAATTGCTGCGTATGGTGTCCGTCGGCTTCCTCCGTATCAAGCTCGGCTTCTGATGGGCTTGGTTATTTTGGCCCGCGCCGGAACTCATTGCGTTGGGCCAGTAGCTCGCGTCACCAGATACAAGTCCCATCCGTAAGCCGTGCCAAGCATGGCCACCGTCCATCCTTCCTCGATGAGCCTGTTCCGTAGCGCATAGGTTCCGACCAATAAAAATTGGTGGTG
>Ga0068856_100003130_pt1 | contig 16882 bp, 39 predicted proteins | sample KBSCornC62_FD_66595 | JGI IMG/M metagenome (GOLD analysis project Ga0068856, IMG submission 66595) | Corn rhizosphere microbial communities from Kellogg Biological Station, Michigan, USA - KBS Corn C6-2 | ecosystem: Host-associated > Plants > Roots > Rhizosphere > Soil ...
ACTCCGACTAGAACAGTCAATTGTTGGCACGATCTTTGCATGGAATATGGCGATCGCCAGAAAAGGAAATGGTGCCAGTCAGGGGGATTAACTAGCACCATCCCTTGCGACCCTCTTGGGAACATACGATGTATATTCAAATTAGAGATCGCTGTCAACCGGTCTTTTAAAATAATTTCTTTGTATGTTAATCATATCTGTAAACGTTTTATTTAAACTGTAGATAGAGTGATCCAAAACAGTATATCTAGAGGTTTGTGTCTCAGGTTTATTAAGATGGCGATAAATCATAGCTGACACCTCTACAAGATGATCCGCTATCTCCCTAAGTGTACCGTCTTTCCATTCTTTACTATTAGCGCTCATATGTCTTTTCCTTTAAGCCATATCATGCCAAGATTTTAACTGTGTCATTTTTAATATTATTCTCGATGATAAAGGTCTAAGATTAAAATGATTAATTACTAATCGAAGATTAGCATAAACATCTGCTATTTCTTCTTCAATCCATAGCCTATTAGATTTACCTGTTACAGGTTCATTTTCATTTATGCCTTGTATCATACACCTAGATATAGCTGCCTGTAATTCTCCTAGTTCTTCCTGCAATTTTCCTAGATGTTTAATGTCTATTGGATCGCGCATAGGATGCCAAGGGTTCATCTTCATAGTTCAGTCACCCTAACATTGAACTGTTTTCCATCCTTGTCAGTAACAATAAAATCATAACCCATATGCGTTACTTTTCTAGGGCTAGTACATTCATATTTAAGAAACTTTGATATGTAGGTATGAATACGATTAATCATAAATTAATCCAATCCAGTTTCAGGCTTAGCATAGCGTACTTTAATGGCCATCAATTCAAATGTTTTGGCAAGTAATTCGCGTCGTTCCGCAGATTTTGGTAGCCAAAAACTAATGGCGCTTCTGTCGTCATCCGCCGGAGGGTGATGCAGCATTTCAGAACTATGCAACATCAATCTTATGGCAGTATATGTAAGTCCTGTATTACTAACCTTTTCTTCTACTTGAACTTCATCTGTCAGTTCTTGGCTATAAACATTTATTCTCATAGTTGTGTACCTCCCTGTGACAACGCGTTATTAATGCTTTCTAAAATAGAAGAACCGTATGTATCTTTATGTACGCGTTCTAGTTGAGAACCATAGACATTATTACATAACTTTTGAAATATGTTAACATCAAAAGTAAAGTTATTGACAACTTCCGAGGTTACATTAGCCGTAGGATATTTTTCTTCATAATTGCGGTCTAAATAACTTGGGTTATTCTGCGCTTTATTACAATCCAGACAATTTACACTATATCCATCGTCCCACCATAGGCTATCATATGCGGTGTCAATTTTTACATTGTCCGATCCGCAAGATAAACATGTGATTTTAAATAGAATTTCTCTGCTCATTTTATCATCCTCATTTTATAAAGGCTGAAATCTCGTCTGTGACGTTCTTAGCCCATTCATCCAGAGTCTCATTTGTAGAAATTTCCTTCATAGGTAATTCCTCCAACTCCAGTTCCATGGCTGATAGAATACGTCTAATTTTACTAATTATCTTCTGCCCTTCCGATCGGAGACAATGAAACTGCGATAGATCGGGAGAATTTATTTTCTCCTGTGTACTTTCCCGCAACGGTTCGCCGTCTTTTTCTGCGGCATATGCTTCTGAACTCATTATAGAACTTTCCCAAGTTACGGATGATATAGAAAGGCAAATAGATGCCTACGAAAAATGCGCCTATGCAAGCGCCATTATAGAGTGCATTAAACATAGTCGGGGAAGTATCTTTCGACACTTGCCTGCATATAATTCTTTATGTCAACTACATCATTCATATTTGAGAAACGAGAAATAAAGCCGCACATAAAGTTGAAGCATCCTCTTTGCGCGTCGGCACGATTTTTAGATACGGAAATAAATTCGTCGATAGAATTCTTGGTTGCTTCGCTAATCATATTTCCCTCCGTTGTTTGATACCTCATAATAAAATAGTGGCGCTTTTCTGTCAATAGAAAAGCGCCACTATTTATATAAAATATTTCTTTAAACCGTGGCGTATCGCAAATTCTAACGACATTGTATTGGTAGGATATTTCCTATCAAATGTAGATGTTAGATTATAACGGCGTTGATTATATCCATCCCAAAATTCATGATCGAATGTCACATGAGTTGGAGTTACCCGTAGAATTTTCATGGCATACCGGGGGTCTTTTCGGGCGTCTCAGTCATGTTGATACGTCCCGCTATAAACATGTTCGCATCCTGCATAAAGATATCCATATCTAGCATTTTACTTTTAATGTTTCTTAGTTCTCGCTTTACCATTGCAAGTTCATCAAAGATAAGAATACCCAAAAGCCCTACGCATAGTGCTGCGACTGACATTACGATTTCCATAAATCCTCCTATCATGGAATTGGCGGAATAGGACTGATAACAATAGCAGTCCAAATTGTTTTACGTTGATCCGGGAAAATAATAGATAACATTATCGCCATTAATAAAACGATAATAGACCATTTAATAATCTTCCTCATGAAAACCATCGTGCATAAATAAATCTCCGATGATTTGGGCTATAAAATGTATCCCAACGGCTCATGAAATGTACAGCAGCGTTATGATAGCCGCGTTCGATCATAGCCGATTTGACCCTTATTCCTATTATGTATGTCATTTCATCCATGATATTATCCCCTCTGTAGACCAAGATAATTAATAATAAATTTGGCCGCATCTTGTCGATAACGCTGATCAAGTTGAACAGTTACCCGCTTTTTACCGCGACCAATAGTAAGATGTGAAATCATACTTTCCTCACTTTGTATTCAGAACCTAAAAGTTTTTCGATTAGCGCATTTAATAGTGAACGTTGTAGACCTTTTTCATATTCGATTATATCTGTTATGACCCCTTTTTCATCCCTTATATCAACAAGGATATTTCCGTTACATTGTTCTCTAATATGTATATCTAGTTTCATTTTTGTGCTCCTAGCCAATTTTGCAATTGAACAACTAATGAAGAAATTTGAACTTTATTTAAATCAACTTGTTCATCGTCTATAGTAAATGTGACATATTCTGAGTGTATATGTGATGATACCCTTAAATTATCATCAGCATAATCTGTATAAAGTTCATCCATTTTATTCACTCCTTACATTTTCAAAAATTCATAACGTCCAATATAACCGCCTTTTGAAAGATCGAGTTTAACAACTGCTGTCCATCTTCCGTCTGGCGTTCTCATGATAATGAACTGATCGTCATATTCAGGATAAAGATTTTTATCTTCTTCAATGCGACGCATCAAAGCCTTTTCACTAGCGTATGTTTTAACATACTTCCATTCAATTGCCATTTGATGCAACATTTTATTATCTCCCTCATTTGTTGCACCATAAATAACAAAGGTCGATTTTCCCGTCAAGAAAAAATCGACCTTAATTTTCTATTAAAATATCTGCTGGAAAATATGCCCTAGTTGAGGGTTCAAATATCCTGCACCTATTAGAAATGTTATTAGCGGGGGTAAAATTCTTTTGGCTCTAACAATCCATGGCTTTGTCGCTGTGATTACCGTTAGAATTTCGGAGGTATTATCCTTCACGATAGCCATATGAGATTTTACATCAATCATATCTGCCTCTAGCTTTCCCACCCGTTCTTTAATGGAGGCGATTTCGGAAGCGAAATCGATAGTATCTGCCCCACTCATATTTTATCCTATCTTAAAGAATTGCTTTCTATTTCTCGGATCAAAACTTATGTGCGTCCAACGCCCATATTCATTTATCAGTTGATCGTATGGAAGCGCGTCACGCAATATAGAGCATACATTTTCTACTGACATTCTAAATGCGCGAAAGTCTACAGCATAGCCTAATGGGTGCGCACTATTTTTAGCGCCACCTATTTTTTCATTGAGTGTATTGCACCTATACCAACTAGAAACAAAGATAGGTGCATCACCTAGTATAGTTCTAACTCGCTCCATTTTATCAGCTACTAAAATCATTCGTTCAATAATATCTTGGGATGGATTATTATCTATACCTAGATTTAGTGCTGTTTGGCTAAATGTCGCTTCCTCAAGCGAAAAATGTTGAGAGAGTTGCATATCAAAATCCTGCCGGATCAATTGGACAATAATTGTCGATAGTATCAATTACCTTTTGTGCCGCCGCTTTAATCTTGTCTTTGTGAAGGCATGTATAATCGATACCCTTGTCAACCGTAGTGCAGGCTGACAATAGAATGACCGCGAGCGAGGAAAGAAAAAATCTAGTCATGAAGCTAGTCCTTTTATAAGTTTTGTCGTCTTTCCACTAGAAAATAACATGAAAGCGGAGAATATAAGAATAAGCGCTAATACACCTACCGCCATTCTTTGCCAGAAATGACTTTCATCAAGCCATTTTCTAAATTGACATATCCATCCACAATCACTTGTCAGTCCTAAACCTTGTGCGACATTACCGACACCGGGAATAGAGTTGATCCCATTTTTTAAAGCGCCAGATACACCATTTATAATATTAGAACCTTTAGCGACTATATCAGCGCCTTTAGAAAGTATCTGATTTGCTGCATCAAGTCTATTACCATAACTACTGGAGTTGGCTGGACGCTCATATTTATTCATAAAGATTGCAGTAGCATCGGCTACATTTGTTGCGCCAGCCAATTGTGCACCTCCTAGATAGGGCTTATTTTTAAGTTCCCAATCTACAAATTGATATTGTTCCATTAATGTAGATTGCTGAATAGGCTTACCAAACACTTGTCGAAAATCAGCTTGCCTATCAGGATGCCATTGACCAGCACCATAAGCCGCGCCGTCATCACCTACAGCGCTAGGATTTAATGAACTTTCTCCAAAAAGATTACCCATAATTCCGGCGGATTGAACTGGTGTCCATCCACGGCTCTGGAAAAAGTCATATCCACTCATATAGACCAACCACTAACGCCATAATAGCGTCCTTTAGGTCCGGGTGGAGCGGGGACGCTACCCATGCCCCAATGTGTGCGACTAGGTATTTGCGGGATTTGTACCTCGCGAATTATAGGTGGCGGTGCTGGCGCGGGCGGTGATGCCGGAGCCAATTCTACCCTAGAGGTAATGCAAAAATTACACGGCTTAAAAGATGGTGCCGGAATACTAGGCATAGGATAGTCATGCGGGGTAAAATCAAATCCCGGTACGTCGATATCTACCGGCGCTATTTCGGGTAGTCCAACTGACATTAATGGACTTGCTGCCTCTTGAATATTTTGTATCAATTGGCCATTTTTTCTAAGTAGCAAATAAAGAATGATTGCGACGCCTATTACTAGCGCCGCAATCTTTGCCACCTTTTTATTTTCTGCCTTCATAGGTGGCTCCTTAATGAGTAGTTAGAACACCGGGATCATAAGGACTTGGCGCGACACCCATTCCAGTATTAGATGCTGAGAGCGATACTAGAACGTTATCAAATGCTCTAACCTGTTTACCCTTTTTCAAAGTGGGCGCGATCGTAGCAAGTGACGAATAAAGTTGCGCATTAGTAGCAGTCTTAAACATATCTGCATTAGTTGCCATTTGCGATTTTAGAATATCTGCATTGGTATTCCATTGTGAAATACTAGTTTCTGATGCAACTCTAGCAGTTTCTAAACTATATTCCGCATTAGTTTGCGCTATCTCTTTTTGAGCCGTTATATATGTAGCTTGGGTATTAGCATCCAATGCAGCTACATATTTAGCCGCATCTGCTGCCGCTGCATCTTGCGCAGATTTACTATTAGCAGCGATCGTCGCCAATGCTATGTCCGTAGCATTTTGATTTACTTGTGCTTGCAATTGCGAGCCATATTGCAATTGCGCAATATTCATCTGAGCATTTGCTGCAATAGCGGTATCACTAGGACCGGGAGTAATAGTTGTAATTCCTCCGCCACTAGAAGATGAAGCGCCACGGCTCGTGATCAAATAAAATATTACAAAAAGAACTACAGCACCAACTATCCAGAAAATTGGCTTGCCTTTTTTGAAGACTGAAAAGTTTAATTTCATATATAATCCTTTCAGCCCATATTATTTGACTTATTAAAATCAGTCAAAGCCTGTAGCGCTACAGCACCGCTAAGATAAACACCGTTTGCGCGAATGTCGGTCGTAGGACCATAAACAGCAAGAGGGAATTGCGCGCCTCCTGTAAGAGGCGCGAAACTCTTGTGAACATTATAACGCGGCCCATAAATAGGGCTATCAATAGCGATGGGCTGGCGCAATAGAGCCATATTATCTACACCAATGCCGAGCGTATTAGGTCCAGCGATATAGTTATAAGGTCCATTCATGCCCATTTTATTTTCCTTTAACCAATCATGCTACCGATAGAGGGAAAATTATAGCCACCGCCGCCCATGACAGGGCTGATAGCAGTGCCTAGACTGCTATTAAATGCGCCACCAGCAGCCTTAATAACATCGGTAGTACGGCTATTACGACCAACTAGAACCGCCAAAGTTGCGAGACCAATAATAGCAACGGCAATAGTAACAACGCTTTCCGTTAGCCTATCCATTTTAAATTCCTTTATCTACTTGCAATTATATCGGAGATACTTCCAGCTTGTTTTATTATCTTATTTACACCAGATAGCCCATTCGATTGGGTTTTAGTGCCATCTTTTACTTGCTGTAAAAAGCTATTAAACAAATTACCTCCCTTTTTATAATTTGCTACCACGATAACTAAAATAACTAGTCCGAGGAAAGCATCAGATACAGGGCGGATTGCTTTTATATTTCCTACCGCAACTATTATGACGATCGCCATAACCCATAAAATAAAGTTATCTTTTCCTGAAAAGTCATCTTTTAATAGATCAAACAAATCACCTTGATTTCCTCTAATTGCGGCTATCAAAAATATAGCCCCTATAATTAATAGGAAAAATGGCATTAGCTTCTCCTATAGTATAGCGGCAATTTTAGCGCCGGTTTTTGCCGCGTTTAGTGCGACTTTACCGGCGCTAGGTGATTTACTGGAACTTCCAAATACGACCTGCAAATAACGTTCAAGATGGCCGTTCATTGTCGTATAGAGAATGAACATAAATCCTAGAACAAGAAATAGCTTAGTCGATTGTTCCATGATTATTTTCCTAGAAGTGGAAGACTTCCAAAAGCGTTAGGGAAACGTGTTCCTAGCCAAAAGAAAAGAACAAGGATAAGAACGGAAGTAAGGGAAAAGCCGAAAATTCTCATGGTGCAATCCTCACAATAATGCGCGACCAAAACCAAATCGCTATAAGAACAAGTCCAACCATCAAAAACCAATTGATGACGGAACCATCTGGATCAAATGGCTGTTTAATCCATCTATTAACAGCACCGCACAATTTACAATCCATAATATTGCCTCCTAATTTCTAATGTGGGCGGGTAAATGAGGAAACCCGCCCACATTAGGCGCTCTAGTTTAACCGCCAGCCAGCGAGGAGGCACCGACTACCTGAGAAACGAGCGCAAAGGCTTCATAACCTACCAATACTCTAGCAGTAGCGGCAGCACTGGAAGCGTTCAAATTAAGTTCCATATTACCGTAATTAATAGTATTCACGGGAATATCGCGACTTTCAAAGAAATAAGTTCCTAGTGGGAAATCAGTCATGATAGTCTGTCGCGCATCTAGTGCCGCGATTTCTGGCGTAACTTTAAAGATATTAGTAAAGTTAGCTGAAGCAAGCGAGAAGTAATTTACGTCACTTCCCGCATTATAGACGCCACCATTATCGTAAATAACCGTAGTCGAAAGGAAACTACGGAAGTTACTATAAGCCATGGGGAAATCTTGTGCGGCGGTAGGCGTAGTAAAGGTAGTCTGTTTAAGTTCATAAACAGTGTTCAAATCCTGCATCGGCAAAATAGGAGCGCCATTTTGCATGCGCGGAACCTGATCAAGGTAAATCTGATAAACAGTTACCGTAACATTTCCGTCCCACTGAGTAGTATTAGCGCCAGCAGCCTTATAAACACCAGTAATCGCATTACCGGTAGAAGCGGCGATCGGATTTTGGTTAAGTGTAATCTGCAAATTAGATGTTGCAGAAACCGTACTCATCCAGATAGCGCCACGAAGGTCTGTAGAACTATACGAAATCGGCACGTAATACTGCATGCGGATAGTTTCGGGTACAGTAGTCGCGAGTGCAGTATCGCCCTGATAGACAGGGTAATTTTCACCATAGCCCATAGGGATATTATTTGCATACACGCCACCATAACCGAAACCTTGGCGAACACTATTAAGTAGCGCCAAATGCCAGCCGGGAACCTGAATGCGCGTATAGTTGCTCAAGTCGTCGTAGCGAAACTGCTGAACCATATTCGCATTGCCCCAAGGCGTGCGAGCGGCGGCAGAACCGGTACAAACAACATCACCGGTAACTTCCACAAGAAAGCCCAAAAGCAATCCAACATTTCGGATGCTATTACCAGTCACGTTAATTACGGGCTGGCTTGCGGGGTCTACAGCCTGACTAAAAATCTGCTGTTTCATTTTAATGGAGTTTGCGACAACTGCCTGCCTAGCAAGCATATTCTGCTGCATCAACTGCTGCGGCGAGGGAGCGTTAGGAGCGGCCATATAATTTATTCCTTATCAATAAAGTCGATGAAAATATGCAGGCCCGTCATAGCAATAGAAATCATTAGAAAAATGATTACCCAATTTTGCCAGCGAGACATTAGGCTAAAATTGAGCATTTAACCCTCCGAGTTACGATTTCTCGCTTTGGAGTATAGTTTAAGGACCAATCCCAAAATTAGGCTTGCTCCTACAAACATAAGAAAAACAGTAATCCAGTTGGCTACTGTCCATGTAATAACAGTTTCTTTCATGTTTGTTCCTTAAATTTTAACAGGCTTTTTATTTAGCTTTTCACGGAACGTATTTATAAGCACTTTAGCCTCTGGGACCGGTCCCAAAATATGGGACTTTTGGTCGTTAACCTCATACCATAAACTATGGTATTTAGGCAATAGGCCGGGTTTACGATTGTCAAGATAAGCCGCGACGGTCTTTCGATCTTCTGCATAATTCATATTGAAAATTGCAAAGAAATTACTTTCCGTAAAAACAAACTTATCAAGAAATACTGGCCTTTGAGAGCATACAATCATTTCAATATTTTTCGATCGTCCCTGAGTTAGACATGCTCTAAACCATCTATCATTTTTAGGGACCATATATCCCTCATCAATATAAATGAGGATATTTTCATTAGCCCAACATTTCCTAAAAAATTCCGATACTAACATTTCATCGCCCGGTAATGGTCGAATAATATATAAACCCGGTTCTTTAGGAAATGTATGCAGACCTATTTCGGTAGCGCCTAATGCATCTAAAAGTTTATCTCCTTTAAAGTCAAAAATTACGCCGGGACGCGTGATGAAATCTCTTACAGATAAAAGCCAAACAGAAAATTGGGTTTTGCCGCTACCAGTAGAACCGATAACGGCTGTTCTATTATCGGAAGACGGCAAATTTATACTCATCCATTAAGCCCAAACATTGTAGTTACGTTATCAGAAGGTTGTTTAGATTTATTTTCTTTTGCTTTATCTCTTAAATGTTCTTTATAAAGATAAAGTCTTGGCCCGTAAATTGTTGCGCCAGTTGTTACCAATCCAGCAATAGCTGTAAACTTTGGATCGGGGGTCCAATCAAATTGTTCCATGACATTTGCGATTGAATGAGCGAGCGCATCGCTTTCAGGTTTTTCCAAAGCAAATTGATCAAACTTGGTAAAACTAGCCAATCCCATATGGACAATCATCAAAGTCTGAGAAAGTGTTTCCAGACCACGATTTATATTTTGTGAATTTCTCGCGTTAGTTTTTCCACCGGAGCCGTTATTTCCTCCGAAACTTCCTCCAGCTTTTCTTCCACGCTTTCGACGGGGTTTTCCACTGGCTCCGATAACGAGATTTCCCTGTTCGTCTCGTTCAAATCCATCGTCGTTTGTTCCTCCAAGGGTGGCGGGGTCAATGATGCTAGGTTGTTCTCCATCGTTTCCACTCTCTGATTTAGGTTCATTGTCAATGTCGACAATTGGGGGATTAGTTCCGCTATCGGTTTTACGAGGTCTACCAGCCATGATTTCATTTCCTCTTTAACATCATCTACTTTTTCATCTACGATTTCAGGAATATCCTCTTTTACTTCCTGAATTTCCTCGATTAAATCTTCTTTTATTTCTTCATCTTTATCTAATGCATTTTCCTCTACTTCTACAATTTTGTCTTCCAATTCCTCAATATTACCAGTATCATTATCGACAACAATAACTGTGGGATTACTTGTCGTTTTTGACATTAGTTTTATCCTCTAGCAATTTTGGATTATTTGTAGATGGAAAAGTATATTGATGAATTTCATCTATTTTGGCTTCCATATTAGCCATTCGAGTTTCGATATTATTCGCCATATTAATAAAATGATAAACCGCTGATTGCATTTCGGTCTCTGTCATTCCAGTCATATTTCGAATAAAGCGCAATGCCGCTTGTTCCATTACATTCATTATGCCTGTCCTATCACGCTAAAGAAAGAACTTTCGTTCAATACAGTAATATTAGTATCGGCCAACATTCCAAATCGAAATTCAAAATAATCGCCCGGTGTAACATCAATTAATCCGGTAGTTAAATTGGTTGCAAAAATTGCCCCTAATTGAGTGCTAGGACCGGGGGTTAATGATACTATACTTGTCGCGCCATTTTTAGTTATTTGGCTAATAGCATTACGACCTACCACAGTTGATGGCGACGTAAGAAATCCAGCGGTAAAAGTAGCCTTTGATATTCCAGCCGGAATTACTAATTTAGTTGGATCGCCAATAGCCCAATAATTATCAGTATCATATAATTGGGTATCCCAAGGAATAAATGTGAGTGTAGTATAATCTTTAGCTGTCAATGGTGCAGCTAAACCGACACGAGCACCACTAAAATTAATTGGGGCGACAAATGATCCATCAGCCCTTAGAAAATTTGCTGTACCTCCACCAGATGCGGGCACGCTACCTTTTTGCGTACTCGTAAAAACTGGCGGGATAAAAGAAATATTACCCATTTAATTATCCCTCCATAGCCGTAACATCATCATTAGCCGTTCCAATAATTGTTATTGCGGAAGTAGACGGATAATTATCAAGAACAATAGATGCGCCAGCGGGCAAAGTAATAGAGCCAGCAGTATTTATAGCAGCGGCATTTCCAAATAAATTAATCGCCATTGGATTGGATGCAACATTTTGAACGATCAATACTTTCCTATTCGGATTTGCTGCCATTAATGTTTCAGAAGCGCCAGACAAATTCGCAATCGAATGATCTGTATATGCGCCACCTATTGGCTGAGAAACTGGAAGACTATCCGTGACAGGATTTCCTCCTACAGCAATAATATCTATACTTTCATCCGGCGTATTTGGACCAGGCAATACAATTGGAAAAACTGGCACATTATACCATTGAAAACGTACTGACCCCGCCGCATCCGAGGTAACTTTAATCTTTGGAGGATTTGGCAAAAACAAAGGAATATATCCGGCAGCATAAGCCGGGAAAGGAAACCTTTGATTTGTACCATTACATTCAACAAGCAAATTACCCGGATTAGCGGTATTGTCGATATAAACGCCGGAAATAAAATCAAGCCAACCATTTTCAATTAGCTGAGTAAGATCAATTTCAGTTGTCTCATTAGCGGCAAAATCCCAAAAATCGGGAACGGACATTGGCCCTTTTTCAGGCAATGTCATAGTGAAATTCTGAAACCGGCTATTAGCGCTCATGAGCATTTACCTTTTCATTAGAGGAATACAATAATTACCACATTCCAATTTAATTGGCATTCGCGATCTATAGGTAGATATGGTCGGTGTTGGTGGCACTATGGATTGTTCCATAGCATAAAACGTATTAAGCGTCGCATCACCGCCAGTAAAATAAAACAAACTATCAAATTCCGAATATGATGCGGTAATAAATATATTATTTAATAAAAGTTCTGCTATAAAAGCTGTAGTTAAAGCATCATTAGGATTAATCGTATATTTTTTATAAGTAGAAAAATCCTCCGAAAATTCTAAAATAAAAGGAACTATAGGATCAGTATCATATGAAATCAAAACACAAGGTTTTGTTCCTTTCATAAAATAATTTGAATTAGAAAATGCAGATTGAAAAATAACGTCATCAGACAAAACACTTAAAGAAAAATCATCGATATTAAAATCTTGAGGATCACCGATATTAGTAGGTAGATAATCAACTATTTTATATGAACTATCCAGATTATTATTTCGTACTATAGAAAAATATCTTAGCCCATTATAACTGTTTATATTCCATCCTAATATATCGTCTGTAACTTGCGCTATTTGATAATGCCCTGTTTGATTTACTAAAGTAAGTAATGCGTCATTAAGAGCATTACCTCTCCATATGAGCGCTATTAGTCCTAATGGGCCTCCGCTTTCTAGTCCGAGCGTAGATGCCTGAAAAGTTGTAATATATGGAAAATTATAATAATTTAAAAAGGTTGTTGTTCCGCTATAATTACCGCCATTTTCAAGCATAGGAAATTCAGAAAAAGATACTGTAATTCCTGTAGCCGCATCTTGGTTACGAGTAACAAAACTCATAATATCGTTATTAAAATGACTTGAGAATAATAATGCAGAAATAGAAGTATCACCTAAATTAGCATGCTGAACATTTCCTTCAAAAATGCTATATCCCTCATTAGTAAATATATAAGACTGTAAGTCTAATGTAAATCCATCATATACAGGACTACCAAATGGAGAAAACCATATTAAATTAGGTGTATAAGCGCCATTACCACTAAAATATAAATTTGTTTGTGCTGGCTGAATACCTGACACTAATGGAAGGCTAGTATTAGTTCCTGCTATAATATTTAATTCTATGTCATCAACTTTAAGAGAAATCATATAAATCCCCAAGTAAAAGGCCCGCCTTCGGGGCGGAAGGCGGGCCTTGAAAATTGCGCTGGCCCGTGCTAGACTTGCGCTTAGAGGCGGGAACCTCTTGATCAGCATTATATGCGGGGCAAATATAAATGGCAAGGAAAAAATCGCTTTTGTCTAAAGAGGCAAAAGACGCAATAAGATACGCCAAATATCAGCAAAAATTAGCGCAAAAAATATATAAAGAAAAAATAAAAGAAATGCGCCCTTATATGAAAGCGTTAAAGTCAATTGACTTACGCTCTAATATTTCATCATCACAAAAGTCTTTTATTTCTCGTGCATGGAACGAGTATCAAGAATTGACAGCTAGACCTGTCAAAGTATTTCGCACGAAAAATAAAAAACATTTGGCTTTGGCTCAGGCATATTCGCGACACGAAAAAGGTAAACCAAAATTCGACGTTGCATTTATCCCTACCGCTGACCCAAAAGCGAAATTGACATTCAAAGACGATCGAATGACTTTGAAGTCAAAATATGTAACCGAAACGACCTTATTTTTTGACCTGAAAAAATTGGCTATTGATCCCGCCAGCGAAATACGGCGAACAATGGACAAGAATAAAGACGCCAAACAATTTATCATTATGGCAGGTAAATACCTCTATAATGGTGGACTGGCGCGATCCCTTGTCAGTGACGAAGTTATGAACCTTATGGCGCGCTATTCAGATGGTGGCGCGGGACTTGCTAAACGCGGCGAAAATAGCCGGTGGGAAAATTGGCTGTTTGGATTGGTAGCGTTCGAGGCCAGTAATCAAGGATCGATAAATCAATATCGTTTGGCCTATCGTGATGCCAAGAATAAACAACTTTCAGAACGCAAAAATTTGAAACGGAAACGTGGATATAAATTTGGTGAGAAATTCTAATGGTTAGAAAATCTAACCGTCGTCCCATCTGGACAATCGACGCAGAAACCGACCCCTTTAGAAAAGGTCGGGTTCCACTTCCTTTTATTTGGGGCGTATATCAGGAAGACGGTGTATATAATGAGTTTGAAAAAACCGAGGATATGATCGCTTATATCTCTCAACATAAAGTCATTGCATACGCGCATAATGGCGGAAAATTCGACTGGCACTTTGTCACCGATTATATTGAAGACTTTGAGCCTCTTACTATTATCAATGGAAGACTCGCTAAATTCGTCATTGGAGAATGTGAACTTAGAGATAGCTTTAATATCATCCCCGCACCGCTTTCTGCCTATCAAAAAGACGAAATAAATTATGATATTTTTGAGGAAAGCGAGAGATACAAACCAAAGAATTGGACTAAGATTAGATCTTATCTTAAATCAGATTGTATCTATCTCCATGAAATGATCATGGAATTCGTGGAAGAATATGGAATTTCCCTAACTCAGGCTGGTGCCGCCATGAAGTTCTGGTCTAAATTGACTGGAACTAAAAAACCTCAATCTTCCGATATGTATTATGAGAGAATGAGCAAATATTATTATGGCGGTAGAGTTGAGTGCTTTCACAAGGGAATTATTGAAGAACGGTTTAAAGTTGTAGATATTAATAGCGCCTATCCTTATGCGATGACCTTTGAGCATCCATGGGGACTAGCATATAATACCTATGATGAAATGCCTAATATCTCCGATGAAGAATTAAGTCGCTGTTTTATTACTCTACAGGCTAAAAGTCTTGGAGCATTTCCATATAGAACTGACAAGGGATTAATTTTTCCTAATGATAATATACATCGTGAATTTCATATAACTGGATGGGAATATATAGCCGCTCGTGATACCGGCGCGTTAGAAATGGCTAAAATAATATCCGTCAAAGAATATATGGAGACTATTTCCTTCAAAGAATATGTAGATCATTTCTTTGCTCTTAAAGATGAAGCTACCAAGGAACTAGCAAAAGCTAAGGCGCGCAATGATCAAAAGAGTATATCTCTATGGTCTGCTAGACGTCTTTTCGCTAAACTATTTCTAAATTCTCTTTATGGTAAGTTTGCCAGTAATCCAGAAAATTACGAAGAATTTATGACACTTCCCGCAAGCATGATAGATGCGGCATTAAATGAAGATGGTTGGTTTTATTGCAAACTCCTAAGCGAAGAAACTGCGATAGTTAATAGACCATTAGAAGAGGAAAAAAGGAGATACTATGATGTGGCAGTTGCTGCTAGTATTACCGGTTTCGTTCGTAGCTATCTATGGCGGAATATCGCATCTACAAAAGGAACAATACTATATTGCGACACTGATAGTATTGCAGCCTCTTATATTGATAATATTCCTATCAGTGATCGGCTTGGAGATTGGGACTTAGAAGCTGAATGCGATTTCGCCGCTATCGCTGGCAAAAAACTTTACGCCTTTAGAAAAACTAATGGTGAATATAAAACTGCCTCAAAGGGTGTTAGATTGTCAGCAGAAGATATTATCGATATTGCTAAAGGTGCGGAAATTGTATATGAACCCGATGTACCTACTTTTAGTGTTAAACGCGGTATAATCTTTACCCCTAGAACTGTAAGGATGACATAATGGTTCATTATATAGGTACAATTTTATGGCTCATAATCGGAGGTATCGGCTTTGCCTTTATAACTCATAGGAGATAAATTTATGGATCAATAAAAATATCTATTGACGTTCCCCCAAAACTCGATTAAAAAGAAAGCCATCAAATCGCTTCTGATTTGGTGGCTTTCTCTAAATGAGGTAATAATATGGCAACTACTACAAACATTGCTAAAAAGATTTCCATGAAGGCTCTTGTCGGGACAGTCGGCGCTTTTATTCCAATGAAGGAAGAGACCTACGAAAAGGACGGTAAAACAATCGTCCGCGAGGTTTATGCTAATGGTGAGACTGCATGGATCGCTCAAATTATCGGTCTCGCACGTGGCACTAAACATGGCATCAGCAACTTTGGTGACTGGACCGCACTTATGGGGGACTTCTATGCGGAAGCGCTTGTAGGTGAGAAGGTAGATACGCGTTATCGTACAGGACAACTTTTCTTGCCTGATGTAGCGCTTAATCTCGTTCTTCCTGTCCTTGATGGGCTTGATAAAGGCGCTGCGGTGGAGGTCGCTTTCAAGATCGGTATTACTGCTAATGAAGAAAGCAATTATGGATATGATTATACCGCATCTTTCCTTGTAGAACCTTCGGATAATGATCCGCTTTCCATGCTGGCAGCTAAGGTTATGCCCGTGCTTGAAAATAAGAGCAGGTCAAAAGGCAAGTAAAAGTTTCCTAGCCAATTGATGAATTTCATCGCGATTTGGCTAGGTGGGCAATAGAAGATAGATAGGCATCTGTCATAAAGCGAGTTACTATATCAATCGCGAAACTATTGCCCTTAAATTTATATAAGGAGAAATATCAATGGCTAAGGAACCTACACGGAAACCACGAGAAAGTAAGGTGGACCCTGACGAAAGCAAAGCAGATAAGTTTATTCGTCTCGCTAAGGCGCGTATGACGAAGGCGCTTAAAGCTATTGCTCAGTTGGAAAATCTTGGTGGCTCTAATTATGAATATACTCATGATCAGGCAAACAAGATTGTTAATAGTCTAGAAAGGGCTGTTGCGGCGGTTGAAGCTAAGTTGACTGCTACTGCTGGTAAAAAAGAGGAAATCAATTTCGATTTCTCTTGACGATCATATCTAGATCATCTATATAGATAGTACCCCAAGAGGGTCGCAAGGGATGGTGCTAGTTAATCCCCCTGACTGGCACCATTTCCTTTTCTGGCGATCGCCATATTCCATGCAAAGATCGTGCCAACAATTGACTGTTCTAGTCGGAGT
>Ga0068856_100003132_pt1 | contig 16873 bp, 19 predicted proteins | sample KBSCornC62_FD_66595 | JGI IMG/M metagenome (GOLD analysis project Ga0068856, IMG submission 66595) | Corn rhizosphere microbial communities from Kellogg Biological Station, Michigan, USA - KBS Corn C6-2 | ecosystem: Host-associated > Plants > Roots > Rhizosphere > Soil ...
CCGCCGGTAAGATTTGAAGGGAACTTTGAACAGGAGGTTGCATGGCGATCATATTCCCGCAGGGCGTGGAAGTCTTCGCCAACGTGGCTTCCTGCGTGGCAGCGGCCGGCTCCGGCGGTACCAACGGCACCAGCAACCCCGCAGCAGGGACACCTGAGTCCTGGACCGTGAGCACCGGGTCTACTTCCTTTCCCGTAGCCAACTTCGGGACGGGCACGTTCACGGGCGTAAGCGCTACGCCTCCCGGCAACTACTTCTACGTGACCGACCCTGCGGACACCACGCACGAGATCGTCCTTGTGTACGACAACAACTCCAGCGGCTCTCCGGGAACGACCTGGAAGGTCGAACGAGGTATGAACGGCACGACGGTAGCGCATGCTTCCGGTGCTACCTGGGTGCAGGTAGTTACTCCGTTCACGCTTCAGAACATCAAGCAGACGCCGGGCGCGCAGACAGCGGTAACGGTTAACTCCACTACGGAAACGGTGCTGGCTACTTACACTCCCACCAGCGCTGAGCTTATAACAGGCACCACATGGGAAGCCGTGGCATTCGGTACGTTCACCACCCCCACGGGAACCAGCGGCGTGCGAGGTATTCAGTTCTGCCTGCGCTGGGGAGGCGTCTCCGGTACCCTCCTGGCATACCTGGCTACCGGAAGTATCGCGTCTGCTCCTACGCTTACCGCTAATGCTCCTGCTACTACCACCACGGTTGCAGCCGGGTCCACCTTCGACGTTAACGGCAGCGTGACATGGCTGTCGTCTACTACAGCGACAGCTAACCTGAATGCCTGGTATACAGGCGCTAGTCTGACTACTACGGCTAACAATGCGACTACTGTCAACACCGCGACTAGCGGGCAGGGCAGCAGTACCGCAGTTACAATTTCCGGCAGCGGCCCGCTAGTACTTACCTGTAAACTGGGCTCGGCTAGCAGTACGGTAGTCGCTACTGCTCCAGTTATTTACCGGGAGGCGTAATGACGCGGCTCGTCTGCGTTTTCAACGAGCTAGATCTGCGTACCGAAGCCTCACTACGGAGGTTTGCTCCCGCCGCCGGACTGGAGATTGAGTGGGAAAACACCACAGGTTCGCTTCAGGACTACGCTAACGTTCTAGAGAAGCGCTGGAATAAGAGCGAAGACCTTATAGTTATCGAGCACGACAAGGAAATATACGCCGACACACTGCCCTCGCTCATGATGTGCGGTCATTTGTGGTGCGGATACGCGTACTGGGTCGGTGTATCTCCGCACACGGCACTTGCCATCGGCGGATTCGGCGTCACTAAGTTCTCCGCTGAAGTCCAGCGCCTGGTCAAAGTAAGTGATTTTGCCGGGCCGTACTGGCACGGAATCGACCGGCGGTTCTATGATTACCTTTTGGAAAATCATAACACCGTCTGCCACCTGCACGGACAGGTAACGCACCACCATGTATACCCGCCTAGGCCCCCTGCTGTGCACAAACACGTAGCGTGGCTGCGAGCACAAGGACTTATAGGACCGTCCCAGGCTCCTGCTGTTTCTGACCCCGGTTTGCTGCCTGGGAGTCACCGCCTTTCTCCGATAACCTGAGAGGTAGTCTGCATGCCTAGTTAGGAGGCGGTCGCTTGAGTATATCCGTCTCCGTACTTACAGCCTGGGCAGGAAACAATACACATACGATTACGTCAGGGTCGTTTACCCCTGCCGCGAATTCCCTGGTTGTCGTATGCACCGGCTGCGGTAACGGACCTGGCGTCACCGTTACAGGTCTCACGGTCACCGACAGCGTCTCGGGCTCCTGGTCTGACCTTGTGCACCTCACTGCCGGAGGCCAGTTCGCAGACGCGTCCGTCTGGGCGAAAGACGCAGGCGCGTCGCCCTCCTCGCAGACCGTTACAGTATCGCTCAGCCCTTCTACCGTGCTCGACATCGGGCTGGTTGTCCTTCAGGTTACGGGCGCTGCGCCTGTAGCATCTCAGACGGGCGTGACGAACAAGTCCACCGCCAGCGCCACGGTAACGCTCACGCCGGGCACGACCGGATCGCAGGTTGTCGGCGCGGCAGGCTGGGCCGGAACGACCGCAGTTACGGCGAATGCCTCTTCGACGCTGTACGGGCAGACGCACGACGCAACGAACGGGGCGAGCGAAGGCGCGTTCTTCGCAACCACCACATCTACCGGCGGCACAGCGAAGACAGTCGGGTTCACCTCGGCTCCCTCCGGCGTGGGAATGGCGGCTGCGGAAATTCTCCCGGCCAGCTCCACGACCTGGAACGGCGCACTGGCTGCGACGGCTACTGCGGGTGCTTCCTTCGGCGGCACGAAGACTGCCTTTAAGAGCCTTTCTGCGGCAGCTACGGCGCACGCTTCCTTCGGCGGGAATGCGATCCCGGCCGGCAAGGTCGTTCGCTCGGGAACCGGGATCTACAAAGACGGAAACCCGTTCCGCATCGTCGGCTTCAACACGACGCCGATGGCCACCGCATCCTGGTCGCATCCGCCGAACTACGACGGGCGCAACATCACCCAGCTTTCGACCATGCTGGCCGACATCCGCACGACCGCACCGCACGTCAACGCCATCCGGGTCTGGTTCTTCCAGCAGTTCGCGATCAACAGCGGCGTGCGTGACTGGTCATCGTTCGACACGGTACTGTCCACGGCGAACTCTTACGGATTCAAGGTCATCGCCACGCTGGAAGACTCCTGGTCTTACGAGCGCACCGGCTCCCAGACCCCGGCCCTGGACGCGACCTGGTACAACGGCGGGTACTCCAGCTCTGTCCTTACCGCTGAGCTGATCTCGTACCGGGCCTGGGCCGCCGAATGCGTAGGCCACTACGCGAACGACCCCCGCGTCCTGATGTGGGAACTGGTCAACGAGCCGAACTCGATCACGCTGTCCTTCGTGCAGGACATGGCCCCGCTGCTCAAGGGCATCGACCCGAACACGCTGCTGTGCTGCGGTGAGGCGGCGACGGTCGGAAGCAGCATTTACGCGGTGGCCGGCATCGACATGGCCAGCTACCACTACTACACCGACTATTCCCAGACCGATTTTGCCACCACGGCCAGTGTTGCGCTCGCTCAGGGCAAGCCCACTTACATCGGTGAGAACGGCTACGACAGCACGGACTCCAGCCGTTCCACCGAACTCCAGACCTTGTGGACTTCTGTTTTCGGCACGTCCGGCCTTGTCGGCGCGCTGTACTGGCAGTACGCCGAAACCGGCGGCGACATATTCGAGATCACGGGTCCGTCCGACCCGCTCATGCCGGTCATCGACAGTTTCGCCCCGGCCACCACGCTGAACAGGTCGCTTGCCGCCGCTGTTACCGCGCACGCTTCTTTCAGCGGAACTAAGACCGCACTGGAGCACCTTTCCCCGGCAGCCACAGCGCACGCTTCTTTCAGCGGAACTAAGACCGCACTGGAGCACCTTTCCCCGGCAGCCACAGCACACGCCTCTTTTACCGGCACGAGGACTAAGTTCAGCTCACTGGCTACGACCGTTACAGCGCACGCTACGTTCTCCGGAACGAAAACAGCGCTCGGGCACCTTGCCCCCGCTGTAACTGCGCACACTGTGTTCTCCGGGACGAAGACGACGTTCGGCCACCTGAACGCAGCGGTAACCGCCCATGCTTCTTTCACGGCCACGCACACGGTTGTCAGGCCGCCGCAGAACCTCGGCGCATTGCTGTCCCAGGTTAACTACGCAGGGGCTAACTCGTTCGCAACTGTCCTGAGCGGAGCCAATTCCACTTCCAACGCCCTGGCCGTAAGTTTCTCGCAGACAGGTTATGCCGGAACTGCCGTCGTTAATTCTCCCCTGGGCGTTTCAATGTCTCAGGTAAACCTGGGCGGTAGCATTACAATGATTACTTTTTCCGGCAGCGCCACAGGATGGACAATGCAGAACATCAACCTGAGCTTGGCAGAGTTCAACGATATTGTGTTGTCCACGACTGTCACCACCAGCGGCTCCGCGCTGAACCTTACCGGCATGACCGTGAAAATGCTGCTCAAGCCCACGGCCGGAATACTGGACACTGACCCGAGTGTTAAATCAGTCACTGCCACCATCGTGACGCCTTCGGCAGGGCTGTGCACGATCAGCATTCCGCACTCGGATTTGCAGAGCCAGGCACTCACGTTTTACCGCATTGACGTTATCGACGGTTCGGGGGACATTAACACAGCGGCTTACGGCACCATTACCTACACGGCTCTTTAATGCGGGGGGTGATACATGACTGCCTGGACCGCAGTTGGCTCTAACCCGGCGTGCGCGTGGCACAACGTCAATACCTCCGCGCTGACGACCCAGCACGTGGGCGACCTGATTGTCCTGATCGTAACGAACCACAGTACTTCTGTCCTGCCTACGGGCGCGACCAGCTCCCGAGTTACCTGGACAACAGCGGTGCCCGCGCAGGGGCCGACCGCTAACGCCGCTGTCTCCACGGCTCCGGCGCAGTGGGCCGGCATGGTGCTGTTCGGCACCGTCAACTCCGTGGGGTCCGACACGGTGACCCTGACGTGGAGCGGCACCACCCCCGCCTTCATCAACGCCGTGGGCATGGAATTCACCTCACCCACCGGAACGTGGTCGCTGGATACCTGGGGCTCGCTGAACTCCGCAGCCGGCACCAGCAACAGCGTCTCGCTGACGCCCGCGTCGTCGGCCGAGCTGTACATGACGTTCGACTGGAACCAGGGATCGTCCGTCTCCGGGACCACCACGGGATATACCTACAACGCCAACTCCGACGCGGCAAGCAACGGCATGGCGTACAACCCGAACTGCGCGTCGGGCAGCGCGACCTTCCCCGTGTGGGGGGACTCGACTGAGACCTACGGCCTCGCGGTGCTGGTTTCCCAGTCCGCCCCTGGTTTCACGCCGGTCGGGACGACGGCTAACTCCGGCAGTCCTAACCCCACGGTCACCCCGTCCGCAACCGGCAACTTCATCGCCTTGTCCGTTGCCGCCTGGAACGGATCGGGCGCGGTGCACGCTACCGCCATTACCGGCGGCGGATGCAACTGGACCCAGCTCGGGACCGCGTTCAGCAACACCGTCCACGGCACGCCCATCGCGGCCGGGTTCACTTTCTGGCTGGGCACAGCGACCACGACCACGGGCTCAGCCCTGTCCATTACCTGGGACGGCAGCCCGACAGGCGGCGACCTGTTCTGGCAGGAGTTCCACAGCCCCACGGGCAACGCCTACCTGGACGTAGCCGGAACGCTGGACCAGGCGAGCGGCACGACGATGCCGTCGCTGAACCCATTTACCGTCGCTGAACTGTACGTCGGCTACGAAATGGGCTCGTCCACCGCCGGCTCTACATCCGGATACACCTACACCGTGAACACCGGAGGTTCGGGAAGCTCCTTCTGCTATAACGCTAATTGCTCCTCCAGCGCGCAGGCTCCCGGCACAGGTTCCAGCTTCGGGGCTGCCTTCGCGGTACTGCTCAGCCCGAATCCGACAGCGGCTTACACCGGAACTGACGGCAAGCTCGCTTCCCAGGCTATTCCCGGCCTCGCGCAGCCCGGCGCGTTCATCCCCGGCCAGGTTGAACCGTCTATTGTCACGCGCAGCGCGACGCTCGCCGCAGCGGCCACCGCGCACGCTTCCTTCGGCGGCACGAGGACCGCATTCAAGGCTTTCAGCGCGTCGGTTACAGCGCACGAAACGGTCACTGGGATAAGGACGACGTTCGGTTCGCTCTCGTCTGCTGTCACCGCGCACATGGCGGCTACCGGAACGCGTACTAAGTTCGGCTCGCTGACAGCAGTGGCAACCGCGCACATGACTGCGGCCGGGTCAAGGACCACATTCGGGTCTCTGACTTCCACGGCAACCGCGCACATGACGGCGGCAGGCACGAAGACCACATTCGGGTCTCTGTCTCCTGCCGCTACGGCTCACGCCGCGTTTACCCCTGCCCGGACGACGTTCGGTAACCTGACGGCGGCTGCTACTGCGGTTATGGCCGCTACCGGAACGCGCACGAAATCCGGTTCCCTGGCTGCCGCAGTAACCGCGCACGCCGCGTTTACCCCTACCCGGACGACGTTCGGTTCCCTGTCTGCTGCGGCAACAGCTCACGCTGCATTCACGAGCACGAGAACTACCTTCGGGCATTTCACGCCTGTTGTTACCGCGTCGGCTGCATTCGCCCGCACGAGGACGACATTCGGTTCCCTGTCCGCTGTGGCTACGGCGCACGCGGCATTCACCAGCACGAGGACTGCGTCCGGCAGCTTCGCGCCTTCGGTGACCGCGCACATGACTGCGGTCAGCTTCAGGACTGTCTTCGGGCATTTCACGCCTGCTGTCACCGCGCAGGCAGCTATTGCTCCTACGAGCGGTAAAACGGGATCGCTGGCTGCGGCAGTTACCGCTCACGCCGCGTTCACCAGCGCGAGAATTACCTTCGGCAGCCTGTCTGCAACTGCTACCGCTCATGCTGCGTTCACCGCTACGCACACGGGGTTCGGCCAGCTTTCTGCGGTAGTTACCGCTCACGCTGCATTCACCAGGACCCGGACTACGTTCGGCAGCCTGTCTGCGGCAGTTACCGCTCATGCTGTATTTACCAGCACGAGGACTACCTTCGGCAGCTTGACTGCAACTGCTACAGCTAACGCCGCATTCACCAGGACCCGGACTACCTTCGGCGGCCTGACTACGACCGCTACCGCTCACGCGGTATTTACCGGCACGCGTACGAGGTTCGGCCAGCTTTCCACGGCTGTTACCGCGCACATGACCGCTGCCGGGACAAGGACAGCGCGTGGCAGCCTGATTGCCACGGCTACGGCTAACGCCAGGTTCCAGGCGTTTAAGTCCACGTTCGGTTCTTTCGTAGCTGCAATTACCGCGCGCCTTACCGCCCTGGCTGTCGCATCGCTCGCGCACCAGCCTAGGAACCTCGGCGGAACGGTTATCCAGGCGGTTCTCGACAGCGGATCTGACACGCTGGTGCCGAATCCGTACGGCGGAACTGCAACGCAGGCAAACATGGGCGGCGGAAATGTCGTACTTACCCTCGGCGGCGCTGCTAATACGATAGCTAACGTGCTGGGCGGCTCTATTTCTGATCCTGGCCTGGGTGGTACTCTTACATCGATACCTTTCGGCGGCGGCGTGACGGGATGGACTATGCAGAATGTCAACCTGAACTTTGCGGAGTTCAATGACATCACGCTGAACGTTACCATTACCAGCAACGGGTCGGCGCTTAACCTCACGGGTTACACCGTTAACATGCTGCTGAAGCCGCTGGCCGGCGTTCTAGACTCTGACGGGCGGGTTCTTACCCTGTCCAGCGCCGGCGGAAGCCCTGCCATTACGATCACGAATGCCGGTACCGGCGCGTGCACGGTGGCTATCCCCCACTCTGATCTTCAGGACGAAACTCACACGTTCTACAGGATCGACGCGGTGGACGGTTCCGGAAACATCAACACGGCCATTTACGGCAATATCACATATACGTCTCTGTAAGTAGGATGGAATCATGAGCGAAGAGACCCGGACACTGATGTGGTGCGATGTATGCCGTCAGGCTGACACCGACCCGCGCCATCACATCATGCTGGCAGACGGCACAGTGCAGACTCTTCACATGGACTGCTGCCGGGACAGCGGCAAGTGCCATGACGGAAGCTGCCACGAAATTCTCCAGGCCAGCGGTGAAAAGCGCGGCGCGGAACTGCTGGCGCACATTAAGGGAGGAATGCCTGATGAGTAGCGGTATGGCGTCCGGCGTCGCCGTTTCCTGTGTAGCGGGAATGATCGGCAAGGCTTCTTTCGGTGCGTTCGGCGGCTCTAACTGCAAGCTGAAGCTGATGTCTACGGCGGCCAGCGAAGGTACAGACGGCACCGAAATCTCCGGTGGCAGCTATCCGGCGGGTGGAATTTCCAATGCCGTTTCTACCACGTTCGGAGCGGCTAGCTACTCTGCTGGCGTTGCGTCTATCACTAACTCCGGTACTGCGTTCTCTCAGACCGGCATGCCTGCTGCCACGATTATCTCCGCGTCTGTCTGGGACACTGGTGGTACCCCGGTGCGCTGGTGGTGGGGCGACGTAACGTCAGTGACTACGAACTCGGGTGACACGCTTACCTTTGCCACAAGCAGCGTAGTGCTGAGCCTGAACGTGTAATCCTGTTCCGTGGATGAAGAAATACGGGCATACCTGGGAAGCCCTCTTGTCAATCAACCGGATGTTTACCTCGATGATCTAGACACGAACATCCTCAAGTTGATACTGAGAAGTGGTAACCGCTTGAATCCCTACCACACGGGGCTAGGCACAATGGATGCCGTTTTTGAGGAATGTTGTTATCTTCACGACCACGGAATCATTTGGTGCAACCGCAATAGAGAAAAGCTAGTAATCGGCAGAGTCGGGTAGTATACCCCTTTCCCCTACCGGCGGTCTCCCTTCTCTCGTAATGTAGAGAATAGAAGGGAGTCCTGCCGTGTCCGCAACCGTGTTCTACGCCAACAGCGCTGAGGCGATTCCGGTTACCCCGGTTACTTTCCTCAGCTCCGCAGGCATTGCCGCAGACCCGACTTCTGTATCGTGCGTGGTGACTGATCCTACCGGGACTGCCACGACGTACAACTACAACGGCTCTCCTCCGAACAACACGATCCTGCGCTCGGGCACCGGAACCTACACCCTGCGGCTCACCGGCCTCACTATCCCCGGTCTTTACACTTTCGTCTGGGTCGGCACAGGGGCCACCGTCAACCAGGTAACTCCCGGAACTTTCCGCCTCACGTCGCTTACCGATATAGACAATGCCGGGATGCAGTTCTGGTACTGCGGAATGGAAGAACTCAAGTCGCGCCTCCAGATCGAAGACAACGCCGATGACTACGAGATCCAGTTGGCGATCAGCACGGTAACCTCCTGGATCAACAACTACTGCGGACGGCATTTCTACCAGATCACCGAAGCGCGCACCTACCGCCCGGACAACGTGTGGACGATGCCGGTCGATGACATCGTGACGTGCACGTCGGTTGACCTGGACTACGACGGCGACGGCGTATTCGAAGTGCACTGGACGGAGAACGTCAACTTCCAGCTCCTCTACTACGAGTACGGCTACAACAAGCACAACCGGGGCGTAGCCTGGCCGAGGAACTACCTTCAGGTGCTCAGCAGCGGCCCGTCTAACCCCGCAGGAGGCCAGTGGCTTCCGTGGCTGTGGCCTTTCACGCACCAGGACCGCGTCAAGGTAACCGGCGTGTGGGGGTGGCCGGTCATTCCCCCGGACGTGACCATGGCCGCCCTTATTCTCGCGGCTGACCTGTTCAAGGCCAAGGACGCTCCCTGGGGCGTAGCCGGCATCGGAGACCTGGGAATGGTCAAGGTCCAGTCGAACCCCTGGGTAGTGGAAATGCTCCGGCCCTACATCAACCCCCGCAACAAGGTAGGCGTTTAATGACAGCGACCAGCGGCCTCGATTCCACCAGGGCAGTTAACATCCTGGGCGCTATCACGGGAAAAGTCGCCACCATGACCGCGTGGAGCGGCACCAACGGCAAGCTCAAGCTGATCACCCCCACGGGAACCACGAACGAATCCGGCGACGGCACTGAGGTTTCCGGCGGAAGCTACCCCGCAGGCGGAATCGTGTACACCGTGGGCAGTGTGTTCGGGACGGCGTCCTATTCCACGGGCGTAACGTCCATCACGAACTCTGCCCTCGCCATTACCCAGGCGTCCATGCCCGCCACTACCGTGGCCAACATCGCGATCTACGACAACGGCGCGGTGCGCTGGTGGTGGGCTGCTCTTACTACGTCTGTTACCACTAACTCCGGCGACACGCTTACCTTCGCCACGAGCAGCATCGTTCTTCAGATTGCCATGTAAACTCTGGCTATGAGATTCATCTTCGGAGTCGGCAGCAAGCTTTTCGTATGGGAAACGTCTGTCGCGAAGGTGAAGATGCGCATAGCGGGCGACGCCCCGGATGAAGACGGGGAAGAAGAGGAATTCGAACCTGCTCCTCCGCAGGACCCTCACGGGACGCTCAGCTCGCACCTGGAACTGTCTCCCCAGGTTATCTACGACAGCGCGCAGGAGAAGCGGAGGTTCGGTTTTGGCAGCGAAAAGCCCGGCGGCTAAGAAAGCGAAGACCGCCAAGTCGGTAAAATCCTCGAAGACCACCAAGTCCAAGAGCGGCTACACCGCTGCCCAGAATTCCGCTTACCGCGCCGCTGCGGGCGTAGTCACCAGGAGCGCCGCACAGCAGCGCCGGCAGCAGCTTATGACGCAGCGCAGGATCACGGCAGCGCAAACGCTGGCAAGGCGGCGCACCGTGGCTATCGCCCGTGTCCAGGCGAAGATCGTCCGTGGAAGCTACGCCCAGGCCCGGTACGGCACGAACGCCCAGGCGCAGAGCTTCATCGTTACCCGCAGCCAGCTTCGCAAGGTATCGTCCATCACCGCTTACCTTCAGGCGCACTACGGAAAGAAGACCTACGCCATCACCGGGAAGGGAAGCGTCCGTCTTTTCAAGAAGCCGTCAGTGGTGCGGGGCCAGGTTACGAGAAACGCCCAGGCAGCTACCCGGAAGGCCGCGACGAGCCGCATGGCGGCTGCCGCCGGACGCAGGGCGGCTTCCCGTCTTCCGTCCCAGGCAGCGCTCAAGGCCCAGGCAACGGCTAAGGCAAGAGCCCGGTCGGTGGCAAGGGCAAAAGCACGGGCGGTAGCTAAGTCAAAGGCAAACGCAGGCGGAAAGAAGAAGCCCAGGTCCACCTCCAAGATCCGCAAGGCAGCCCGTCATCTGCGGGCTGTTCCCGATACACCGTGGATTACGGCCGGGAACGACGAAGGCGCTGAGAACTGCGTAGCCGTGGCCGTCGCCAATTCCTGCCTGTACCTGCTCGGCTACCGGGTAAGCGACAGTCAACTGGAATACGTTAGGGACGACAAGCTGAACGTGGCTATGTGGAAGCTGTGGCGGTACAAGTACTGGTGGCCTGTTGACCTGCTCTGGTACCGGCCTGTGCTCCTGGATGAAACTGAACCGAAGCCGGGAGATATCGTCGGGTTCGAATCCGGGAACGGACCCCATTGCGGAGTCCTCCTGCCTGAAAACAAAGTGGTAAGCTGGGGCGAAATCGTTCCGCTGGAATCCGAAATAGAAGAGGCTTGGACCCCTGTATGGAAGATAACGGGCTAGACCCGGAGACCGAAAAGGCTCTCCGCGACACCATGAGCCAGGCAGAGAAAGACGTGCAGAACGACGGCGTCAATGAGATGGCCGCGTACATGCGCCGTACTTATCTTTCGTTCCGCGAAACGGGATTCGGCCGGGCGCAGTCGTACCTTTTCACTGCCCTGCTATACAGGAGCCTTATCCGCCGTGGCTGACATATCCGCTGCCCGGACAGCACTGGCTAACCAGATCCAGAGCCTCACGGGACTGCCGTGCACGCCACGGATGCCGGACCAGATAAACCCTCCGCAGGCGGCGCTGCTGCCGTCCCAGCCGTACGCTAAGTACGGAATCACACTCGGCGGGCACCTCGCCTCGCTCGGGCGTCCTGTCCCCGTGGTAACCGAGCTGAACATGGCTGTCTGCGTGTTCGTTTCCCGCGCCGGGTCGGTCGAACGGGCACAGCAGCAAGTAGACCAGTACCTCGGGTTCGAGCCGTCCTCAGGCGTCGTGTCCATTCCGATGGCTATTGACGAGGACCCGACCCTGGGAGGCGTAGTCGAGTTCTGCGAGCCGCTGACCGTCCAGGCGTACGGCGACATCGAGATCGCGGGCCAGACTTACTTCCAGGGGCGGCTTCTGGTTGCCCTTTCCGTGCACCAGGACTTGAGCTTATGCACCTGTACGACACACGCGAGGTACGGCAGTGCCCTGAATGCGGTTTGTGGTGGAAAATCGGCAACTTGTCATGCGCGGTTATGCACTACGGCAAGGGGTGCTGCCATTACGGCGACACCGAAGTTCCCGCTCCTGAGGAAAGCTGATGGGCTGGGCCAGCGCGGGTGAGATATTCGATCCGGTATGCCGGGAACTGAAGATCTCGTTCCTTCACCCTGCCACGCGCAAAAAGATCCTGGTCACCCTGATCAAGGCGCTTCAGGCCGGGGACTGGGACACCGAAGACGAATCCCTGGATCAGTTCGCTGACGATGCCGTAGTCGTGGCGGCTTTCAAGGAATGCGGAGTAGAGCTGCTTCCTCCCGTGGCGTGCGCCTGCACCGGACTATGCGGCGGGTTCGGATGCGGCAGCTCTAAGGGACGCGCGTACATGGAAGGAAAGCAGTGCGAATCCTGATGGTCCACCCTGGCCCTGAGTTCTCAGTGGCCGACGTTTTCAACGGGTGGAAGAAGGCGTTCGAGAAGCAGGGTCATGAAGTCGCCGTGTTCAACACCAACGACCGCCTGTCCTTCTACAGCCAGACATCGATCCCCGACCACAAGTCAGGAAAGAAGGTCTGCGAGACGTGCGGCCAGCCGCCGTTCAAGGCTTCCATGACCAAGGAAGACGCCGTTACTGCGGCTATGCAGGGCCTGACCCACGACCTGTACTCGATCTGGCCGCACATGGTTTTCTTCGTGTCGGCGTTCTTCACCCCGGCCTGGGTACTGGACCTCATGCGCCAGCGCCGTCACAAGGTCGTGATCCTCCACACGGAGTCGCCTTACCAGGACGACGAGCAGCTTATGCGTGCCCAGTACGCGCACCTGAACCTGCTCAACGACCCCGTTAACCTGGAAGAGTACGCTTACCTTTCGCCGGCTATGTACATGCCGCATGCCTACGACCCGGACATCCATTATCCCAGCCCGGTTAAAGACAAAGACCTGGACTTCAGCTTCGTCGGTACGATGTTCCAGTCACGGCAGAAGTTCTTCGAGGAGTTCTTCGCGCATGTCAACCCTGACCCTTCGAAGATAGCCATGGGCGGCGCGGCCTGGGACGGTGACCACATGGACGGCTCCCCGCTGCTGAAGTACCTCAGCCACCCGCGCGACGAGGCCGTGGACAACGAGGAAGTGGCGAAAACATACCGGCGCTCTAAGGTCGGCATCAACTTCTACCGCAAGGAAGCAGAAGCCAGCCACGAAGGCGAAGGCTGGGCTATAGGCCCGCGCGAGGTGGAGATGGCAGCGTGCGGCCTGCCGTGGCTTCGCGACCCGCGCGGAGAGTCAGACGAGCTTTTCCGGTTCCTGCCCACGTTCGGAAACGCTGAAGAGGCAGCAGACCTGCTCAAGTGGTACCTGCGCAGTCCCCTGATGACCGAACAGCTAGGCGAAGCAGCACGGAAAGCTATCGAAGACCGCACGTTCGACAGCCACGCGAAAATACTTATGCAGGAAATGGCTAAGTTCGGACTAATTTGAACTAGTTCCGAAGAAGCCGCTTGATAACTTCAAGCCATGCTTCTGACCCCGGAGTACGCCGCTAAGCTCCTGCACGATTCAGACCAGGAAGGCGTAAAGCACCAGCGGCTCATCTGGATGGCTGAGCACTTCGAGCTTATGCACGGCACGTGCGTCTCCCTGGGTGACGACGGCAACCTCATCGACGGGCATCACCGCTGCACTGTCGTAGTCCTCACGGGGAAACCCCTGGAAGTAATCCTGCAAACAGAGCCATATCACTATCATCTGGATTTCGAAGACTAGCACTTCGGCAAGGTGCCTCCTACTATAGGAATTGACCTATATCCTTGGAGGCTGAATTGAGTCGTATCCACGGGCGCAACGGCATTGTTTACCTGGGCGTTAACCCCGGAGACACGGCAAGCCCCATGGCGTATCTTTCCGACTGGTCGATCAACTTTTCCGTGGCGAAGGTTGACGTTACCGCAATGGGCGACCAGAACCTTATCTGGGTAGCCGGACTGCCTGACGCATCCGGTGACTTCAGCGGTTTCTACGACACCGGAACGGCGCAGACCTACGTTGCCGCACAGGACGGCCAGGCCCGCAACTTCTACCTGTACCCGAGCACTATCGGATCGCAGGGCGCAAACCCCGGCCAGTATTTCTTCGGCCAGATCCTCCCTGACTACAGCCTCGCCGGCGGAGTTTCCGCTGCCGTTACGCTGAAGTCCACGTGGAACGCGGCGTCCAAGATCTCCAGGTACCCGGTAAGCGGTATCACCGGCTCCTAACCTGCTACTGCAAAAATAGAGACTGCGGCAACGTAGTCTCTATTTTTGTTTGCGTTTAGTGGTAGGCTCTGGGCCATGACAACTAAGGCAACCGCCCGCGAAGACCGCGAACTCGCAGCAGTTCAGCTTTCCAAGACCGACCCCGAGGCCCTTCACGTTGAAACGGTAAAGGCCGTTGAAGGCAATGTCGTAGGCAAGAAGGAATACGACTACGTTGAGCTGAAGGACAGGAAGTTCCGCGTTCGCGAGAAGGTCGGCGCTATCGCCATGTTCAAGTGGAGCGCTGCCGCTGACCTCAACTCCGACGACCCGCGCGCTCTCGGCGCTATCTACGCCATGCTCAAGAGCGTGATCGTGAAGGAAGACTGGACCTCTTTCGAGGACTACGCACTGGACGAGGACGCCGACGCCGAGGAGCTGCTGGACGTAGTCACCAAGGCGCTGGAAATCGTGTCGGGACGCCCTACCGCGCAGCCCTGATTCTCTTCCGCTGGATAGCCGAGTACCAGGCTATCTTCGAGGGGAAACTTCTCTGGGCAGGGCACCAGCTATCGGATTTTACCGTCCGCGAACTATGCAACATGGCTTTCTACTACCACGTCAAGGACATTCAGCCTCCTGCCGAAGAAGACGGCGACACCGTGGAGGAGCAGATCATACGGTTCGAGGAGAACATAGGCCAGCGCGTTTCCGCTGAGGCCAAGGCCATGGCTAAGTTCCGCGAGTCCATGATCGCACGCGGCCTGGACCCGGACGCAAAGCCCGAGCTTTCCCCGGAGCTGAAGGCTAAGCTGGAAGAAGACGCTATGAAATCCGACAAGGACATCTTCTTCGGTGATGTCAGCCGAGAATTCGCCGGCCGTAAGCTGAACAGCGGGGACTACGAAATTGAGTGACGAGGTACATATCAGCCAGGAAGAGGTAGACAGGCTCCTGCGCGACGAAGAGGGTCCTGTCGGTAACCTCATGCGCGAGTTCGCTGACCAGATCGCCAGCGTTGCCCGTGAAAAGGTACCCGTCCGGATTCCGCGCAGGTTCAAGACAGGACGCACTTCCTCTGCCCGTGCACCGGGTTACACGCGCGCTAACATCGCGTCCACAGTCGGCCACGCCAAGACGCACGACGACATCCTTTTCGGTGGCGCTGACGCTCCTGAAGATCCGGGCCTTTTCCTGGAACTGCCCGCAAAGCAGATACACGAGAAGCACCCTTTCCTCACTACCGGCCTGGAGTCTATTTGGGTAGGCTAACACCTGAACAGCTAAGGGGGGTACGTGTCTCGTAATATCGGAGAAGTCCGCGTATCCGTCCTGCCTGACGGCACCCGGTTCAAGCCTGAGGCAACTGCGGACCTGAAGAAGGCCGTCGCGGGAATGCAGGCCAGGATTCCGCTTGAGGCTGTCTCCGATAAGTTCAAGATCGAAGCGGAAAAGGCTGTCCGCGAAGTCGGCGGGTTCAAGGCCACCATCAAGATCGACGGTGACGCCGCTCCTATCGACCGCAAGATGGCGGAAGTCATCGCCAAGGCCGAAGCGCTGAAGAAAGTCCTGGGCAACGTTAAGCTTGGTGACCCTAACGGCGACGCGATCCTCAAGAACTACCGCAAGGACATCGACGCCCTCAGCCATGACCTGTCTAATATGGACAGCAAGAGCCTTGACCGGGCTACCGCCAAGCTCGGCCAGATGGCTACGGTGTCCGACCGCCTGGGCGAAGCCCTGCACAAGAACGTCGGTGCACAGGACGCAATCGCCAAGGCTGCTGAAGACGCAGGCAAGAAGCTAGAACAGGAAGGAGCCAGGCAGGCCAGCGCTTTCGACAAGGCAGGTAAGGCTGTACAGCGCTTCGCGTCCGAAGTTCACCACATCGGCGGTACCGAGGGCGTTAAGATCAAGGTCAACCTTGACGATAAGCTCACCGAAGCCCAGCTCGCCAGCCTCCGCACCAAGCTGGACAACCTCAAGCACGCCGCTCCTAGGCCCACGGTAGCTCTTAACACCAAGCCTGCTGACGCTGAGCTGAAGGGCCTTATCGCCCGGATGGACCTGGCTAAAGGAACAGCCCGCGTCTACCTTGACGACAAGCTTACTAAAATCCAGATTACCGAGCTGCGCATCAAGCTTGACCACATCAAGGCGAACGTGCCCGTCCACCTGGACCAGGGAAAGGCTGACGCAGACGCAATAGGTCTGCGTGCGAAGCTAAACGCTATTCTCGGCCACATCAAGGCCAAGGTCCAGGTTGACCAGTCCGGCGGGCGCGGTTTCATTTCTTACCTCCGGAGCAAGTTCACAACGGACGCGGAAGACGCGGGAAGCAATGCGGGTAAGAAGACCGGCAAGAGCTTCTTTTCCAAGTTCTCCGGGGCATTTACCCAGGGGCACGCTATCGCTGCCGCTGTAATCGCGGGCCTCGCGGCACTCCCCGCTGCCATAGGCGCTGTCGGAGTTCTCGGCGGCATCGCCCTGGGCGCGGGCATCGTATTCGCCGCCGACAAGATGATCCAGTCTCAGATCAAGACGCTGACCGGGACCATCAAGCAGCAGCTCACGGGCAGCGCGGGCATCACCCAGAAGCAGCTCGCCGTAACGACCACGCAGAATGCCATTGCCGCGCTGGAAGCCGCCAAGAAACTGACCCCCGCGCAGCAGAACACCCTGGCTCTCGACAAGCAGCGGCTGGTGGTTCAGAAGCAGCT
>Ga0068856_100003137_pt1 | contig 16859 bp, 19 predicted proteins | sample KBSCornC62_FD_66595 | JGI IMG/M metagenome (GOLD analysis project Ga0068856, IMG submission 66595) | Corn rhizosphere microbial communities from Kellogg Biological Station, Michigan, USA - KBS Corn C6-2 | ecosystem: Host-associated > Plants > Roots > Rhizosphere > Soil ...
TCGGTCGGGGCGTAGCGCAGCCTGGTAGCGCACCTGCATGGGGTGCAGGGGGTCGAGTGTTCGAATCACTTCGCCCCGACCAAATCAACCTCGCACATCCGGTCGGAATACACCTAGTTTCTGATCGCAGGCGAACACGTACGCGTGACCGAACCACCGTTTGCTGTTGGATGTTCTGAACCGGGAGAAGGCGGCAGCGTTACCTTGCTTTTCGACCAGCGCCTCGTTTACGAGCGTCTCGACACGTTTCGCTTCCTGTTCTGACACCATACCGGCGTGGCTATGGTTAGCGTCGCTATCGGAGCCAAATGTCACAATCAGCGTGTGCCAAGCGACTCCTCCAGCGATCGCTTGCTACGTGGCACAACCAACAAAGCTAACGGACCTGGCGGCCGCACCGCGCCCAAGCGCCACGCGCGTGTGCGCCGCTCGAGCAAGTGGTTGAACGACAACGAGGCCGGGCCGCTAACGCGTGAGGGCTCGTGAAGAAAAGGGCTTGTCTGCGTCGACGACGAACATGACGAGCGCATGTAGATCGGTCGACCCGATGCTGGACACCTGCATCGCCATGCCTGCGCCCTGACCAGCTTCGCCTTGCCCAGCCTCTATGCGCTTTACCCCGCCGGCGCTTCGAATACTTTGTTCTCCGCTGAGCACGAAGAACGCCTCGGAGCCGGGATGGCTGTGGACGGGTGTCACGCTGCCCGGCGGACCGCTGGCGTCATTGATTCGGAGAAGATATTGATTCGCACTGACGCGTGGAATCGGACCGATCGCAGCGACCTTCGTGCCCTTGGAAGACGAGCCGCTCGCCGGACCCAGCGTAAACAACCACACTTTGCCGGCGGACTGGGCCGCCAGCGACCACTTGCCGGCCGCAGCGTTCGCCTGCCCGAGCGAACCAAAAGTTTCGATCCGCCAAAACAACTCACCCTGCGGCAGCTCGCTTACCTTCTTCTCCGCGAGGGGCTTGATCACCAGCGGCTGCTGTGCGACAGCCAGTGACGCCACCACCCAAGCCACAGCGAGGAGCGCCGCTCGCTGGATCAGAACGGATCGATTCATCGGAGCAACGCGCCCTTGCCGGACGGCCGTTCGAGCGTCAACGCGGAAACAAGTTCTTCCTGGATACAGTTTGAAACGAATGAGCGCCCGTCAGTGGCCATGTGCTCCATTGGCACTGGCAATGCGCGCGTTACGGCGCGGCGTGCATCGCCATACGCGCATCGCCGGTCGTGAGCTGCGCCACTGCCCGCTTCAGCGCATCCACTTCCTGGCGTAAATCTTCGATGGCGCGCTGTTGCCGCCTGGATCTGCCCCTCCTGCTCGCGCACGACCCGACTCAGGGCCAGGGTCTGCGGCCGCCTTCCGGCAGCGGCACGGGCCTCGAAGGCAGAGTTGGCTGCGCCGCGAGGCCTCGCTTCACTCGTTGCCCATCACCTTCAGGATTTGATCGAGGGTCGCCGGCTTGACGAGCACTGCGTCGAAGCCGAAACTGGAAATCGGGCGGGTCATGAGGTCCGCCCAACCGGTATAGGCAACCAGGCGCACCGCTCGTCCGCACATCTCCCGTATTTGTCTCGCGACCTCGAAGCCCGTAAGCGTCGGCAGGCTCAGGTCCAGAAAGACGATGTGGGGTTCGAAAGGCTCCACGACCGACAGCGCTTCCGGCCCGTCGTAGGCGACCTCGACGTTGTGCCCGAACGACGAGAGCAGATCGCCAACAGTGTCGGCAAGCCGTTTATCGTCCTCGACGATGAGCACCTTCGCCACCTCCATACAGTGGCTTGTCGCCGCATGCATTAACATCGGACGCGCGATCTTTGCGAGGTAGGACACGCTCCGCAACGCTGTAGGATACACATCGAAGGAAGCGAATCGGAGCGCGGATGAATCGACAGGAGGTGTGGCGGCGTCTTCCGCAGGATCGCCGGACGCGGCATTGGAACTGGGATCGCTACGATGTAACTGGGATCGCTACGATGTCCTACCGAGGATAGCGCTGGCGGCCGATAGGGGCGCTGCTTGTCGTTGTTCATATGTGCACAACTCCAGTCCGTCGGAGTCGGTCGTGCCGGACACGTTGCGTGAACTCGATGACGGGCCCGTCGCACCTCGGGCATCGCCGATACGGCAATGACAGTCGACCTCAGCGCAGCCTCTGCCGCGGGCGGTACACCGATCCTTTTCGTCGATGACGACGAGGACGCTGCCGCGACGTATCGCGTCTTGTTGTCGATGGCCGGCTACGCGGTCAGCGCCGTGCATTCGGTTCGTGAAGCGCTCGACTTGCTCGACGAACGCCCGGATATTCGTCTCGTCGTCTCCGACGTGCGGATGCCGGAAGTCGACGGCCTCGACCTGGTGCGGGTTCTGCGGCACCGTTTCCCCAATTTGCCTTGCATATTGCTGACCGGCGCGGTATTGACCGGCGAAGACGTGATTCCGCACGAGGCGCTGATTGTGACGAAGCCGGTTCCGATAGAAGAATTGACGCGCGCAATCAGCGACAGGCTGCAGGCATCGTCGGCGAAAACCGCCAACGATGCCACCCCACGGCGCGGCAAGCGTTCGCCGTGATCGCCGCAAGGGCGCGATAGCGTTCGGATCCCGATGCCGGCGGCTGCGAGGCGATGAACGACGTTGCCAGCGCTTACAATCCGCCGCATGCGGCGACTGCTCCTCTATCCTTTCCGCTACCGCGACGAAGCGACGGGCAAGTGGGTGAAAGCACGCTATGTCGCCGAATGGCATGACATCGAGGCGCGGCACGCGCAATGGGAGCCGACCGGGCCGCCCGAGGTGCGCGAGGTGTCGCCGCACCGGCGTCACTTTCATCCGTATCCGCTGATGGCGCACGCCGACCTGATGCGTCTTTCGGAAAAGCCGCCCGGGATCGATCCGCATCTCGAGCGGCCGCCGGCGATCGACGCGGCGGAGCGATTCCTCGTCGCGTTGTTCCTGCGCCGTTACGTGACTTATTGCGCGCGCCGCCGGCGGTTCGGCCCGATGCAGGGAGCAGCGCAACTGTGGCGCGAGCTGATGTCCGAGGCGCAGCGAGCATGACGACGAAGCTCGAAGCGCCGCTCAGGCGCGAGATCGACATCGACGGGACGCCGTACACGCTGACGATCGCACCGGACGCGATGTCGCTCGTGCTGAAGGGGCGCCGCAAGGGACTCGAGCTCAAGTGGCACGACCTCGTGAGCGGCGATGCGGCGCTGACGACGGCGCTCAACGCATCACTGTCCGCTCGCATTGCGCCGCCAGCGGCGTCACGTCCTCCCGCGCCCGTACATCCACGAAAATCGAAAAGCCGCGCGAAGCGATGAGCATGCCGCCGCTGCGCACCCTTGTCGTCGTCGGCGCCTGCGCCTTAATGCCTGTGTGGCCCGCGCTTTCTGCGCCTCAGGAGACCGCGGCGAAAACGATTGCCGTGCTCGAGTTCGATCTCCTCGACGACCAGCAGGCGCTGGCGCCCGCCACTGTCGAATACGGGAGGCTCACCGCCATTCGCGAACAATTGCAGCAGGCGCTCGCGGCCGACGGCATCTATCGCGTTGTCGACGTCGGCCCGGCCTCGGCGATGATCGATGGCTACCGATCCCGGCTGCAACTGCACGCATGCAACGGCTGCGAGCTCGAGATCGCGCGCGCGCTCCACGCCGACCGCGTGCTCGTCGGGTGGGTGCAGAAGGTCAGCAACCTCATTCTCAACATCAACGTCCGGATCGAGGATACGGCGAGCGGTCGGGTCTTGCTCGTACGGTCGGTCGACTTGCGCGGCAACACCGACGAGACGTGGCGGCGCGGCATGGCCTATCTCGTACGGCGCGTAGGCGAGGCAGATCCCGGCAGCCGCTGACGCGGCTGGCTTGACGCGCGGTTTCCGCTGCTTCATCCTGCGGCCGCTTGTCCTTCAAGGGAGGCATACGATGAAACAAGTCACAGCTTGCGTCGCCGTCGTGCTCATGGCACTCGCCGGTTGCGCCGGCATGTCGGCACCGTCGCAGGAAGCCGGGTGGACGACGCTTCTCGACGGACCCAAGGGCTTCACCGAACACTGGGACAGGATCGGCGATGCGAACTGGCGCGTCGTCGACGGCGTCGTGCAGGCGGACACCGGCGAAAAAGGCAAGAGCAGCTTCCTGATGACCAAGAAGGTGTATGGTGACTTCATGCTTCGCGCCGAATTCTGGGTCAGCGACGACGCCAACTCGGGCATCTACATGCGCTGCCCCGATCTCAAGGACATCAAGGACACGAACTGCACCGAAGCCAACATCTTCGACCAGCGCCCCGATCCCACGTATGGAACGGGCGCGATCACGAACCTGTCGCCGATCAAGAACATGCCGAAGGCGGGCGGCAAATGGAACACGTACGAAATCACCGCGCGCGGCCCGCGCATCGTCGTCGTGCTGAACGGCGTGCAGACGGGCGAGACCGACAAGGCGAACGCCTTGCGGGGCAACATCGGGCTTCAGTGGGCGGCCGGAGTCGTCAAGTTCCGCAAGGTCGAGATCAGACCACTCTGAACGCCGGCGCGCGCGGCCTGCCGGGCATGCGCGCAATCGGCGTGCGGGTTCCAGTCGCGCTCGCTCTGCTGGTTGCGATCGTGGTGCCGGCTGGCGCGTACACGCAGGACAAGCCACTCGAAGCGGCGCTTGCACGCAATGATCGCGCGGCTCTTGCATTGCTGCCTGCGAAAGGCTATCACGACGGCGCGGCGGGATTCTTCGCCGCGCATGAGTTGCACGTCGTTCCCGGAAGCGAGCGTGCATGGTGCACCCCCCAGGCGCACGGCGTACTCGCGGCCGGCTGTTACATCGAGTTCATGTTCCAGGGCAGGGGATTGCGCGCTCGAACGTGGAACGGCGACGCCTGCGGATGCATCGGTCGCTGGTTCAAGCCGCCGGGAGAGACATCCTATCGGCCGACGAAGGGCGCGTATTACTCGCACGCGATCGCCGACGACCGCGCCGAGATCATCGAGCACGTGATCTACGAGGAACCGCGCCAGGACTGCCGTTGACGCATACCCGGCGCGTCATCCGGCCTTGCGAAACGTCAGGTTGATTCGAAAATCGCCGATACGCGTATGGTGTCCGGGCTTGATCGCGGCGACACCGTGGTGGCGAAGACGCGACGCTCCGCCCCAGACCACGACATCGCCATGCCGAAGCGGCAGGCGCAGCGGTCGTTCCGCGCGTCGCAGGCCGCCGAAGAGGAATAACGCCGGAAGCCCGAGCGAGACCGAAACGATCGGCGCGTCGAAATCGCGCTCGTTGCGATCCTGATGCAGCGTGAGACGCGCACCGGCATCATAGCGATTGACGAGGCACGCGTCCGGCGCGAAGTCCGCGAAACCCGCACACGCCGCCGCTTGCGTCGCGAGATCCACGAACGCCACCGGCATCGCCGGCCATGGGAGGCCGCTGTCGGGATCGCAGGCGTCGTAGCGGTATCCACGCACGTCCGAGACCCAGCCGAGCGGGCCGCAGTTCGTCATCGCCACCGACATCCGGAAGCCGCCCGGCGTCAGCATGTGGCGAAACGGCGCCGCAACGACCACCTGCGACAAGCCGGCGACGAGCCGATCTTCGTATGCGAGCGCGAAGCCGCGCAGCAGCGATGCGCCGGCAGCGAGCGGCACCACGGCGCCGTCGACGTCGAACAGCCCGGTCATCATCGGCTCACGCGGCGTCGTGAAAGATGATGCCGGCCGTGTAGCGCTCGCCTTCGCGAAGGCGGCTTACGCCATGGCGCATCGTGACGCGATGAAAGCCCCGACTGCCGTGCACGGGACGCTGATTGACGGCGAACACGACGCCGTCGCCCTGTCGCAGCGGCACGACCTGCGGACGCGACTGCATGCGCGGACGCTGCTCCGTCATCACGAACGCGCCGCCATCGAAATCGCGTCCGGGCTGCGACAGCAGAATCGTGAGCTGCAGCGGAAAGACGTGCTCGCCGTAAAGATCCTGATGCAGGCAGTTGTAGTCGCCCGCCACGTAGCGAAGCAGGAGCGCCGTCGGCCGCCGTTGTCCGGCCGCGTGGCATCGGGCGAGAAACTGCGCGTGCCGCGGCGGAAAGCGGACCTCGCTGCCCATCGTCTCGTGCCATCGATTGGCAATCGGCACGAGGCGCGAATAGAGCGCCGAACGGAGGTTCTCGACGAGGTCGGGCAGCGGATAGGCGAAATACTTGTACTCGCCGCGGCCGTAGCCGTGGCGGCTCATCACGACCCGGCTGCGGAACCGTTCGTTCTGCTCGTAGAGCGATGCAAGCGCCGTGCACTCGTCGGGCGCCAGCAGTCGTGAAACGACCGCGGCTCCCTCCGCGTCGAGATCGTCGGCAAGCCGCGTCCAGTCGATCGCGGCGATGCGACCTTCGACGTCTGCCATCCCGGCCGCGCGAAGCTCCGAGCGCGAGCGCGCGTTCATTGTGCGACCGCGCTCAGTCGCGCGCCTCCCGCTCGAGCAGCGCGCGCTTGCGCTCGACACCCCAGCGGTAACCCGACAAGCCACCGTCGCTGCGAACGACGCGGTGACACGGTATCGCGACGGCGAGCACGTTCGCCGCGCACGCGGCCGCGACGGCGCGCGTGGAGGTCGGCGCCCCGATTCGCCGCGCGAGCTCGGCGTAGCTCGTCGTGTCGCCGGGCGGAATCTGGCGCATCGCCTGCCAGACGCGCTGCTGAAAGGCGGTGCCGCGAACATCGAGCGGCAGTTCGAGGCCGATCTTCGGCGACTCGACGAAGCCGATGACCCTCGCGACGAGCGTCTCGAATGCTTCGTCGCCGCCGACGAAGCGCGCCCGCGGAAATCGATCTTGCAGGTCACGGGCCAATCGGTCCGGATTGTCGCCGATCGCGATGGCGCAGATGCCGCGCTCGCTCTGCGCGACGAGAATCGAGCCGAGCGAGCATTCGCCGACAGCGAAGCGGATCTCCGCACCCTGTCCACCCTCGCGATAACGCGTCGGCGTCATGCCGAGCACCGCGTTCGATTCGCCGTAGAAGCGCCCGTTCGAGCCGTAGCCTGCATCGTAGATGGCATTGGTAACCGTTTCGCCTTCGGCGAGCGCATTGCGCACGCGTTGCGCGCGGTGCGCAGCCGCATACGCGCGCGGAGTGACGCCGGTCACCGCGCGAAACGTCCGGTGCAGATGGTACGGGCTCAGGCCGGCGCGTGCCGCGAGCGTGTCGAGCGTCGGCACGCGCTCGGCGGTCTCGATGAAACGGCACAGGTCTTCGACCATCGCAGTCTGCTCCGCCGCGTGCGACAGGCGGTCGGGTCGACAGCGCTTGCACGGACGGAATCCTGCGCGCTCGGCGTCCTCGGCGCTCGCGTGGAACGTGACGTTCGCGCGCTTCGGCGTGCGCGCGCCGCAAGACGGCCGGCAATAAACGCCCGTCGTGCGCACGGAGTAGAAGAAGCTGCCGTCCGCGCTGCGGTCGCGTCCGACGACCGCCGCCCAGCGGGGATCGCTTTCGATCAACGCGGCCGCGCCGCTCGTCATGGTGTTCATCCTGGAACCCTCACGGTGACTATTATCGACGGGTTCACTGTAGACATCTCCGCCGGCCCTCGCACTCCGGGGCTTGCGGTCGAATTCGACGCGCAGGAGGGCATGAAAAAAGGCCACCGCGGAGGTGGCCTTGGTTCGCGGCGTGGGCGTCGCGCGTTACCCGTTGGGCTCGTTGCGGCGCTCGCCCGCGCGCACATTCTCGCCGCCGCCGCCGCGCTCGCCCTGCCCCTGTCCCTTGTTCTGCGGATGCCCTTGGGCGCGCGCCTGTGCCTGTGGAGCAGGCGCGTGTGCGCTCTGCTCAGGCCGCGGCGCAGCCGCCCGTTGCTCGGGCCGCGTCGCGGCGGCGTGTTGCTCCGGTCGCGGTGCACTCGCCCGTTGCTCGGCTTGCGCACGCTGCTGCGCCTGTGCACGCTGCTGCGCCTGGGCTTGCGCACGCTGCTGCGCCTGTGCACGCTGCTGCGCCTGGGCTTGCGCATGCTGCTGAGCCTGCGCCTGCTGCCGAGCCTGCGCCTGCTGTCGGGCCTGCGCTTGCTGCTGCTGCGCTTCCGCACGTTGCGGGCCCTGCGCGCGTTGTTCCGCTTGCGCGCGCTGCTCCGTTGCCGGCGTCCGGTGCTCGGCGACGGCCGGCGGCGCTGCTCGCTGCACAGGCGGTTTTGCGTGAGCCGTCGATCGCTGCGGTGCTTCGGTACGCCGTTCCGCGTTTGCAGCGTTCGTCCGCGGGCCCTGGTTCGGGGCCTGTGCGGTTTGCGCGGGCGCGCCCGTCTGGATGTGTTGCTGCGCGAAACGATCACGCGGCTGGTAGTGGTAGTTCCGGCTTTCGAGCGTCCGTTGCTGCTCGACGCTCGTCGGATAGCGGCTGCCGCTGTACTGACGCTGGTACGTCGGCAACGGTGCCGGCGCAGGCGCCGACGCGCGGTTCCACTGGTCCCACCCGCGATGGTGCCCTTCCCATTGCGCACCCCAATGCTCGCCCCAGCGCGGCGGCGCGTTTACCGCCCAGCCACGGAAAAAGACCGGCGGCTCGCGGTAATACCTGACGGGCACGCGGAGGATGTACAACGGCACCGCGTCATACGACACGAGTTGCCACGGCCCGTTGTACCAGGGACTCGCGTACCAGTCGCCGTTGATGAATACCCAGTACAGGCCGTCGTAGAAGAAGTAGTTCGCGTTCAGGTTCGGCGCGTAGTACACGGGATACCCGGGAACGCGAACCAGGTTTGGATAAACCGGCACGTTGACGCCGATGCTGATGCCGGGGCTGTCGAACGCGAAGCTCACCTGCGCGACAGCGGAGGTGGTCGCGCAACAACACAAGAGGGCCATGACGGCGATTGCCTTGCGCATGCCTGCTCCTCGATTGAACGGTTCGCACGCAGCTTCGCGTGCCATCGGGCGATTTTAGGAGCAGCGGCGCCTGCGCGATATCGGCCACACGCGAGACTTCGGGTAGGAGGCTGCCTACCCACGCCAACGCTTCGAAGGCAAAAGGCGCCGGTGTCCTACAGCGATTCCGGCGCGTTGCCGCTTTCGCTCGGTCCGCGGAGAGCGCAAGCTCGACGCATCGAGACTTCGCGAGACACGTCATGGAACATACGCTGATCCATACGTTTGCAGGGAACCGTGGTCTGCGCCGCGAGTGCCGCGCGATCGACGATCCGCTCGATCCGATACGGGGGATTCTCGTCGGAGTCACGCTCTCGGTGCTCGTGTTCTGGCTGCCCGTCGCGCTGGCGCTCACGCAGTAATCCGAAACGCTTCGGTCAATACGTCTCGATGTGCAGCCGGCCCTTCGCGAGAAGCGCCGGCTGCATCGCGTCCCAGTCGAGACCGCGCCCGCGGCACACGTCGCGAAATGCGTCGATCACGCCGGTCTCCATGCCTTTGACGCCGCAGACGTAGATGTAGCAGTCGTCGTCGGCGAGAAGCCGTGCGACGGTATCGCCGCGCTCGCGGATGCGATCCTGCACGTACGTCTTCGGTCGATCGGGCACGCGCGAGAACGCGAAATTGATGTCGATGAATTCGCCGGGCAGCTTCATCAGCGGTCCGAAGTAGGGTAGCTCGCGCTCGACGCGCGCACCGAAGAACAGCAGCAGCTCGCCGCCTTCGCTCGCCGCGCGACGCCGGCGGCGACGCTCGGTCATCGCCCGCATCGGTGCCGATCCCGTGCCGGTGCAGATCATCATCAGCGACGAGCCCGGGTGATCCGGCATCAGGTACACGGATCCGTAGGGACCGACGACGCGCACTTCGTCGCCGATCCCTAGATCGCAAAGGTAGTTCGACGCGACGCCGGCCACCGCGCGGCCCTCGTGGTCGCTCCGCACGCGCTTGACCGTCAACGCGACATTATTGTAGCCGGGACGCTCGCCGTCACGCGGGCTCGCGACCGAATACAGACGCACGTAGTGCGGCTTGCCGCTGCCGTCGCGACCGGGCGGCACGATGCCGATCGACTGGCCTTCGAGCACCGGAAACGCAGTGCTGCCGAAATCGAGCACGATGTGGCGGATGTCGGCGGACGCATCGTCGGCGGTCAGCCGGTAATTGCCGGTGACGCGCGCAATGGCGGGCCTCGACGGCGCGTACAGGTTGATGCATGGCGTCGCCGCCGACCATGGCGCCACCGCGGAGCCGGCCTGCCCTGCCGTCGCCGCTTCGGTGAGGCGGCGCACCTCCTCGGGAATCCCGGCTGCGTCGGCGACCTGCACCTCGATCGGCGCCGGCAGGCTATCCCAACCGAACTGCTCGTCGAGCGTGTAGGCCGCGCTCTTGCGCACCGTCTGCCAGTGATCGATCGCGCCGGTCGGGCACGGCGGAATGCACGCGTTGCACGCGTTGCATTTCGTGAAATCGACGACGTAGTTGCGCGCGTCGTGCGTGACGGCGCCGATCGGGCACGTCGACTCGCAGGTGTTGCAGCGGATGCACACCTCCGGATCGATCAGGTGCTGCAGCGCGTAGTCGGCGCTTGCGGCGGCGGTCATGCGCGTTTCACCCAGGTCGTGAACATCCGGAGAATGGCGATCAGCCGAAGCGGACGTATTCGAAGTTCGCCGGCTGTCGATTGATGCCGATTGCTGGGGGCGCGATCCAGCCCGCGAACCTGCCGGGCTCGACGACGCGACCCATCAGCGACGCGACGAACGCGCGATCGCCGTCGCTCGGCAGCCAGTTGTCCACGTTCGCGTCCCATTCGCTTTCGGATAGGACGCGCCCGTCGGGCGATACGCGAAGCTGCGCGAGCGAGCCGATCTTGCGGTGGAACGCCTTGTGCGGAACGGTGAGGCGAAAAGGCAGCCCCGCCTTCTCGACGACGCGATTCCAGCGGCCGACGCCCGCGACGGAGTCGCGAATGAAATCGTCGCGCAGCACCTCGTTCAGCGCGTTGAGCATCGGCACGTCGTGATCGGCCAGGCGGCCGTCGGCCGCAGCGAGCACCGGATAGCTGCGGTCGTGGAGCCGGTGGTCGTCGTCGCGCTTCATCTCGTCGAAGCGCCCCTTGAGGCCGGCCGTGTAGAACGTCGCCGCGTTCGACGACTGATCGGCGCCGAACAGATCGATCGTGACGCTGTAGTGGAAGTTCAGATAACGCTGGATCGTCGGCAGGTCGACCGCGCCGGCCGCGCGCACTTTCGCCGGATCGTCGCTGCCGAGCTCGTTCATCACTTCGCAGGTGCGCTGGATCGCGCGCGCGACACCCGACTCGCCGACGAACATGTGATGCGCTTCCTCGGTCAGCATGAATTTCGTCGTGCGCGCGAGCGGCTCGAAGCCCGATTCGGCGAGCGCCGCGAGCTGGAACTTGCCGTCGCGATCGGTGAAGTACGTGAACATGAAGAGCGAAAGCCAGTCCGGCGTCCTTTCGTTGAATGCGCCGAGAATGCGTGGATTGTCGGCATCGCCCGAGCGGCGCGTCAGCAACGCTTCGGCTTCCTCGCGTCCGTCGCGGCCGAAGTAGCGGTGCAGCAGATACACCATCGCCCACAGGTGACGACCCTCCTCCACGTTGACCTGGTACAGGTTGCGCAGGTCGTAGAGGGACGGACACGTGAGACCCAGGTGGCGCTGCTGCTCGACCGACGCGGGCTCGGTGTCGCCTTGCGTGACGACGATGCGCCGCAGGTTCGCGCGATGCTCGCCCGGCACGTCCTGCCAGACGGGCTCGCCCTTGTGTTCGCCGAAGTTGATCGTCGCGGCGCCGGCGACCGGTGCGAGGAAGATGCCCCATCGGTAGTCGGGCATCTTGACGTAGCCGAACTGCGCCCAGCCCTGCGGCTCGACGCTCACGGCGGTTCGCAGGTACACGTCGAAGCCGGACGCGGCCTCGGGTCCCATCTCGCGCCACCAGTCGAGAAACGCAGGCTGCCAGCGCTCGAGCGCGCGCGCCAGCGCACGATCCTGCGACAGGTTCACGTTGTTCGGAATCCTGTCGGCGTAGTTGGTCGTCGTCTGCATCGGCTTCTCCAGGATCGTCGAGTGGCCGCGTTCGCGGCTTTCCCAATGCGGCGCGTGCGAAGCGGCGCTACACGCGCTCCCAATCGAACCGCGCCTTGGCGCCCGTTCCGAACACTTTCAGCGCGCCCGCTTCGCCGACGGCGTTCGGACGCACGAAGATCCAGTTCTGCCACGCCGACAGCCGGCCGAACACACGCGTCTCCATCGTTTCGGTACCACCGAACCGCAGGTTCGCCTCCATACCCGTGAGCGCATCGGGCGACATGCTGGCGCGCTCTTCCAGCACAAGCCGCAGCTCGTCGTCCCAGTCGATGTCGTCGAGCGCGACGGTGACGAGACCCAGCCGCTCGGCGTCGCGGGCGAAGAGCTTTGCGTCCGCAACGGCGCGCACGCTCGCAATCGGTTCGCGCTCGTCGTGGAAGCGCGCGGCGAGGCGTGAGCGGCCGTCGACGCGCGGATAGGCGCCGAAGTTCATCGCCGACACGGCGATCGCCGGCGCGTTCGACTCGTCCGCGAGGTCGAGCATGTAACTGCGGTCCGCGGCCAGCGCCAGTTCGAACAGCGTCCCCGCGAAGCACGAGCCACGATCGATCCGCGCGATCATCGTCCGCGACGAGACGTCGAGACGCGCGAGCGTGCGCCGCAGAAGGCCGATCGTCTCGCGCACGAACCAGTCGCCGGCATGGCGCGCAAGGCTCGCGTCGACCGCGAGCATCGTATCGATGTCGCCTTCGGTCGTGAAGAGCCAAGTGCCGACGTCAAGCGCGTTGGTGCGAAGCGACAGGATCGCATCGTCGAGCTCACGACCCATCGCGAGCGGCCACCATCGCGCGCCTTGCGCATGGATCCCGGCGATGTCGTCGGGCTGCGGACTCGACGGCGCCTTGACGCAGAACGTCGCCCGGCGCGACGCGCGATCGATGCGCACGTCGACATGCGCGTAGCGATACCCGGTCTCGTCGACCGTTCGCTCGAGCGGCGTCAATTCGATGCCCTTGCCATGGGCCGGACGATCGCTCTCGCGCGCAAGCTCGCGCGCGCGCCGCTCGACATACGCAGCGAATTCGCTCGGCTTCACCACCGCGTCGACGAGCCGCCACTCCTTTGCGCGCCGTCCGCGAACCCCTTCCGTCGTCGTGCAGAATATGTCGGCCAGGTCGTGGCGCACCTTGCGCTTGTCGGTGAGGCGCGTGAGTCCGCCGGTGCCGGGCAGCACGCCGAGCAGCGGCACCTCGGGCAGGCTCACCGCGGACGAGCGATCGTCGACGAGCACGATCTCGTCGCACGCGAGCGCAAGCTCGTAGCCCCCGCCGGCCGTGATGCCGTTGCAGGCGGCGACGAACTTGAGGCCGGAGTACCGGCTCGCGTCCTCGATGCCGTTGCGCGTTTCGTTGGTGAACTTGCAGAAGTTCACCTTCCATGCATGCGACGAGCGGCCGAGCATGAAGATATTGGCGCCCGAGCAGAACACGCGGTCCTTGGCACTCGTCAGCACGACGCAACACACTTCCGGATGCTCGAAGCGGATGCGCTGCAGCGCATCGTGCAGCTCGATGTCGACGCCCAGGTCGTACGAATTGAGTTTCAGCGCGTAGCCGGGCCGGATGCCGGCGTTCTCGTCGACGTCGAGCGCGATCGTGGCGACAGGGCCGTCGTAACGGACGCGAACGTGCCGATAGCGCTCGGGATGCGTCTCGTAGTCGACGCGCGGCGCGTCGGCGCCCGGTTTGTCGGTCGTCATCGTACGGTCTCGGTCTCCAGCGGGCGCGGCTCGAAAGCCGGCGCGACCGCGGCACGCAGCTTCACGAAGCTCTGCCGCGGCGTCTCGCCCGACGTGTCGATGACGATGTCCGCCTTGCGGTACATCGCCTCACGGCCGGCGAGAATGCGTTTGAGGTCGTCCATCGCGCGCGCATTGCCGGCCATCGGCCGCAGGTCGCCCTGCGCGAGCACGCGCGCCATGTGCTCCTCCGGCTGCGCCTTGATCCATACCGTGTAACAGTTCGCGAGGAGCAGGTCGAACGCCGCTTCCTCGTTGACGATGCCGCCGCCCGCCACGATCACGCCCTGCGCCTGCTCGCGCGCGACGCGCTCGAACACGCGCTGCTCGATGCGCCGATACGCGCCGTGCCCGTAAAGCGCCATCACCTCGCCCGCCGGGAGTCCCGCTTCACGCGCGACTTCGCGATTCAGCTCGAGCAGCGGAACGCGCAATGCGTCCGCGAGCATCGCGCCGAGCGTCGATTTGCCGGCGCCGCGCATGCCGATCAACGCAATGCGCCGGCGGCGCGCCGCGTCGGGATCGACGGCGTCGGCCGCGAGCAGACGCGCCACCTCGACGCCCAGCGTTCGCGACAGGCGCCGAAGCAGCATGATCGAGCAGTTGCCTTCGCCCGCTTCGATCTGCGCCAGGTAGCGCTCGGAGACCGTCGACTCGTGCGCGCAGCGCTTGCGCGAAATGCCGCGACGCTCACGAAGCTTGCGGATGCGCGCGCCGAGTTCGGCCACGAAGCGCGCATCGGCATCCGCGGGAGACGGCGCGGGGGCCGTGCGGACGACGCGCCTCGGCGTACGATGGGTTGCAGCCGCCATGTCGCATTATACTGCCTGTCCGATACTCGGCAACCATGAACTATGATGCATGGCCCCGGGACGCCGAGTTCCGCAGGGCCAATGCCGTCACTTTCGAGACGCGAGACGGCAGCGGTCGATCGCTCGCCCGACCGCGCATACCCGTCACCCCTTCTTGAAGATCGCGCGCGAAGTGGCTGATCCGGTGCCCGCTTTTTCAGCCCGACCGTCTATCGCGCCGCCGAAAGAAGGGGTAAGCTAATGTCCCGACCGACGGCACCGTTCTTGCTTTGAGCGCCACACGCGGCAGGCGCCTGCCTGACGCCTTGCAAAGGAATTCAATGTCGGCCTTGGCACGTCCCGCCCCCGCGGCCACCGGTGTCGTTTCGGAGCTCGCGTTCGCGCGCGCTCAGCGGAACACCGTGCTGATCGTCGATGACCTCTTCTCGAGCCGGCTCCTGCTTGCGGAAATCGTCCGCCAGATCGACGGCAAGCTCAACCTCGAACTGTTCGACACGCCGTCGCGCGCGCTGGAGTTCGCGCGCAACAATCGCGTCGACATCGTCCTCACCGACTACAAGCTGCCCGAGTTCGACGGCATCGAGCTCGTCAAGCAGCTTCGCGCGCTGCCGCACTGCGTCGACGTCCCGATCGTCGTGATCACCGTCGTCGACGACCGCAAGATCCGCTACGACGCGCTCGAGGCCGGCGCGACCGACTTCCTGATCAAGCCGCTCGACGATCACGAGACCCGCGCGCGCTGCGCGAACCTGCTCGAGTTGCGCCGGCACAAGATCGTGCTGTCGGACCAGGCGCGCGTGCTCCAGTACCAGGTCGACAAGTCGGTCGCCGAGATCCACGAGCGCGAGCTCGAGACGCTGTCGAAGCTTGCGAAGGCCGGCGAATTCCGCGACAAGACGACCGGCAATCACCTGATGCGGATGGCGAAATACTCGGCGCTGATCGGCCAGCATCTGGGGCTTGGCGCCGAGACCGTGCACGTGCTCGAGGTCGCCGCGCCGATGCACGACATCGGCAAGATCGGCATTCCCGACGCAGTGCTGCTGAAGGAAGGTCCGCTTCTACCGGAAGAGCTCAACGTGATGCGCGAACATCCGCGGATGGGTTACGACATCCTGAAGGGCAGCCCGTCCAAGTACCTGTCGATGGGCGCGATCATCGCGCTCGGCCATCACGAGAAATTCGACGGCTCGGGGTATCCGAACGGATTGCACGGCGAGGACATTCCACTGGTCGCGCGCATTGTCGCCGTCGCCGACGTCTTCGACGCGCTCGTCTCCGAGCGTCCCTACAAGAAGGCGTGGACGCTCGACAACACGATCGAGTTCGTCAAGTCGCAGCGCGGCAAGCATTTCGATCCGACGTGCATCGACGCGTTCCTGTCCGATCGCTCGGCGATCGAGACGATCATGCGCGAGTTCGCGGATTAACGACTTCTCTCGTTCCCGCCCGCACCCCGGCCGCGGACACGCAGCGGCATCCGCATCCTCGGTTCGATAGTCGAACGGCGCTCATCGCGGGTGCCTGCGGCGACGTGAACAGATAGGACGCGTCCGACGGCGCCGGCGGCAGCGCGCCGCGACAGCAATCGGTCGTGCTCCACTCGGTCATGCGGGCACGGCCGTCGATATCGAAGCGCGCGCGAACTGTCCAGAAGTAGCGCGCGTTCGGCACGAGGGACGTCTCGAGCGTACGGCGCGGCTCCGGAACTCGTTCGCCCCGATCGACGATCTCGACCGGTGCACCGTTCTCCTCGCGGGCAACGAGAAGGTCGTAGATCGCGTTGCGCACCATCGCGCGACCACTGCTCGAATGTCGTCCTGATCGTGGCACCGGAGCGTGCCGTGCGCCCCGGGTGGTCCGCTGCGCTATCCGATCAGAATGATATGCACGCGCCGCGGCCCGTGCGCGCCGAGCACGATCGTCTGCTCGATGTCGCCGGTCCGTGAAGGTCCGCTCACGAGATTGACTGCGCGTGGCAGAAGGCGGCGGTCGCTGCGCAGACGCGCGAACGCGTCCTCCATTCCCGCCACGACCTGGTCGGCGTGCACGATCGCGACGTGCGTTTCGGGCAACAGGAACGTCGCCGGCGGCGCATCGGCGGCGCTCGCGAACACGAGCGTTCCGGTCTCCGCGATCGCGCAGAAGCAGCCGGTGATGCCGACCGCGTCGTCGCCGCTCGTCACGCGCGCCTCGACCTGCAAACCTGCGCGCGCCCAATCGAGCGCCGCCAGCGCCGGCCAGCAGACGGCGCGCTGATGACTGCCGGCGAG
>Ga0068856_100003139_pt1 | contig 16843 bp, 9 predicted proteins | sample KBSCornC62_FD_66595 | JGI IMG/M metagenome (GOLD analysis project Ga0068856, IMG submission 66595) | Corn rhizosphere microbial communities from Kellogg Biological Station, Michigan, USA - KBS Corn C6-2 | ecosystem: Host-associated > Plants > Roots > Rhizosphere > Soil ...
GCCGCTCGATGAAACCGGGAACGCTTCTGCACGTCGCGATCGTCTTCGGCTCGCTCTCTCTGCTCTCCATCGGCGGCGGGAACTCCATTCTCCCCCAGATGCATCTCGATGCGGTGAATGAGTACGGCTGGGTAAACGCTCGCCAGTTCGCCGATCTATTTGCCATTTCCCAGGCGGCACCCGGCCCGAGCATCCTCATCGTCACACTCATCGGCTACGCGGCGGGAGGCGTGATCGGCGCCCTCGTCGCGACTGCGGCCATGATCATTCCTGCCGCCCTGCTGGTCTATTTCACCGCACGTTTCTGGAATGCCGCCCGCGAGGCGAAGTGGAGGCAGGCGGTGGAGAAAGGTTTTGCGCCGCTCACGGTTGGCCTTGTGCTGGCGAGCGGCATCATTGTCGCGAAGTCGGCCGATCACGGGTTTCGCCAATGGGCGCTTACCGCCGTCGCCACCGTGATCTTCACCTGCACGAAAACGAATCCGCTCATCGTCGTAGGCATCGCCGGCGTGATCGGCTGGCTTGGTTGGGTGTAGCCAGGGAGGGACGATTTCCCCAAATGGCTCCGCCCTCTATGGCCCGACGCGCGGTGAGGCAACCGCTCCGATCTGCTTGCCCTGCTTTGCTTCGGCGGGAATCGCGTAGATCGTGAAGTCATCATTGCTGACGATGACAGGGAGCTTCGCGTCCCAGGTATCTTTGGAAATTGGGTAGCGATCGGATTCGGGCTCGCCCCAATAGAGATAATCCACGTGAAGCCGGTGCGCTGCGTCCAGCCATCCCGGGGAGGCATTCATGAGGACATTGAAGTCGGCCATCTTTCCTTTGTAGTCCAGACCATGGCTCGAGAGGTGACCCTCGTAGCCGATGGCGACCTTGCGACCGAGCATGATGAGTGGGTGCCAGAACTCCGGCGCGCACGCGAAGCGGGCCTCGGGACTGATGTGTTGCACGGCGCCCGAGGTCTCGTTGACGAGGGACACCAGAGGCAGCTCGTCGTGAATCTTATAACCATGGCGGCCGTCGAGACCGGCCATCAGGGAAACAGCGCCCGTGAAGAAGAGAGCGAAGCAGACTGCGCCGCGGCCGGGTTTCGGCAGGGGACGGATCAGCCCTGTCCAGATGTATGGTGCGAATGCAAGCCACGACCAAAGGAAGAGCTTCGTATTGTCCCACGGCCAGACGGCGAATGAGACGAAGCTGCAAAGCAGAAACATGAACGCGGCCGGGAAGATGATCGCCTTCGCCTCGCGCGAGCCATTCCAGATCGTGAGCGCCAGCGTCGCCACCGACAGCAGCAGATACAGGCCGAAGTTATCGATCCAGAAATAGGCGATCTTGAAGAAGTCGCGGAAGTTCCAACCGCCGGTCATCGCCGGGCCCATCCAGCCCGGCTGCCAGTGCACGCTGTGACCGGCAGAGAAGCCGCCTGTCACCAACCATGCGCAGAGCACGGCGGGCGCCACGGACAGGATGCCGAAAAGAAAAGCCGCCGCCCGTGCTGCCGGATCGCGGGCAAAAATGAGGATCACGCCCAGAGTCACGCTGAGATAGAGGAACGCATGGACGTTGTAGAGCGGCATCGTCGAATAAAGAAGCCATGCCCCCCAGCCGGGCAGGCATCCATGTCCGCTCCGGAGATAGCGTGCACGCCAGTGGTCGAGCAGGAGAAGGCCGGCTGGCAAGGCAAGGAGCAGCCCGCGCTGTGTGACGAAAAGGGCCAAGAACAGGTTTTTCCACGTCGCCTCCTGTTGAAAATCCACGAGCCGGAGGCCGCCACCGACGAACATATCACGGAAGAGGATGAACCCGCCGAGCCCGCCGCCGAAGAGGAACGCGGCGATCGCGAAGCCACGACCCCAGCGCCATAGAGCGACGATCATGACCGTCGATGCCAGAAGCGCCACCCAGACCAGGCCCCGCTCCACCGGCAGGCCGGCATCGAGCAGCAAGCTGTTCAGGAAATCAGCGCCGATCGGGTATTTCAGCGGATCGGTGGCCAGGATCGGACTATCCGGCCAGAACTTTACGCCACTGGCCAGATAGCGAATGAAATCGAGATGGAGGGGAAGGTCGCCCAGATTGTTTGGCGACAGGACGACGATATCGGTTCCGTCGTTATAAAAGAGCCAGAGGAACGCCCGCAGGCTCGCCAGGGCGAAAACCACGATGAGAGTCCATTCCAGAGGATGAATTCGCCCCGCCGGGATATCGCAGGGAGTGTGGCGCCATGCGAATACTCCGACACCGAGCCCGCCAGCCAGCGAGATCGCAGCCGGCAGGAAGCTCAATCCCCGGCACAGGAAGGTCAGCGCCAGCCCGAGAGCTACGGCGGCGAATGCCGCGATGAGCAGAGCAATGGCCGCTCGTTGAAAGCTGCTTCCGTGGGAGGATGGCAGCGGGATTTGAGGGGCGGAAAGGGGTGGCGTCTGCACGGAATCGGAATTTCGACCGGATCGGAGTTTATTTTGTTTTCTTCGTGGGGCCGACGATGGGCTCGCCCTCGAGCAGGTCATGGAACGTCGAGACTTTGAACCATGCCACGCAATCCTCCTGGGCATCGCGCAGTCGGAAATCCCTCCGATAATACGGCTCGGCGAGGTGGGCCTCGATCCGCGGGACCTTGCTCTTCTCGGCAGCGATGAAGTCCCCATCGAGCGGATTGGGCCAATTCCCATCCTTGTAATAGGCGACATTGGGAAACTCCCCGAGCATCCAGGGCAGGGGATAGTAGCTATCCAGCATCAACTGGCCATTGAGCTGATAGTTCGCCCGGTTTTGCCGGGCCAGGGCGAAGACAGGATCCGTGAGTCGTCGAATTTCCGGAAACGTCTGCACGTACACATACGGCTGGGTGTTATCCGCATAGTGCACGAAGTTCAGCCACACACTGAGCATGAGCGACGCTCCCACGCAGCAGGACGCAAGCGCCGGCACGACCAGCCATCGGGAGAATTCCTCCACGACGGCGCCGAAGGTGAAGAAAAATGGCCAGAGCAGCACGAGGATGAGCCACGGCGTCTTGTACGGGATGAGGGAGTACGCGACCATCGCGCCTGCACCATAGATGGCCAGATAACGCAGACGGGCGGGAGCCGGCCAGAGCAGGCGGATCGAGGCAATGACACCGATGAGGGCGGGCCACTCGTAGCGCCACATAAGAGCCGGCCAGTAGAGATTGATGTGATTGAGCGTACTCTGGACTCCCTCGGGGAGTGACAGGCTGGGCCACTGTTGTTTCATCAGGGCCGCGAGTTCGTACTGCTCTTTCGCGTGTCCATTCCCAGCGACGCCAGTCTTGAACCACGCCTCGTAGGTCTCATAGAGGCCCTTGACTCCAGCCCAATGCAGGAACGTGCCCGAGTAGAAGAAGATAATGGCAAAGACGGCGAGCGCCACCGCGGAAGCGGCATCGACCATCGTCCACTGCCGGGGAGCGAGCGGCGCAGTGGGTCGGGACGGCGAGATCTGCTGCCAGCAGAGCAGGGCGGGAATGGCCAGAGCCAGGCAGCCGATGTGGATGAAATACGTTTCTTTCGTGAGAATCATGCCTGCCATTCCGCCGATGAGGGCGAAAAGGCCAGCTCGCGATCCATTCTTCCACAGCTCGAGTACGCCCCAGGCCGAGAGAAGCAGGAATGCCAGCAACTCGGACTCGTGAATCGAATAGCGCGCATAAAAGACGCACGCGGGTGAAACTGCCATGGCCAGCGCCGCCCATCGTGCAGTATTCCTGCCGACGAATCGGCCGAACCGCAGCATCAGCCAAATCGCCACGAGGCTGGCCAGCACTGCGGGAATGCGTAGTGCGATGATATTGTGGCCAAAGAGTTTCTGCGAGACGAACACCGCATACATGTGAAGCGGGCCGTGGTAATTCGTCGGATCGTAGGAGTAGTAGCCAGTATGCGACATCTGGTCGGCGAACCAGCCATTCACGCCTTCATCGAAATGCGGCGGCTTGATATCGAGTGCGACGAGACGTAGGACCGCCGCGATAACGAGAATCAGAATTTCCGGCCACGGCCAGGATCGAGGAGATGAGCGCACGCGTCTGAAATACGGAGGGCGGCCTCGCGGGGCAAATGCTTTTGGAATGGAAAGCCGCCCGCGTCGGCTCTATTTCCTTAACGTAGTTTATGGGTAGTTTCCTTGGACAGGTCTTTCGTATTGCCACATGGGGTGAGTCCCATGGCGGCGGGGTCGGCGTGGTGATCGACGGATGCCCACCCCGTCTGCCTCTGTCGGAGGCCGATATCCAGCCGGCTTTGGACCGGCGTCGGCCTGGCCAGAGCGACATCGTGACTCCTCGCAAGGAAAGTGACACCTGCCGCATCCTGAGCGGTGTGACGAATGGCGTCACGACCGGCACACCGATCTCGATCATGGTGCCGAACGAGGACCAGCGCTCGGAAGCGTACACCGAAATGCAGACGATGTACCGGCCGTCGCATGCGGACTACACCTACGATGCCAAGTATGGCGTGCGCGCCGTGGCTGGTGGCGGACGTGCTTCTGCCCGCGAGTCGATCGGACGCGTCGCCGCCGGCGTCGTGGCCGAGAAGGTTCTGCAATCGATTTGTCCCGGCATCGAAATCTTTGCCTGGGTGGCATCGATTCACGATATTGATGCGACCGTGGATCCGCAGTCGGTTACGCGCGAGGACGTCGAGGCGAATGCCGTGCGTTGTCCCGATGCGGAGATCGCGGAGCGAATGATCGAACGCATCAAGCAGGTCCGCAGCGAGGGCGACTCCATCGGCGGGACGATCGAGTGCGTGATCCGCGGTGTTCCGGCGGGGCTGGGCGATCCGGTCTTCGATAAGATCGAGGCCGATCTGGCCAAGGGAATGCTCAGTCTGCCTGCGACGAAGGGATTCGAGATTGGCTCGGGATTCGCGGGAACGCGGATGCGGGGCTCCGAGCACAACGACGCTTTTGTCATGCGCGGCGAGCGGGTTGCGACGGAGACAAACCGCTCCGGGGGAGTGCAGGGCGGGATCACCAATGGAGAGCCCATCGTATTCCGTGTCGCATTCAAGCCGACCGCCACGATTGCCCAGGCGCAACGCACGGTGACGAACGAAGGCGAGGCCGCGGAGTTGAAGTCACGCGGCCGGCATGATGCCTGTGTGCTACCGCGGGCCGTGCCGATGGTCGAGGCGATGGCGGCGCTGGTGCTTTGCGACGCGGCTCTGCGGCAGCGGGCACAATGCGGGAGTGTCGGTGTCTAGCGACAGAGCAAGCCGGACGCTCTATGCCTTCGGCCCGAACCGCTCCATTTTCATTTCCGCCCATGCCTGAAGCTTCGCCATTCTGGCAAAATGCCTTCCTCATTGCCATATTCGTGGTGCTGGGATGGTGCATCTGGAGCGGCTGGCGCTCGGGGATCGTGCGCGAGCTAGTGACCATGGTGGGGATGTTCCTTGGAGCTGCCGCGGGAATCGCGGCGGGCTTCGCCACGGGCGTGTTCATTGGCCATATTTCGCCATGGTACGGTTACAAAGTCGGGATCGCCGTTGCATGCGTGGTGATCATCGCCATCTATCTCGGCGTAAGCTTTATCGGAGCCCTGCTTTTCAAACGCACCGCGCAGCAGCGTTCGATCCTGCTGAAGCTGGCCTTCGGGCTCGGCGGAGCTGCCATTGGCGCTTTTGTGGGACTGAGTATCTTCTGGGGCGCGCTGTTGTTCGTGCGCGGGATTGGCGCGTATTGCGAGGCGGATTTTGGCCCGCATGCGCCGCGCGGTGAGCGACCGGGAATCGCTGAGTACACCATCGTAAAGCTGAAGCGATCGATCGAAGCCGGCCCGAGGGGGCAGCAGTTGATCGCATTCGATATCATGCCGGAGAAGGTTTACCGCGTATTTGGAAAATTCGGCCTGCTGGTTACGAAGGCGAAGGTTCATCCGGAAGTCGTGACCCGCCTGCTGGCATACCCGCCGATCCAGTCGATCTTTACCGACCCGCGGCTTGCCGCGATCACCAACGATCCGATGGCGGCCGAGGCCTTCCGAACGCAGGGATCGCAGTCGCTGCTTCAGAATCAAAAAATCCTCGCGCTCGCGCACGATCCGGTCTTGATCGCGAAGGTGCAACGGATAGATATCGAGAAAGCGCTCGATTACGCCCTAGAGGCTCCGACGCCGCACCCGGCAGCCCCGTCGCGCCCGGCGGCGTCGACTACGAACTCGCAGTAAAACCCATGCCAAACGATTACATCGCCACTATTGGACTCGAGGTCCATGTCCAGCTCAAGACCCGCAGCAAGATGTTCTGCGCCTGCGCGGTGGAGTACGGAGCCGAGCCCAATACGAACGTTTGCCCTGTCTGTCTGGGACTTCCCGGCGCTTTGCCAGTGATGAACGAGGAGGCCCTTCGCCTCACGGCCCTCGCAGGCCTCATGCTGGGGTGCGATATCGCCCCTCGGTGCAAGTTCGACCGAAAGAACTATTTCTATCCGGACATGCCGAAGAACTACCAGATCTCGCAGTACGACCTGCCGATCTGCCTGAACGGCGCCGTCCCGCTCCACGATCTGGCCTATCCGAAGGACGCCCAGAAGACGATCGCCACGCCCGACAAAAAGATCCGTCTCACCCGCATCCACCTCGAGGAGGATGTGGCAAAGAGCTCCCACATGGAGAGCGGTACGGGCATCGACTTCAATCGCGCCGGCACGCCGCTCATGGAAATCGTCTCCGAGCCGGACATCGCTTCGCCGGAGGAGGCATTTGCCTATCTCACCGTGCTCCAGCAGGTGATGGTCTATGGAGGGGTGAGTGATGCCGACATGGAGAAAGGGCAGCTTCGCTGCGACGTGAACGTCTCCGTGCGCCGCACGAGCGAGACCAAATGGGGCACCAAGATCGAGCTCAAGAACCTCAACTCGATCAGCGGCGTGCGCCGTGCGCTCGCCTACGAGATTCCCCGCCAGATCGAGGTGCTCGAGGCAGGCGGCAAACTCGACCAGGAGACCCGTCGCTGGGATGACGCACGCGGGGAGACCATCCTCATGCGCATCAAGGAGTCGGCCCACGACTACCGCTATTTCCCGGATCCCGACCTGCTGCCCGTGAAGACAGAGGGTCTCGTCGCCGCAGCCCGCGAGAGCCTGCCAGAGCTGCCGTGGGAGAAGCGCGCCCGATTCGTCGCCGATTACGGTGTGAGCTCATACGATGCCGGCGTGCTCGCCAACGATCTCGATGTCGCCCGCTACTTCGAAACGGCAGCGAAAGGGGCGAAGAAGCCGAAGAATGTCGCAAACTGGATTCTCAACGATCTCCAGAGCGCCCTCTCCGCCGAGAGTCTCGCGATCCACGATTGCCCGATTCCACCGGAAGCCCTCGACGAACTCGTGAATCTTATCGATTCCGGCAAGATCAACGGCAAGCAGGGCAAGGAAGTCTTCGCCGAGATGTTTGCGACGAAGAAGTCGGCAGCCGACATCGTCCAGGAGAAGGGGATGGAGCAGGTGAGCGATCTTTCCGCGATCGAGGCCTACTGCGACCAGGCTATCGCTGCGAGCGAGCGCGCCGTCGCCGAATACAAGGCCGGCAAGGTCGCCGCGATCAACGCGATCAAAGGCCAGGTGATGAAGCTCTCCAAGGGGCAGGCAAACATCCAGATCGTGAGCGAAATCCTGGAGAGAAAGCTCGCGCAATAAGGAGTTCGACGATTCGGAGGCGCCTGATCGAATGATCGATGCAGGCCACTCTCGGGAAATCGGAGGAGATGGGAAATCTGGGGGAAGATCAATGATCTTCCTGATTGGTTTGAACATCCCGACTTGCGTAGGGTCTGATTTGCGAAGAGATTCGCCTCCTTTTTAAATCGTGAGTTCGCGACCATTCGTCTTTCTAGATCCATCCGGTAAACGCTGGCCGCGCCTTCGTTTTCTTGGCCGGATGGCGGGAGCGCTTTGCGTACTCGCGGCGGGGCTGTTTATATACACGCTTTTGCATGATCCCGTCCTGCCGGGGGGGCGAATTTCTGAGTTGAAGCGGCAGATTCGCGCGGAGCAGCATGCGAACCCTCTTGCCCAGGCCACCGTCCTGTCTCAGAGCAACTGGCTCAAGTATTATGAAGTCAATCGGGCGAAGCTGGATCAAATGGCTGCTGCCCAGCGGAAGCGTCGCGCCATGGAAAAAGGCGGGGAGCAGGTGCGAGCCGGCTTCTTCGAAGGGTGGGATGATGAGAGCTTTCGCTCTCTTACGAAACACGCCGCGCAGCTCACCCACGTCTGCCCGAATAGCATGCGGCTCAGCGGAGTGGAGGGGAAGCTCACCAATGAGACGGACGAGCGCCTCCAGCGATTTGCCCAGCTGAGCGGACTCAAGGTCATCCCCGTCCTCACGAATACGAGCGATGCCGGCTGGGAGCCTGAGGCGGTCGAGTACCTGGCATTTGGCCCCGAGCAGCATCGCATTGATTTCATTCAGAATCTGCGCCATCAGCTGGCGGGGATGCAGGCTGCCGGAGTGCTCATCGACTTCGAGCAGATGGATCCGACGTACAAGCCGCAGTTGACCCATCTCTTTTCGGAGATCGCCCGGGCGCTGCACGCCGATAAGCGCGAGCTGTGGATCACCGTTCCCCTTGGCGACGATACGAACGGCTACGATCTCGATGCACTGAGTGACATCGCCGATCGCTTCGTAGCGCAGGTGCACGACGAGAATGGCGATGACGACGAGCCGGGACCGATCGCTTCCGAGGACTGGTTCGAGGGCTGGCTTAACCTCGTTTCTTCCTATGGTGATCCCTCGCAGTGGATCATCGACATTGGAAATTACGGTTACGATTGGGCCAAGGGGCAACCGAAGGCGCAGACGATTTCCTTCGCCGATGTCATGAGTCGCGCGCGGTATGCCGAGCCATACGACGTGGCGGTCGAGGAGCCAGTCTTCAACCCGACCTTCTCTTATACCGATTCCGGTATCGAGCACACCGTGTGGTTCCTGGACGCGGCGACTTTTTACAATCAGCTCCGGGCATCGCAGGCCGAAGGTGCTGGCGGATTCATGGTGAACCGGCTGGGGACCGAGGATCCCCAGGTCTGGGACGCCATTCGTATCTCGGCAGGCGAAAAGGTCGCGCAGAACAACTTCGAGACGCTCGATACGATGCCCGCCGGCTCCCAGATCGCGAATCTGGGCAGTGGCGATGTCGTATCCATCGAGAACGACCAGGAGCCTGGAAAGCGCGAGATCACTCTGCGCCCCGACGGGCGGCTGTCGGAGCACTACGTCGACTATCCATTCTACCCGACTCTTTATCACAAGGGATCGGGTGGCGGTCGCAAGTTCGTGCTCACATTTGACGACGGTCCGGATCCTCACTGGACGCCGTTGATCCTCGATATCCTCAAGAAGTATCACGTCCACGCGACGTTTTTCCTGATTGGACAAAATGCGGAGGCAAATCCCGGTCTCGTCGATCGAATCCTGAGAGAGGGCAACGAGATAGGCAGCCACACCTACACGCATCCGAATCTGGGCCTCGCCTCGCCGCAGCAGGTAAAGCTCGAGCTGAATGCCACCCAGCGCCTCATCGAGGCGATTACCGGCCGGTCGACGACATTGTTCCGGCCGCCATACAATGCGGACTCCAGCCCAGTGGACATCGCAGATATCGCGCCGCTCGAGATCGCCGAGCACATGGGATACAATGTGGTGCTGGAATCGATCGATCCGGAGGACTGGGATCGTCCGGGAGCGAAGGAGATCCTCAAGCGGGTCAAGGCGGAGCTCGATAACGGAGGAACGAACATTCTGCTCCACGATGGAGGCGGGGACCGCGGACAGACGGTCAAGGCTCTCTCGAAGATCATCGACTACGTCCAGAATAGCGGGGCACGTATCGTGCCCCTGCATGATCTCATCGGCATGTCGAAGGATGATGTGATGCCGCAGATCGGCGACGCGGGATTCAGCTTCGACCATTTTGCCAGCGCCATGGGCTTTCATACCATGTATCTGCTGCAGCAGGCGTTCTGGATTTTCGTGATGACTGCGATCGTCCTGGTCATCGCCCGCACCCTCATCGTACTGGCGCTGGCTGGCTGGCATTACCGGCGTGAGAAGACCCGCCAATTGCCGGCAACGCCTTTCCGTCCGCCCGTGAGCGTGCTCGTTCCGGCTTACAACGAGGGCAAGGTGATTGCCGCGACGTTGCAATCGGTGCTTTCATCCGTCTATCCGAGCGAATTCGAGGTCATCGTCGTGGACGACGGCTCGACGGACGACACCTTCGCGCAGGCCGAGTCCGTGGCTGCCTCGGATACGCGCGTGCGAGTGTTTACCCAGACGAATCACGGCAAGGCTGCGGCTCTCCAGCGCGCGATGCAGGAAGCCAGTCACGAGATCATGATCTTCATCGACGCCGATACGCGTATCGCACGGGATGCCTTCGGCCGACTGGTGCAGCCATTGGCGGACGATCGCGTCGGCGCTGTATCCGGTCATGCGCGCGTCGGCAACAGGCGGAGTTTCCTGGCCCGCTGCCAGGACCTCGAATACATCTGCGGTTTCAATCTCGATCGCCGCGCCTATGCGGTCTGGAACTGCATCACAGTGGCGCCGGGAGCGATCAGCGCCTTCCGGCGGTCCGCAATTGTCGAGGCTGGAGGATTCAGCCGCGAAACGCTCGCGGAGGATACCGACCTCACGCTCTCCGTTCATCGTGCGCGATATCGCGTGGACTACGTTTCGGATGCTATCGCATGGACCGAGGCGCCCGAGACCGTTCGCACGCTGGCCAGGCAGAGATTTCGGTGGGCATTCGGGACGTTGCAGAGCATCTGGAAGCATCGCAGCCTCATCTTCTCGCGCCAGTCTCCCGGGCTGGGCTGGTTCAGTCTGCCGAGCGTCTGGTTCTTCCAGCTCGTTCTCGTCGCCGCCGCGCCCCTCATCGATTTCCTGTTTCTCTACTCGCTTATCGTCAATCGTGAGATCTCGGTGCTGCCGTACTTCCTCACGTTCATCGGGGCGGATCTTGCCCTCGCTCTCGTGGCATGCTGGATGGAGCGTGAATCCGTACGCACCGCCCTTCGCATCATCCCCATGAGGTTTATCTACCGTCCGCTTCTGAGCTTCGTAGTCTGGAAGGCCATTTTCCGTGCGCTCAAGGGGGCATGGGTCGAATGGGGCAAGCTCGACCGGACAGCGAGCGTCGTGGAGGTGGCTCGATGAAGGGACACCTTTGGTTGAAATGTTGCGCGGCGGTATTGGCTGTCGCAGCTCACGGCGCTTTCGCCGAAACTCCGGTGGAACCAGCCTCGCCCGCGCGACTTGTCATACCGGACAAAGGAGCGTATTTCGGCGCGTTCGTGGACTTCGGCGATACCGAGGATGACGTGAAGCTCCCCCCCATTGAACGCTTCGAGAAACTCGTCGGGACGCACCTCGCAATCGTGGCCTCATCGAGCTACTGGGGCGAGCAAACGTTCCCCAAGGCAAATCTGGAGCTCATCGCACAGCACGGATCCATACCGCTCATCTTTTGGTCTCCTTGGGACAAGCCCTACGAGCAGTTGTCCGGCCCGGACGCGTTCAGTCTCGATAACATTCTCGCCGGAAAATGGGATGCATACATCGACCGCTGGGCCGATGGAGCGCGTACCTTCGGGCGGCCATTTTTCGTTTCGTTCTGCAACGAGATGAACGGCGACTGGTTCCCATGGTCGGGCACCTATTACGGGGACCCCAGCCATGCGGCGCGATCGGGAGCAAAGCCACTCCCCGGCGGTGGATACGCCGGCGCGGAGGAGTTCAAGCGGGCCTGGCGATACGTCGTGGATCGCATGCGCGCGCGCGGTGCGACGAACATTCTGTGGGTCTTCCACGTGAATAACTACTCCGATCCGCAGGAGAAATGGAATGCGGTCGAGCAGTACTATCCCGGACCCAAATACGTGGACTGGCTCGGTCTGAGCATCTACGGCAAGCAGGAGCGGAATCAGGATCACTGGATGGACTTCGATGAAGACTTGCTCGAAGAGCCGTATCAGTTCCTGGGAGCTGTCGATCCGACGAAACCGATCATGGTCGCGGAGCTCGGTGTCGGCGAATTTCCCGATATCGGCAGCAAGCCGACCTTCATCAAGCACGCGTTCACCTCGATGTCATCCGCTCAATATCCGCGCATCAAGGCAGCCATTTACTGGAACGAGCGCTGGCTCAACAAGGACGGCACCTACAGCAACCTGCGGGTGAATTCCTCGCTCGAGACGCTGCAAGCCTTCCGCGATAACCTGAAAAATCCCTTCTGGATCGGCACGCCCATCTGGCAGGAACCGGCGGTGGTCACGGCTCGCGGCGGCAAAGCAGCAGTGCAAGTCCCATAGCCTTTATGGGTGCGGTGCAGGAGAACTTGCGGCTCTCTGCTTTGATTTATCCCGCGTGCGCCAAGGTCCGGGAGGAACGGCGATTATTTCCATCCCAAGGATACTCGCTACTCTCACGGCACCGGTGCCGTGAGTAAGGTCGTCGAATTCGCGGGAAAGACGGTCTCTTCGTTGGAAGGATCGAAGAGCCGCGGTTGCCAGTCCCCGAGTGGAATGGGGATGGGCTGAGGAGAGGTGGCGAAGTTGAAGATCGCGAGCAGGGAGCCGCGGCGCAGTGTGAGCCATCTGGCGGATTCGTCGAAGTGGACTTCCACCGGGCTGTGAGGCGGTATCGTCCGTCGCACAGCGAGCAGTAGCCGATGCCATTCGAGGCATTCCGCATGGAGAGCTTCATCGATTTCCTCCCAGCGAAGGACCGAGCGACGGAATGTTTCCTCCGACTGCGGGTCTGGAATTTCCTCCGCAGCCCACCCGAAGGATTTGAACTCGCATCGCCGTCCCTCGGTGACGAGCTTGCCGAGGGTTTCGTGGTGATCGGTGAAAAACTGGAAGGGCGTGGACGCACCCCATTCCTCGCCCTGGAAGAGGAGGGGAACGAACGGGCTGAGCAGCATCAAGGCAGTCGCCGCTTTCCATGTCGGCACATCGGTTAGATGGCCGAGGCGCTCGCCACATGCGCGGTTTCCAATCTGGTCGTGATTTTGGGAGAAGACAACGAGCTGGGAGGGGGGCACATCGATGGGCGGACGGCCATGAGCCCGTTTGCGATAGATCGAGTATCCGCCGTCGAGTACATAGCCTTGCTCGAGGGCCTTGGCAACCTGCGCGAGTGAGCCGAAGTCTGCGTAATAGCCCGAGCGTTCGCCGGTGAAAAAGGCGTGGAGCGCGTGATGAAAATCGTCCTCCCAATGGGCATCGAGCCCGTAGCCGCCGCGGGCCGGGCTATGTACGAGGCGAGGGTTATTCAGGTCACTCTCGGCGATGAGAACCCGTGGACGGTTGGTGATGGCGGAGAGCTCGGCCACCCGTTCGGCAAGCATCTCCAGAAAGTGTACAGCCCGCTCATCGATGATGGCATGCACGGCATCGAGGCGGAGTCCGTCGAAATGATAGTCCCGAAGCCACATGAGGGCATTGTCGATGAAGAACGCGCGAACTTCGTCGCTGTATTCGCCATCGAAATTAACGGCGTCTCCCCACGGCGTCTTGAAGCGATCGGTGAAATAGGGACCGAAGCATGCGAGATAATTTCCGTCCGGACCGAGGTGATTGTAAACCACATCGAGGAGCACGCAGAGGCCGAGATCATGGGCGTGCTGGACAAACGCCTTGAGTTCATCCGGTGTGCCATAGGTTGGGTGTGGAGCGTAGAGGGCCGCACCGTCATAACCCCATCCCCATCGGCCGGGAAAGCTGGCGAGTGGCATGAGCTCCACATGGGTGATGCCCAGGTCGCGCAAATAGCCGAGCCGGTCCGCGGCTGCCGGGTAAGTGCCCTCCGGTGTGAAGGTGCCGACGTGGAGTTCGTAGATCACCGCCTCGGCGAGAGGCGTCGGTTGAAAGGAATCATCACGCCAGACGAATTGGGAGTGATCGATCGTCACGGATGGCCCGTGCACGCCCTCAGGCTGCCAGGGTGAGCGAGGATCTGGAAATGGACCTTCTCCGTTTACGCGATAGCTATATCTCGTGCCGGGTCCGGCATCGGGAATTTCCTTCGCCCACCAGCCGGAGGCGTCGCGCTCCATCGGATGGGTGCCGGAATCGAGTACGAGGTCCACGGATTTCGCGGAGGGAGACCAGACTTGGAATTTCATGAGTGGCGGATGAGTAGAGCGACAGGAAAAACTTCGAATAACTCGGCGGGAGAGACATCGCCGGAGTGCATGGACTCAGTAAATGCGTTTCGCCAGGAGCCTGGGGGGAGTGGAAAGAGGGTGTCCTCCCAATCGCCGGCGAGCGTAAGCGTGAATCGAGGTACGATAGTGATCACCTCGTCGCCGCGGAGATAGGCAAGGAGGTGACCTAATCTGGCCCCTCGGGCGCTCAACGGCTGATGCGCCCCCTCGAAGCTGGTGGCATGGCTGCGGCGCACGCTCAGCACGCGCTGGATCATCCAGATTTTCGGCAGGCCCACATCCCATTGGGCGGTGAGATGTTCGGGGGTCGTCTTTCCGCACTGGATGAGGGCGCGTGTCCGTTCCTGAAAGTCCACGGGCCTGCGATTATCGGGATCCACGAGACTCAGGTCCCACAGCTCGGATCCCTGGTAAAAATCGGGCGTGCCAGGAGCGGTGAGCTTGATGAGCGTCTGCGCAAGACTATTGACTCGACCGGGCTGGATGAGCGGTTCGACGAACGACTCCAGGTCGCGAGTGAAGTCTGCTGAGTCCAGGATGCCCCGCGTGAATTCCATCAAACCCTCCTCGTAGGCCGTATTCGGCTCATGCCAGGACGTGCGGATCTTTGCCTCGCGGCAGGCTTTGAGGAGATATGCGCAGGCTCGCTCGACGGAGATTGGCCATGCGCCGATGAGCGTCTGGTAGAGAAGGTATTCTGCATGGCGGTCGGGCTCGCGGCCTTTCCATGCCGGCTGGTTCATCGCCGACCAGCGTTGCAAGGCGGCGGTCCATCGCTCGGGGATTTCCGTCAATATGCTGATGCGGGCGCGAACGTCTTCGCTGCGTTTGTTGTCATGGGTGGAGGTCGCGAGCAGATTGGCCGGCCATCGGCTCTGCATGTGTGAGCAAAACTGATGAAACTTGTCCGGCGAGATGCCGAGCAGGGACGGCTGAGCGCCGACCTCGTTGCACGATACGAGCCGGTCGAAGCAATAGAACGTCGTGTCCTCCGCGCCCTTTGCCATGATTGGCGGACAGAGCTGCTGCCATCGCTCGATGAAGTCGGCCTCCGCGGGACCTTCGAGCTGGTTCATAAGCAGCGCCTCGAGGAAATCGAATACCGCGGGTTCAATGCCGATCGCTTGGGCTCGCGCGGCTGCGATGGCTTCGATGATGACTTTTTCATCCGCTGCGGCCGTGCCACTGCGGCCAGGCGTGATATACGTGCGATAAACGGGTAATGCCGCGATGATCAACTCGATCGCGGCCCGGGTCTGGTTCTTACTCAGATCCCGCGTCGCCCAGCGCGTTGATGCAATCTCTGCGGCCAGAGACGTAATACGGTCCAGATCGGCATCGAAATGGGCGGCAATGATGGCGAGCTTCTTCTCGCGAACGAGCGCGGGATAATTGACCGAATGTCCGGTGAAATCGGCATATGCCGCCGTCATCGCATCGGCCTTGTTCTCGTCCATCCAGAGACGATTCACTTTGCTCAGGAAGTCATAGCCGACCGTGCCCTCCACGGGCCAATCGGTAGGCAGGGTCTCCTCGGCATCGAGGATTTTCTCCACATAGATGCGGCCATTGGGGAGAAGCTTTCGAAGTCGGGCGAAATATTCGGCCGGATCGCGCAAGCCATCGGGATGATCGACGCGCAGGCCCTGAACTTCGCCGTCCGCCACCATCCGGGCAATGCGCCCATGGGTCGTGTCGAAGACATTGCGCTCCTCGACGCGCACGCCAATGAGGGACGCAATGTTGAAAAATCGCCGGTAGTTGACCAGTTCGCTCTCCAGCTTCCACCATGCGAGGCGGTAAAATTGCCGGCCGAGCAGGGCATGCATACGGTCGGGATCGGCTGCGATTTCCCGGCACATCTGTTCCGCCTTGCGTCGGCGGTCGACATCCGAGAGGAGGCGGCGCATTTCGGAGACCATGTCTGCGGACATCCGACGATAACGGGTGACGGCTTCCGGCTTCGGCGCGGATTTTACGCGGACGAAATCTTCGAGGCCCGGAAACGAGAACTCGGGAAGATCATTCCACGATGCGGGATTGAGCGGCCAGGTCTGATCGAAGTAGCGGAGCCTGGGCAGGCCCGACTCGAGGTCGATCGTGAGCTGACCCTGCTCGAGCACCCTGCCGTAAGGTTCTCCGAGCGTGCAGATGACAATTTCCCAGCAGCCGTCGGGCATGAGCGGGAAAAGGTCGAACGTCTCCGCCTGGGCACTGAACGGCCCGTGGGCAAGCACATCGTTCCACCATGGGTTGCCCTCATTGGTCGCCATGTGATTCGGGACGATATCCAGGAGTACGCCGAGACCGAGGTCGCGGGCGGCCGTTTGAAACGCGCTCCATTCCGCCTCTCCACCAAGGTCATCGCTGATCCTGGTTGGGTCGATGACATCGTACCCGTGCAAGCTCCCGGGCACGGCCTGGAGACATGGCGAGAGATAGACATGGCTGATGCCAAGATCGCGCAGATACGGCAGAATCTCCCGAGCCGCGCGAAGCGGGAAATCACGATGAAGTTGGAGGCGATACGTTGCAATCCACATGATTATTCGTGGAGAGTCTGGTCTCGACTTTCGGGACGCTCGGACGCGGGAGCCGGCGATCGGGTGGGGGTCGACTTGGGATGGCAGACGACCACC
>Ga0068856_100003141_pt1 | contig 16842 bp, 15 predicted proteins | sample KBSCornC62_FD_66595 | JGI IMG/M metagenome (GOLD analysis project Ga0068856, IMG submission 66595) | Corn rhizosphere microbial communities from Kellogg Biological Station, Michigan, USA - KBS Corn C6-2 | ecosystem: Host-associated > Plants > Roots > Rhizosphere > Soil ...
GGCGCTAATTGCCAAAATGGACCTGGTTATTACGGTGGACACGGTGATAGCGCATCTGGCAGGAGCAATCGGGAAGCCGGTGTGGACCCTGTTGCCGTTCGATGGCGACTGGCGTTGGATGACCGACCGTTCCGATTCGCCATGGTATCCCTCGATGCGGCTTTTCCGGCAGCCGGCGCCGGGCGATTGGGCGTCCGTAGTCGACGATGTCAGATCGCAAATCGCCGCGCTATGCGGCGCGCGGCGCATCAGGCCGTTGCCTGAAGCCGCGCCATCTCGGAATACCAGCCGCCTTTATGCACTAGCTCGGCATGGCTTCCCGCCTCGATCACGCCTTTTCGGTCGATAACTACAATCTTGTCGGCCAGCTTGCGGACCGTGGCCAAGCGATGAGCAATCAGAATCACGGTCCTGCCTTTGAGTAAAGGAAGAATATTTCGCAAAACGCGTTCTTCGGTCTCCGCATCGAGCGCGCTCGTAAACTCGTCAAGGATGACGATGCGGCGATTTCGATCGAGGGCGAGCAGCGCTTGGGCGAGCGCCATGCGTTGCTGTTGCCCTTTCGATAAAGTCACGCCGCCGCGGCCAATTTTCGTCTCATAGCCGTGTGGCATGCGGATAATGTCGTCGTGGATACAGGCGGCTTTGGCCGATGCTACTACCTCACCCAGGGATGCATCCGGACGCGCGAAGCAAATGGTTTCCACGATCGTGCTGTTCGAAAAGAACACACCGCCGCTTTGGGAAACGGTGCTGAATAAGCCGCGCAATTGTTCAAGCGGCCAGCGCCGGACGTCCTCGCCCGAGATTAGAATGCGGCCATCCTGCGCTTCGAGAAGACGCGAAAGGAGATGCTGGAGCGTGGTCTTGCCGATTCCGGAACGGCCGGTCACGCCTACAACCGAACCTGGCTCGATCGAAAGGTTGAAGTTGTGCAGTACTTGTTCGCCGCATTCATAGCTGAAGCAAAGCTCCTCGATCTCGATCCCGATGCCGTCCGGAATCTGTACGGGTTGGGCATCCTCCGCTTCCCTAATGCGAGGGGCCTCTTCGAGCATGTTGAGCAATACGCGAGTCGGCTCCATCCCGTCATAGACTCGCTCGATAAGCGCGGCATAGCTCCAGAAGGAGTTCAGCAGCTCTTCGGTGAGCATATTCAGGTACATCACCAGGCCCATATCGAAGATGTTGGCCTTGAACTGCCAGATCCAGATGCCCTGGCATATACGTTTGGTCAACGAGAGGAGGAGGTTGCGGCGCCACGCATAGCGATTCCCCACTTCCGTTTCCTCTGTCCCTTCCCGAACGATTTGATCCTGCACCCGGTCGTAGGTTTGAAGAATACGAGCGGTTTGGCCAAAATGCACAACAGGTTGCACATATTCCATGCATTCGGAGAACAGGCCATGATCCCGTGCGTAGTTTTCATAGCGGGACTCGCGAAAGGGTTGGCGGGCCAGATTCTCACGCCGGGTCTGCCAAAGGAACATGGCAAGCCCGGCGAGCAGGAATGGCGCGGTTACCGGACTAAACCAGAGCAGGGGAACAAGGCTTAAACCGGTGCGGATGATCGCGGGAACAAGCTCCCGGCTGACCGACTCGGCGGTTTGCACGACTTTGCCCACCCCGTTATTGACATGGCCCGCTACTACTCCGGAGTCGCGCTGAATGTGCCATTCGAGAGGCATTTCAAACATTTTGGAAAGCGCCCGGCTGCGCAGATAGCCAAACAGCGGATAACCGATGCGCTTACAATAACGCGTATTCAGAACGAGGTCCAGCCGCAATAGGCCCGTATCAAACAGCAATAAGGCGGCCACGAATGTCCAGACGGGAACGCTGGAATAGCGCGTACAGGTGCGCAGCACCCAGACGAGCGAGTACCCGCCGATGACCAGAAGCGCCTGACGAACCACGACACCGGCGATATACCGTCCATAGTCGGCTCGAAAGGGCGTCAGAAGATTCCAAAGCTTTCGCAACAGAAGGCGGGCCGGGCGGTCCTCTAGGGCGGACGGACAAAGCGGGCCGGCGGACGAATCAGAAACTCTCAGATATTTCAGGCTCAGTGTAACCGTCGCCTAAAGGATCGACATTTCTCTACAAATTTAGTAGAGAAACCAGAAAAATTACCGGGGGCGCCAAGTTACTTTGACTACGCCGGAGAGTCGGGTGAGTGCCTCGACAAAACGGGGGATGGAAGGCTCCGCCGCCCGGGCTCGCCAGCCAATGTCAAAGCCCAGCCTACGATACTGCGTGGAGTGCCTGTAGGTGGTGGCCAATGGAACTGCTCTCCGAAGCGGCGACACACGCCCGAATATCTTTTTCAGATGGCCCGTCCGGGGTGGTGACCACGGTCAACTCGGCCCTGCGGTCCCGCTTTGTCCGCTGTTCCAACCATTTCAGGCCCCACAGCACCGCCGAACCGAGGGCAAGCGCGGCCAAACCCAGCCGTAATTGGCCACCCCCGAAAACATAAACCTATGACCGTGACGAACCATAATGTGGCTGCAGTCGTAATCCCGAGCACTAAGTTGCCCCGCCGCACAATTGCACCCGCGCGAATAAATCCCATCCCGGACAAAATGCCCAGCGGAAGGCGCATTAGATCGAGGGTTACAAAAGAATCGGCGGTTTTGCCCGCGGTGGCCAATAAGCAGGTTTGCCTGAACCATGGCTACCGAGGCTGCCAGACAAACGAGCAGAGTCGTTCGGAGACCCGCAGGCCTTCCTCGCTCAGTCCGGTTGATTCCGATCAGCGTGCCCGCGAGGATGGTGAGCGCCAGCCGCTCTGTAATATCGGACCATCCGAGATGAATCGGCATCGTGATGGGGCGACAGCCTGCCCACGCCTTCTAACCAAACTCTCAACGTCCACTACTCGCCGAGTGCTTTTTGGAGTCAACAGTCTCGCGGCTTACCAATTTATTGAAATTGCTCTTCTGGCCTTCGGCCGTCTTTTCTTGATACACCAGGGCCAGTCCCTGTTCGTCGAATTTTTCGAAAAATTCATCCCACGAAATTTCTTCCAGTTTGCCGGCGCCGCTATAGCCGGGAAAGTCGATCCGGATGATACCGGTATCGTCCCCGCCGCCAGTTCCTTTGACATGCGCGGGTTTACCGCCCCGCTCTTCCGCCCATCTGCGGATTTGTTCGTGGTCTGTGGTCGTTTGAGAAAGAGTAGACATTCTGCCTCCTTGCGTCTGGCCGCAAGTGATCTTCCAAACCATATGGTGCGCAAAAGACACGACAACTTAGCCTCGCCAGTCTCTGCGAGAGCGGGTGCCTTGAGTTTTTTTCCGGGCGTGGAAAACATTTCGCGCTGGTAAACTTCTCAGCCTGTAGGTTCGGGCGCCAGCTTCTGCACCGACGGATCGTCGCCGCCGAGCCAATCAGGATGACGCGCTGTGCCATCGAAGTGCGCAGAAACTTTAAACAATTCGTACTTACCCGTTCGCGCGACCTGCTCGGTCTTCGCAAGCAGCGCAGCGAATTGCTGATTCGTCAGAGGCTTGAACGTTTTGGCCGCCTGGAACGCCTGATCGAGAATTTCCGGCTTATCGATGCCGGTGATAACTACGTCCGCCGCAAGATTCAGGGCATAATGCAGGCAGTCGATCGGATTCTGAATCGTGCCGCTTTTGAGAATAATGCCATCGCCTCCGCAGAAGGGCTTCATGGTTTGAATGCCGATCTTTCCCTTCACCAGCTCGGGCATAACCAGTTGGGCGAAGCTGCGGAAATGCGCATCCATCAGGTTGGACGGCATCAGCACGGCATCAAAGGTGAAGCCATGTTTTTGCGCCACTTCGAGCATATACAGATGGATGCGCGGATCCTTGTGCCCGGTAAAGCCGATGAAGCGCAGCTTGCCGGCTTTTTTCGCCGCTTGCAACGCTTCGAAGGCGCCGCCTTCGCGGAAGATCCGGTCGGGATCGTCGAAACGAAGAATTTCGTGAAACTGCACGAGATCGATACGATCCGTTTTGAGACGGGATAGCGAGTCATTCAATTGATCGGTCGCATTGGTCTTATTGCGGCCGTCGATCTTGCTCATCAGGAAAACCTTATTTCTATAGCCCTCCTGCGCGAGCGCTTCACCCATCCATTGTTCACTGCGTCCCTCGTGGTAATCCCAGCAGTTATCCATGAAGGTAATGCCGCGATCGATCGCCTGATGAATCAGGTGCGTGGCGCCGGCCTGCGTAAGAGACCCTTTGCCGATATGCGAGCCGCCGAGTCCGATAGCCGACACGGTCTCGCCCGTGCTACCGAACTTTCGGTAGAGCATTTCGCCGCGTAGTTCGCCGGGGTTTTTAACGCGAGGGATCGGGACCTTCGTGGGATAGCTGCCTGGTGTTACCGCGACCTGCGCGGCTGCTCCGGTATAGGCCAAATTCCGCAGAAATGTTCTTCTTTCCATACAACTCTCGCTTCACACGTCTGATCGGAAAAACCGGGCGCGCGTTACGATGGCGCAATTACCGGGAATCGGACGCCGAGAATATACGGAACTTTTCTGCGTCCGCAGTCTTCAACGCTAAACCCATGCCGAGGCTGCTTCGGTCCGGTTGCAGATTCCCATTCACCGGGCGGATTGCGCCGTCGAACAGCATGTTCTCGATCCGCGCGTGGTCGTAGAAATATTCCACATGGACCACGGGTGCGAGAGAACAGCAGAGCGGGGTATGAATGCTGGGAGCCGTATGCGCGGAAAGTGGTATGTGGCACATTTCGCACGCCGAGGCGATCTTGATGAAATTGGAAATACCGCCACAACGCGTGGCATCCGCCTGCATCACGTCCACAGCGCCCGCGTTTAGCAAGTCCTGCGCGTCGTCGAGCACGTAACAATACTCGCCGGCCGCAATATCCATAGTGGAAGGAGCACGCTCTACTAAAAGATGCAGTCCGATGCGATCGTCGGAGCTGACTGGCTCTTCGAACCAGGCGACATCCATGGCGGCGAATTTTTCTGCCTGATAGAGCGCCTGCTTTCGCGAGTAGGCGCCATTCGCATCGACGAAGATTTGCGCTTTTCCATTGAGAGCTTTTTGCACTGAGCGGACGCGAGCAATATCATCGGCGGGATGCCGACCGATTTTCATCTTCACGAACCGGATGCCTTCCGAGGCCCAGGCGGTTAGCTGATCTATAAGTTGCCGCTCGCTATAAGAAGTGAAACCGCCACTACCATAAGCCGGTATTGATGCCCGATGCTGGCCTAGTAACTCCGCTAACGAGCACTCCAGCAAGCGTGCTTTTAGATCCCAAAGGCATGTATCGATTGCGGAGATGGCGGTAGATACCAGGCCTGGCCGACCCATGTTTCGAACCTCGCGATCCAGGGCCGAATGAATCTCCGGCGTTGCAAATGGGTCCTTGCCCAAAACTTCTTTTCGGATCAGCTCCTGCGCTAGATGCGCGGCAGTTACATCGCTATAAGTAAAGCCCAGGCCGGCGGTATTCCCGGCGTGCAGCTCGACCACAACCAGAGTGGTGGCATGCCAGGTGGCGGTCCCGTCCGACTCTTCAGGCTGCTCCGTCGGTACGCGGAACGCGGAGACGGCGGCGGATTGGATGGGATTGCGCGCGCGCCGCTCCGGCAATTCCACGCCTCCTCAAACGAGCTCGCGGATGCGGTCTTTTGCCACAGTGGCGGCGATCTTTTGCCAATCCTTTGTACCTTTGGCGAGCGACTCCGCGAAGTGTATCGCCTGTGTCGGTTTGACCTTGGCCGGCAGAGGAGGCTCGTTCGGATCGACGACGCATTCAATAACCACGGGTCCCGTCATCGCAAGCGCCTTCTCAATTGTCTGGCCGCACTCGTCCGGTTTGGTGATGGTAAAGGCGGGTACTCCGAAGCCGCGTGCGACGGCGGCGAAGTCGATGGGCTGCAAGTCGCAAACATACTCCGGGTTACCCAGAAATACCATCTGTTCCCACTTGATTTGGCCCAGAGTATCGTTCTTGATAATGAAGATTTTGATCGGCAGCTTGTATTTCACGCAGGTCGCCAACTCGCCGATCAGCATGGTGAAGGCGCCGTCGCCCACAAACGCAATCACGGGCCGATCTGGATGGGCGACTTGCGCGCCGATCGCGTAGGGAAAGCCGCACGCCATCGTCGCGAGGTTGCCGGAGCAGGTGTGCATCGCGCCCCGAAGAGAAGGAACATAGCGGGCCCACCAAGTCGTGTTGGTTCCGGAATCGCTGGCAACCACAGCATTTTTAGGAATACGTTTACCGAGCTCGTAGCCGACAACCTGCGGCTTCATGGGCATATCTTTGGCGGTGCCGCGAGTTTCGAGTATCTCCCGCCACTCCTTCATCCCTTTCTGCGCCTTTTCAAGGAACGATTTATTTTTCTGCTTCAGATGCGGAATCAAAGCGGTGAGAATCTGGGATGCATCGCCGACCAAACCAACATCGGCGGGATAGCGCAAACTAATCCGCACTGGGTCGACATCGATTTGTACGCACTTCGCCTGTCCGGGTTTCGGATAAAACTCGATATACGGCAGGCTCGATCCGACGATTAGAAGTGTGTCGCATTCCTCCATCGCCTCTTCGGAGGGAAGGGTGCCGAGCAGCCCCAAGCCTCCGGTTGTGTAAGGGCTGTCGTCAGGAACGCACGACTTCCCCAGTAGCGCTTTCACTATGGGCGCTCCCAATAGTTCGGCAACTCGCTCGAGTTGCGCTCCGGCGGCGAGCGCGCCCTGTCCGGCGAGGATCGCAATCTTTTTACCCTCGTTCAGAATGGCGGCGGCTTCTTCGAGGTCTCGTGGATTCGCGCGTCCGGAAGCGATCGAGAATTCATCAGAAACGTGCTGCGGCTTGTTGCGCTTGGAGCGGATGTCCTCTTTGATCGTTTGTTCCTGAATATCAGTGGGGATGGTGATGTGAGAAACACCTCTCCGAGCCAGCGCAATACGGCAGGCGAACTCCGTGACGTTTTCGGCGTGCGCCGCTCCCATGATGCGCTCGCTGTATAAAGCGACGTCCAAAAATAATCGGTCGAGCGCGACATCCTGTTGCGTGTGTGTGCCGATCAAATCGTGAAATTGCAGGCCGGTAATCGCAAGCACGGGCTGACCGTCCAGCTTGGCATCATATAGTCCGTTTAATAAATGGATGCCTCCAGGTCCGGAGGTCGCAAGGCAAACTCCCAACCGGCCTGTGACCTTCGCGTAACCACACGCTGCGAAAGCCGCCGCTTCCTCGTGCCGGGTTTGGATGAACTTGATTTTGTCTTGATTTTTTCGAAGAGCCTCAATAATACCGTTGATTCCGTCGCCCGGAATGCCGAAGATTGTGTCCACGCCCCAATTCATTAGGGTTTGGACGATTATGTCACCCGTCGTTTGCGCCATAATTGCCTCACTTTTGTGATTCAAAAGCGCCGAAATTGTGACGTTCAAAGCACGGAAGTGAAATGTTTTAGTAAAAGTACGTGCGCCTCTTTCGCCAAAGATGCCTGCATGGCACGTCCAACGCAAGGAGAGTCCGATGAATATTCTGACCTTGAACGCCGGAAGCAATTCGCTCAAGTTTGAAATCGTTGCCGCGCAATCGGGCGGTGGATTTGGAGAAAGTTTGTCGGCCGGCGCCTACGACAACATCGGCAAGGAGCACTCCGTTTTTTCGCTACTCGAAAACAAAAAAGCTCTTCACACCGAAGAGACGGAAATCCGCGATTACGGGCACGCGGCAGATCTGTTATTCGATTGGATTGAGCGCGGGAACGCAACGGATCGACGCATCCGGAATTTGCGCGATCTCGAATGCATTGTTCATCGTGTTGTGCACGGTGCGGATAGCTTTGACAGGCCGGCGCGCATTACGGAAGAGGTAATTCGCCGGATCGAGGCGCTCGAGGAGATCGCGCCTTTGCACAATCGTTCCGCTCTCGAAGTAATTCGCGCGGCGCAGGCTAAAGTGCGTTCCGATTTGCCGATGATGGCGGTATTCGATACGGTCTTTCACCGGAACATTCCGGACGAAGCTGCTTTTTATCCGATTCCAATGGATTTGGCGCGCCGGCACAAAATTCGGCGCTACGGGTTTCATGGAATATCGCACCGTTATCTGATGTTGCGTTACAGCGAGATCGCGAATCGCCCTATTCAGGAAGTGGATCTCGTCACGTTGCACCTCGAAGGCGGGTCTTCGGCAGCGGCGATCCGTAACGGGCAATCGATAGATACATCAATGGGCTTTACGCCGCTTGAAGGTCTGATGATGGGCACGCGCTCGGGCGACGTCGATCCGGCATTGGTCGCGTATCTCATCCGGAAAGAAAACATGGATGCGAAAAGCGTGGAAGAATTTCTGAATAAGAAATGCGGTCTGCTCGCAGTTTCAAAAATTTCCGCAGACACGCGCGAACTAGAAAAGCGCCTCTCTGAGAAATCCGTTGGGTTGGCCGTGAATATGTTTTGTTATCGCGTACGGAAATACGTGGGAGCCTATCTTGCCGCGTTGGGTGGAGCGGAAGCGATTGTGGTTGGCGGAGGCATCGGTGAGAACACGCCTTTCATGCGAGAAAGGATTTTCAAAGAGTTCGATTGGTGTGGCGCGATTCTCAACTCAGAACAAAATCGCACGGTAGTCGATCGTGAAGGGAAGATCACGACGCCTGAATCGTCTCTCCCAATTTGGGTCATACCGACGCAGGAGGGACTCATGATGGCGAAAGAGGCGGCGGACGGAATGGCCCGTAGTGGCTAGCGTATAAGCGCTAATCCGGATTCGGGATCATGCCTTTTTTGCAGCGCTTCCGGCGATTCCGTCAGGATCAGCTCGAGGGTCGGGCGCACGTGCGCCTGCAGGAGATGGCCGCCATGCGCAGTGCCGTCTCTTTTCCCGACCACCAGATGCGCATGCACTTCGGGACCGTCATCGTGCAGCGCGATATCGCCTATTAGCGATAAGACTTCGACCTGCTCGTGGATGTCCGCCGCGGTCTCATATTTCTTCGTGTCCCAGTTAAACCAGCCAACCTTCACATCCGATAATGCTCCGATTGCCTTAAAGCTGCTTCCTGCCAAACCATTCTCCTTGGCGAATTGTTTAAGGGTGCTGGCGATTTCGTCCCCGTTTTCAAAGATCAATGCGTAGGTGCGGGGCTGCTTCTGGATAAATTTGGTGATCACGGCTTCGTCTCCCAAATCAAAGATGCGAAACAATCCGCAGGGCGTCTGCTGGTACTTCTACTGTCATAACGGCATGTTTGTGTCCGAGTCATACATAGGACGAATAATGCAAAATCTGATTCTTGCGGATCAAATTGCCAAAGCTGCGCCCACGCGAGAGCGCCCTGGCGATACGGAAGTGAGCTATGCAAGAGAATTAGCGGCAGATTTGCGCAACTGCGTTGAGGGCGACGTTGCCTTCGATGATGGAAGCCGGGCCATGTACTCGACAGATGCGTCGAATTACCGGCAGGTACCCATTGGCGTGGTGGCGCCGAAGACGATCGATGATGTCGTTGCCGCGGTAGAGGCGGCGCGCCGCTACGGCGCTCCTATACTGGCACGTGGCGGCGGTACCAGTCTGGCGGGACAATGTTGCAATGTCGCAGTCGTTCTAGATTTTTCAAAGTATTTGAACCGGCTCCTTCATCTCGATCCGAATGCAAAGCAGGCTATCGTTGAGCCGGGCATCGTGCTCGATTGGCTACGCCAGGCCGCCGGAAAGCACGGGCTGACATTCGGTCCCGATCCCGCAACGCACAATCACAATACGCTCGGCGGCATGATCGGTAACAACTCCTGCGGCACGCATGCCGTGATGGCCGGCAAAACGGATGACAATATCGAGGAGCTGGAGATCCTCACATACGATGGCGTGCGCATGCGTGTGGGCCCTACAAACGATGACGAACTGGAGCAGATTATTCGAGGCGGCGGGCGGCGTGGTGAAATCTACGCCGGTCTAAAGACGATTCGCAATAAATATGCGGACCTCATTCGGAAACGATTTCCGAAGATACCGCGCCGGGTCTCCGGTTACAACCTAAATCAGTTGTTACCGGAGAACGGATTTCATGTGGCTCGCGCATTAGTCGGCTCGGAATGTACGCTCGCGCTGACGCTACAGGCTAAATGCAAACTGGTTTGGAATCCGCCCGGCCGCTCGCTGTTGGTGTTAGGTTATCCCGACATCTATCATGCGGCCGATCATGTGATGGACATCATGGATACCGGTCCGATCGCCTGCGAAGCCGTGGACGAAATGCTGGTCGACGATATGAAGAAGAAAAGCCTTCATACGGACGATCTCGAATATCTGCCCGAAGGCAAAGGCTGGCTGCTGGTGGAATACGGCGGTCACACGAAGGAGGAGGCTGACGAAAAAGCCCGCCGGACGATGAAGGGGCTAAGGAAGAAATCCGATGCGCCCGAAATGAAACTCTATGACAAGCCCGAGCAGGCGGCGAAGATTTGGGAAGTGCGCGAGGCAGGGCTTGGTGCGTCGGCATGGGTGCCCGGCCAGCATGTGACCTGGGAAGGCTGGGAAGACTCCGCTGTGCCGCCGGAGAAGCTTGGTCCTTATTTGCGCGAGCTCTGCGATGTTTACGCGAAGCACGGCTATGAAGGTGCGCTTTACGGCCATTTCGGGCAGGGTTGCGTTCACACGCGCATTACCTTCGATTTCTATACCGCGGCGGGAGTCCAGCAATATCGGGCGTTTATGGACGATGCGACGACGCTCGTTACAAAATACGGTGGTTCTCTTTCGGGCGAGCACGGCGACGGCCAGTCAAAGGCCGAATTTCTCTACAAGATGTTTGGCGAGGAACTGGTGGAAGCATTCCGGGAGTTCAAACGCATCTGGGATCCGGAATGGAAAATGAACCCGGGCAAGGTTGTCGATCCGTACCGAATCGACGAAAACCTGCGGCTTGGCACCGATTACAATCCGCCCGCGGTCGCTACACACTTCCATTTCACAGACGATGGCGACAGCTTTGCGCATGCTGCCCTGCGCTGTGTCGGTGTTGGCGAGTGCCGGCGCCAGCATAAACAAACCATGTGTCCCAGCTACCGGGTCACCATGGAAGAGAGACATTCGACTCGCGGCCGGGCCCACATGCTGTTCGAGATGATGCAGGGCGAGGTTATCGAAGACGGCTGGAAAAGCGATGATGTGTACGATGCTCTGGATTTGTGTCTTTCCTGTAAGGGCTGCAAACACGATTGTCCTGTAAATGTGGACATGGCCACTTACAAGGCCGAGTTTCTATCTCATTACTATCAAGGACGGCTGCGGCCGCGTTATGCGTATGCCATGGGGCTGGTCGATAAGTGGGCGCATCTCGCATCGTTTGCGCCGGAGTTAGCCAATTTCTTTAGTCAGGCGCCAGGAATCAGCAGCGTTGCGAAATTACTGGGCGGCATTGCGCCGCAACGCGAGATGCCAAAGTTTGCACGGCAAACGTTTCAATCGTGGTTTCACCATCGCGAGCCACGCAATCAAGGAAATCCGCAGGTGCTGTTGTGGGCCGATACGTTTAATAACTATTTCCATCCGCACGTAGCGGCGGCGGCCACGGAAGTGCTGGAGTCTGCTGGATACCAGGTGCTTGTCTCCGGAAAGCATCTGTGCTGTGGACGTCCCCTCTATGATTACGGCTTTCTCGGCTTGGCCAAGAGCTACCTGCATACGATTACTGCAGGGATTCAGCCGTATCTGGAATCGGGCACTCCGATAGTCGTCCTGGAGCCGAGTTGTCTGGCAGTATTCCGCGATGAAGTAAAGGACCTAATTCCTCACGATCACGATGCGCAGCGGCTCTCTAAACAGTCGTTCACACTGGCCGAGTTTCTCGAAACCAAGGCGCATGGCTATTCGCCCCCGGCGTGGAATCACAAAGTTGTCATGCATGGACATTGTCATCAAAAAGCGATTGTTGGTACGAGTCATGAAGCGAGCCTGTTAAAAAAAATGGGGACCGATGTAAACTTGCTGGATTCAGGCTGTTGCGGGATGGCTGGGAGCTTTGGATTTGAGAAGCACAAATACGACGTATCGCAGCGCGTGTTCCAGCACGAGTTGCGGGGCCATATTGAGAATATCTCGCCGGATACGATTCTCATTGCCGACGGGTTCAGTTGCAAGACGCAGATTAAGCAAAGCTCGGATTGCGAAGCGCTGCACCTGGCGCAACTCTTGCAATTGGCGTTGCGTGGAGAGCAAATCGACAAACTCCCGCGCAACGATGGTTACATGCGCGAGTGGATTACCGCGGGTACAGCCGCGTTATTGCTCGGAGGAGTATTGGCCCGTGCGGGCGGAAAAATGTGGAGAAATAATTCATGAAAATGGCAGGAATCGTTCTCATCGTAGTAGGATTGGCTATCGTTATTTGGGGTGCATTCGGTTTCACAACCCGGGAGAAGGTTGTGGATGTCGGTCCAATCCAGGCAACTAAGGACACGGAACACCATGTGCCGTACGGGACTATCGCGGGGGCAATTATCGCCGTGGGTGGCGTTCTTCTTCTCGTAAAAGGCCGGGGCTGAATCGCGAGTGAGCGGCTCTGGTAACGGCATGCTGAAGGCAGTGCTTTGCGATATCGACGGAACCTTAGTCGACAGCAACCTCCTTCACGCGGAGGCTTGGGTCCGGGCATTCGCCCATTTCGGCTATCATTTCAGCCGGGATGATGTGTTACACCAGATCGGCAAAGGCGGCGATCAGTTGATCCCGCACTATATTCCTTCCGATCGGCTCCCGGAATTAGAAGAGCCCATTAAAAAATTTCGAAAGACCTTGTTTCATGAGCAATACTTCGATCGAATCAGAGCTTTTCCGGGTGCGCGGGCTCTGCTTGAAAAGATGCGAAGCGTCGGGCTTCGCATTGCGCTAGCCAGCTCCGCCGATAAGGAAGATCTGAGCCGGCTAAAGCGTATCGCGCAAATCGAAGATCTCGTCGAAGAGGAGACCGCGGGCGAGGACGCGGAGAAATCAAAACCGCATCCGGACATATTTGAGGCGGCGCTGGCCCGCTTGCGGATACTGGCTTCCGAAGCGATGGCATTGGGTGACACGCCGTGGGATATCCAAGCTGCGGCAAAAGCCGGTCTTCCAGCTGTAGCGGTAACGAGTGGAGGCTGGGCGGAAGATCAGCTTCGCGCGGCCGGGGCTATTGCTGTATATCAAGGCGTGGCAGATATTGCCGAAAGGTTCGAGAACTCGGAGTTCAATGCCGCGACATCGCTGTCTTCTTAGACGGCGCTATCTCGGCTTTGAGCATATTCCGCATGTGATTTAGTGCGTAACAATGCTCCTCACTGCTGCATGCGGCAATGCAATCGTCCGGAATGGCCAACTGGAGATCCCGCATATAGGCATCGTTAGCCGTGCAGAGTATGCAGCTATTGGTCGAAACTCCCGTGAGGATCAGGCGTTCCGTTCTGAAATGCTTCAACAGCAGTTCCAGCGGAGTTTGATAGAAGGCCGAGTGCTTCGGCTTCAGGATGAAGTAGTCGTTCTTATCGGGAAGAAGCAGATCTACAAAAGGGCGTCCACGGGCACCGGCTCTACGGCACCACTTGATGATTGCTTTGAAATCGGATCGCCACTGGCCGAAATTATCGTTTACATAGACGCAAGGAACTTGGGCGGCACGGGCCCGTTTCTTCAAGGCAGCGATCTTCGGCCCGATACGCCGCGCATGTACGAAAAGTTGCTCGCCGCGTGGGAATTCGAAGTCGTTGATCACATCGATGAGAAGCAGACAGCTGTCGTGAGTGTCTGGGGCGCTCCCATGCAAATCGTGCTGTGCTCCAGGTAGAACCTTCACGTCTTCAATGTACAGGGACGAGGCATTCGTTCGGTTTCTGGTAACCGGGCGCGCGGGGAGGAATCCATGTATCAGGAGAGACTCGAATGGAAAAAGAACAGGTCACCGGCCGGCTGGACGAACTAAAAGGCAAAGTGAAGGAGGGAATCGGCAAAGCCACGGATAATCCGCGCTTGGAGGACGAAGGCGCCCTGGATGAAGCCGAAGGCAAGGTGAAACAGGCATACGGAAATGTGAAAGACACCATCAAAAAGGCCGATAAAAACGTCGGCTCCGACGTGAATGGCAGATAGAGAGTAGGGCTAATCGCTAGGCCCAAGCCCCGACTAACTCCTCAGTGTGTCGCCACCCGGCTCGGAAGCTTCCATTCGGGCCTGACAAAGTGGCAAGTGTATCCGCTTGGGTAACGCTCCAGGTAGTCTTGATGTTCTGGCTCGGCTTCCCAGAACGGACCGGCTGGAGCGATCTCCGTCACCACCGTCCCCGGCCAAAGTCTGGACGCCTCGACCTCCGCAATTGTTTCGTTTGCGGTCCGTTTTTGTTCCTCGCTGGTGTAGAAAATCGCTGAACGGTAACTGGCTCCTCGGTCGTTGCCCTGACGATTCGGCGTCGTCGGATCGTGAATCTGAAAGAAGAACTCCAGGAGCTTCCGATAGCTGAGTTTTTGCGGGTCGAAAATGACCTCAATCGCTTCGGCGTGCGTGCCGTGATTGCGGTATGTTGCATTGGCGACCTCGCCGCCTGTATATCCCACACGCGTCGAGATCACGCCTGGGTACCGGCGCAGCAGATCCTGCATACCCCAGAAGCAGCCGCCCGCAAGAACGGCAGTTTCGGTAGACATCTTATTTATTCTTTCACTCCTTGCGACGATGCTTGGAATAGTTTGCAGTAGCTGCCGTATCCCTGGCTTTCGAGCTGATCGACTGGAATAAAGCGCAGGGAAGCGGAGTTGATACAGTATCGCAGCCCGCCCGCTTCATGAGGACCGTCCGGGAACACGTGGCCCAAGTGACTGTCTCCCGCGCGGGAGCGAACCTCCGTCCGGATCGTCCCGTGGCTGGTGTCTCGATTCTCAACGACATTATCGGCCTCGAACGGCTTAGTAAAACTTGGCCAACCGCAGCCGCTGTCAAACTTGTCCATCGAAGTAAATAAAGGTTCGCCCGAGACTATATCTACGTAAAGGCCCGGTTCTTTGTTGTTCCAGAACGCGTTCTGGAAAGGGCGCTCCGTCGCGTTTCGCTGCGTCACTGCATACTGCTCTGGAGAAAGGCGAGAAATGGCTTCTGGCTTTTTCTGATAATTCGGCATCGTCCCTGCCCAATCTTATTAGATTCCGGCTAGCAGGAATGGTTGCGGGGAATCTCATTTCGTGCGGTCATGGCCGTATAGTATGTTCGCTAAGTGAAGACCGTAGCCGCTGTCTTGTATTCGATGGATCGGACGCGGCCTTATGCAGCCTCAAAACCCCTGATCGTCGAAGAAGTGGACCTTGCCGGCCCAGGTCCCGGTTGTGTGCTGGTCGAGATCGTCGCCGCGGGGCTTTGTCATTCCGATCTCTCGGTCATCAATGGCACGCGTCCACGCATGATGCCTATGGTGCTTGGACACGAAGCTGCGGGAATCGTCCGCGAAGTCGGAACCGGCGTTCACGACTTTTCGCCAGGCGACCATGTTGTCTTTTCGTATGTTCCCGCCTGCGGCCGCTGCTTGTACTGTGCCGTCGGGCGTCCCGCGCTGTGCGAGAAAGGCGCTGCGGCGAATACCGCAGGCACGTTGCTTACTGGTGAGCGCTGTTTTACGAACGGCGCCGGCGCAACATTGCACCATCATCTCGGAGTCTCCGGCTTTTCCCATTTCACGGTCGCTGCGGCGGAATCTCTCATCAAGATTGATGCCGATTTGCCTCTCGAAACTGCGGCGCTTTTTGGCTGCGCGGTCATCACCGGTGTGGGAGCGGCGATCAACTCGGCACGTGTGGAACCCGGTTCGACCATTGCAATATTCGGCCTCGGCGGCGTCGGTCTGAGCGCGGTCCTCGGTGGCTGCATTGCCGGCGCCAAATCGATCATCGCGATCGATACTGTTCCCGAAAAATTGAATACCGCTCGAAAGCTGGGCGCTACCGAAACCGTTCCGGCCGGCGGCGACGCAGTGGCCATGATTCGGGAATTGTCACACGGTGGTGTCGACTACGCGTTCGAATGCGCCGGCATCGAAGCCGTAATGATTCAGGCTTACGAAGCCACCCGCCGCGGCGGTGTCACCGTTGCGGTCGGTCTGCCGCCGCCGGAAAAACGTCTGTCCATCCCGATTGCGAGCCTGGTTGCCGAAGAGCGCACCGTGAAAGGATCGTATATGGGATCCGCGGTGCCGAAACGCGATATGCCTCGACTGATCGCGCTTCATCGCGCCGGTCGCCTGCCAATCGAATTGTTGCTAAGCGGCAGCGTACGGCTGGAAGAATTGAACGCGGCGTTCGATCGCCTCGACAGCGGAGAAGTCGTGCGTCAAATTTTGTGCTTTCAATAGCACGGCCAAAAAGGCAAATGAATTCTGTTGGCTCCTCGGGCAGGATTCGACCTACAGCGGCTTATTTTGCCAGTCGCTAGGAAAGTCTCTAAACGATAGTCTCTCGGCTCTCCTTTTACGTTCAACAATCCCGATTAGTGAAGGCAATTTCCGTCTGTACTGCGCGCCCCTTTCGCTACAAGTTTCCCTCGCGAATAAATAGTTGTCGCGGCAGTAAAAACAAAGTTGCCGCGACGCTACGAACGTTACGTGAGAGCCAAATGGATAACGTGAATTTCGGATACAACGCCTAGCCCGTGAACTCGGAGTCGATCGTGCACGACCGGTGCCATCAATTGATCGCAGAAGTGCTTCTCAAAGAAAACAGCAAAACCGCAAACGCGTTAAGTAACGCCGTATTGTTGGTATGCGCCTGGGGTGTCCGCTTTGCCGATTTCGGGCAATTCGGCCCGAGCCGCGGAGGAACGCACGAGCAGTGTATGTAAAAGGCGCACCAA
>Ga0068856_100003147_pt1 | contig 16825 bp, 14 predicted proteins | sample KBSCornC62_FD_66595 | JGI IMG/M metagenome (GOLD analysis project Ga0068856, IMG submission 66595) | Corn rhizosphere microbial communities from Kellogg Biological Station, Michigan, USA - KBS Corn C6-2 | ecosystem: Host-associated > Plants > Roots > Rhizosphere > Soil ...
CCTGCTGCTGCGACCGTGGGGCATGCGAGCCGTGACGCGGATACTGCTGGCGATGGGCTGGCACCCCCGGCACATCGCGGGATTGATCCGGTCGAAGTTCGAGCGAGATTTTGGATGGGGTGACCAATGGGCGGAGTACGATCCCGCCACGCGCGCGGACTTCTACGTGCGCATTTTTGCCGGCCTCTTCGCGACGGGCGAAGACGACCTCGTAGACTTCAACTGCCAGTCATGCAAGGAGGAGCAATTGTGTCCGGTGAAGGAATGCGCCGAGAATCTGGACACTTTTCGAAACGCGGCGCTCGAGCGGAGGAATCATGGCGACCTGGCCTATAGGCCTCTCGACAGGCTGCTTTTATAAGGAAAGCATTTTCGAATGCCTGAGCCTGATTCGGGAGAGCGGGTTCAGCTTGCTCGAGGTGTGCTTTTCGCCGGCGCACCTCGATTACCATGACATGGCGGCGGTGCGGGCCGCTGCGCATCGGATCGACGACCTCGGGCTGGAGGCGTATTCATTTCACGCCCCATTTGCCTCGCACATCGATATCTCCGCGTTGGATGGCTCGGTGCGAGAGGCGGCTTTCGCGGAAATCGCCCGGGCCGCCGAGGCTGCGGCCGTCCTCGGTGCACATTATTTCGTCCTGCATCCTGGGCCAGAGGAGTCGTCGGAGGTTTCGGCCCGGGAGGACCGCCTGCAGCGTATGGAGAATACGGTAGGGGTGCTGAATCGCGTGGCGGCGCGGTGCCGAGCGCTGGGCATCCGCTGCGTGCTCGAGAACAAGTTGCCGCACCTGCTATTTGGGAAGACGAGCGATGTGCTCTGGATCCTCGACGCGCTCGATACGACGGACGTCGGAGCGTGTCTGGACACGGGTCACGCATTCCTGAGTGGAGAGTTTGAGCACCTCGTCAGCAAGCTCATGGGTCACCTGAAAATGCTTCACATCCATGATAATCGAGGGCGGAACGACGAACATCTCGCTCCGGGCGATGGCTTCATCGATTGGGAAATGCTCCTGCGCGAGCTGGTGAGAGGACATTTCCAGGGGGCATTCATTCTGGAGCTGGCGGCCACTGCGAGCCCAGAGCTCACGATGAAAAACGCGAGACGCGGCCGCAGGTTTCTGCGGAAACTATGCCGGCAGATCGCATTGAATCCCGCATGATCAGGGGGCGGTGAGCCCCGGCACCAGCACGGCCGCGCCGGAAAGCGCACCGGAGCGCAGCCTCGACAGCGCATCATTGGCAGCCTCCAGCGGAAACGTTTCCGTATGCGTGTGCACAGGCACTTCCGGAGCGAGCGCGAAAAACTCCTCGCCATCGCGACGGGTGAGGTTGGCCACGGAGCAGATCGTGCGCTCCTCCCAGAGATCTCGATATGGAAAGGACGGGATGTCGCTCATGTGAATGCCGCCGCAAACGACGATGCCGCCCTTGCGAAGGGCGCGTAATGCCTTGGGTACCAGGGCCCCGATCGGGGCGAAAATGATCGCGGCATCGAGGGGCCTGGGCGGAGATTCGTCCGAAGAGCCGGCCCACGCAGCGCCAAGGGACCGGGCGAAATCCTGTGCGACGGCATCTCCTTCTCTCGTAAATCCATAAATGGCGCGTCCTTCATATCGGGCGACCTGGATGATGATATGGGCGGCTGCTCCGAAGCCATAGAGCCCGATGGAGCGTGCATCGCCGGTCTTCCGGAGGCAACGGTAGCCAATGAGGCCGGCGCAGAGCAGCGGCGCGCACGAGACATCGTCATAGTCCTCGGGCAGCGCGAAGCAGAAGCGTTCGTCGGCGAGAGTGAACTCCGCATAGCCGCCATCGATCGTATAGCCAGTGAATCGCGCTTCGGCGCAGAGATTTTCGCGTCCGGCACGGCAGTGCTCGCATACGCCACATGTCCATCCCAGCCAGGGAATGCCTACCCGGCAGCCAATGTGAAATCGCTGGCAGCCAGGCCCCATCTCCTCGATGCGACCGACGATTTCGTGGCCCGGCACGAGCGGCAGCTTGGGCCGGTCCAGCTCTCCATCAAGGATGTGGAGGTCCGTCCGGCAAACTGCGCACGCAGAGACTCTCACGAGTACCTGCCCTAGGCCCGGCTTGGATATGGCCGCATCGCGCAACCGGAGTGGTTCGCCGGCCTTTTCGAGAATCATCGCACGCATAAAGAACGGGTGGGGATGGGAATGCCAACGACGACTTCGGGGACAACATCTGTCTCCAAGCCCAGGACCAGAACCTGTTTCAGGGCGAGCCCCGTTGTACCGCTATTCAATCTCGCATAAACTTCCTCGATATCGAGGAGGTGAATCTTCACGGCCAAGGTTCCTCAAATCCCTGTTGGGTATGTTTCTTCGGGTTCACCGAGTCGCCATTTCACGGTCCGCTCCAGCGGTTCCACCGCCCGAGTGCGGTCGATATGGATCACGCCGTCGAACTGGTCGGCCAGAGAGGCATGAAAATAGTGGCTCACGCGCTCGGTGGCTGGCAGGTAGATCACCCCGATCGCCCGCTCCAGAGCCGTGGACCTCAGCATAGCGGCAGGAGCGGGATGCTTCTGAAAGTCGATCCAGAACCTCGGCTGTCCGACTTCGTGAAACATGCGCTCATAACTGCCATGCAGCGAGGGCCGCACCGATTTGCGCTCCGCGGGGCCGTCCCAGTCCGACGCGGCAGTGACGGTCCCCGTATGCGTGGTGAAGCCGATCGATACGGCGTCGCAGCCGAAGCGCTCCCGTACGAGTTGCCCGAGGTTGAGTTCGCCGCGCTGCGCCATCTCGGTGGCGCGAGCATCTCCGAGATGCGAATTATGCGCCCAGACGATGAGTTTCGAGGGAGCACCCTGTCGGTCGAAATGACGGGCGAGAGCCTCGAGGGACTGCATCATATGCGTGTCGCGCAGGTTCCAGGAAGATTGCTCCCGATGGAACATGATGCGGTAGTATTGCTCGGCATCGCGCACGAGGAGTGCATTCTGCTCTGCGCAAAAAAATGCATCTGCGGCGACCTGGCCGTCGCGCCGAAGGTAATCCTCGGCTCTGGCCCTCAATGATACGAGTTCACGAACGACTTCGTTCTCGCAGCTCGGAGCCATGCCGAACCCCGTCGCCCAGCCATAGGTCTGCATGCTTTTGCCAAAATGGTCGAAGCAACTGTAGTGGCGCCGGGCCCTGCCTGCTGCGGAAGGATCCATCTTATCGAGATAAGCGAGTACGGCCTCGATGGAGGCATGGAGACTGTAAAGGTCCAGGCCATAGAACCCGCACTTCCTCTCGCCGCGACGATGCATATCGTTGTACTCCCGCAGCCAGCCGACGAAATCGAGCACGTCGGCATTTCTCCACATCCATTGGGGAAATCGCTTGAAGCCTTGGAGGGATTCCTCGGCATCGACATCGCTGCCCTCTCCGTGCACGAAGCGATTCACTCGATAGGCATCGGGCCAGTCGGCCTCCACGGCTACGGCGTGGAACCCGCATTCCGCAATCAATCGTTTCGAAATGCATGCGCGTTCGCGATAGAACTCATGCGTGCCATGACTCGCTTCGCCGAGGAGAACGATCCGCGCATCTCCAATTCGTGCGATGAGCGAATCATAGTCTTCGGCGGAGCCGGTGAGCGGCTCCACGACTTTACCTAGAAGTTCTGAATAAGGAGGCATGGGACGGAATTGGCGTGCGGGCATGGGCGAGAATACTACGCACCTCTGCATCGGTGGTTTGTGAGAAGTCCTCATACCACTCCCCGACGCAGCGGAAGGTCTCGGGTACGAGGACGGCGATTACAGCTTCCGCTTGATGGGACAGTTCGGCAAATGCCTCAGGGGAGACTGCAGGCGCGGCGACGACGAGGCGATCCGCTCCCATTTTGCGCAGCGCGCCGATGGCTGCGGAGACGGTGGCGCCCGTGGCGATCCCATCATCGACGAGAATCACCGTCATGCCTTGGACGTTCACAGGAGGAAGTCCGCCGCGATATTCACGCTCGCGGCGCTCGAGCTCGGCTCGTTCGTGAAATGCGACGGAGGTGAGAACGTCGTTCGGAATACCAAGAGCGCCGATGAGGTGCTGGTTGAGGAAGCAGACTCCCCCCGGAGCGATAGCGCCCATTGCCAACTCGGGTTGTGCGGGCAACCCGAGTTTTCGAATCACGAGCACGTCGAGTGGGGCGCCGAGCTCGTTTGCGACTTCGGCGGCTACGGGCACACCTCCTCGCGGCAATCCCAGTACAATCAGGTTCTGCAGCCCTTGATATTCCCACAGGCGTTCTGCCAGGAATCGTCCCGCCTCGCGTCGATTTTGAAAGCGCGTGTTCATGATTCCGCGTCCTTCCGATCCATCTATAACATCGCTGATTCCGGTAGAATTTGCATTTCGATACTTGGCTGATATTGCCCCTGATTTGTCTGCTTGGGCGTGTTCGGGGTCTTTCCATGAACGCGACGTGCAAGCACAGGCGATCGATTTCAGCTTTCTGCATACGGAGAGGAAGCCGGAGCGCTCGATCAGATTGCGAAGCTGACCTCGCAACTGCTTCGGGAGGCACCAGCGGCAGGCCGACTAGCTGCCGGGGGTCTTGTTTAGCTGGGCGAAGAGCTTTGCCGTGTCGGCATAGTGGCAGAGTTCCGTGCCCGGATTCATGACTGCGGCCGTACCTGCGGCGATGCCGAAGCGAACCGCATTGCGCAAATCTTCGCCTCGGGCCAACGAGAGCACCATCCCTGCGACCATGCTATCGCCGGCTCCGGTGCGACTGCGCACCAGGACGGAGGGGGCCTGGATGCGCTCGCAGCCCGATGCCGAGGCAAAGAGCACTCCGCCTGCGCCCAGCGAAATGATGGCGGCCTCGCAACGGCCGGCATTCACGAGGCCCATGGCCGCCATCTCCTGGTCGGGCTCATGCTCGATACGCCCCGTTGCGAATTCCTTCAACTCACGCAGACTGGGCTTTACGATGAAGACACCCTCTCGCACCGCTTCGACGAGTGGAGGACCGGATGTGTCGAGGATCAGCTTCTTCCCAGCCTCGCGTACGGTGCGGGCGAGCTTCGCATAAAAGTCCTCGGGCGAGTCGGGAGGGAGGCTGCCACTGGCAACGACGAAATCGGCGGAGGGGATCAGCTCATGCAGCGCCTCCCAGACATGGCTCCATTCCTCGTCTGTGAGCGCAGGACCGGGCATGACAAAGCGAAACTGCTGCTCTGTCGCGGTCTCGATGATCGTGAAGTTTTGGCGCGTCCAGCCATGAATGGGAATAGCCCGATAGGTTACTTCCGCGGCGTCGAGGAGTCCACGCAGGGCGAGTCCGGTCGGGCCGCCACAGCACATCACGGCGAGCGACTCGCCGCCCAATTTCTTAATGGCGCGGGAGACATTTACGCCGCCTCCGCCAGGATCATGCCGTGCCTCACTGCAACGCAGCTTGTGATTGGGGAAGATATTCTGCGCGAATGCACTCACATCAATGGCGGGATTGATGGTGACAGTCAGGATCGTTTTCATTGGAGGCTGCGATAGAGTTTGCTCGAGCTGAGGCTGCCGATGGACCAGATGGAATTCGCGTGTTCTAGGTCGGACGGATCCGGCCATTGATCCAGACTCGTGCATCCTCGAATTTGGCTCAGCGAAATGTGACCTCTCGCCTCGAGCCCGGCGGTCGGTTCTGCTTGAAGGGCTTTCACATGGTCGGTGCTGCGAACCAAGCCCCCCGAGGGATCGTGGAATTGCCCGCGCAATGGCTCCTCGAAATGCGACGGCAACACGAGCGGCGTCCGGAGAGAGGACCTCAGATAGTCGGAGGTAAGGTTTATCAATGGCATCTCTTTGCGAGAGGGGAGTGAATCCCCATCACCTCATGGAATACTTTCGCCATTTCATCCGCCCGATGCTCTCCCGGCATTGTCGAGCGAGAGGCCCACATTGCCATGGATGCCATTTGGGCAATTGCGGAGTGGTATGTTGCAATCGAGGTCGAGCAGCACCCCCTCTCGCAATGTCATGAATGATACATGGAGCCGGTAAGTGCCCGAGTCGACCCCGCATCCGGAGGCGTAGCCTGGCATGCGCTGAGCGCACAGGAAACCCTGGCGCTCTACTCTGTCCATAAAGGGCTCGGGCTGAGTTCCGGGAGTGCGGAGTCCAGGCTGATGCATGGTCACGAGAACTGCATCGCCGTCTCCAGGCCGAATTGGCGGAGCACATTGCATCGCGCGCATCTCCTGATTCTTTTGATCCTTGCGGCGATTACCGTCGGACTATCCCTACGGGGACTCTGGCTCGATGCCTTCCTCGTGCTGGGGGTTGCCGTCGTGAATCTCGCGATGTTTATAAGAAATGAGCGCCGATGCCGGCGGGTGCTGGCTGCATTGACCCGACTGGCTCGTCTTCAAGCCCATGTTTTGCGGGATGGGAGCTTGATGGATATCCCCCCGACGAAGCTCGTGCCCGGAGATGTTTTTTTTGTGGAGCCTGGGGACGTCGTCCCGGCGGACGCGCGCCTCATCGATGCGCATGGCCTGCAATGCGATGAAGCGGTGGTGACGGGCACGCATGCGGTGGCGGTGAAAGAAATTGAACCTGTGGGCGCAAATACGCGGATCCGCTTTCGCAAGGACATGGTTTTCCTCGGCGCAGTGGTCCTATCGGGGACCGGCAAGGCCGTGGTCGTGAGAACCGGGCCAGAGACGGAAGCGGGGAGAATTCTCGTAGTCGGCGGTTACTCGACCCCTCTACCAGACGACAATGCCTTCCCTGCCGGGTGAACTAGACATGGAGTCTTTCATTGCCGGGCGCTTCAACGCATTGTCCATGAAATAGAGAATTCAACCCATCGTGTTCAGGCAGGGAGCGGCTTTTCGCTTCCGCCTGCAAAACGAGGAGCTGGCACGGCCGAGGGCCATTTCATAAGTTCGGACGAGCTGGCGTCCCTTTTCATCGAAAGAGAGATGCTGCTGGGCGAAGCGATAACTCTCGTCGGCGAGTCGTTGAGCCAAAGGCTGGTCATCGAGCAGGAGGCGCATGGCATGTGAGAGCGCTCCCGGGTCATCCGGGGGAACCAGGAGGCCATTGACACCGTGCTGAACAAGCTCGGGTATGCCGCCGACATTCGAGGCGATCACCGGCTTGCGCATGGCGAATGCCTGGGGGATGACCAACGTCTGTGCCTCGCGCAGAGAGGGCACCACCAGCGCATCGAGCGCGGCGGTCACTCGCGGGATATCCCTTCGGAAACCTGCGACGAATAGAGGAGCCTCGAGACCGGGAAACGATGCCGCAATGCGCTGGCGGAGCTTCTCGGCATACCCATGGTGCGGACCATCGCCCACCAGCACAAAGCGCGCATGCGGCGCATGGTGGAGGAGTTTGCGCGCAGCCCGCACAAAGACGCTCTGGCCCTTTTCGCTTCGGAACATTCCTATGACCCCGAAGAGAGGCGCTCCCGCCGGGACATGCCACTCGCGACGCAGGCTGGAACCATCGATGCCGGGGTGAAACTCTTCGAAGTCCACCCCCTCGCCAATGACATCGATCTTATCTGCGCGGACACCTGCCAGAACGATGCCTTCCTTGATATGGCGCGACGCCGCGATCAATCGATTGCTTCCCCATCGGTAAAGCCATTGTTGGGCCGGTCGGAGGGGCTCCATCGTCATATGGCGGGATCGAACTACGACGGCCCCTCGGAGTCTGGCCAGAAGAGCGCAGGTCGTATCCTTCGACCGCCGAGTGTGGATGATGTCGGCTTTGGTCCCCTTGGCGAGCCATGCGAGGGCCGGCGCATCGAAGGCGTCGAATGTCATCAATCGCCATGGGATGTCCATTTCCGCCAGGCGCTCCGCCAGCGCACTGTCCGCCTGGCAAGCTATTGTCACCTTATGGCCCCGAGCTTCGAGCCACAGAGCCTCGCGCAGCATGCGTTGTTCCTGGCCGCCCCAGTTGAGGCTGCATTCTGTCATCAGAATATTCATCGTATGCGAGCGTTCGAAGTGGGAGTACGTGATGCCGAGAAGTCCCCGGCGCGAAATGAAATGTTTTCGGAGTTCAGTCGCGGTTGTGCGCTCGACGGAGACGTCCGGAGTGGACAAGAGCCGATCTCGCCGACACGTTTGCCGGAGTGAGTACATCCGCCAAAGGAGCTGCCAATCGTGGCCAATACGTGACCCTCGACGACTTCCTCGAGACATTTGGCAGAGGCTTGCCCATCCTCTGCTACCACAAGATGGGGCGGCCTCCGGGCAATGCGAAGATGCGCAGTCTTTACGTCTCCTCCGGCTTGTTCGAATGGCAAATGCGGCAATTGCGGGATGCCGGCTTCGAATCGGGCTCTCTGGATTCGCCGCGGGCGAATACCGGGGGCGCGGTGGTCCTTACGTTTGACGACGGAAGCCGAACCCTTATGCGACATGCGCTTCCCATCCTCGAGAAGTACGGCTTTCGAGCGATCGTCTTCCTGGTAGGTGGAGCGATTGGCGGGGTGAATCACTGGGACGTCGCTGCATTTGGCGAGACTCCCGATCCGCTGATGGACGACGGGGACGTGAAGGAATGGCTCTCGGCTGGTCACGAGATCGGCGCCCATACGATGAGCCACTGCCGTCTTACACGGGTGGGTGCCGATGTGGCGCGGGAGGAAATTTCCGCGAGCAAAAAGTCGCTGGAGGATCGCTTCGGAGTGCCAGTACGGCACTTCTGCTATCCCTATGGCAAATGGTCGAAGCGAGTGCGCGACCTCACTCAGGAGGCGGGATTCGAGACGTCGGTCACACTGGACGCGGGAATCAATATGTGCGAGTCGGATCCATTCGCGCTGCAAAGACTCTCGGTGAATCATCCGCAGCGAAATATCCGCACGCTGCTGAGGTTGAGCATGGCTCGATTCCCCCTCCAATTTTTCTTCCAGATTTGATTTGGCGGACATTTGGATGCGGACGGACCGCCTTGAATTTCGTTCGGGCATGGAAATCCAGACGTCAGTCGATCGTCTGAGTGGAGTTTGAGGGCGTGGTACGGCGGCACTTTCTCGCCGGCGACCCGATCCAGCTCGTCCTTGGAGGAAGGGTTTCGCCCTTCATGAGAATGGAGAGGCCCTCCAAAGTCGCCCCTTCCTGCATCTCGGAGTCATAGAGAGCGATGGCCAGACTCCCGACGCTGCAGGATGCACCGACACGCACGGTGGAAATTTTCATCACTCGATCTTCAAAGAGGTGCGTCTGCAGGCCGCACTCCCAGTTGAGGCTGGTATCGTCTCCGACCGAGACCATGTCGAATTCCGTGATGTCCGTGGTGTCGCAGAAGACGCGCCTACCGAATTTCGCTCCAAGAAGCCTCCAGTACATGGGGAGGAAAGGCGTGCCTTTGAGTAGTTCGCAGACGAGGGGGACGGCGAGATTTTCATAGGTCGAGGTCACGAGTTCGCTGCACCAGACGAATCGATTCCAGAGCGGAAGTACGGCGGGGCGATAGCGCCCGATCACGAGCCATTTCAGAAACACCACGAATGCACCCGCCGCCGCGGCTGCACCCATAAAGCAGAGAGGGAAGAGGAGGAGAAGGCTGAGTACCTCATGGCGGGTCGCCATCGTCGAGACCAGGACGATCAGCAGGGAGTTCAGTGCGATGAGTACCGTGAGCGGCAGGATGATGCGGATGCCCTCGATGGCGAGGCGCTGGAGGACAAGATGCACCGGCGGCCGGAATGTCGCGCCCTCGTCGAATTGCTGCTCCTGGGCGCGCTGAGGCAGGTAGAGGGCGGGAATGCCGAACCATGAGCTTCCCTTCTCCGATGCCCGCGCCGCATCCTTCGGGGGCACGGATAGGCAGCCGATAAGGACGTCTTCTCCGATGGATGCCCCTGCGGGGACGAGCGCGCTGTTTCCGACGAATGCGCGCGCGGCAATTTCGGTTTCCTGGAGGACGAGGTGATCGCCATCGATCACAGGCACGCCGAGTACGACGGCATCCGCGATGAAGCTCTCCTGGCCGATACTCAAGAGATCGAGCGTGATGCCGGAGGCGGTGGAGACCTCGGCGCGGGCGCCAAGACGTACGCCCAGCATCCGATACCAGGGAGCGAGGTAGAGCGTCGCGTAAATGGGCTTGAGAATATCGAGGCTCAGCTCCATGAGCTTATCGACGAACCACCAGCGCACGTAGAAGCTGCCATGTACGGCATACCTGCCCGGTTTCAGGCGGCCTACGATCAGCCACTTCAGGGCCGCCAGTTCCAGCGCCATGAACATCACGAAGGACAGGGCGACCACCGGGGTGAGCAGGAGGAATGTGAATCCGCTGGAGATCTGCTCGACATGCATGAGCAACGCCATGCCGGGACCGACGGGAGCGATGGCGCAGATGGCAAGCAGCGCGCTCAGAAGCAGATATCCTGCGACCTTGGCGAGCTTGGCCACAGTTCCCCCACTGGCACCCGCCCCAGACCTCGAATGGACAGCAATTCCGGAGGACTGCGCCGGTGAGCCACTCCATAACTCCCTCTCGGGAATCTCTTCACCTTTCGACAGCATCGAGAGCTGGTCCAGCGCGGCTCCATCGCCGAGCCGGCTCCCGCCATTCACCAGGGCATTGGTGCCGATATGGCAGCCGATGCCAACCTCGATAGGGCAAATCTCAAGCCATCCATTCTGGACATGGGCACAGGTCAGAGCCGCCTGGTAGCCAAATACACTGTCCGCGCCGATCGAAACGAGATCGGGCACATCGATGTTCGTGCTGGAGAGTTTGACATTTTCTCCGATCTCCGCGCCGAGCAGACGAAAGTACAGATTGAGCAGCGGAGTGCCGGAAAGGTAGTCCACGGGGACGAGATGGAGGAATCGATTGACCAGCCACCATCGGAAATAATAGGCCCCCCAAAGCGGATGCCTGCCAGGGCGTGTCCGGCCCAATACGGTCCATTTCACGCAGATCACGATCAGGAAGGAGGAGTAAAGCGTCAGCAGGAAGCAGCCGAGTGAGGCTGCTCCCGCGGCAAGGGATGACCAGTGGTGAACGGACGTGAGAATGGCGTAGGACAGGAATGGGACGAGAGCCTGCAGGGAAAAGAACCCGTAGATCACGGGCAGGCTGAGGGCTTGGGCCGCGGCGCACGCCAGATGCCGCCATCGTGAAACGGGGGCCCTATCCTCGATCGGTTCCTCCTCATTCGAATCGGGCGCGGTGGCACCGAGATGCCGGGCGAGCTTCTGAACGGTCGGATACTCGTAGAGACTTCCGATCGACATATGGGTGAAGGACTCCATCTCGCGGATTTCCGACGCAAGAATGGCGGCGCGCAAAGAGTCGCCTCCCAGGTCGGTGAAGAAATCATCGGTGACCGATACCGGCAGCGGGGCGAAAATTTTCTCCCACGCTTTCAAAAGGTGTCTCTCGCTCTCCATTACCGGCTCGACCGACGCCCGATGCGTCGGCAGTCGGTCGAGCGTGGGATCGGGGAGGCGCTTTCGGTCGATCTTCCCGCTCGGGAGGACGGGGAGCTCCTCCAGAGTCTCGAAGAGAGACGGCACCATGTATGTCGGCAGCCGGGTGCCGAGCCGCTGCCGGGCTTCCAGTGGATCAAAGCCCCGTCCTGGGCGAGGCACGACGTAGGCGACGAGGATGTCGGCGCCTTGGGGATGCTTCCAGAGGCGAACGACGGCAGCCTGCAGCGCGGCATCCTCCGCGAGGACGCTCTCGATTTCGTTGAGTTCCACGCGGTATCCGCGAATCTTTACCTGCGTATCGATGCGGCCCAGAAACTCCAGGTCGCCAGTGGCGCTGATGCATCCGAGATCGCCCGTGCGATACAGTCGCCCTAGTGACGGATGATGGACGAACTGCTGGCGCGTGAGGTCATCCCTATTGACATAGCCATGGGCCAGACCTGGGCCTCCGACGCAGATTTCCCCGGCGACGCCCCGTTCCACAGGACGCAGATCTTCATTCACCAGATAGATGAAATAGTTCGGTAGGGGTTGCCCGATAGTTACGGGCTGATCCGGAAATACCTCGGCCCATGTGGCCGTGACCGCAGTTTCCGACGGACCATAGGTATTTAGAATGCGGCGGCCCGGCCGCGACCAGCGGCGCACGAGGTCGGAAGGGCAGGCTTCTCCTCCGAGGTTTAACAGGCGCAACGAGGGGATATCGTGCTCCTGCATGCCGAGTAGGGTGGGGACGGCGCTCCAGACAGTCACCCCGTGGCGGGCGAGCACTTTTGAGAGTTCTGGAGCGGCCCGCATGAGCTCTTTCGTGGCGACGAGAAGTGAGGCGCCGGCATGGAACGCAGGCCAGATCTCCTCGATCGACATATCGAATGAGAGCGAAAATCCCTGGAACACCATGTCCGTCTCTCGAAGCCCCAGGATGCTGCCCTCGCTTCGCACGAAGTGACAGACCGCGCGGTGCGGTACCTGCACACCCTTCGGTCTCCCTGTGGAGCCGGAGGTGTAGATGATGTAAGCGGCATCCTCGGGCGCGCCTTCGGTGAGATGGCGCGGTAAATTGACCCTCGGCTGCAAAGCGATGTCCGGCTCTTTATCGAGACAGATCATCGGCGTGCTCTCGGGCAGAGATGCCGCCTGCGCGGATGTCGTGAGGACAAATCGTGCATGGCTGTCCTCCATCGCGTATAGGACACGGTCCGCCGGGAAATCCGGATCCATCGGCACGTAGCACCCTCCACATTTCAGGATGCCCAGGAAGGCGGCGTACATTTCGAGACCACGCGGCATCCAGAGCAGTACCTTGCAGCCTCGTACGCCGCCTCGCCTACGCAGGTAATGAGCTAGCTGGTTTGCGCGGCAGTTCAGCTCTTCATAAGTCCACGACTCGTCGCCGCATTTCACGGCGATGGCGTGGGGTCTCCTCCGGACAGATTCTTCGAAAATTTCGTGAAGAAGTTCGTTGCGGAGGAAAGCCGGTTCGTCTGGCCCGCGGAGTAGTGAGATGCTGGAGCGGGAGACGTCTGGCGTCGAGGTATCGGGACTCATGGTGAAAGGGCGTAAAATCAGGTGAAAGCCGTGGAGGCGGGAACTAGGGGAGGGGGCTCGATGCGAGGGGACGTACACGATTTCCTCGCGAGAAATCTGATGAACCATGTCCGAGAGCGCATTCATAGGTGCGCAGAAGATCCTTCATCCGGTCGGCGAAGCTCAGATTGAGCTTCGCAAACTCATGTCCCGCTCTGGCGAGTTCCCGGGCGAGCATGGGGTCATCGAGGAGGTGCCGCATGGTCATGGCGAGATCACGTGGTTTGTTGGGTGGCACGAGCAGGCCCGTTTTGCCATGCTCGACAATTTCCGGAATGCCACCGATATCCGAGGCGATGACGGGTTTGCCGCAGGCGAAAGCCTGTGGGATGACCAAAGTCTGTCCGTCGGTGATGGACGGCACGACGAGTGCATCAAGGGCGGCAGTCACTCGCGGAATGTCTCTGCGGAACCCCGCGAGGATGAGGGCCGGCCGGGAGCCGGGAAACGCCCTGCCGATGCGTTCCCTCAATCGCTCTGCATAATATCCATGACCATCGCCCACGAGGACAAATCGGGCTCTGGGAACTTGTCTGCGCAGCTCCAAAGCCGCATCGACGAAGGCACACAGACCCTTTTCTTTCCGAATCATCCCGATCACACCGAATAGCGGTGCGCTCGGATCAATGCCCCATTGGCGTCGCAACGATGCACCGTCAATCGATGGATGAAACTCTTCGAGCCTCACTCCTTCACCGATCACATCGATCCGATCCGAAGGGACATCTCCGGTGTGGATCAAGGCCTGCCGGATGCTCTGGGATGCCGCCACGACGCGATCGCAGCCATGGCGGTAGAGCCATCGTTGAGTCATGCACAGCTTTCCGGGAAGCGGCTGGTGTCGTGACCGTACGACTCGCAGGCCCTGAGATTTGGCCCAGAGCGCACAGGCGGTATCCTTCGACTGGCGCGTATGGATAATATCGACGCCCAGATCCTGTGCGAGGCGAAGCAACACGGCCCCGGTGAACATGCAGAGGGACATTGGCCGCCAGGAGAGCGACGATTCCTCCAGTCGCTCGGCAAGGGCGCTCTGGGGAGCGCAGACGATCGTCACCCGATGGCCATGGGCATCGAGCCATAGCGCCTCGCGCAGAAGTCGCTGCTGCTGGCCATTCCAATGGAGGCCGGGTTCCGTCATGAGAATGTTCATCTCGGCGGGCGGGCGAAGGCGGATGCCTGCATGCTCTCACGAACGCCCCGATGACTTTCCTGGGGACCTGTCCACACGGCCATCCCATCACCAGGCGAGACAGAGGGCTTGTGCATGAGACTGATTTCGAAAACGTCTCTCAGGACGCATCGCCGACATTCATCGCATGCGGTGCCAGAGCGACGGGCGGGACAATCGACGGAGGATGCCGTCCCCTTTTGCGGATGCGCATAAAGCACTCCGAGCGCGATGGCGTCGAATTGCGGTCCGAATGTCGGGAATTCCATTGAGACGCCGACACTAGCCGATGCCTGGGGCCGGCGTATGCCGGGCCGAGTCTCGGCTTTCTGTAGGACGCCGCCCTACATTCTCAATGCGCCAGGCGCATATGCCCGACCGTAAGGCTCGATGGATGACCAGCCGGAGCGTTACTGGGCTCCCGCTGAGGTTGTCACCAATGAAAGTTCGACTTACTGATCCGCGACGGATTGCCGCTCATGCCAGAGCACTGCTTCTCGCAGGAGCTCATGGGCAGTCGTCACGCCCAGCTTCTCCTTGATTCGCGCGCAGTAGGCCTGGACCGTTTTCATGCTGAGATTCAAATCCAGCGCGATCCTTCGGGTCTGGGCACCATTGCCTAGCATTTCGAAGATCTGGAATTCGCGGTCGCTGAGAATTTCGAGCGGGGTGGGAGTAGTCTCTTTTTCCGGTCGGATGGCCTTGCGCGCCATCGCAAGGGCGAGTTTTCCGCTGAGGAAGAGTTTGCCCGACAGTACCTCGCGAATCGCGGTAATGATGTTTTTCGTAGCTTCGCGCTTCGCGACATAACCGGCGGCTCCAGCTCGCAATGCACGCTCGGCGTAGATCGGCTCCTCGTGCATGGAAAGTACAAGAATGGCCACGCCATTCTGCGCCGTCGCAATATCCTTGATGAGATCGAGCCCGGAGCGACCACCGCCCAGGGACAGATCGACGATGACGATATCCGGACGGCTCTCCAATATCCCGGAGAGTGCCTTGGGTGCGGAGTCCGCCTCTCCGCAGACCGCAAGGTCTGCCTGGCACGATATGAGAGCGGCGAGCCATTCGCGCACGAGAGGATGGTCATCGACAAGGAAGACCCGACGTGGCTCGGCAATATCAGGAGGGGTCATCATACGAGGGTCGGTTTTCGTTGGGGAACTCGCAGCATACCACCACGCCGCCACCTGTCGCGGGTGCGAACGAGATAGTCCCGTCGATCAAACTCGCGCGATGGCGCATGATTCGTACTCCGAGGCCCTTTACACCTGTGAGTATCTCGGGAGCGAATCCGCTCCCGTTATCCGAGACGGTGAGTGCTCCTCGATCAAGCTGAGACACGAGCTGCACATTGATGCGGCTCGCCTCGCCATGCCGGATGGCGTTCGTAATGCTTTCCGTCGCGATGCGGTACAGGTGGGTGGCCCGGCTGGGATGCAGTGCGAGATTGGCGCAATCAGAGGTGAAATCGCACTGAACCTGGAAGCGCTCCGCGGTGCGCTCGGCCAGTTCCTCCAAGGCAATGGAAATTCCCTCATTATCGAAAGGAATGGGGGATAGCCCATGCGCGATGTCGCGCGCCAGCTCGAGACTCTCGTCGATCACGGAAGCAAATGCCTGCGCATCGCCCAGCTCCGGGGCCGATCGCAACGCGAGCTTTTCCTCGAGTACCTGGCTCGCCATGGCGCAGGCCAGAAGCTGCTGACAGAGCACATCGTGGAGGTCCTGTCCGAGGCGGCTTCTCTCACGATCGCTGATGCTCAGAATCTTGCGTTCGAGATCCTCCCGGATCGCGATCTCGGCATGCAGATCGGCCGTGCGCTCTCTGACTCGGTTTTCGAGACTTGCCTGGAATGTGCGCAGTTTTACAAGCAGCTCGATGACCACCGCATAGGAGACGCAGAGGATGGCGATATTCCACGACGGCACCCATAGAGAGCCAAAGTGCTCTCCTGCCATAATGCTCGTAACTACCGGAATACACGCGCTGATTACGGCCGTGAGATAGGCGAACCACTTCGGGGAACTCCACGTCGCGATCATCACGGGAATGAGATAGAACGCGTTCAGCGAGTACTCGTATCCGGTCCAGTAATCCAGAAATCCGATTGCCGCCAGAATGGTGACGACGAACCAGCGGCTCTTCGCAGGCTCGGAACGAATGAAATGGAAGAACCATCCGGGAAGATCGCGCAGACCTGGCGATCTCGCAGTGTGTCCCGACGAAGCTGGGTCGGTGGACTGGACTATTTGAAGAAGCGTGGGCACGTGCAGGCACGGATTTTAGAGCGGCTAAACAGGATCTGCAAATTCAGGCTCCAGAATTGGAGCGCGATGCGATCGCAAATTTCCCGGGCATTACGGGTCGATGAAGTGCCATTTGAGCTCGCGAATGGGGCGCAATGCAGGGAATCGCGACGATTGTGCAAAATTTTTCGCTACGGAAAACTCCGTGGATGAGGTGGGTTATCGGCTGCGGAGGCGCATGAATAGGAGCTTTGGGGGTGGAGAGAAAAAATGGGTCTCTCGCAAGAGGAAAGATTTTTGGAAAAAAGTGGATGAAAGGCGTTGACGTAATAGGGGCAGATGCTACTTTGACCCTCCCACGACGGACCGGGCTAACCGGTAAC